>Ga0316197_10004315_pt1 | contig 10092 bp, 7 predicted proteins | sample OudBiesiAoxic_MG_FD_204939 | JGI IMG/M metagenome (GOLD analysis project Ga0316197, IMG submission 204939) | Coastal sediment microbial communities from Oude Bieten Haven, Netherlands - site A oxic | ecosystem: Environmental > Aquatic > Marine > Coastal > Sediment | place: Netherlands... | reverse complement strand
AAGCACAAGTGGATTTAGAGGCGGGACACCATAATTCAACTGATGTTGATAATTACAAAACCGATGATAACCTAGTGCAGCTTCACCTAAATAATGAATGGGAAAAATTAGCGATAAACTTTGGTGGAGAATATAGCCAATCAAAATATCATTCAAACGAAAATAGTGCTGACCGAGATCAAACCGCTTTTTATCTTGCTTTTAGCGCTGATGCAACAGATTTCCTCAACGTGTCTGGTGGCGTACGTAATGATCATTACTCGGACTTTGGTGATGCATTAACTTACTCTGCTGGTATATCACTATTTGAAACGGCTAGTTTAAGTTACAAAACGTCATTTACAGCCCCTTCTTATAATGATCTTTACTGGCCGGGTAGCGGTAACCCTGATTTAGAGGCGGAAGAAGGAGAGATGTTAGAGTTATCATTAACGCATAACATTGAAACTAACAATGCTCATATTCCACTAAAACTAAACCTCTACACAGGCACATTAGAAAACAAGATAGAATGGGCACCTATTGCTGAAGGCTCTTGGGATTGGTCCCCATTTAACATCGGTGAAGTTGAAATCAAAGGTGTCGAAGCTTACATGCAATATAATGCATCAAAGTTTGTCTTTGATATTGCAGCCTCTTACTCGCAAAGCATTGATAAAAGTAGCAATGAACAGTTAGATAACGTGCCCGAGTGGTCTGGTTCATCAAGTATTCAATACAATGTGACTAATAGTATCCAACCTAAATTAACTTATTCATACATTGGTGAGCGTACTGCATCTTCAGGTGATTTAGATGAAGCACATCTACTTGATTTTGCAATTACTTACCAAGCCTTTAAACATGTTAGTATCGGCTTCAATATTAATAATATTACCGACAACGACCAGCAGCTTTACAGTGGTTATAATGCCGAAGGCAGAACGTACCTGTTTACTATTGGCGCTAATATGTAATTTTTAGATTGGTGAGCAATTAATTTATAATTAATGACTGACCAAAAATGATGAACAATAATGGGGCAAAATGAACAATTTAAAACTGATCTTTTTTGCCCTTTTATTATTGCTGTTAATTATTTGCATCCAGTTTAAAAAAGATCTGTTTGTACTTTTTCAAGAGGGACAAGGTAACTTCACCACACAAGTCTCGGGAGGTACTTTTCCTAAAACTCTCACCGATGTAACTGGCATCAGCTACCAGCTTACTCGACCTCCACAAAGAATTCTTTCTGCAACATTAGTCACTGATCATATTTTGGCTGACTTGATTGATCCAACCCGTCTTGTTGCTGTCAGCAATTATGCAGACTACCCTAGTTTGTCTAACATTGTAGGTTTTTACGATGTAAATATCAGCCGTACACAAGGCGAGATTGAGTCGATGCTTGCACTACAACCGGACTTGGTTTTTGTCGCCTCCTACAGCAACCCGGAAACTGTTCGCTACCTATTACGCAGCGGCATTGCGATTGTCCGCCTGAGTGAATTTAAAAGCTTTAATGATATTTTTAACAATATCAAACTTGCCGCCTCGGTAACGGATACCCAAGCAGCAGCGGATCGTGTAATAACAGAAGTGAAAGAGCAAATTAAAGTGATCACTGAGCAAGTTAAAAACAAGCCCAAACCACGGGTTTTATATTACGATATGAATGGTTATAGCGTCGGTGGTGATTCTTTAATGGATGAAGCCATTACCCTCTCTGGCGGCATCAATGTAACCAATGGCGTATTACCTGATGGTGAAAATAAGATAAGTGAAGAATTAGCTATCTCACTGCAGCCCGATGTCATTGTCATGAATCAATGGGTCTTTAACCAAAACCAAGGTGAGGCTTCGCCAGCGCAAATTTTAATGGCTAAAAAAGCGTGGCAACATGTACCAGCAGTCAAAAACAACCGTGTTTATGCTGTACCAGGTACATGGCTTCGCAGCGTTTCACAGCACCGTATTAAAGGGGTGCAAGCAATAGCTAAACTACTACACCCTGAGATCATCATTTCTGTTTCAGCGAATAAAGAGAACAAAAATGTTCAATAACAGCCGTTTTATACCTTATATATTTGCCGTACTGACCGTGCTGTTTTTTACTTTAGCGGTGAGTGCCCTATTAAAAGGACCAACTGATATTTCAGCTGCGCAAATTGGTGAGATCCTAATGCAAGCGCTGCTTAACCACGAGAATGCAAATATTGTCGATTGGCAGCAAAACATTATTTTAGATATTCGTTTACCACGTATCCTCATCGCACTGTTTTCAGGCGCTAGCTTAGCTCTGTGTGGTCTAGTGATGCAAGGCATGTTTCGTAATCCACTTGCCTCTCCATCAGTCCTTGGTGTCTCATCAGGTGCATCATTAGGTGCCGTCATTGCCATCTATCTTGGCGCTTCACTTATCAGCGCATGGGCTATCCCACTGTTTGCTTTTATTGGCGCGGGCATCTCACTCAGTGTAGTTTATCGTATTGCATCATCCAGAGGGCAAACGAATATTGCCACCCTGCTACTTTCAGGCGTCGCAGTCAGTGCATTAAACGTCGCGGCAGTGTCGCTATTATTAGCAATTTCCCTCAGCAATTGGGATGTAGCAAGGATGATCATCTACTGGACCATGGGTGGACTTGATGGTCGAACTTGGGATCATGTGCTTATTATTTTGCCCATTGTATTGACCGGATTTGTAGCCTTATTATTTTATAGCAAACAACTTGACCTGTTGTTATTAGGTGAACAACACGCACTTTCTGTGGGGGTAGATGTACGCAGAACTCGACGTAATTTATTAATAATTAGTACAGCGATGGTTGGTGCATCGGTCTCTGTGGTTGGTGGAATAGGCTTTATTGGTTTAGTGGTGCCGCATATTTTACGTTTGATATTAGGGCCTTCACATCGTTATTTATTACCCGCAAGTTTACTTGGGGGGGGGATTGCCTTGCTAAGCGCGGACCTATTCTTACATACATTTTTTAGCGATCAGGCGATTCCTCTTGGCGTTATTACTGCTGCACTAGGCGCCCCTTTCTTTCTGTTTTTATTAGTTAAACAACGCATTGCCTCGGGGAATTTATAATGTCGGCACCACTCTCTTGTGAAAATTTAAGTTTTTCGTTTGATAAAAAACCGATGCTTAATCATATCAATCTCACTTTTAAAGAGGGTGAGTTTGTTGCTTTAATTGGTGCTAATGGTGCCGGGAAAAGTACCTTGCTGCAGCTACTGTTAGGCTTACTTAATGCAAAGTCGGGCAAAGTCTTATTACATGGTGAAAACATCAATAAGCTCAAACGTCGCGAAATAGCCAAACAACTTGCCTTTGTGCCACAATCGATAGAGCTTCCCTATGCTTTTAGTGCACAGCAATTGGTGGCAATGGGCAGAAATCCATATTTAGGTGCTTTTGAATTAGAAACAGAAAATGATAAGCAGTTAATTGATCAGGCAATGGTACAGACGGATATTTCCCATTTACAGCAACGCCTCGTTAATACGTTATCTGGCGGAGAGAAACAGCGCGTTATTATCGCACGTGCATTAGCACAACAATCACCGACGATTTTACTCGATGAACCGATAGCAAGTTTAGATATTTGTCACCAACTTGAAACACTGCAGCTCATTAAATCCCTTACTAAGGCAGGTAAAACAGCAATTACAGCCCTTCATGACCTGAATTTAGCGGCGCGGTATTGTGATCGTTTATTATTAATCGGTAAACGCGAAGATGGAATAACCACCATTATTAGTGATGGCACTCCAGAGCAGGTTCTCACAAGCGACAATTTAAGAACATATTTTTCAATTCAAGCAACCATCAAACAACAGGGAGGAAAAGTAGCCTTGGACAATATTTCCCCCTGCACGGCATAGTGGAAAACATTTTACGATGCTATTTATATTTTGAGTTAGTTAAACTGCCTGAGCTACCAATCGCACGTAATAATTTATAACCCAATAAACTGCCAATACCGATTACCACGGCACCAATAACCGATACGCCATGTATCAAAGGCGGAACACTACTGCTAAGAATCATTGAACCACCAAGAAATATAGAGCCACTTAAAATACCATAAACTAATCGATTAATGACGGCATCGAGGTGTCGATGGCGCAAATTAACAGAAAAGTCACCCTCGCGCATCTTCGCTGCAATATGTTCAATATCATCGGGTAAAGCGGTTAAAAGGCGTTCCCAAACTAAGTAGGAACGACCTAATTTTTGAGAGAATTTTGCTGGCGATAAGCGTGCTAAGCGCATTTTTTGTGTATAGGGCTGAATAGCATCATTAATACTAAAGTTACGATCTAAGCGCTGTGACGATCCTTCAAGCATAAGTAACACACGAATCAGCATCGACGCCCCACTGGGCATTAATAATCGATGATGACGAATAATATTACTCATATGATTAAGTGTTTCACTCATATTTAAACTATCCAACGCTTGCCCTAAATACTCATGCAAAAACGCATCGACATCACGTTGCAGCTTAGCTTTATTAAAGTTTTCAGGTAATGTGCAAATTTTAATAATTTGTTTGGTAAAGTCATTGCTGTTTTTTTCTGACGCAGCTAACAGCATCAGCTCAATTGCCTCTTGAAGTTCGCTATCAATACGTCCAACCATGCCAAAATCTAATAAACCAATACGGTTTTCAGGCAATACCCAAATATTACCAGGGTGCGGATCCGCATGAAAAATGTGATGCTTAAATATCATATCAAGATAAATATTAACGCCTATAGTCGCTATTTTTTTAGTATCGGCTCCCGATGCTTGAAGTTGTCCTGCATCAGCAATACTAAAACCATTTAAGCACTCCATGGTTAAAACATGTTTTGCTGAAAGCTCAGGGTAAGTAATAGGGATATGTACATTATCGTTACCTGCAAAACACTGAGCAAAGAGATGCATACTACGCAGCTCTTTGACATAATCTAACTCTTTAAACAGACTATCACTGAAATCTTCAATTAGACTTTTTGGTTGGTATAGACGTAATTCGCCATCGTATTTCTCAGACAAGCTAGCTAACAAACCAAGTATCTCAATATCCGCCTTTATTTTGTCTTCAATATCAGCATGCTGCACCTTCACAACCACGGCTCTGCCATCATGCAAAATGGCTTTATGTACTTGGCCAATTGAAGCCGAACCAATCGGCGTGAAATCAAAATCAGCAAAAAGCGTTTCGATAGACTCACCCAAGGCTGACTCAATCATCTGCGTCACCTGTTGCTGAGAATCAATAGGAGTGTCCGATTGCAACTTACATAGCTCAGCCGCAACCTCAGGTCCGACAATATCAGAACGGGTGCTTAATACTTGCCCTAATTTTATAAAGGTTGTACCTAACTCGGTAAACGCCATGCGTAAACGAACCGCAAAGGGCAACCCCGCAAGAGAGTCCCCCTGGGCACTGGTCACCAAACCCTTAATAAAACTAGGGTCTTCCTGTTTAATCCAATTAGCAAGGCCATATTTTGTTAAAACAGAGATGATGTTATGAAAGCGACTAGCGTTATTTTTAAACTGGCTAAATTTACTGAGCTTCATTAATACACCTTTAATAATTCAATACTGGCAGAATAAATTCAGAGTGAAATAGAATCGCTCTGTAAGTAAAATCAATATACGCTTTATTACTATAAGTGAATAGGTCTGATAGTTATGAAGATTAGGATTACTCACGATCTTATTATTAAGAAAGCATTCAGCTAAAAACACTAACAACATGATTTTAATAAGTAAATAAACTAACCTCAATTGATTAAAACAAGATCCTCTTCTACTATCAGTCTCTATGAAGAGTGATAGCATCAAGGAAAAATATGAGCACCAAGATAATACAAGTGAGCCTACTGCTATTTACAATATTTACCAATATAGCATTGGCAATTGAGGCAACGCCCTCTATCCAGCAAACTGCTTTCGTTGATATAAAAGTGGGCATTGAACTTCACAAACTAGAGCAGTCCGCTGCAAATATCGACCAGTCTATTGCTTTGGCTTCACAAGCCATTCAGGAGATGGCAAAAAATCCTAATATCACTGCTGAACAACAACAAAAAATCATGAATACCTTTGAGCATATCACGTTGCTATCTGAAAACTTGCAGACAACTTTTTTAGCAATCCCCGCTGTTATCAAACAATCAGCACCGCCGGTTACAAGTGCCATCGATAACCTATTTTCTAATATTCAACTTACCATTATTATAGTACTTGTCAGTCTCTTATTAATTATCACAGGAGCCTTAATCGCCATATATTATTGGGTTTTAAGACCAACGAGTCTAATGCTATTAAAAACAACAGCCAAGGTCGATAATATGGTAAGCGCATTACATACAACGGCAACGATTGTCGAAAAAAACACTGAACAACAATTACTCATTTTGAATGCCAATTCATCAAAAAAATAATTTATACCAATGGAATTTAATATGTGATCAGAGTTTATGTAGGAAAACTTATGACTAATAAAGCGAGAGTTGCAGCTTTTCCAGAGATTAACTTCGTTAAACCTCGATTTAAGAGTTAAATTCTTTAATCGTTGTTCTCACTTCAAAACTCACAACGCAGTTAGAGATAATTTTAACCAGCAAGAATGATCACTTTATTAATTTCTTTGGTATTAGGACTTATTGAGTCGCTATATCAGCTTAGGCTGTTAAACAACAAGCAGTTCTCACATCCTTTTTTGATTGACTCAGCATTAAGGGTTAAAATAGAGATATCATTAACATTAAGGGATTTAATACAATGGCAGTGGAAGTAACCGTAATCAAAAGTACCACTGTTGATCTTAATTTTTTTCAACAATTTATTGCCGCGATGCCAGAGTGGTTTCTGCAGGGCGGTGTAGTCATGTGGTTATTACTATTGACCTCTTTTTTAGTGACCATTGTTAGTCTAGAACGCGCTTTTTCATGGTTCAGTTACCACCTTAAAAAAGAACATTTCCCGCTCAATGACTGCTTAGCTTCGCTCAATAAAAATGAAAAGCAACAAGCGCTTATTTATTGTCAAAAGCTCGATACTCCAGCACTTAATATGTTAAAACATGGCATAGATTCACTCCCCTTTTCTCCACAACAAAAGATGAATGCCTATGCAACAAATCAAGTCAATTTGATGCTGCAGGGACAAGCACTATTGCGTAACGCAGTGTTTGTTGCAATATTACTGGGTTTTTTAGGCACTACTCTTGGGTTAATTGAATCACTTAACACATTAAACCAACAGGCTAACAGTTCCTTAAGCGCATTATTTGGTGAAATTTCACATGCACTTATCGCCACTGCGGCAGGCTTAAGCGTTGCTCTCTTCGCTTACATCCCCTACCAAATATTTCAAAATCAGGCTGAAAAGCTAAAGGCTCACTTACAATATATAAGCAGTGAATTTAGTTATATTTGCCAACAAAAATCACTTATCACTAACCAAATTAGTGAAATAATGGCACTACAAGAAAAACGTTTAGGCACCTCGCTCCATGCCACAGAAACCGTCGCAGAACAGAGTGAGATGCCTTATCATTATGAATTTAAAGAGGGCTCCGATGAAGTGAATGTCAGTTTACATAAAGATATGAAAAATCTTCATAAAACGTCTCAATCTTCTCTTATTGACATGTACAAAGATGCACTGAATCAACCCTCAAAAAAGAGAAAGAAAAAGAAAAAGAATGCTGATAACAACCACTCTTCGCTATTTGAGATGCACCAAAGTGCCGTTAATGAGGAGCAAGAGTTATATGGTATTGACGAAGTAAAGTTGCAAGAGCAGCAGGAAACAGCACATCTAAAAAAAGCTGAAAATCTGTAATGGAATTACAAATAAGTAAAAAAGGTAAATAGAAAAATGATGCGTTATCTTCCCTTCATTATTATTAGCTTAGTATTATACACTCTATTTTTTTACCATAATCAAGAGCCCGAATTACTCTCTGTTAACAATAATGTTAGCGAGCAAATAATTAAACAAAAAGTAATCCCATTGGACTTTAAAGAGGTTGCGAAATTAGATCAAAATACTTCGTTACCCCCCCTTTCAATGGAAGAACCGATCGTGACGGTCGCAATAACACCTGAAACCGCTGTAATACCTAAAACAGCAGTAACGCCTGCTACATCTGAAGTATCGCTAATACCAGCCGCACCAGTTACACCTGAAATATCGATAACACCTGTTACAACTGAAATATCAGTCGCAGCATCTACAGCTGAAATATCGCTAATAGCTATTACACCTGACTTGCAACCCGAGATAGCAACCGAAAACATCACTGTCGCATCAGAAAATAGCGCCAACATAACAGACACTGCAAAGAATGCGACTTACCCTCAAAAAAACATCGAAAAAATGAAACATTTTCAAGCCTCTATTAAATCAACAGCAGCCAGTGATGTAGCGCTAATGAAAGGTGAATTTTATGAGCGAGATTTTCATCTAGACCTACCCGCACCTCCAGTAAGTCAAAAGAGCCCAATAGTTGCACCAACACTTACAAAATCGGAGGTTGATAACATTGCACTGAGCAGTATATTAATAGAAAACAAGCAAACTGTTACTGAAAAAGCTGAACTCAATACCGCTATAACAACGGAGAATGAAAAACCTAAACGTGTTTTTAAAAAGCCGTTAAAATCGCAATTAGCTCCCCCACTTCCTGGATTACAAGTCGCGATAGCAGTATCTGGTAATAAGCCTAGCTACCCCCACGAGGCAAAAGCGGATAAGGTACAGGGCACAGTTAGCGCTAAATTTACTGTAAGCATGCAAGGTAAAAGCAGAAATCCTGAAATTATTACCTCTAGTGGCCACCAAATTCTCGATAATGCATTGCTTAAATTTATCGCTAATGAGCGCTTTATGCCGGCTTTAAAGGGGATTGAAAAAGTAACCAGTGAACAACAGTTTACTTTTAAATTTCAGTATCAATAAGCCCTTCAATTCTAATCGTGCTTATTTACTAAAAAATATTACACTGCACTAAACTTAAGAAGTAATTTATTCGGAGGGCTTAATGAGCAAAATAAAACTGTCGACAGAGCGGTTAACCATCGGGTTATATATTCAGCTACCATGTTCCTGGCGAGGACACCCGTTTTTATTCAGCAGTTTTAAGATACAAGAGCAGCAACAAATTAATGCATTACAGTCTCTAGAATTTAAACATGTTATCTATATTCCTGAAAAAAGCAGCAGTACCCCGCTCCCGATTACCGCGCTCAAGAAAGACAAGTCACCAAAAAACCCTGAAACAGATTATTTAGAATCATTATGGCAAGAGAAAGAAAGAAGAGTGGAAGAGCAAAAAGCGTACCTACGTAAACTTAGAAAGTGTGAGGAGCAATTTAAGCAATCTCTCTCAGTGGTTCGCGCAATCAACTTAAAGCTCGATAATCAAGCACCGCAAGCATTATTAGATGCAAAGGAACTGGTCACCAATATTGCAGAGAAGTTAAATGGCGCTAACAGTACCGTCTTACACTTAATGGAAGAGGGAAAAGAGGGCGATAAGTACCACAGCCACGTATTCCATGTTTCTATTTTAGCGATGTTATTGGGAAAAGCATTAGTGCTTTCTGAACAGGAGCTTATCTATCTGGGCCTCGGAGCGTTATTTCACGATCTTGGTAAAAGTAGAATACCTAATCAAATTTTATACAACCGCCCAAAAGTGACCAATGCAGAAAATAACTATTATAAGATGCATGTGCGTTACGCGTTAGATAAAATAACGCATATCCAGGGTTTTCCTGAACCAGTAACAGAAATTATAAGTCAACATCATGAGTTTTTAGATGGCAGCGGTTACCCACAGAAACTACAAGGCGATCAAATTAATCTGCTTACACAGATAGTCACTATTGCCAACGAGTATGACAACATGTGTAACCCAACCGATAAACACCCTGCTCGTAGCCCTTATCATGCCCTATCACATCTTTATAAACACAGAGAAAAACAGCTGAATAAGCAAGTACTCGGCCTATTAGTTAAAGAATTGGGGATCTATCCACCGGGTTCTATCGTAAAGCTTAGTAATGAAAAATATGCACTCGTCATGAGTGTCT
>Ga0316197_10004313_pt1 | contig 10093 bp, 5 predicted proteins | sample OudBiesiAoxic_MG_FD_204939 | JGI IMG/M metagenome (GOLD analysis project Ga0316197, IMG submission 204939) | Coastal sediment microbial communities from Oude Bieten Haven, Netherlands - site A oxic | ecosystem: Environmental > Aquatic > Marine > Coastal > Sediment | place: Netherlands... | reverse complement strand
GATTGGCCATACGCACCGAGCCGCCGGCGTGGTCATCGATGAGCGACATCCGCTGTTGCCTCGCGTCGTCGCCCGGGAAACGTTCGCGAACCTCACCCATGAAGCGGGCATTGATCTCGTAGATGATCTCCAGGTGACGCGGCAGCAATCGACCAAACATCGATAGGGGCCACGTTTCGAGGGCCTCTGGCAGCAAGGTGTGATTCGTGTACGCAAACGTCCCCGAGCTGATCCGCCAGGCGTCCTCCCAGCTCATCCCGTGCTCATCGAGCAGCAGCCGCATCAATTCGGGTATGGCGAGCGCCGGATGGGTGTCGTTCAGCTGAATCGCGAACCCTTCGCTCAGACTGTCGGGCCGACCGCCACGAAGCTGATGCAGCCGCAACAAGTCCTGAAGTGAGCAGGACACCAGAAAGTACTGCTGCCGCAGTCTGAGCTCTTTGCCCTGCGCAGGCTCGTCGTTGGGATAGAGCACCTTGGTCAGCGTCTCCGAAGCGACCTTGCGTTCAACCGCGCCGTAGTAGTCGCCCACATTGAAGCTTCCGAAGTCGAACGTCTCGGCGGCCTCCGCAGCCCAGAGGCGGAGCATGTTCATGTTGTTCACCTTGTAGCCCGGAATCGGAGTGGCGTAGGCAACCCCTTTGACCACGGTGTCTGGGCGCCAGCGGGCTCGGTAACGACCGTTCTCATCCGTGTAGGATTCGGTATGACCGCCGAAGCCCACCGGATAGCTGTACTCCGGCCGAACGACTTCCCACGGGTTGCCCTGACGCAGCCACTTGTCGGTGCGTTCGATCTGCCAGCCGTCGTGGATCCGCTGCTCGAAGATGCCGAACTCGTATCTCAAGCCGTAACCCACGGCCGGGATCTGTAAGGTCGACAGCGAGTCCATGAAGCAGGCGGCTAGACGGCCCAGGCCGCCGTTGCCGAGGCCCGGCTCGCGTTCCTCCTCGATGAGCTCGTCGAGGTTCTGACCCAACAATGCAACCGCCTCGGCAACCTGATCGCGAATGCCTAGGTTCAGCAAAGCGTTGCCCAGCGACGGCCCCAGCAAATACTCCGCCGATAGATAGCAGACCACGCGAGTCGGATGAGCCAACAGCGATCTCGCGGTGCTAAGCCAACGCTGCATGAGCCGGTCTCGCACCGTGTAGGCAACCGCCAGATAGTAATCCGACCGGGTTGCCAGCGCGGGGACGTTGCCGCAGCGATAGAAAAGGTTGTCCTGAACCGCCCGGCGCAGCGTGTCGACGCTGACTCCGGTCCGGTCGTCATCCACGATCGCAGGTTTTTGCGACGGCGAGTCCTTCGCGTTCATTTCCGGATCCTCCAGGAATCAGCCCAGCAAGTTGGGGGCCTACGAGTGTCGGCTCTCGCCCAAAGGATGGCAAGGGGGTCGTCGCAGGGCGACTTCAAACGGCTAAAGCCGGCCGGTTGCCTCTGCTAGCGCTCGCAGTCGAATGGTCAGGCCGTGACTGAGCTGACCTTGCTCGAGCCTCCACGTCCAGTTGCCGCTCATGGTTCCAGGACGATTCATTCGGTGCCGTTCGTCGAGGTGAAGCAGGTCTTGTAGCGGGACGATCACCGTGTCAGCGGGAGAGGCAAGTAGCGCCCGAACCGCCGCATCGACGACGTCGACGTCGCGGCTCGTGCCGAAGTAGGCCTGGACGCGCTGAAGGTCCTCCTCGGCGCTCGCGTCATTCGATTGTGCCCGGCGTTGGAGGTCGCGATACCAGCCAAGCATCGTGTTGCTGTCGTGGGTCCCCGTGAACGCCACGCTCTTGCGGGGGTACTCGTCTGGGTGATGCACCCGGTTTCCGGGGTCGCCCCCAAAGGCGAACTGCAGCACTTTCATTCCTGGGAGGCCGTAGTTGTCGCGCAGGTCCCACACCTCCTGGCTGACCGCTCCGAGGTCTTCTGCGACTAACGGCAGCTCACCATGCTCTCGTCTGAGCTCATCGAAGAACGCGTGCCCAGGAGCGTCGATCCACTGCCCAGCCATGGCGGTCTCGGACTCGCTCGGGATGCGCCAGTATCGCGCGAAGCCGATGAAGTGGTCGAGCCGCAGCAGATCGAATAGCTCCAGTTGGCGTCGCAGCCGGGATTTCCACCATGCAAAGCCCGTGCGCTCGTGATGCGCCCAGTCGTAGAGAGCGTTTCCCCAACGCTGGCCGTCTGCGGCGAATGCGTCAGGGGGAGCGCCAGCAACGAAACTCGGGTACCCTCTCTCGTCGAGGAGAAACGCCTCTCGGTGCGCCCAGACGTCCGCGCTTTGATGGGAGACGAACATCGGCACGTCGCCGAAGATCCCCACTCGCCGATCCTTGCAATGTCTTCGAAGCGCCTGCCACTGTCGGTCGAAGAGAAACTGCTCGAACGCGTAATACTCGATGTCGCCCGCAAGCTCTCCGCGCACCGCAGCGAGGGCCGATGGCTGCCGCTGCGCGATGTCTTCCGGCCAGGTCGTCCAATCGGCCGTCTCGTAGCGGGATCGGAGGGTGATGAACAGGCAGTAGTCGTCGAGCCAGACTCGCTCACGATCTCGAAACTCCGCGAGCGACCTCCGCATGTCCTGTGACCCTCGCTCCTCGAACCTTCGGTACGCCTCCACCCGCTGTTTCGACCGAATTCGCTTTGATTCGATGAAGTTGGCCTTTGCTGTCTTCGAGCCGCTGGGGAGATCTCGTAGTGCCCGTCCGTCTAGCAAGCCGTCCTCTATCAGCGATTCCGGTGAAATCATCAGCGGCTCGCAGGCGAACGCAGAGATGCTGGAGTACGGCGATTCGGAGTCACCGATCGGGTTGAGCGGGAGCGTCTGCCACCAGCCCTGGCCGGCTTCCGCCAAGAAATCCGCGAACTGGTACGCGGACGGCCCGAGATCGCCGGTGTACGCGCCACCCGGAAGTGAGGTGATATGCAAAAGAACTCCGCTGCGCCTCGGAAGGTTCACCGTCACCTCGGAACGCGTTCAGCGACCAAAACCACCGTCGAATACGGTTGCACGACTTGACTGCTTCCGATCACGACCTCCGCGTCATCCGGATGGACGAAGTCATCAGGAGACTCGAGATGCGTGTCGATCAAGCGTCGCCAACGGCGGGGCTCACTTTCGCGAAGAAACGGAAGCTCAAACGTCAAAGGCTCTGAGTACGCGTTAAACATGAAGTGCCAGCCATACTGAAAAACTTCGACGGAAAAGGCCAGGCTTCGCGAATGCGGCGCGAGGTCGGGTTCGTTGAGCTTTACGCCGTGCCAGCGCACCGGAACGGCACGGAGCAGGGACGACAAACTCAAGCCCGGCACTTCGAAGGCTACGCTCAGTCGAAGGTGGATCAGCTCTTTCACAAAACGATGGAGACCAGCGTGTTTCTTTAGAAGGCCCCAGTCGAACCAGGTGAGCTCGCTGTCGTGACAGTAAGGGTTGTTGTTGCCGAGCTGTGTTCGACGCGCTTCATCGCCCATCACCAACATGGGGACACCTAGCGAAAGAAGATTCGTCGTGAAGAAGTTCTTGATTTGCTGGTTGCGGAGTTGCTCGATCGCCGGATCGTCGGTCTGTCCTTCGACGCCGCAGTTCCAGCTCAGGTTGTAGTTCGAGCCGTCTCGGTTCCCTTCCTGGTTCTCCCAATTGTGCTTTTCGTCATAGGAGACCAGATCATTGAGGGTGAATCCGTCGTGGCAGGTCACGAAGTTGATGCTCTGCTCGGCTTCGCGCCCCTGGCCCCCGTAGATATCGGGGCTCGCCAGAAACCGTGCTGCAAGCTTTTCGACGTGCCCCTCGTCGCCCCGGAAGAATCCGCGGACGTCGTCGCGGAACCTGCCGTTCCATTCCTTCCAGTGGTCGCCGAAGAAACTACCGACCTGGTAGAGGCCCGATGCGTCCCATGCCTCGGCGATGAGCTTGGTGCCACTGAGCGCTGGATCGGTTTCGATGTCCCAGAGCACCGGTGGGTTCGCCACCACCTGACCTTCGGTGTCGCGCGACAAGATGGACGCGAGGTCGAAACGGAAGCCATCCACGTGCATCTCCGTCACCCAATGGCGCAAACTGTCGAGAATGAGGCGCCGCACGACTGCGTGATTAGCGTTGAGCGTATTGCCCGTGCCGCTGTAGTTCGCGTAGCGCGATCGGTTTCTTGGTTCGAGGGTGTAATAGGTGTTGTTGTCGAGGCCTTTGAACGAAAGGGTCGCGCCGTCTTCTCCTGCTTCGGCGGTGTGGTTGTAGACTACGTCGAGAATGACCTCGATGTCGGCCCGGTGGAGCGCTTTGACCATGTCCCGAAACTCGTCCAGGACTTGCAGTGGCTGCCCACAGGATGCATAGCCGAAGTGCGGCGCGAAAAATGAGATCGGGTTGTAGCCCCAGTAGTTGGTGAGGCCGGGTGGCGCCTCCTGCGGGTCGAAAAGAAACACCGGCAAGAGCTCGACTGCGGTCACACCGAGGTCGGTCAAGTACGGGATCTTCTCGATGAGACCCGCATAGGTTCCCCGCTTCTCGGAGGAAACGCCTGAGCTCGGATGCCGCGTAAAGCCACGGACATGCATCTCGTAGATGACCGTGTTCGAAAAAGCGTGCGCTGGGGAGATGTCCCCCTCCCAGTCGTACGCGCTGAGGTCAGCCACCACGCTCTTCATCGCCGTCGCCGCCGTATCTCCCGGCCGGCGCGCCGCCTGCCGATCGTAGCCTCGTGGAACCGCGACGGCTCGGCCATACGGATCGAGCAGCACCTTTTCATCGTCGTATCGGAGGCCTTCTTCCGGTGCGTACCGGCCCTGAGCGCGATACGCATAAAGCTGGCCTGGCCCGATGCCCGGCACGAAGGCATGCCAGTAATGAAATGTTCGATGTTTTCGCGACGGATCGAGCCGAATCACCCGCGCAGGCTGCGGGTCGTCAGGACCGTCGAAGAGAAGAAGCTCCAGTGCATCACAATGCTTGGAATAGATGCTGAAATTCACGCCGCCGTGTCGTGGCGTCGCGCCCAGCGGAAAGCTTTGTCCAGGTTCGATCATCGATCTCTACGGTGTCTGAGGGCTGGCCGCTACGATCCTTTCGACAGCCTCGAGCAAGCTCTTGCTGTAGACGCGGCCCGCGAGGTTCTCGCGGGCTTTCTTCGCGACGGCGTCCCACTCCGCCTTGTACGGTGAAGTGTCGACTTCGATCATGCCGCGGGTGACGAGGGATGCGTAGGCCCGTGCGTCGTCACGTCGCACCAGCGCATCGTTCGCTTTGGAGGCGCGGACGCTGGTGGAGAGGAGAACCTTCTGATCGTTCTCCGAAAGCTCGTCAAATTTCGCTTGCGTGACGATTCCGCCGCCAACCATGATGTTGAAGTTGTCCTTCGCCATGTACTTGAGGCGCGTGTACCACTGGAGGGCGACCGCAGCGAGAGCAGATGCGGGAACCGTGTCGACCATTCGCGTCTGCAATCCGCCGTAGACTTCGGGCAGACCCATCCGAACCGGGTTGGCGCCGATCACGCTGATGAATTCGGCAAATACGGGATCGTCTTTCCAGGCCCAAGGCCGGAAGCTCTTGAGGTCTCCAGGTCTGGTGAACGCGTTCGCTGAGAAAAGCCGGTTCTTGCCGGCTTCGCCCCAGTTAAGCAGTACGAAGCCTGCGTCTTTGAACATCTTGGCGAAACGGTCGTTGAGCTTCGTCCGTGCGCGCGTGAGCTGCTCGTATTCAGTGAGTAATCCGGGCGCCGTCAGCACGAGCACCGGACGCGCGACCATTCCGAGCCCGGTCGTCGAAATCCCGGCGCCGTCCATCTGCCCCGCGCGCATCTTTCGAACGAAGTCGCGCTCGTCGCCCTGGCTGCCCCCGGAGTAGAAGCGAAGCTCGACTCGGTTGTTGGTTTCTTTCTTGACGCTCCGATTCCACGCCTTGGAAATCTTCATGAAACCGGAGCCGGCGGGTGCGAGCGAGGCAAAACGGATGATGATCGGCCCATCGGCGCTGGCTTGCGGCGCGGACACGGCGCCCGGCAGCAGGAATGCGCTCGCCGCAAGAAGGAAGATGAAAGTGGAGCGGGTCTTGGTCATGTTTTTGTCGATACGCGCTTACGATGGGATTGCCAAGCTGCCGAACGGGACGATACTCGATAACGCGAAAGGAAAGAACGATGAGCGATGAGGTCAAAGTCGCGCGGCTTGCCGCCCTTTTTAAGCAAACCGGTGAGGCCCATCATCAGGCGTTCCTGCAAACCGACGGCGAGGACCCCGAGTGGCCGATCTGGTACGCGGAGTACCTTCAAGATCGGCTGAGGCCGTTTTTGGCAGCCCCCCTGACCCGCAGTCGATTGGTATTCTGCCTGATCGGAGCCGACGACGAGCACAGTGCTGCCCATCCAGACGCTCCTTGGCCCGAGTACTACGCTCGGCGTTTTCTCGAATGCCTGGGTCCTGCAGAGGAGCCGGCCAGGGATCACTTGTCCCTCTACTATTTCGACGGCTGCCCGTTCTGCGTTCGCGTGCTCCGCGCGATCGACGCGCTTGGCCTCGAGGTCGAGCTCCGCAACATCTACACCGATCCCGCCCGTCTCGCGGAGCTCCGTGAGGTCCGGGGTCGAACGACCGTGCCCGTGCTGAGAATCACGAGCCGCGACGGCGAAGATCGCTGGATGCCAGAGTCGGCGGACATCGTCCGGTACCTACAAGCGACCTACGGCCAAGCGGCTGCTTGACGCTACCGTCGAGTGTCGGAGTCAGTGCCAGTGCCAGTGCCAGTGCCAGTGCCGGCGCCGGTGCCAGTGCCGGCGCCGGTGTCAGTGCCGGTTTCAGCGTCAGTGCCAGTGAACCCCTCCGGCACTCCGCGGAGATGCAAGTCCCTCTGCGGAAACGGAATCACGATGCCCGCCTCCTTCAACGCATCGTTGATCGCCACGTGGACGGCGCTTGGCACGTCCAAGACGTCCGACGGGTCCATGAAGATCCGCAGCTCGAAATCGAGGGAGCTCTCACCAAACCCCCGAAACAGCGCAAGCGGCGCGGGGCTCTTGAAGACTTTCTCGTTGGCGTCTGCGACCTTCCTCAGGATGCCCAGCACCTGATTGGGGTCGGTGCCGTACGCTACGCCGAGGGGGATGGTCACCCGCTGTTGACGCGCAGCCAGCGTCCAGTTGATGACGCGGCCGGAAATCAGGTCGCCATTCGGGACGATCACCTCGGCGCCATCGAAGGTGCGAATCGTGCTTGCTCGAATTCCGATGCTGCTCACGTTTCCGAGGATGTTGTCGACTTCGACTTTGTCCCGCAAGCGAATCGGCCGCTCCGTCAACAGGACGAAGCCCGACACGAAGTTGTTGACCAGGTTCTGGAGTCCGAAGCCGATGCCGACGCCGAGCGCGCTCAGGACGATGGTCACCTTGTCGAGTGGAACCCCAAGCACCGATATGGCGGCGACGAAGCCGATGGCGATGATCGCGTAGCGCGTGAACGTCGTCAGCGCGAACGGGACCCCCTGCTGCATGTGAAGGCGCGGCAGGACTTCTTCCTTGAGAACAAAGCTCACGAATCGCGCAATGATCCAGCTCACCCACAAGACGATGAAGAAGGCGAAGAAGTCACCAAAGGTTACCCCGACGTCCGTGAGGCCCATCCCCAAATCCGACGAAAGCCAGCGCTCAAGGACGCGCCCCAGCGGTCGCCAGGCCGATGTCATGTCCGCAAGCAGCCAGGTGAACACTGCAGCGGTGAAAAGACGTATGGCGCGGCTCAAGGTCTTCGCGGTGATGTCCCGATTTGCGCGGATCATTCGAAAGGCGTCGAAGCGCCCGGTGTACACGCCCGTCAAGACGAGGGCCTCGACGATCCGTTCCAGGGCCATGTAGGCCGTCGCCCCGATCGTTCCGAGGACGACGAAGACCGCCGCTTCCGTTGCGAAAAAGATGTACCCGAGCAGGGCTGCGGCTGCGCCAATCACGGTGGTGAGCAGTGCCAACCAGGCCCAAACGTTCGTCACCGAGAACCACAGACCTTCTCGGACGCGTTTCGACACGTCTGCGCCCCGTAGAAAGCGGATGAGCCACGCCGCGCCGGCACCAGCGACGAGCACCTCCACGAGCAGCAAGGCCCGCTCGATCTCGGGGTGTCCCGAGGCCAAGGCAACGACGAAATGGAACGTTCCGAGGAAACCGAGCCCGATGAGCGCACGGTGCAAGCTCGCCGGGACCATCTCTTTGTAGACGACAAACCAGAGCGGAAGCGCGAGGAGCCAGGTGAGGAGAATCATTTCGACCGTGCGGTCCGAATGGAAGAAGCGCGCCATCGCGAGGCTCACGAGAAAGGCCGCTGGCCAGGGGTGACGAAGCGCCTGGCTCGCCTGGTCTTCCCAGGCGATGCCTGAGTCCTGATGCCGCTTTTCGATTCTTTGGGCCACTGTCGCGCGAGCTTTCGTGAAGAGAAACCCGAGCAGGAGCACCATGAGAATCTGAAAGATCAACAGCGTACGTTTCCGAAGCAGGTAATCCTTGACCGCCGGCCACGAGAAGTTCAAGTCGTAGCCTTCGCGCACGGTCTGATCGTCGGAGCGTTCGTCAGCCTTCCAGATGGGCGGCTCCTGTTGCTCGAAGACGCTGTCGGCCTCGGCACGTAGAGCGACACTGACCTTCTGCTGCGCTATGCGAAGCTCGTCGCGCACGTCCAGGGCCCGCGACTGATAGGCAAGCACTTCGCCGGACTTGGCCTGGAGCATTTTACTGCCCTCTCGAAGTCCTTGCAGGATCGACGCGGTGCGATCACGGACTTCCTTGGGGACGGAGCGTCGTCGCGCTCGTTTCAGTGCCGCGGTCCAGAGCTCGATGTCTTCGTCGTTTTGACTCGACAGCGCTTCGAGCTCGGCTCCATAGTTGCTCAGCTTCGCGATCTGCCTGTCGGTTCTCGCGTCGAGGTATTCCAGTTGAGCCCGAAAGTTGTTGAGCTCGGAGCTCATCATCCGGCGGGTCTCGAGTGCGGCAAAGCTCTCGAGAAGCTCCGCGCCCGATGCATCCACCTCATCGAGTGCTTCGGCTACTTCTGCAAGCACGTCGATCAGCGACATCTCCGTCCTGATTCGCGAGAGTCGCTCTTCCACGGCGCCGGCTTCGATCGCGAAGTCCGCGCCCGTCAGCTCTTTGGGGGCTTCGGGGGCAGGCGCTTCGGGGCCAGGCGAGTCGGATGTAGGAGGGGGGACTTGGGCGCGCGCGATTTGCGTGCCCATGAGGCAGACACCGAACATGAGCGCGGTCACTGCGAGCAGAGCGCGATTGGACCCGTCAACCATCGTGTCGCGACTTAGCATGAACAGGACCGAAGTTGCAGCGGCCCCACTGCAGCTCAGGCGTCGGCTGACGTGGCTCGGTGGCCGGTCCTGTCGGGTACCGCCTCGCCTTCCGCGATTGGGGAAGGCGCCGTCCTCAGCTCCGGCTGCAGCCGGACCTTATCCCAGACCTCCGGGAATGCGCCGACAGCGCCGAGCTTTTCCCGCATTCGCCGGTAACGCCGGTGGTCAAACATCGCCTCGAACTGGCTGCGGTTCATCCATACATCCTGATAAAGCGGAACGAAGCCACCGACTTCGTGGGTGAATCGCTCGGTGGCTGCTACGTGTTCTTCGGCGTCCCAGTCCTCGCCTCGCTTCACGGCGGGAGGGATTCCGTAGGCGCCCAGGTCGACGAACATGTCCCAGCGTTCGCCGGCTTCCAGTTGTCGCGGCTTCGGCTGCAGGCCTTGGTACTCGCCGTGATCGTAGATGCGAATCGGGTAGACGAGCAGCGGGTACACCTCGAAGCGCTTGTCGAACTCTTCGACGGCACGCTTCAGCTCGCGCATGGGAACAATCACATCCTGCACCACGTGCTTGTGAACGAGCTTCCAACGCACCCCCTCGGTCATGGTGCCTTTGAGCAGCGAGATCTTGGGCGCGCCAAGCCAGCCGAAGCCCCAGCGCCACCAAGGCTTGCTCGAAAACGGCATGAGCTCTTCGAGCTCCCAGAAGATCGAGCGCGTGTGGCGGTGGTAGTAGTCCCTGAGCGGGATCCAGTCTTCGAACTCGCCACGCTCGAGCGCCGTGGCCACGTGATGAAAAAAGAACTGCTTGTACCAGCGATTGATG
>Ga0316197_10004311_pt1 | contig 10095 bp, 11 predicted proteins | sample OudBiesiAoxic_MG_FD_204939 | JGI IMG/M metagenome (GOLD analysis project Ga0316197, IMG submission 204939) | Coastal sediment microbial communities from Oude Bieten Haven, Netherlands - site A oxic | ecosystem: Environmental > Aquatic > Marine > Coastal > Sediment | place: Netherlands... | reverse complement strand
ATTCGCCGGGTCGTTGGGAATCCTCCCCACGCACCTCTCCCTGCATTCGGAGGTTGCGACGCTGCCGGTCAGCTTCGCCGACAAGGGGATACGCGAGTGTTTCTTCAAGATCAACTACTGGGGCATGGATCCGGCGACGGTGGAGAAGGTCAGGGTCCTTGCCGACTTCGGCTTCGACGGACCTGAACCGATCAGCGTGCGCGGTGTTGACGTCTCACCGAGGGACTTCACGATCGAGATGATGGGAGACTTCGTCCCGTCCGCGATCGAGATGCTCACCGCACCACCGAACCCTCCTGGTGACCTTGCGAAGGAGATCGTGTCGGAAGTCAACGGAACCGCCGATGGCGTGCCCGTGACCTACCGAATGGGTGTCCTCACGCAGAAGGGTGCTCTGCCAACCGGCGTGCTTCCCGCCCGCGCCGCGACATGGCAGGCCGCGGGTAAGGTCTCCCCGGGCGTACACCCCCCCGAACTCGCCTTCGACCCCGAGCCCTTCCTGAAAGAGCTCGAAGAACGCGACATCACCACTCAGGTCACGGTGACAACGGGCCTCTGAGCCGAGCGCTCGACGACCGCTTCCCCTCCACCACTTCGTGAGGGAGGGTGCCCGAGCGCAGCGAGGGCGGGAGGGGGCGGCCCGGGAGCCAGAATCGCGCAGATGACGCCCACCGCTTCCCCTCCACCACGGAGTGGGGGAGGGTGCCCGAGCGCAGCGAGGGCGGGAGGGGGCGGCCCGGGAGCCAGAATCGCGCAGATGACGCCCGCCGCGTGCCCAGGCGTGGTGCCGGTAGCTCGCAGTACGCCGGTCAGGGCAGCAACACCCCTTGCACTTCGTCGACGTCGTAGAGGATGGTCGCGATCCGGTCGAGTGTTCCGAGATAGGTCCATCCTCCGCCGATGCGGTAGCGGCCTTCCCACGTGAACGTTGCGATGATCGGATACGCCTCGAGGGTCGGATGGCAGTTGCCGCCGAACGGGTGCTCACTGCGGTAGATCGGATCACATGTCTTCGTCGTGTAGGTGTGGGTCACCGCTCCCTCCGGATAGGAGAGCGCCGTCGCTGCATCAAACGATCCGTGCGTACCGTCGCCCCAATTGACGGCAAACGTGCCAACCGTGGCCCAGACCTCCATCACTCGGCCGTCCGGAAGGAGTTCGACGTGCGTGATGTCAGGAGGGTCCGGAGTCGCGAGATACGTCGGAAGCCCGGTGATGCCTGCGGCGGCCGGTTCGAGTGACGCGTCGGGAAGGGCCAGCGGGAACGAACGGAAGATGCGCCACGCCGTGTCCTCGGGTGTCTCAACGATCACCGGGCAGACCGGGGTCGTGAGCACGATGCCCGCGACCGTCGGATCATTCCCCGGGTCCCAGACATCGATCCCGCCGGCAGTCGGCGACCAGTAGTAGCAGGGCATCCCGGTCGGATCGGTGGCGAGATAGATGTAGCGCATCGGAGGGCGTTCGCCCGGCGGGGTGGTGCCGGAGGGGTTGGTGGAGCTGCCCGTGGCGGAGCAGATGAGCTTGCCGTCCAGAGTGTCGTAGTAGCAGTCATCGGCGTAGCTGCCGTCAGCCAGGCACCAGCCAGCTGACAAAGCAACAGCTAGGGCTAGAAAGAAAGCGGGTGCGATCCGTCGCATGCCCAATCCTCCCCCGCATAGGAGAACCCCCACTGATCGCGCATCCGCTCCAAGACGACGACCGTGGGGGTCGTGGACTCTCCAAGATCCGTCCGTTCGACGCCGTAGCTAGCGGCCAGACACTCGGATCCGTCGTGGAGCACGGCTACCTGAGAAAGCGCCACTTCCGGCGCACCCACAAACTCCACAACGTCGAAGGCGCCCATGCTGCGTTCCATGTACTCGTCGTTGGCGAAGAGGGCACGGAACGCTTCGCGGTCGCCGTCGTAGAGGGCTTGGAGGCGCCGTTCTTCGAGGTCCTGGAAGATGGCCTCGATCTCAACGAGACGGTCGACGGTTGTGGTCGTTGCCTCCGTGGTAGTGGTGCTGGACGTCGGAGGAAGGGTGGTCGGCGTTGTTGTGGTCGTGTCCGGCACCGGTGTGGTGGCCGGCGTGCCACCTGAGCTGCACGCCGCAACGACAACCGTGAGAACGGCGACGCTCTTCAGCTTCCCCCTCATGCCCGACACCATACGGAAATCGGCGTGGCCTTCCTAGGGGGCTGGAAGCGAGTTTTTCCCGGCCTGTCGTTGTGCCCTATCCGGTGCCGCAGCGCTCCGTCACCATGGAGCCGAAGAGGAGGCCCGCATGTCCCCTGACCGTGAGCGGTGGTATCGGATTCTCTTCTGGGTCGCTGCGGTCTACGACCTCACCCTCGGGATCGTGTTCCTGTTCTTCTACCGCCCGGTGTTCGAAGCCCTCGGGATCGAAGACACATTGCCGGAGCACACGAGCTTCCTCTCCCTGATTGCGGCGTTTCTGTTCGTCATCGGTATCGCCTACGTCTTCATAGCTCGCGGCAATCTCGTGCGAAACCGCGACCTCATCGCCGTCGGAGCTTTGTACAAGCTGGCGTACTTCTCCGTCGCCCTGTGGTACCTGCTTGGGGGCGTCTACCCGCACATCGTGTTCTTCGTGGTGTTCGGCCTCGCGGACCTGGCGTTCTTCGTTGCGATGACGGAGTGCTGGTGGTTCGTGCGGCGCCTCGCCTCGTCGGACGCTGCCGACTGATCAGAGCCCGGCCACCACCATCGCCACACCGATGAGCACAAGGCCGATGTGCAGCCCGACGAGTGCCACCCGAGGCGTCCCGTAGGGATCGTCGAGCGCACGCGGGACGGGCAGCCAGCGGAACCAGAACCATGCGCCGAGGGCACCTCCGACCAGAATGCCGAGCGTGACGAGTAGCCAGCCGACGTTGGTCGAGTCGGGAGCGGTGAACGTCATCCCGATCAGCCCGATCGACACGGCGGTGGCCGGCACGAGAAGCGCATAGCGAAGCATGGGGCGGCGAAGGCTCAACGCCAGGATCGTCGGCATCGTCACCCACCCAATTCCGAGCAGAACGAGCACCCAGACCTCGGCATCGTCGGCGAATGCGAGCCCCCAGATGACGCCGAGCGCGACCGTGCTGATGACGATCAGCCGGCGGACCCTGTGCTCGAACAAGCGGTCGGCTGTCAGCTCCACGCCGGATCCGGTCTTCAACAGGCTCATGGGGACACCGCCCGAGCCAAGGTAGACGCGCCGCCGGCCGCCACCTGCCGTTTGAACCCGTCACGGCGGCGATCCGTGCTCTCTTGGGAGTAGAGGTGGCGGCCAAGTTCAACGAGGCCGCGCTCCAACGCTTCGACGGTCATGTTCACCGGCCGGTAGTTCACGTCGAACAACGTGCACAACTCCCAGGCTCCAGGTTCGAGGATCCTTCCTTCCGCCAGCAACCGGGCATAGAGCGGCGTCCCTGGGAACGGCGTCAGAACCGTGATCTGCACATCGAACGGATCGGTCTCCTCGACGAACCGAGCAACAGACTCGAACACATCAGGCCCGTCACCGTCGAGACCGAGAACGAAACACGCGTTGAGGGCAATTCCGTGGGTCTGGACGGCCTCCACCGCGGCGCGGTAGCGATCGACCCGTCCGAGCTTCCAGTTCCGCTTGGTCTCGATGCCGTCGAGGCCTGCAGAGTTCGGACTCTCGAATCCGACGAGAACCTCCCGGCATCCGGCATCGTGCATCATGGCGAGGAGGTCCGGATCGTCCGCAATCGACACATCGGTCTCGGTGAACCACTGGACATTCTCCGAGCCGATCGCAGCAACGAGATCTCTGGCGTGGTGCCGATTGACGAACGAGTTGTCATCGGAGAGCTCAACGAACGGGTCAGGCCAGATCGACTTCATCGCCTTGATCTCGGCGGCGACTTTGTCGGCAGGCTTCATCTCGTAGCGGGGTGTGAGGAGGATCGACGACGCGCAGAACTCACACCTCCACGGGCACCCGCGCTGAGTCTGAACCGTGAGTCGGTTGTACCGGGCCGGGTCGAGCAAGTCGTAGCGGGGAATCGGTGCGAGGGACAGATCGAAGGGTCGATCGGGTCGGTAGATCTCCTCGGCCGTCCCGGCCTCGACATCAGCGAGGAGCCGGCTCCACACCGGTTCTCCCTCACCGGCAACAACGATGTCGCAGTGGGCAAGCGCTTCGTCGGGTACGGCGGTCACATGCAGTCCGCCAATCACCGTCGTGACGCCGGCTGCTCGGAAGCGGTCGGACAACACGTAGCACTCCTTCACCTGAGCCGTGAAGGTTGAGAACGCGGCGAGGTCACACTCGGGCAGCGGATCCATCTCGGCGATGTCGTCGACCTCGAAGTAGGCGACGTCGTGTCGGTCGTCGGTGAGAGCCGCCAGTGTGAGCAGGCCGAGACTTGGAAGCGACGCGATCGTCTTTCCCCGTTCGACGAAGCCGGGGAGGCTCAATCCGAGCGCCGTCAACTCCGGGTTGTGTGCCCGGACGCCCGACATCGCGATCAGCGCAATCCGCATCGTGCCTCCTACCGTTCAACATAACTCTCGCCACCGGAACGTCGATAGGGTCTTTCCCCGATTTGCCTCGAAAGCCGCTGGGCGGATCGAAGGTTCAGGGTCATCCGGCCCGTGGCACCAAGGCGGTTCACGCGGCAGAATGGGGCAATGCCAGCGAACCTGACGCCCGACTACAAGAAGGCTGAAGCTGCATACAAGCGGTCGCGTGATCCTCATGAGCGTCTCGAACTCCTCCAAGAGATGCACCGCACGATCCCGAAGCACAAAGGGACCGAACACCTGCGGGCGGATATCAAGACCAAGATCAAGGAGCTGAAGGACGACCTCGCCGGGCCGTCGAAGGGGGGCGCTCGCAGCGGACCCCCGACGTTCATCCATCCCGACGGTGCAGCCCAGGTCGCGATCATCGGTCCGCCCAACACAGGGAAGTCAACGCTGCACGCAGCGCTCACGGGATCGCACACACACATCGGGGCGTATCCGTTCACAACGCTGTATCCCGAGCCGGGAATGCTGAGCGTCGAGGACACCGCCATCCAACTCGTCGACGTCCCACCGATCTCGTCGCAGCACCCGATCCCGTGGATCGGCAACACGCTGCAGTCCGCCGATGGTGCCCTCTTCGTAATCGACCTCGGTCAGCCGGGCTGCGTCGAGCAGATCGTGCTGGCGAGAGAGATGCTCGCCGACCGCCAGGTCACGCTCACCGGAACCTGGGACCGGGCTGCCGGCGACGGAGATGATCCGTTCGCGATCCGCCTGCCGACCCTGCTGGTCGCGAACAAGGCCGACACGATCCCCGACATCGAGGGGGACCTCGAGGTTTGTCGCGAGCTCGGCGAGCTCCACTTCCCCGCAATCGTCGTGTCAGCAGAGACCGGCGAGGGGCTCGACGCGATCGGGCCGTGGCTGTTCCGGAATCTCGACATCGTCCGGGTCTACACGAAGGTACCGGGGAAAGAGCCCGACATCGACCGCCCATACACGGTGTTCTCGGGAGCAACCGTCGAAGACGTCTCACGCCTCGTCCACCGTGACCTCGCGGCGTCGTTCCATCACGCACGTATCTGGGGTCGCGGCGCCTACGACGGCCAGCAGGTCGGCAGGGAGCACGTCGTCGAGGACGGCGACATCCTCGAAATCCACACGTAGTCTGCGAACCCAGGGTTCTCCACCCCGCATACGGCGCCGTCAGCCCGCGGAATGGGTGGCGCTGTGAACCCAGGGTTCTCTACCCCGTATGCGGCGCCACCAGCCCGCGGAATGAAACCGGCTGGCGCCGTCCCCGGCACCCGGTGGTACGGTCCTCGGATGGATGCACCGAAGCTGGTGGTCGCCGGGACACCGTCGATCGACCAGATCGAGATCAGGGGTGAGTCCCTCTCAACCGTTGGCGGATCCGGCTTCATCACGGCCGTTGCGGCGAGGCGCTCGGGCGCCTCAGTCGGCCTGATTGCCCGTGTACCCCGCAGACTCCCGGAGGTGATCGCCGCAGCGTTCACACCCGGCGGCGTTGATCCCGGCGGCCTCGTTCCGGTCGACGGTTCACTCCCAGGCTTCCACATCGCATACGACAACACCGAGGCAGCCACGTATCTGGAGATCAAGTCGGGCGAGGAAGCCGCCGTGAGCGCCGCCGACCTCCCTCGCCGGTGGCTGACAACGGAGTGGATCCACATCGGTCCACTGGCCGCCTCATCGGAGAACCAACTCCGATTCCTCGAGCAGCTCCTCGAGCGCGGCTATCGCGGCGGCCTTTCCGCCGGCACGTTCGGACGGGCGGCAGCCAATGAACCAAGCCTCGTCCGCGATCTCTTCGAACGAGTCGATGTTGCGTTCTTGAATCGGAATGAAGCACAGCTGATCTTCCCGTCCGACATGCCGAGCCGCACCGTTGTTTGCGTTACGGAGGGTCGAACGGGAGCCCGACGGTGGGATCGCTCGACATGGACGCACCATCCGACCGAGGCGGTGACCGCCGCTGAACCAACCGGGGCCGGTGACGCATTCGTCGGTGGCTACCTCGGCGCCTTGCTTGTGGGTGATCCCAACCCGGTCGAACGCGGTCTCGAATCGGCTTCCATCATTGTGCAGGGTCCGGGAGCGGCTCCACTGATCGACCTTCTTCCGAAGCGCGCAATCGTCCAACCTGATGCGGGAGATGCTGAACACGGCTTTGCGCGCGTAGAGGCGAAACGAGCCGAGGACGTTGCGTCCAAGCTCGGCAATGCCGCCCAAACAGGAGCGCTCACATTCACCGGCTCGCCGTTCCCCGAAGCCGACGATCCAAGGGCGATTGATGTCCTCACCGTTGGCACGCTCCATCAGTACGGATTCTGGAAGGGAACGGATCGCGGATACGGCAGTCCGATGTGGGCGACGATCGATGGAGTGCGACGCAAGGGTTCCGACTTCATCTGGCATGCTTTCACACGAGCAGCATCGATCGATTCGGCAATCCTCGATCCGGACCGCCTAGTGAACGATCCCCTCCTGTTCGACACGATCTGCACGGCCGACGACGGCACCTGCCCGATCCCCGACGCCGGCTCTCACCGGGTCCTCCAGCAGAGGTACGGTGCAGTGATCGGCCCCCTCGGCGGCATCCGCACACTCCTCGACCGGGCGAACGCCTCAGACGATCCACTCGCCACATTCTTGGCACTCCTCAAGACGGTTCCCGGCTTCGGGGAGGATTCCCTGGCGAAGAAGGCCAACCTGCTCGCCTTGATCCTCGCCAATCGACCGGAGCACTTCCTCGATCTCCGGGGTCCGACCGAAATCGCCCCGATCGTGGACTATCACATCATGCGGACCACACTCCGCTTGGGATGTGTAGCGGTCACCGATGCCGACGTCCGACGCCGAATTGAAGCCCGCGAGTGGGTCGACGCCGGAGCTGAGGCCGGCATCCGTCTCGCGGCTCGAGACGCCATTCGCACGTTGTGCGACCTCTCGGGGCTCGACGTCGCGGCCGTCGACGGGTTCTTGTTCAAACTCGGCCGCACGGTGTGTGTCGAAACCGAGCCACCCAGGTGCGGTGATTGCCCCCTCGCCGCGGTCTGCGCTCGAGAAACGGATCTCTTCCAGCCGATCTTCCGAACGACGGCCTACTGAACCTCAGATCTCACCGGAGATGCTCGCTCCATTCCGCGGGCTGACGGCGCCACATACGGGGTGGAGAACCCTGGGTACGCGGCGACACCCATTCCGCGGGCTGACGGCGCCACATACGGGGTGGAGAACCCTGGGTTCGCAGCGCCACCCATTCCGCGGGCTGACGGCGCCATATACGGGGTGGAGAACCCTGGGTTCGCGGTCCTACGACTCTTCGAGTTCCAGCTCTTCGACGACGGCCTCAGCCTCGGCCGCGTCAGCCGCATCGTCGACTTCGGCTTCCTCGATCGCATCGTCGATGGCCTCGTCGACCAGATCGGCGACCTCAGGCGAACGCTTCACTGCGGAGACGACGGCTTCCTGGATTTGAGCGACTTGCTCGTCGGACATCCGTCCGGCCAGCTTCAGGTCGAGGTACTCGCGGATCTCCTCTTCGGACATCCCGGAGAACTTCTGCTTCTGGCTGACGACAAGTGCGACGATCGCGCCGATACCGGCGGCAATCAGGATGAGGATCAGAGTCTTGAAAGAGAACAGTCTGCGCATGGGGCCTCCGTGGCGATCACTTGACGCCTTAGCCTACTGGGCCCAGGCGACACCGATTCTCGGCCGACAGCCGGCCCGCCCTCACTTCGCGGATTTGCGCTTCCCCGCCCGCCGGCGCATCACCCAGCGCCACACCCCCCCGAGCAGGGCGCCGAGGGCCATGAAGATCCCGACAACCGCCCACAGCGGCAGGCTCACTCCGAGAAACAGGAACTCGATCTCGACGGTGTCGCGGTTCTGCCACACGAAGATCCCGAGGATCACGACCACAACCACCGTGACGATGATGCCGATCCCGATGCGGTCGTTCGTGCTCTTGATGTTTTGCGGTTGTTCGTCAGTCATGAAAGCTCCATGGGGTGTTCCGTCAGAATCGTATCAGAGCGTTCGGCCGTGGAAATCCACAGGAATTGCACGCGTGTGATTTATCGTCCTGCCCACCGTGGAGACAGTAGGAATCATCGTTGCGTGGCTATTGATCGGCCTCATGGTTGCAGGCTCGGCCGCCCTCTTCTGGGTATCCCAGCGTTAACCAGCCGGATCGACACGCGAAACAGCCGGGATCGGAGATCCCGGCTGCTCATCAGTCACCCCGGATTGAACCCGAAGTGATGTCTTCTCTTGTTATCGGTGTCTCCACACAATGCGACCTTTTGTCGGGTCGTAGGCCGAAACCTCAACCTCGACTTTGTCGCCGGCGATGATTCGGATCCCGCGGCCGCGCCGCATCTTTCCAGATGCTCGCGCAACAATTTCGAGACCCGAGTCGAGGCGCACCTTGAACTCAGCGTTCCGGAGCGTCTCGACGACCAGGCCTTGTGTGCGGAATGTGTCGTCGCCTCGTGCCATATGGGCTACTACCGACGGGGACGGGCCTCGTTCACGGTAAGGGCGCGGCCCTCATGCTCGTGACCGTTGAGCTCCTCGATCGCCTTGTTTCCTTCTGCGGCGTCGGGCATTTCGACGAAACCGAAACCGCGCGAGCGGCCGGTGTCACGATCGTTGATGATCGCGGCAGAATCGACGGTGCCGTACTGGCCGAAGAGCTGCTCGAGGTCGCTGTTGGTCGCGCGGAACGAGAGGTTCCCTACGAAGATGTTCATTTCTACTGCCTCCAATGGGCATCGACTCACGGGCCACTGTGGCCCGCACACGGGCGGGTTCTGTCGACCTGCCCTCGAACCAACAAGTGCCACGGCGGCAGCGGACATCCCTCTGTGCATGCGAACAATAGCCATCCTTGCGTCAAGTCGGCTACCCGCGTGAACAAATGCCAACGATTGTGGACGGCGCACGCACCGGCCGTTCCCCCGGCTGCGACCACCGATCGGCCGGTAGGGTCCTGGCGATGCCGCCTCCGACCTCGATGCGCAACAACCAGCGGACCATCTTTGGATGGGCGATGTACGACTGGGCGAACTCGGCCTACATCACGGCGGGAAGCCTCATCTTTGCCATCTACTTCGGCGAAACGATCTTTCCTGAAGACGGCTTCTCGGCCTTCGGTATCTCGGTCGGCGCCGAGGCCTTCTTCGGCATCCTCGTCGGGTTCGGAGCTTTTCTCCTCTTTCTCGCCATGCCGATTCTCGGCGCCATCGCCGACTACTCGAACTCGAAAAAGCGTCTCCTCCAGATCTTCGCCTACACCGGCGCAACCTTCGCTGTGCTCACCGCGATCCCCGGCCCCGGCGACCTCGGACTCGCTGTGGTCGTCGCCTTGTTCGCACAGATCGGATTCGTCTCGGCCAACGTGATGTACGAGGGATTCCTCCCGGAGCTGACAACCGCCGACACCATCGATCGGGTATCGGCCCGAGGATTCGCATTCGGATACGCCGGTGGCGGGATCCACCTGGTCCTCTCGCTGCTGCTGCTGTTCTTCGCCGAACCGCTCGGTCTTGCCGAGACAACAGCGCAGCGAATCGTGA
>Ga0316197_10004309_pt1 | contig 10100 bp, 12 predicted proteins | sample OudBiesiAoxic_MG_FD_204939 | JGI IMG/M metagenome (GOLD analysis project Ga0316197, IMG submission 204939) | Coastal sediment microbial communities from Oude Bieten Haven, Netherlands - site A oxic | ecosystem: Environmental > Aquatic > Marine > Coastal > Sediment | place: Netherlands... | reverse complement strand
CGGTCGCACGGTCGCGCGGACGGACCAATACCGGATCGACGCCTATGCCGGCGCGCGGTTCTGGTGGCTGGACAACGAGTTCACTGTCAAGGCCTCAGAGGAGGCGGGGTCCGGAAAGACCAAAATCACGTCCGACGCGAGCTGGGCTGATCCGCTGGTCGGCGTCGCCGGAACCTACACGCTGAACGACAAGTGGAGCCTCTACGGAGTCGCCGAACTTGGCGGATTCGGCGTCGGCTCCGATCTAGAATGGAGTGCCCTAGCCGGCGCCACTTACGCACTCACCGACACGATCGGCATCACGGGGGCATGGCGGATGCTGTCGGTCGATTACGAGCAGGACGGCATCGTCTACGACGTGCGGCAGACCGGTCCGATACTGGGGCTGACATTCCGGTTCTGAGGGGAGGATCTGACGGTCGTCACGCGATGGGGACCGGAGAGGATTTCGTTTCCAAGGCCCGCGACGAGCCGGTCGTCCTGTCGGACTATGATCCGGCTTGGCCGGCGAGCTTCGAGGCGGAGGTGCGCCGCCTGCGACACCTTCTGGCCGGTATTCCCATCGGACGGATCGAGCATATCGGGAGTACGGCTGTTCCTGGTCTCCGCGCGAAACCGATCGTCGATCTGATGGTGGAGGTTCCGGATTTCGATTGCGTGCGCGAGCGGATCGCGCCGATCCTGACCGAAGAAGGATACGCTTTTTTCTGGCGCCCGGTTAGTCCGGGGGATGCCGTGATCGACTACGCGTGGTTCCTCCGGCGCGACGCGGCCGGCAGACGCACGCACCATGTCCACATGGCGCCGGCCGCGTCGCCGTATTGGGATCGTGTGACGTTCCGGGACCGCCTGCGCGCCGATGCGGACGTCGCGGCGGAATACACGCGGGTGAAAGAGACGGCACTGAGGGAGTCCGGGGGCGATCGTGCCGCTTATGCGCGCGCCAAGGGGGCCTTCATTCGAAAAGTTCTGGCCGACGTGTGAGGCGCTCCGTCAATTGGCGCGGAAGTGCTTTGAGAGCTTGAGGCCTTGGCCTTGGTAGTTCGAGCCGAGGCCCTCGCCGTAGAGCCGGTCGGGGCGTTCGGACATGCGCTCGTAGACCAGGCGGCCGACGATCTGGCCGTGGTCGAGCGCGAAGGGCGCCTCGTGGCAGCGGACTTCGAGCACGCCGCGCGCACCAGAGCCGCCGGCGGCGGCATGGCCGAAGCCTGGATCGAAGAAGCCGGCGTAATGGACGCGGAACTCGCCGACCATCGCCAGATACGGCGCCATCTCGGCGGCGTAGTCGGGCGGGACATGGACCGCCTCGCGGCTGACGAGGATGTAGAAGGCTCCGGGATCGAGGATGATGCGGCCGTTCGCGCCGGTGATCGGTTCCCAGAATTCGGCCGGGTCGTAGTGGCCGATGCGGTCGAGGTCGATCAGACCGGTATGGGGTTTGGCGCGATAGCCGACGAGGCCGCCGCCGCGCGGCGCGAGATCGACGGAAAAGCCGAGGCCGCCGGCGATGTGGGCGTCGCCGTCCACGAGGCCTTCGGCGGCGTCCAGCGCGGTGAGGGCCGCGTCGTCGAGCACCGCCGATCCGCGCCGGAAGCGGATCTGGTTGAGGCGCATTCCGGGGCGGACGAGCACCGAGAACGAGCGGGGCGAGATCTCGGCGTAGAGCGGGCCGGTGTAACCCGCCTCGATGCGGTCGAACTCGGTGCCGCGATCGGTGATCAGGCGGGTGAAGAGGTCGAGGCGGCCGGTGGAGCTTTTGGCGTTGGCGACGGCGGTGATGTCGTCGGGCAGGGCGAGGCTTTCGGCCAGCGGGACCAGATAGACGCAGCCTTTCTCCAGCGCGGCGCCGGCGCCGAGATCGATCCGGTGCATGGCGAACTCGGCGATGCGGTCGGAGACGGTGCCGGCGCCTGGCAGAAAGGAGGCGCGCACGCGGAACGCCGTGTCGCCCAGACGGAGGTCGAGGCTGGCGGGCTGGATCTGGCCGTCGACGGGAGGGGTTTCGGCGCGGATTGCACCTGCGGCGAACATCGCCGCGATGCCCTGCGACGGGATGACGCCGGGGGTTCTGTCAGTGGAACGGGATGAGGTGGTCGGGCTAGCGAGATTCGAACTCACGACCTTTCGTCCCCCAGACGAACGCGCTACCAAGCTGCGCTATAGCCCGACACCGGGGCTTTATAGTCAGGCGGCGAACCGGGGCAAGCGGAAAGCGGCTTCACCCGCGCGGATCGGCCAGCATCTCGGCCCGGAGCGCCACGAGGCGTGAGACGAGGTCGCGCAGCTCGGACTTGTCGACTGGACGGAGCGTCGCGGCGTCCGCCCCGGACAGCGGCGAGGGCGCCTCGAAGAGATCGGCCTGGGGTCCGGGCTTCGGCGCGGGTTCGACCGGCTTCGCCGCATCGGGCTTGGCGGTCGGCTTCGGTTTCGCGGCTCTCGCGGTTTCGGCGGCGGCCGGCGCGGTCTCCGCGCCGTCGGGTAGGGTGCCGAGGCCGATGACGTGCCGGATGCCTTTTTCGCGCAGGATCTTCTGCGCGCCTTTGATGGTCATGCCCTCGTCGTAGAGCAGGCCCTTGATGCCGCGCAGCAGGTTGACGTCCTCGGGACGGTAATAGCGCCGTCCGCCGCCGCGCTTGACCGGCTTGATCTGGGTGAAACGGGTCTCCCAGAAACGCAGGACATGCGGCGGCACGTCGAGCGCCTCGGCGACCTCGCTGATCGTTCGGAAGGCTTCCGGCGATTTCTTCATGAATCCGGAGACCCCTGGATCATCGTTGCTTGTTGCCGGCGTCGACGCGCTCTTTCATGATGTGCGAGGGCCGGAAGGTGAGAACGCGGCGCGGTTCGATCGGAACCTCCTCGCCGGTTTTGGGATTTCGGCCGATCCGCGCGGATTTGGAGCGGACGCTGAAAGTGCCGAACGAGGAGATCTTGACGGCCTCGCCGGCCACTAGGGCGTCGGACATGTGGTCGAGAACGGATTCAACGAGTTCGGCCGATTCGTTGCGGGAAAGCCCGACGGCCCGGAACACGGCCTCGCTGAGTTCCATGCGCGTCAAGGTTTTGTCACTCATCCCGGTTCCCCCGTTGGTTAACGCTCTTTTGATCGACCTTGGGCGAATGTGGAAAGCGAGTCAATAACAACGGGTTGGAAAGACCAGCGACGGCTCGCTCACCAGCGCAGGACGGCCGCCCCCCAGGCGAGGCCGCCGCCGATCGCCTCCATCAGCAGGACGTCGCCGGGTTTGACGTCGCCGCGCGCGCGGGCGACCGAAAGCGCCAGCGGAATCGAGGCGGCGGAGGTGTTGCCGTGGTCCTGGACGGTGACGACGACGCGGTCGCGCGGCACGCCGAGCTTGGCGGCGGTCATCGTCATGATGCGCAGATTGGCCTGGTGGGGCACCAACCAGTCGATGTCGGAGGTGGCGAGGCCCGCGCGGTCGAGGGCGCGCGCGCCGGTCTGCGCGAGTTTGACGACGGCGTGTTTGAAGATCTCCTGGCCCGCCATGCGCACGACGCCGGCGGCGCCGGTGCTGGAGGGGCCGCCGTCGACATAGAGCAGGTCGGTGTAGCGGCCGTCGGAATTGAGGTCGGTCGCGAGGATGCCCCGGTCGGCGGAGGAGCCTTCGCCCTCCTGGGCCTCCAGGATCAGCGCGCCGGCGCCGTCGCCGAAGAGCACGCAGGTGCCCCGATCCGTGAAGTCGAGAATGCGCGAGAAGGTCTCGGCGCCGATGACCATGACGCGCCGGGCGGATCCGGCGCGGATCAGCGCGTCGGCCTGGGCCAGCGCGAAGACGAAGCCCGCGCAGACCGCCTGGATGTCGAAGGCGAAGCCGTTCCGCATGCCGATCGCGGCCTGGACGCGGACGGCGGTGGCGGGGAAGGTCTGATCGGGCGTGGCGGTCGCCACGATCAGCGCGTCGAGATCGGAGCCCTGCATCCCCGCGTCGGCGAGTGCCGCTTCGGCCGCTTTGATCGCGAGGTCGGAGGTGTTCACGTCGCGGGCGGCGAAATGGCGGCGCTCGATGCCGGTGCGGGCGCGGATCCATTCGTCGGTGGTGTCGACCATCGCCTCGAACTCGACGTTCTCGACGACGCGCTCGGGCAGAAAATGTCCGCAACCGCGGGCGACTGAGCGGATCACGGTCATCAGGCGGTGCCATCGTCGGCGGCGCGGGGCGGCGCGATGGCGGCGACCCGCTCGGCCAGCCGGCGCGAGAAGCCGATCTCGGCGAGCGTGAAGGCGAGCTTGATCGCGGCGGAGATGCCGGTCGCGTCGGCGCCTCCGTGGGATTTGATCACCGTGCCGTTGAGGCCGAGAAACACCCCGCCGTTGACCCGACGCGGGTCGATGCGTTTCTGCAGGCGTTTGAGCGAGGGGAGGGCGAAGAAGGCGCCGATGCGGCTGAGCGTGCTGTAGGAGAACGCCTCCTCGAGCTGCTCGCGGATCATGCGGGCGGTGCCTTCGGCGGTCTTGAGCGCGATGTTGCCGGTGAAGCCGTCGGTGACGATGACGTCGACGCGGTCGGACGCCATGTCGGTGCCCTCGACATAGCCGATGTACTCGAATTCACCCGCCTCGCTCGCGGCGGCGATGCGCCCGGCGGCGTCGTGAAGCTCCGCCCGGCCTTTGTGCTCCTCGGTGCCGACATTGAGCAGGCCGATGCGGGGACGCGCCAGGCCGGACGCGTTGCGGGCGTAGGAGGCGCCCATCAGCGCATAGGTCAGGAGATCCTCGGCATCGGCGCGGATGTCGGCGCCGGCGTCGAGAAGGACGTTGTAGCCGCCGGGATTCGCGGAGGGCCACAGGATGGCGATGGCGGGGCGGTCGACGCCGGGCGCCTTGCGCAGCTGGAGCATCGAGAAGGCCATCAGCGCACCGGTGTTGCCGCAGGAGATCGCGACCTCGGATTCGCCCGTCCGCACGGCTTCGAGCGCGTTGGACATGCTCGACCCCTTGGCGCGGCGCAGGGCCTTGGACGGCTTCTCGTCCATGGCGATGACGCTGTCGGCGTTGCGGATCTCGGTGCGGGCGGCGAGGGGCGCGTTTCTGGAGATCAGCGCGGCCAATGCGGCCTCGTCGCCGTGGAGGATGAACCGGAGGCGCGGATTCTTGTCGTGCGACATGCCCATTCCGCGCACCACCTCGGCCACACCCATGTCGCCCCCCATCGCGTCGATGGAGATGACCACGTCATCGGTTTCGGTACGCTGCGGAGTGTCAGGTACGGCGGAGGCCGCGTCGCCGTTCATAGCGGAGCAACCTCACGGGATGGTTCAGGCCGCTTCGTCGTCCAGATCGATCTCTTCGACCGCCGCGATGACTTCACGGCCGTCGTAATGGCCGCAGGCGGCGCAGACGTGGTGCGGACGACGCAGTTCTCCGCAATTGGAGCACTCGTTCGGGTTTCCGGCGACGAGCGCGTCATGCGAACGGCGCATGCCGCGTCTGGAGCGCGTGATTTTGCTCTTTGGAACAGCCATTTCTCGACCTCAATTTCAGACGGGCAGGCGCCCGGATCTCGCTGGTTTCATCATGCCGGGGCCGGATAACAGGTGTGGCGCGTGATGTCACGACCAAGACCGCCGATCCGGACGGGAAAACGAAGCGCGCAAAATAGCGATGGACGCGGCGCGCGCAAGCCCCATTCGGGGAAACGTCACTTTCCCCCGTCCAATCGTTCCTTGAGGGCCGCCAGGGCGGCGAAGGGCTTGGGCCGTTCGTCCTCCTCGGCCTCGCTCTGGAGGTCGGGCGGGATCGCGGCGCCGGGCTTGCGCGGATAGTCGGGCAGCGCGAGCGCCAGCGCTTCGATCGCGACCAGACCGAGATCGATGGACGAGCCAAGCGGCTCGATCTCGTCGTCATCGTCGCCCGGTCCGAGCACGATCTCGGCGGGGAGCGGTTCGCTCTGCGGAAGCCAGGTGCGGGTGACCAGCTGGTCGACGCGGGTGGTGACCGGATCGAGCGAGACGACGCAGGTCTGCACGGCAGTCGCGCCCAGCTTGGCCTCGAGCCGCCAGCCCGCGGCGGGAAGCGGCGTGAGCGCGCCGGAGAAGCGCATCTTGCGGATCGACCGCGCCCCCAGCAGGCGAGCGACGGCCTCCGCCTCGGTTTCCGTCGGCGTCACGTCGAAGGCGAATTCGCTCGCGTCGCGCAGCCGATTGAGTTCGACCACGCGGGCGAATTCGGGATTCGATGGGGAATGGTTGACCAGTTCGGGCATGTGTCTTCCTGCCTGGCGTCGTCCGGGGCGCGCGGGCCCAACCCGCTTGAATTTAGACCATGCGCGTCGTAGGGGAGCAAGGGGATTCCGGCGGATGTGCCGGGGGTTGGAGTATCCGGATGAGTCTCAAGCCGCCGCGCCGCGCCGTCCTGGCCGTCATTGCCGCAACTGCGATCCTGGCCGGATGCGCGCCGACGACCCGGGTTCACGGCTATATCCCGCCGCCCTCGGACATCGCCCAGGTCAGGCCCGGAGCCGACACCGCCGAAAGCGTCGAGCAGAAGCTGGGACGGCCGTCGAGCAGCGGCGTGTTGCGCGACAGCGGCTGGTACTACGTCCAGACCACGATCCAGAATTACACGTACAATCCGCCGCGCGTCATCGACCGGACGGTTCTGGCCGTAGAGTTCGATCAACGCGGCGTGGTGCGCGACGTCGCGCGCTACGGTCTCGAGGACGGGCGGATCATCAACCTGACCGTGCGCACGACCGAGACCGGCGGCCGCACGCTCGGCGTGCTCGAACAGCTGTTCGGGAACCTGCTGAACCTCGATGCGGAGCAGTTCGTCCAGTAGGGTGGCATATCTTTTTCTGCCCACTTGACGTAACGTCATCCCTCCAGAACAACGAGATTTGGGGGAAACGATGGACGATCTCGGAGAAGCAGCAGGACGTGCGGGAAAACTGTCGCGCAGACGCGCGTTGGGCGCGATCGGAGCGGGAGCCGCCGGTGTGGCGCTCGCGGGAGCCGCGCGCGCGCAGGAGGACATGGGGCCGGCCGCGCCACCCAGCACGGTGACGAGTCCGCCGCGAGATTTCGCTCCGGGCGCCGATCCCAACGTCTATTTCTGGGATGCCGATGTCATCGCCGTCGATCCGTCGTTCAATGGCCTGGCTCAGCCGAACGCGCCGATCCAGCGTCTTTGGACCGGCACGCTCTGGGCCGAGGGACCGGCATGGAACGGCGTGGGCAAGTATCTGGTCTGGTCCGACATCCCCAACAACCGGCAGATGCGGTATCTGTCCGAGGACGGGCATGTGAGCGTGTTCCGCAGCCCGTCGAACAATTCCAACGGCAACAGCTTCGACCATCAGGGCAGGCAGTTGAGCTGCGAGCATCTGACGCGGCGGGTGGTGCGGTACGAACTCGACGGGTCGGTGACGGTCCTGGCCGACAGCTTCGAGGGAAAACGCCTCAATTCACCCAACGACGTGGTGGCGCATACGGACGGGAGCTACTGGTTCACCGATCCGCCCTATGGCGGGCAGCTCTACGAGGGCGCGCCGGACGCGCCGGGCGGGCCGACGAACCCGGACGGCCTCATCAACAACCGGCTCGGCCAGCCGCCGGGTATCGGCGACGCGGTGCGCGAGATGCCTACCGCGACCTACCGGATCGCGCCGGACGGGACGGTCACGCGTGTGGCGACTGAGGAGGAGGCGCCCGACCCGAACGGGCTCTGCTTCTCGCCGGATCAAAGCCGGCTCTATGTCGCCAGCACCGGCAAGGGTCCGGGCGATGCCGGGCCGGGCGGCGAGGGCAACATCTTCGTCTTCGACGTGGCGGAGGACGGCACGACATCGAACGGCAGGCTTTTCTCCGACTGCATGGTTGACGGGATCAAATGCGGGCCGGACGGGGTGCGGACGGACGTCTACGGCAACGTCTGGGCTTCGTCCAACGCGGGACGCAACGTCGGGTATTCCGGCGTGACCTGCTGGTCACCGGAGGGCGTCCTGCTGGGGCGAATCCGTCTGCCGGAGGTCTGCGGCAACATCTGTTTCGGCGGGCCGAAGCGCAACCGGCTCTTCATGGCGGCGAGCCAGTCGCTCTATGCGGTCTATACCGCGACGCAGGGCGCGGGGCCGGCCTAACCGCTCTCGGGCCGATAGGTCAGCGCCACGCCGTTCATGCAGTAGCGTTGGCCCGTCGGTGCTGGGCCGTCCGGGAAAACGTGGCCGAGATGGGCGTCGCACCGGGCGCAGACCACCTCGGTGCGGGTCATGAACCAGCCCTTGTCCACATGTTCCTCGACGGCGTCCGGGGACAGGGGCGCGAAGAAGCTCGGCCAGCCGGTGCCGCTGTCGAATTTGGTCTCCGACGTGAAGAGCGGCGCGGCGCAGCACACGCAGGCGAAGGTTCCGGGCGCCTTGGGGAAGTCGTCATGGGTGAACGGGCGCTCGGTTCCGGCCTTGCGCGTGACCTTGTATGCTTGGGGCGAGAGCTGGGCGCGCCATTCCGCGTCGGTCTTGGTGATCTTGTCGGCCATGGTTTCCGTTCCCTTGATTATCCGTCTAACATCGGCCCTCGACGCCGGGCGTCAAGACGGGGTCACATTTCGCTGACATGAAGGGCCGGGTCGGGAATCGGGGAGGTTTCGATGGGCGGGAGCGACCGAGGTCTGGACATGGATCGCGACGCGCATGGCTGAGGCGGGTCCGGAGCGGGAGGGCGTGCCGTTTTCCGAAGCGGTGCGGGTCTGGGCGCGGGTCGCGGCGCTGAGCTTCGGCGGGCCGGCGGGGCAGATCGCGGTGATGCACCGCCTCCTGGTCGAGGAGAAGGGCTGGATCGGCGAGAAGCGGTTCCTGCACGCGCTCAATTTCTGCATGCTGCTGCCGGGACCGGAGGCGCATCAGCTGACGATCTATCTGGGCTGGCTGCTGCACGGGGCGCGCGGGGGCCTGGTGGCGGGGCTGCTGTTCGTGCTGCCGGGGTTTCTCGCGATCATGGGGTTGAGCCTCGTCTACGTGACCTGGGGGCAGACGCCCTTGGTGGCGGGGATCCTCTTCGGAGTGAAGGCGGCGGTGCTGGCGATCGTGCTCCAGGCGCTGATCCGGATCGGGTCGCGGGCGCTGACCGGGATCGCGGCGCGGGTGATCGCCGCATCGGCCTTCGCGGGGCTGTTCCTGTTCGCGGCGCCGTTCCCGGTCATCGTGCTGGGCGCCGGTCTGATCGGCGCGCTCGGGGCGCGAGCCGGATGGGGCGCGTTCACCGGCACCGTCGACGGCGCCGAGGACGTGACCCGCGAGATGCCGCGGGGCCGCGTGGGCGGCACCGGGCATCTCATGCTGTGCGCCGCCGTGGCTTTCGCCTGGCTCGCGCCGGTGGCGGTACTGGTGATCGCGCTCGGGTCGGGAGACGTGTTCGCGCGGCTAGCGGTGTTCTTCAGTCAGATGGCGGTGCTGACCTTCGGCGGGGCCTACGCGGTGCTGGCCTGGGTGGCGCAGGAGGCGGTGCAGAACCAGGGCTGGCTGAGCGCGGGCGAGATGCTCGACGGGCTCGGCATGGCCGAGACCACGCCGGGGCCGCTGATCCAGGTGGTGCAGTTCGTGGGCTTCCTCGCCGCGTTCCGCGAGGCCGGCGGGATGAGCCCGTATCTGGCGGGCGTTCTGGGGGCCGTTCTGGTGACATGGGTGACGTTCACGCCGTCTTTCCTCTGGATCTTCGTCGGCGCGCCATGGATCGAGCGGCTGCGCGGCAACGCGGTGCTGGCCGGCGCGCTGGCGGCGATCACGGCGGCGGTGGTGGGCGTGATCGCCAACCTAGCGCTCTGGTTCGCGCTGCATGTGATTTTCACCGACGTGGGCACCTGGTCCGGCATGGGGCTGCGGGTCAGCGTGCCTGTCTGGTCCTCGCTCGATCCCGGCGCGCTGGCGCTGACGCTCGCGGCGCTGGTCGCGGTGTTCCGGTTCAAGGCGGGAATGGGGATCGTGATCGGCGGGAGCGCAATTCTGGGGCTTGTCCTGCACGTCCTCACGGGCGGGGCCTGAGGCCGCCTGGGCCTTGCCCAGCCGGCGGGCGGCGGGTATTCCCGAGCGATCCTGTCGGAAAGGACCGGTCCACGTTGGGCGCGCGTATTCTCAACAGCCTGGCCT
>Ga0316197_10004308_pt1 | contig 10101 bp, 10 predicted proteins | sample OudBiesiAoxic_MG_FD_204939 | JGI IMG/M metagenome (GOLD analysis project Ga0316197, IMG submission 204939) | Coastal sediment microbial communities from Oude Bieten Haven, Netherlands - site A oxic | ecosystem: Environmental > Aquatic > Marine > Coastal > Sediment | place: Netherlands... | reverse complement strand
TGGCTGCAGAACGCTTTGGTCGCACATTGAAAGAAGACCGATTTTTAAGCTCTATACGTCAACGATTTAACTTACCTGGTGGAACATGTTGTTTTGACCTACCGGCATTGCATTATTGGAATCACCTCCCTATCGAGCAAAGACAAAGAAATGCTCAAGGATGGATGGACACGTTAGCGCCCTTGTCGAAATCACTTAATCTATGGTTAAAACTCTGCCGAGAAACCGGATATTTTAATCCACAAATAGCCCGTAACGGCTTTTATCAAAGTGATGCAGAAGAGGCAAATATCTTACGGTTGAATATACCGTTAGCTGATGGTGTTTTCCCAATGATTTCGGGACACAAAAATCGATTTGCGATAAAATTTATGTCCTTTGATAATGGACAAGCCTATAGCCAAGATGTCGAATTCGATCTTGCTATTTGCAATTAAGGAATACAATTCGTGTCTACACCAATTAAATCTAAACCAACTATCGTTTCTTGTCCTCAATGTAAAAAAGAGGTGGTTTGGAGTACAGAGAACCAATATCGTCCTTTCTGCAGTAAGCAATGCCAAATGATAGACTTTGGGGAATGGGCTGATGAGAAAAACACGATCGCAGGCGCTCCCGACATGTCAGATTCAGATGGTTGGTCAGAAGATCCTTATTAAACGACGGTTTAAATCGTTATTTGGCAAGATTGAGTACTCTTTTTTACAGTTTTATTTCTCGTATAAAAAAACGGGTTCCATATGGAACCCGTTTTCTATTTGAGAATGCTGGTTAGCATTACTTCTTAGCAAGCTTCTCTTTAATACGAGCTGACTTACCAGAACGCTCACGTAGGTAGTACAACTTGGCACGACGTACTGCACCACGGCGTTTAACTTCAATGCTATCAACCATAGGAGAGTGAGTTTGGAACGAACGCTCAACACCTTCACCGTTCGAGATCTTACGAACAGTAAATGCTGAATGTAGGCCACGATTACGAATACCGATTACAACGCCTTCAAAGGCCTGTAGACGTTCGCGATCGCCTTCTTTTACCTTAACCTGAACAACAACAGTGTCACCTGGGCTGAACTTTGGAAGGTCTTGTTTCATTTGCTCTTCTTCAAGAGCCTTGATGATGTTACTCATTTTTAAAATTCCTAGAATAAACTGATACTAAATAAAATAGGTTACTTAACTGTATTTTAAGACCGATAGTCTTTTATAAAATCAGTTAGTAATTGTTCCTGTTCGTCAGTCAGAGCTAGGTTTTCCAAGAGCTCTGGTCTTCTAAGCCAAGTACGGCCTAACGATTGTTTCAATCGCCAGCGACGAATATCCTTATGATTTCCAGATTTCAGTACCAATGGTACTTCTATTCCATCTAAAACATCAGGACGTGTATAGTGCGGACAATCTAGCAAACCATTTGCGAAAGAATCTTCTTCCGCTGACGCAAAATCTCCAAGTACACCGGGTATAAACCTCGATACTGAATCAATTAACGTCATGGCTGGCAGTTCACCACCCGTCATCACAAAATCCCCAATTGACCATTCTTCATCAACTTCAGATTGTATGATGCGTTCATCTATCCCTTCATAGCGTCCACAAATAAGAATCATATTCTCGTTCGTAGCAAGCTCTTCAACTCCACTTTGGTCAAGTTTTCGACCTTGAGGAGAAAGATAAATAACCTTCGTCTTTCCCGGTGCTGATTTCTTAGCAGTTTGTATGGCTTCGCGCAAAGGCTGCACCATCATCAACATACCAGGACCACCACCGTAGGGTCTATCATCGACTGTTCGATGTTTGTCGTGAGTAAAATCTCTAGGATTCCATATCTCAACTGACAAAAGACCTTTTTTAACCGCTTGACCTGTAACCCCAAATTCAGTAATTGAACGGAACATATCAGGAAATAGGCTAATTATGCCAACCCACATATCTGTTCTCTCGCTCTACTGTGGAGTTTAAAACGCAGGATCCCAGTCAACTTCGATCCGTTGAGCATCGCGATCAATATTTTTAATCACTTGCTCTTCAAGAAACGGAATTAATCGTTCCTTTTGGCCAAAAGCATCTTTCAAATTTGCTTTCACTACCAAAACATCATTTGCACCAGTTTCTAACATATCGGAGACAGTACCGAGGTCATATCCCTTCGTTGTTAATACCTGCATACCAAACAATTCACGCCAGTAAAATTCATCTTCTGACAGTTCCGGTAATGACTCTGGATTAATCACAATTTCAAAGTTAGTTAGAAGATGAGCGTCCTCGCGGATCTCTAATCCTTCAATTTTAGCAACCATACCTTTGTTATGGCGCTTCCAACTTTCAACCTTGTATTCAACCCATTTGCCTTTTTGGTTTATATACCAAGGGCTATAGTCAAAAATGCTTTCAGCATCGTCTGTATAGGAAATAACTTTAAGCCAACCTTTGATACCGTAAGTCGCACCAAATTTGCCAACTACGATTCTTTCAGCTTGCTCGTTCATTAGTTCGTTTCCTTTAACCGACATTGCTTTGTTACCTACTAATTAAGCCGCTTTTTGAACGTCTTTCACTAGTTTAGTAACACGGTCAGATAGTGAAGCACCTTCGCTAACCCAATGGTTAACGCGGTCTAGGTTAATACGTAAACCTTCTTCTTGACCTTGAGCTGTTGGGTTAAAGAAACCAACGTTCTCAATGTAGCGGCCAGTAGCTGCGTTGCGGCTATCTGCTACTACGATTTGGTAAAATGGACGCTTCTTTGCGCCGTGACGTGCCAAACGAATGGTAACCATATCGTCCTCTTTGCTTTCTCAATAATAAAAATAACCCCAAAAGCCGTAATTTTTAATTTAACAACCTGGGGTCTCGTGCCAATTTAAAGCCCCGGAATTTTACTCTTATTTGGGGTTTTTGCAAGGCTTTTTGTGATCTAGAAACGGTTTAGGAAATGTTTATATTTTGGTAGGGGAATCAAGCAGCTAAAGCAGTAAGAAAATATTAGTCAAAGCTATATGGCGCATAGCTTGCGCCATATATTCGTGTTTGAGTGTTATCGGCCGAATGGTCCACCCATTCCGCCCATGCCACCTGCGCCACCCATGCCGCCCATCATTCCTTGCATATTTCGCATCATTCCCTTCATGCCACCCTTCTGCATTTTTTTCATCATCTTCTGCATTTGAGTAAACTGTTTTAGCATACGATTCACATCTTGTACTTGCACGCCAGAACCTGCAGCAATACGTTTTTTACGGGAACCTTTGATTAATTCAGGGCGTAAACGTTCTTTCATTGTCATGGAGCTAATCATTGCTTCCATCTGATTGAACATTTTGTCATCAACTTTATCTTTAACATTAGCAGGTAGGTTACTCATGCCTGGAAGTTTATCCATCATTCCCATCATGCCGCCCATATTCTGCATCTGTCCAAGCTGCTCACGGAAGTCTTCAAGATCAAAACCTTTCTTCTCTTTGAACTTCTTCGCCATTTTGGCGGCTTTGTCTTTGTCGACATTACGCTCTAAATCTTCAATCAAAGATAGAACGTCACCCATACCAAGAATACGTGAAGCAACGCGATCTGGATGGAAAGGTTCAAGTGCGTCAGTTTTTTCGCCCACACCTAAGAACTTAATCGGTTTGCCAGTAATGTAACGAACGGACAGTGCAGCACCACCACGCGCATCACCATCTACTTTTGTCAGGATAACACCTGTCAAAGGTAATGCATCACCAAAGGCTTTTGCTGTGTTAGCGGCATCTTGACCCGTCATTGCATCGACAACAAACAACGTTTCTACTGGCTCTATCGCGGCGTGAAGGTCTTTAATCTCCCCCATCATTTGTTCATCGATGGCTAGACGGCCTGCGGTATCAACCAAAAGAACGTCATAGAATTTCTTCTTAGCATGGTCAACGGCAGCATTCGCGATATCAATAGGCTTTTGATCAGCAGAGGAAGGGAAAAAATCCACTCCTACATCAGAAGCAAGCGTTTCCAACTGTTTAATCGCCGCAGGGCGGTAAACATCGGCAGAAACAACCAACACTTTTTTCTTGTTAACGTCTTTTAGGTGTTTAGAGAGCTTGCCAACACTGGTTGTTTTACCTGCACCTTGCAAACCAGCCATCAAAATTATGGCCGGTGGTTGGGCGGCTAGATTGAGCTCTTCGTTAGATTCACCCATTACCCCTTCTAGCTCTGTTTGAACTATTTTTATAAATTCTTGGCCGGGGGTTAATGATTTAGAAACCTCTACACCAACGGCACTTTCTTTTACGCGCTTAATAAACTCACGTATAACAGGAAGGGCGACATCAGCTTCTAAAAGAGCCATACGTACTTCACGTAGTGTCTCTTTTATATTGTCTTCTGTTAGGCGACCTTTGCCGCTAATATTTTTAAGTGTACTGGATAGTCTATCCGTTAAATTCTCAAACATGTCTGTCTCTTTAGCTGGACTTTTCGAAACACCTTTTAGCAAAGCAAGGGCGATTAATGTCGGCAGTATACCTTAGGTAATTGATCTTCCAAAATCTAAACGATGATTTATTCGATCCTTAGATAGCTCATCGAGTTTAACCGCGTTATAATCCGTTCATTAGATAAGAATTTATTAGGAAAATATGGACAGTATAATCGCTATTGCCGCTGCCATTTTATATGCAATTGCTACCGCAACAATAGTCCCAGGGCTATCTCAGCAAACCCACATAAAGGCAAAGACTGTCTTCGTGAGCGCAGCGTTAGCCATTATTTTCCACGTATGGCTATTACACGGCCAAATTCACAACAGTTCAAGCGGACAAAACTTGAGCATGCTCAATGTTGCTTCTCTCGTCAGTTTTATTACTTCATTAGTAATGAGCTTGGCGATGTTTAAAACCCGTTTGTGGTTTTTGTTGCCTGTCGTTTACGGGTTTTCGATTATTAGCATTCTCGCTTCAAATTTCTTGCCTGGTGCATTCATTACTCACTTTGAAGGGAAAATGGGATTGTTAATCCATATTACAATCGCACTTTTCGCTTACGCGACTTTAACGATTGCCGCACTATATGCAATTCAGCTCGCTTGGTTAGACTATAAATTGAAGAACAAAAAAGCGATGGCAGTGAACCCTAATCTGCCGCCATTACTAAAAGTAGAAAGGCAGCTTTTTAACATAATCCTCATTGGCAATGGCCTGTTAACCTTAACTCTATTATCTGGATTCGTATTTTTAGATGATATGTTTGCGCGTGGTTCAGCCCATAAATCTATTCTTTCTTTTGTTGCTTGGGTAATTTATTCCGTATTACTCTGGGGACATTATCAAAAAGGCTGGCGTGGTAAAAAGGTAACATGGTTTGCTATTGCAGGTGCAACCTTGCTTACACTTGCCTATTTTGGCAGCCGATTTGTTCGAGAAATCATTTTGAACTAACCGATTACCCGTTACTAAAAACACTATTTATTCATAGTATAATTGACAGCTCAAATCACTTAAGTCATAAATTGAGCGATAACTGAAAAAAGGAATTCCAAACATTGAATGACATATCAACGGGTGTACTGTTTACCATACTCGCATGTCTAATCGTCATTTCTGGTTACTTTTCAGGTTCTGAGACTGGAATGATGTCCTTAAACCGATATCGACTAAAGCATCTGGCTGGAAAAGGCCATAAAGGTGCAAAACGTGTCGAAAAGCTATTGAGCCGTCCCGACCGCTTAATTGGCCTTATTCTCATTGGAAACAACTTAGTCAACATCCTCGCCTCTGCCATCGCAACCATACTTGGAATGCGTCTATTTGGTGATCTTGGTGTCGCAATAGCGACGGGATTATTAACGCTTGTTGTGCTTGTCTTTGCTGAAGTTACCCCTAAAACATTGGCTTCGCTCTATCCAGAAAGAGTCGCCTATGCCAGCAGTATTATATTAAACGTACTGATGAAAGTGCTTGCACCCGTCGTTCTAATGGTGAATTTAATTACCAATGGTGTATTACGATTATTCGGTATAAAAGCGACACACCCTACTGAAGATCCTTTGAGCTCTGATGAACTTCGTACTGTTGTAAACGAGGCCGGAGGTCTCATTCCTCGTGGTCACCAAGAAATGCTGGTATCCATTCTCGATTTAGAGAACGTCACTGTAGATGACATTATGGTGCCTAGGAATGAAATTACGGGTATCGATATTAATGATGACTGGAAATCAATCGTTCGACAGTTAACGCATTCACCACATGGGCGAGTCGTACTTTATCGCGACCAGATAGACGAAGTTGTCGGAATGCTGCGTTTACGTGAAGCTTATCGTTTGATGCTAGAAAAAAATGAGTTTACAAAAGAGACACTTTTACGTGCAGCAGATGAAGTTTACTTCATACCAGAAGCGACACCACTAAACGTGCAACTACTGAAATTCCAACGTAATAAAGAAAGAATAGGACTCATTGTCGATGAATATGGCGATATTATTGGTCTTGTCACTCTAGAGGATATTTTGGAAGAGATCGTTGGCGAATTTACGACGTCTATAGCACCAAGTCTATCTGAAGAAATCACCCCACAGGGTGATGGGAGCTTCCTCATTGAAGGAAGTGCCAATATTCGTGACATTAATAAGGGTTTGAAGTGGCAACTGCCTACGGACGGACCAAGAACACTTAATGGGCTTATATTAGAACACCTAGAAGATATCCCTGAAAGCCAAGTTAGTATCGAGGTTGAAAAACACCTAATGGAAATCATGAAGTTTACGGAAAACAGGATCAGCTTGGTTAAAGTCTTTCCTGCTCGGAAGTAGCCGGTTCGAACTTAACATTCAGTCATAAGAAAGGGAGTGTAACCATAAGGTGACACTCCCTTTAAAATACCATTCACTTCAAATAAAAATACGTTTACTTATTTAGCTCTTCCAACATAGAAGCAGGCAAAGCCAACTCGTCATTTTTATTCACTAAAATCCCAGCTTCAATCACATTTTTGGCGATATTTTTCGCATCGGCTAAAGAGTGCATACCATAGGTACCACATTGATATTCATTTAGCTCTGGAATGTTATTTTGGTTCTCGACCTTTAGCACATCTTCCATCGCGGCTAACCATGCTTCTGCTACACGCTCTTCTGCTGGGGTGCCAATCAAACTCATATAAAAACCGGTACGGCATCCCATTGGAGAGATATCGATAATTTCGATACCCGCACCGTTCAAATGTGCACGCATAAAGCCCGCATATAGATGCTCTAACGTATGAATACCTTGTTCAGAGAGTATCTCTTTATTTGGCACACAAAAACGCAAATCAAATACAGTAATCGTATCCCCTTTTGGCGTTTGCATCGTTTTTGCCACGCGAACAGCTGGTGCATTCATTCTTGTGTGATCAACAGTAAAACTATCTAGTAACGGCATTTTTATATCTCCATTGGCTCGATTCAGGTTTCGAGCCGATTCATTATTTTAGGTATGAGAAGTAGTCTTCAAGAAACTCATCAAAATTCACTTCGTCAGCTTGCTCTATCTCTTTTTGAGCTTGAAGAGAGGCGCTTACTTCATATTGCATCTCTTGTTGACTATAAACATTATAGCTATTTGTTAGGTGGTGGTCTCTATATTCGCGGCCATAGGTGCAACCAACCTGACCAATACCGCCTAGCTCTTTCGTTTTCTCTAATAGCTGGCCAGAAATGGTCAATTCAGGATTGTCTATCCACGTCATCAGTTCTTGGCATGTTTGCTGATACTCATCACCATCACTCGCCATATCCATCTCAAAAGCAATCAGCTGTAGATCAGCAAAAATGTGCTTAGTATAATCGTGTAACGTACGCTCTTTGCCATCACAGTCTTCCGTCAACATCAAATCGGGTTTGCGACCTTCTTGAATAACTCTATTCCAGTTATCTTTCCAACAGCAAAGCTCTTTATTGTCTATTGGACCGGTATCTTTAATCAAGCACCAGGTTAAAAAGAGGTCTAAAAACCGAATCTGTTCTTTTGTTACCCCTATCGGACTGAATGGGTTTACGTCCAATGAGCGTACTTCTATGTACTCTACTCCGCCACGTTTTAATGCTTCTGATGGTTTTTCACCAGATTGACCTACGCGCTTGGCGCGAATGGGAGCATACAACTCGTTTTCAATCTGCAGAACATTACTATTAAGCTGTTGATACTCTCCGTCTATCTTGATACCGATCTGGGCAAAATCACTTGAAGGCGTTTGAATCGCTTTTTCTAAACCGTCTAGATATCCATCAAGATTATTATAATTAATTTGCAACTCACTCTGAGCGCTATTGGTATAACCCAGGTCACTTAATCGTAAGGATGTACCATAAGGAAGATAAAGCGTCTGACCGATATTTTCAAAAGGTAACTCGGTTTCTCTACCTTGTAAGAAAGAGGAGCAAATAGCAGGAGAGGCACCGAAGAAATAAGGAATTAACCAACCAAACCGGTAATAATTTCGGATAACGTTGAAGTATTCATCTGATTTTGTATTGGCTCTATCGCTATCTGACTGCTCGCCGTAAAGAGAGTCCCATAAGCTTTCAGGAAACGAAAAATTAAAATGAACACCAGAAATAATCTGCATCAAACTACCATAACGGTTTTTAAGTCCCTTACGGTATAACGTTTTCATTTTGCCTACATTCGATGAGCCATACTGAGCGAAGGCGATATCATCTTCATTCTCGACATAGCAAGGCATGGAGAGAGGCCAAAGCTTCTCTTCTCCCATCTCTTTCACGGTAAAATGGTGAATATCGGATAGCTGACCAATTAATTCTTCTACATCAGTAGAAACAGGGGTAATGAACTCCAATAATGATTCTGAAAAATCGGTGGTCACCCATTTGTTTGTCAATGCAGACCCTAAACCAACAGGATGTGGTGTTAGTGCTAAATGCCCATCCAAGGTGTATCGAAGAGTTTCGCGCTCAACACCACGACCAATGTTTTTAAAATTATCAGGGTTTTTCGCTACTTTTTTCAGTCTTGAGGAAAAATTTGTCAAAATGGTGACCACTTTTAATCTTGTTTTTGCGTAGGTTACGCTTTTTTATATAAAATACTAGTTCTGCATTTTTGTATGCAGCAAGTATAAAGAGAGACAATTTGTGCCTCTCTTTATATGTGTGCGCTACTTAGAAATTTCAAGTTCTACCACTGGTATATCCAGATCTTCCAATTGAGGTTTTAAGCTCTTAGCATCTCCTACTACTATAATTTGGTAGTCAGTAGGATTAAACCATTTGCTTGCAACCTCATTCAATGTAGAGCGATTTACATTACTCAATACCGCGTTCCGCTGCTCTATATAGTCATCATCTAACGAATAATTAAGTATATTTGACAGCAATCTCGCCTTTTGGCTTGGTGTTTCGTATTTCAAAGCATCTTGTTGACCAACAGCCAAGCGCATAAACGCTAGCTCTTTAGAGGTCATGCCATCTTCACTGTAGCGTTTCATCTCTTTGATGAACTCTTGGATAGATGGGACGGTTGAATCTGCTCTAACTTGAGCATCAAAGACAATGATACCTATCTCTTTATTACTCGCATGATAACCACTCGCACCATAGGTATACCCTTTATCTTCGCGTAAATTCTGATTAATTCGGCTATTGAAGTTACCGGCCAGATTGAAATTAGCGAGTTGGTTAAGGTATTGTTCACCAACCGTATCATATGGCAGTCCTTGTCGGACTAACCTAATTACACTCTGTGGCGCACTTGGCTTATCAACAAGATAGATATGTTGTCCTACCGGTGGTTTTACTATTTGAGGTCGTAGTATCGGTGCATCAGACCCTTCCCACTGACTCAGAAATTTGAGATTGGGGATTAATGTCTCTTTAGAAATATCCCCGACAACAATAACTTGGGTTCCTAGCGGAGTATAATTACTATTATAAAACCCTTTCACGTCTTCAAGTTGAATGCTCTCTATCGACTTCAAGGTACCATCATTTGAACGGCCAAATGTCGATCTACCAAACAGTATTTGTCTGGTCGCTTGCGACGCTAACCATGCAGGTCTTTGGTGCTCATAGATAAGACCTTCTAAAGATTGTTTCTTTAAACGGTCAAAATCATCTTGTTTAAATTCTGGTTT
>Ga0316197_10004307_pt1 | contig 10101 bp, 8 predicted proteins | sample OudBiesiAoxic_MG_FD_204939 | JGI IMG/M metagenome (GOLD analysis project Ga0316197, IMG submission 204939) | Coastal sediment microbial communities from Oude Bieten Haven, Netherlands - site A oxic | ecosystem: Environmental > Aquatic > Marine > Coastal > Sediment | place: Netherlands... | reverse complement strand
ACATGCATCCTCCCGACCCCTTCACCGGAACGATCGTCTGCGGGCCAGTGAATGTCGCTCCCACCACCACGGGCACCGACATCGCCCTCGGAGACGCCGGAGCTCGCATCTGGGAAGGCCGAGGTGGCGCCTATACGTTGCGCATCGACTCCATCGGTGACCCTCGGCTGACGGGCACGCTCACCAACCAGCTCGACGTGGACCGATATGGCACCGGCATGGAGGCCCTTGAGGTCGGTTCGCTGACGTGGACACTCGAGAATGAGGACGGAGTCTGGACCTCCCAGTTCGCGAGCTTCCTGACCGAGCCGAACGAGTGGTCCACCGCCACCCTGCGCTGGGATGGCTCGGGCGGATACGGCGGCCTGGTCGCCATCACCCAACTCGACTACCTACCGAACATGTCCGGCACCGACTGCGGTTGGGAGGTCCACGGACTGATCGTGTCCGCCGATCTGCTCCCCGCCTATCCCGAGCCCGACCCCCTATTGCGACCATCCAAGATCGATGATCCCGCCGGGACGTGACGCGCGACGTCCCGAAGCCATCAGCCACCGGATACATAGGAGACAGGACATGAGCACAAGACACAAGCTCAGCGGCTTCACGCTGGCCCTCGCCGCCGTCGCGCTGGGCGCCAGCGCCTCGGTGACGGCGCAGTCGGACGCCGAAGGGGATACGACCATCAGCCCGCCCGAGGCCTTCACGGCGCTGTTGGCGTGCGGACAGGATGTCGGCTACAACGAGCCCTCGGTGACACTCAGCCCTGAGGATGCGGAAGGCACGACCGTCTTCGAGTTTCCTCGAACGGTCTGGTACTTCCGGACGCGCGAGGTCAGCGATCCGCGCATGGACGGGCGAACGTACGGGTACCTGGCGGGAACCGAGTGGTCCAACCCGTCGAGGGACGAGGAGATCTCCGTCTTCTCGGCCCTGTGGCATGTCGTCAATGAGGGCGGGGAGTGGATCGGCCCATACAGCACGCTGCGCTCGCCCGAGATCGGCTACGCCACGAATTCCATCCGCCTCGAGGGGCACGGCGGCTACGACGGCCTGTACGCGATCATCGAGGCCGACTTCCGCGACGACTGCGGTTGGGACGTCAGCGGCTTCATCCTGGAGCGGGACGTGCCACCTTTCCCGGAGCCGATCGAGGGCTTGGGCGGCTGAGCTAGCGCGACGGTTCGCGGCCGGCCACGAGGTCGGTCGCGAGCTCACCTTGCACTGCGTGAGCGGCCATGACTGCGGCGCCGAAGGCCGTAGTCTCCGGCTCGGTCACGCGTGCCATCGGCCGATCGTAGGCCTGTTGACGGAGTTCACGCCAGAGCGGCACGCGTGTCGGATGACCCGCGGCCAGCACCACTTCGTAGGGCTGGCCCGCAGCAGCCTCGAGGCGCTCGATGATCACGGACGAGCGTCTCGCCAAACCTTCGAGAACGGCCCGCATGAGCGAGGCTCGACCGGCGTCGTAGGGCACCGAGTCAAGGCGACCGAGGCGCAAGTCGTCGGTCACATCGAAGCAGATGCCGCTGGTGCTGGCGGCCGCGATGGCGTCATACATGGCTGCGTCGTCGACTCCGTCGAAGAGGAGCGCCCGCCACTGCTGGAAGAAGTGGCCGGAGTGGATGTTGACGTGGGCGTACCAGGTGTCGTCATCGACGTAGCAACCCTGGTCGACGCCACGTGCCGCCTCGCCTGTGAGTGGCGCCTCGAGGAGGGAGAGGTGCGCCTCCGACGTGCCCGCTGAGAGGAACAGCTCTCGCGTCGAGCGAACGCCGGCGCCGTACGCCGCGCACAGGTGATCGTGCCCGCCGCTGACGAGGGCCACGCTGGCCCCCAGGCCGAGGCGCTCCGCCAGCGCCGGCTCGAGCGTGCCGATGACGGTGCGGCCGGGAACGAGTCGCGGGAAACGGAGATGAAGCTCTGCGGCCTCGATGGTGTCGTGGTCCCAGGCTCGGTCGACGATGTCGAAGGCCCCCGCCCGCGACGCGTGTGACCAGTCCATCACCAGCTCGGCCCCGAGCCCGTGCAGCACGTAGTCTCCGAGGTCGGTCCAGGTCGTCGCCCTCTCAAGGACCTCGGGAGCATGCGTCCGGATCCAGATCAGCTTGAAGATCGAGAACGTGGCATCGGGCGGTCTTCGGAGCGAGAGCGGCAGATCACCGCCGGGTCCGGCCATGAACGCCGCGGCCTCTTCGAGCCCGCGTGGGTCGTACCACGCGATGGCATCGCCGATGGGAGCGCCGGCCGCGTCAAGCAGCACGACTTCCTCACCGACGCTGGCCACGCACAAGGCCTCGACGTCCGCGCGGTTCGGCAACTGGCGGACGACGGCCTCGAGCAGCTCCAGGGAGGTCTGAAGCACCTGGGTAGGGCGGTGGGCTTCACCGTCCGCGTCGCGCACGACCGGCGTGGGCGCAGACTCGAGCGCGAGCGTGCGACCGCTTTCGGTATCGAGCGCCAGGGCTTTGGTATGCGTGGTGCCAACGTCGATTCCGAGCGTGACCATCAGGCTTCCGCCACCACCTCGACGACGATACGAGGCAGCCATGCGGCCCGGTCGAAGTCGGGCGGCAGTTCAGGCGGCAGGTGCGTCGCCCCGGCCGTGCCACAGGCGACACCCAACGCGATGGCCTCTCGAGGAGGTCGCCCCTCTTCGATGCCCACGGTCAGGCCGGCGAGGAAGAGGTCGCCCGAGCCGGTCGGGTTCACTTCGCTGATGCGAGGTGCGATCGCGTGGACGACACCGTGCTCATCCGCGAGGAGTGCCCCCTCGGAACCCATGGTCACGACCACGATCTCGATGCCGTGCTCACGAATGCGACGCATCTCGGCGGCCAGCTCGACGACGCCCATGGGCACGTCGGGATCGGGCGCGCCCAGCAGCTCCAGCAGCTCGTGGCGGTTGCACTTGAGCATCCACGGCCGGCTGGCAAAGGCCACGCGCAGAGCCTCGCTGTGGATATCCACGAGGGTGTGCGCACCAGCCGTGCGCCCCAGCTCGAGGACCTCGCCGACGACGCTGGCAGGCACGCTGTCGGGCAGGCTGCCCGAGATGACGAGCAGGTCGTCTGGGCCGATGTCGGCACCGATGTCATCGAGCAGCCGGCCGACCTCCGCCTCGGTCACGGGCGGGCCGGGCTCGTTCAGCACGGTCGTCCGCTCAGCGTCCGGCTCCACCACCACGAAGCAGACGCGCGTGCCGGCGGCGACTGTCGTGTGGCGGTCGATGACGCCATCGGCCGCGATCATGCTGCGCAAGGCCTCGCCGACTTCACCGCCGAGGAACCCATAGGCCGTGGCCGACGTGCCCAGCCTGAGGGCGGCCCGTGCCACGTTGAAGCCCTTGCCGCCGGGCACGACGGAGACCGCAACTGCACGGTTGACAGCCCCAAGGCGCAACGGGGGCCAGGTCGAGATGCGGTCCATGGCCGGGTTGGCACCGATGACGCGGATCATCTTCCGGGTTCCCACTCGGGCTCGGCCAACTCGAAGCCCTCGAAGCGGAAGCCAGGCGAGACGGTGCAGCCGACCAGCGTCCAGGCGCCAAGGGGCTCGGCAGCCTGCCAATCGCCGGCGGGCACGATGATCTGCGGTCGCTGACCTGCGGCGAGATCCAGGCCCAGAACGTGGCGCTGCGCCGATTCCCTGCCTGACCCGGTAGCGATCGAGAGGGTCAGCGGTTCGCCAGCGTAGAAGTGCCACGCTTCGGCAGCATCCACGCGATGCCAGTGCGATCGCTCACCGGCCCGCAGGAGGTAGTAGATGGCCGTTCCCGATGGGCGCTCCCCCGCGGGAGACCGGGCACGCCAAGTCTCAGCGTAGAACCCACCCTCAGGGTGTGGCTGGAGCCCCAGCTCAGCGATGATTTGGTCAGCGTCAGGCATGGACCAAGCGTAGCCCGTGTCGCTGGACACGGCGTGTACTGTGAGTCGGCTCATGACGATTTCCCCTGCCAACGGCCATACGGCATCACAGGTTCAGCGCGTCTATCTGCTGCTAACGCTGCTGACCACGCTTGCTGCCTCGTTCATCTGGGGCGTCAACACGCTCTTCCTGCTCGACGCGGGCCTGAACAACACCGAGGCCTTCGCGGCCAACGCCTTCTTTAGCATCGGCATGGTCATCTTCGAGGTCCCGACTGGTGTCGTAGCTGACACTCGAGGCCGGCGCTTCTCGTTCATGCTCGGTGCCCTCACCCTGCTGGTCTCGACACTGGCCTACCTGCTCATGTGGCAGATCGAGGCGCCCTTCATCGGCTGGGCCCTGGCCTCGATGCTGCTCGGACTCGGCTTCACCTTCTTCAGCGGCGCCACTGAGGCCTGGCTGGTCGATGCGCTCAGCGCCACCGGCTACAAGGGCAACCTCGAGACCGTCTTCGGGCGTGGACAGACCATCGCGGGCGTAGCCATGCTCAGCGGCTCGGTGCTCGGCGGCATCGTGGCCCAGATGACCAGCCTCGGCGTGCCCTACGTACTGCGAGCGCTCCTGCTCGGCGTCGCCCTCCTCGCTGGCTTCCTGTTCATGAAGGATCTCGGCTTCAAGCCCAAGACCGATGTCAGCACCAGGGAAGCCGTCAGGGAGGTCGCGCGTGGCTCCATCGATGGCGGCCTGCGCAACCGCCCAGTGCGCTGGATGATGCTGGCCGCACCGTTCACCGGTGGCGTCGCCTTCTATGCCTTCTATGCCATGCAGCCGTACTTGCTCGAGCTGTACGGCGACCCCACCGCCTACAGCATCGCCGGCCTGGCAGCGGCCATCGCTGCCCTGGCACAAATCCTCGGCGGCTTGTCGGTGCCCATCGCCCGGCGCTACTTCACCCTTCGCACGAATGCCATCTTCCTCGCGATCGCGCTCGAGGTCGTAATCCTCATAGGCATCGGTGCGGTGGGCTTGGTGCGAGAACCCCTTGGGATGGGCGCCTTCTACATCGCCATCCTGCTGCTCGTCCTGTGGACACTCGTCGCAGCCGTAGCCCGCCCGATTCGCCAGTCCTATCTCAATGGCGTCATCGCGTCTGACCAGCGGGCCACCGTGCTCTCGTTCGACTCGCTCATGAGCTCGCTTGGCGGCGCCGTCACCCAGCCAGCCCTGGGTCGCGTGGCCGACGTCTCGGGCTACGCCGCTTCGTATGTGGTGTCGGGCGCCATTAGCGCGCTGGCACTGCCCTTCATCTACATGGCCAGGCGCGAGCAGTCGCCGTCCGACCCCATCGACCCCGACACGCCAGTCATCTCCGAGGGCTGACGCTCAGCGCGGCTTGAGCTTGTTGCGCCAAGCGACCTTGTCGCCGTTCCAGACGTCCCGCCAGAAGCCACGCATGTCCCTGGTCACCTTCTGGTAAGCCGGGCGGCCGGCGAGATTCCTGAGGTGGTGCGGATCCCTCGAGACGTTGTAGAGCTCTTCTTCACCGGTGCTGTACCGGGCGTAGGCCCATAGCGTCTCGGAGTACTTACGCGTCGATTCGACACCAGCCCAAGCGGGGCGGCCCGTGGGCCGGTGTCCATAGAAGACCCCCGCGTGCAGCATCTCCGTGAAGATGAACTGGCGCCCCAGCATCGTGCTGCGGCCCTTGATCAGCGGGACCAGGCTGCGACCATCGGCATTCGGCATGGTGCAGCCGGCCAGGGCACAGATGGTGGGAGCAAGATCGATGTTGGCCACCGGCTCGAGGACGATCTTCTTGCGGCCCTGGAGCTCCCGCGGCCAGCGCATGTACAGCGGGACCGATGTCGAGTAGGGCGTGAGCTTGCCCTCGAGCCGGTGGTCGCCCATGAGCCAGCCGTTGTCAGCCGTGAGGATCTGTACGGTGTTGCCGAGCCGGCCCGTCGCCTTGAGCGCCCGGCGCACCTGACCCACGACCCAGTCAGACGTCAGCAACGACTCGCAGCGTTGCCGCAGGTCGTACGAGGGCGAGCCTGAGCGGGGATGCGCCCGAATGAACGCGGGCTTGTCTGAGACATCAGCCTCGTCGTATGCCGGTCCGCTCCAGCCGCCGACGTCGGCGCACTTCGAGTGACCCTCGAACCTGGCCATGGGCGTCAGCGGCTCGTGCCCGTCATAGAGCGAGACCACCAGGAACAGGCGCTTGTCCTTCCTGGTCGAGCGGATGTGCTGGATGGCCTTGCGGGCTGCCTGGTACGAGGAGTGGTCGGTGTCCGAGGAGCCGAAGACGCTGTTGCCACCCTTGCGGTACTGGCGCCAATCGTAGAACCGGCCCTGGTTCTCCCAGATGACGTCGAGTTGACTCCAGTCGTTCGAGAGCGACCTCATCTTGGCTCGCCGTGGATACCACTCGCGGAGAAGATTGTGGTATTTGCCTACGAAGACCGTCTTGTAGCCCGCCGAGCGCAGCTTGGGTGAGAGCGTGCCGCGCTGGTCATAGGACCTGACGTTGTTGCGCGTGACGCCGTTGTTGTGGCCGTACTGGCCACTCAGCAAGGCGGCTCGTGCGGGCCCGCATTGAGGCGTGGTCGCGACAGCGTTGCGGAACTCCATGCCGGCGTTGGCAAAGCGGGCGAGGTTGGGCGTGCGCTCGGGATCGTTCCACAGGCGGGCCGGGTACGGCGCGTTGTCGTCGAGGTAGAAGAGGACGACGTCGGGCTTGGGTGCGGCCGCCTCGACGCTGCGCTGGGGCAGGCTGAAAAGCGTGCCCAACAAGGCCAGAGTGAGAGCGATGACGACGATGGATCTGGGATGCACGGCTACCTCGCTGTGACCGGACGCCGCTGGGGCTTGTTGGGGTGCTTGGCGACTGCTCCACGCGCCGCCTCGATGGCTGCGGACAGAGCACGCACCGCGTCGTGAGCGTCGGGCCGGACTGTGGGCAGGTAGGAGTCGAGGGGTGTCTCAGGCACGCGACCGTGATCCGTCGGCAGCCAGCGCGGGAATCGCCGCGCGCAGGACCGTGCGGTAGTCGGCGTGCGCCTTGCGCGTCACGTCCAGCACCGGGCCCAGATCGATGGGCGGCCCGATGCCGGCCGACATGGTGGAGACGAAGGTGAAGGCCACCACCTTCATGCCCGCGTGATAGCCGGCCATGACCTCCGGCAGGAACGAGTTGGAAGAGATGGAGCAGCCGGCCATCTGAGCCAGCCGGACCTCCGCCGGCGTTTCGAAACTGGGACCGGTCCAGTAGCCTGCCACTCCGGTCGGGAGCGGTACGCCCGCCGCTTCGACACCCTCGATGACCTGTTCCGTTAGCGTTGCTTCATATAGTTCTGCCATCGAGAGGTAGGGCGTATCCCAGCCAGCCCCCTCTCGCTCGGTGGAGAGCGGATTGAAACCGCTGAAGTTGATGTGGTCGGTGAAGGCCAGGAACGAGCCGGGCACAACGTCGTCGCGCATGGAACCGGAGTTGGCCGAGTAGAGCAGCGTGCTACAGCCTGCGCGCGCGAGAGCCCTTGCCGGCAAACCGCTCTCCTGCCAGGTAGCGTCGTCGCAGGGCAGCACCTTGGCCTTGACCGCGGCCACGGTGATGCCGTCGAGCTCACCCACGTCGACCTCATTGACATGGTCGGGGATGGCGCTGGGTCGGAAGCCGAGCTCCTCGAACGGGATGGTCACGCGGTCGCTGAGTACGTCGGTGCACGGGGCGAAGCCAGTACCGCACACAAGACCCACCAACGGAGAGCGGCCGGCACGCTCGCGGATGATGCCCGCTGCGCGATCGGCAGCCGCTCGAGTGTCCATACCCTCAGGATACGGGGTGTCAGGGCGAACGGAACGCCTTGCCGCTGCGTGTGCCGCGAACGTAGACTCGGAGCGGCTATCCGTGCACGGAGGTTCGTCGTGAGAAAGATGCTCTCGTCCCTGCTGCTCAGCATGGTGCTGGTGGCGACCATGGCAACGTTCGCTGCGGCGAACATGCTCCCTGAGCCAGATCGGGGCGGCCGCCTGGAGCTCGTGGCGGCTAACGACCTGACCACCCTGGACAACAGCCAGGTGCTCGACCTCGACTACAACATGGTCGCGGGTGCGCTCTACGAGGGCCTGTATCACTTCAATCCCCAGGGCGAGCTGGAAGCCGGCCTTGCCGATGGCCTGCCTGAGGTTTCCGACGACGGGCTCGTCTATACCTTCGCGATCAAGCCCGGCGCGCTGTTCGCCGGTCCGGACTTCGAGCCGCGCGAAGTACTCGCGGCGGATATCGCCTACGGCATGGAGCGCGCGCTCGACCCCAGCCCGACCGGGGCCCCTAGGGCCTCATGGGGTGGCGGCTATCTCTTCCCCATCAAGGGCGCAGCCGCGTTCAACTCCGGCGAGGTGGACACGATCGAGGGCCTCAAGGTCATCGACGACCACACCCTCGAGGTCACCCTTGAGCAGCCGACCAGCACATTCCTGCTGGGTCTGACCATCGCCACCAGCTGGCCGGTACCCAGGGAGGCCGTGGAAGAGCGCGGCGAGGACTTCGGCAACAGCCCTGTCGGCGCCGGCCCGTTCTACGTGCAGGAGTGGAACAAGGGCTCTGACATCACCATCGTGCGCAACCCAGGCTACGTCGACCCCGACCTGCCCTACCTCGACGAGATCTACGTCGACCTCGGTGTGGACGAAAACACCCAGAAGCTCCGCCTCGAGACGGGTGAGACCGATGGCGTCTTCGATCAGTTCGCGCTCTCGCCCCAATCGCTGCGGGAGCTGAGCGAAACGCCGGGTGTCACGCTCGTCGACTCGGTCGGCCCACGCATCTTCTACCTCGCGCTGAACAACGACGGTCTGTTCGCCGACAAGGATCTGCGGCAGGCCGTGGCGCACGCCATGACCACCGACTTCACCGTGCGCTTCGGTGGTCTCGCCAAGCCGTGGAACCAGCTCATGAGCTCGACCTCGGTCCAGTCGGATCCAGAGGGCACCATTACTTATGCTCACGATCCTGAAGCCGCGGCGGAGCTGCTGGCGTCAGCCGGCTACGACAGCACCCCGGTCAAGATCGTCTATGACGTGACCGACCCCTACGCGGCCCAGAACGCCACGGCGCTGGCCCAGGACCTGGAGGCCGTGGGCTTCACGCTCTCGCTCACCGGCCTGCAGAAGACCGAGTTCTACAACGCCATCTACGACCCCTCAGCCTTCGACATCTCCTCAACGTACTGGAGCGCGGACTACCCCGACGCCCAGGATTTCATCTCGACCAACTTCATCTGCGGCTCCATCGATGTCCTCAACATCTCACGCTTCTGCGACGAGTCAATCGACGAAGCCTTCTTCGCCACCGAGTCGATGGAGTTCGGGGATGAGCGCGACGCCGCCCTGCTCGAGGTGCAGCAGCGCCTCATCGACGAACTCGCGGGCGTGCCCGTGATGGAGGTCACGCCGCAGGCCGTCTTCGGGGAGCGCGTCGGTGACATCCCCACCATCGCCACGTACGCGCCGTTCGATTGGAAGCTGGCCTGGGTGAAGGCCGACGCCTGATCCCGACGGGGACACTGCCACGGCCCCACTGACCACGACACCCACCCTTGCGGTCGAGGGCTTGCGGGTTTCGGCCGCAGCCGGAGACATCCTGCGCGGGGTCGATCTGGCTGTGCCTCGCGGCAGCGTGGTCGGGGTCGTCGGTGAATCCGGCTGCGGCAAGTCCACGCTCGGCCTGGCGGTCCTTGGGCTGCTGGGCCGGACACGCGAGATCACGGCCGGCGAGATCCGGCTCGATGGCGAGCGCATCGGCGGAGCGGGCTTCGCCGGCACTGCTGGTTTGCGCGGGACTCGCATCGGCTTCGTGCCACAGGATCCGTTCCGCTCGTTCGACCCGTTGCGACGGGTTGGCCCACAGGTGCGCCGGCCGCTGGAGCTGCATCGGGGGCTGTCCGCGAACGAGGCGGCTGCGCACGTGGCCGATCTGCTCGGTCGCCTCGGTGTCTCCGAGCCGGAGGGGGTGATGGGTCGCTACCCACACGAGCTCTCGGGCGGCCTGCTCCAGCGTGCCACCATCGCCGCGGCGCTTTCGTGCGAGCCGCAGCTCCTTGTCGCCGACGAGCCCACCACCGCCCTCGATGCGCTGGTGCAGGTGCAGGTCATCGAGTCCTTCATGCCGCTCGTGCGCGAGCTGGGCACGAGCATGATCGTCATCACTCATGACCTGCGGCTGCTCGAACGTAT
>Ga0316197_10004306_pt1 | contig 10105 bp, 9 predicted proteins | sample OudBiesiAoxic_MG_FD_204939 | JGI IMG/M metagenome (GOLD analysis project Ga0316197, IMG submission 204939) | Coastal sediment microbial communities from Oude Bieten Haven, Netherlands - site A oxic | ecosystem: Environmental > Aquatic > Marine > Coastal > Sediment | place: Netherlands... | reverse complement strand
TAGGGCCTGGCAACCCGGTTTGAGGTAACCCCCCAAACGATCCGCAAAGACCTCAATGACCTGTGCGACTTGGAAAAACTTAACCGGGTGCATGGTGGCGCGGTGTTTCCGTCTAATACGGTGAACATGGCTTACCAATCGCGCCGCGAGATTGCAGCAGATGGCAAGGCACGAATTTCGCAAGCTGTCGCCGGGCTTATTTCCGACAACGCGTCGCTTATTCTCAACATAGGCACAACAACCGAGCAGGTGGCCCACGCATTGCGGCGGCATCTTGGTTTGATGGTGATCACCAACAATCTCAATGTGGCCTATATCCTGGCTGATGCACCGGGGGTCGATGTCGTCGTATCCGGTGGCATGGTGCGCAAGAGCGATGGCGGCATTGTCGGGGCAGCAGCGGTTGATCTCATCCAGCAATTCAAAGTGGACTTTGCCATTATTGGCACATCTGCCATTGACGAAGAGGGGACGTTGCTTGATTTCGATTACCGCGAAGTCCGGGTTGCCCAGGCAATACTCGGACAGGCGCGCACAAAAATTCTTGTCGCTGATTCAATCAAGTTTGAGCGCCGGGCACCAGTGCAGATTGGCAAAATTACCGATATCGATGTTTTCGTTACTGATGAAGATGTTCCGGAGCCGATCCATGACCTTTGCAAAACGGCTGGAGTTGAAATGATTGTTGCCTCTCCGGCATGTGCACTTGAGTGAGCGGATGAAAGATTCTTCACATTCGGCTGCGCAGCGCAGCCACTATGATGTGTTCATTATCGGTGGCGGTATAAATGGATGTGGCATTGCCCGCGATGCGGCCGGGCGCGGCTATTCAGTATGCCTTTGCGAGGCAGGAGATTTTGCCAGCGGCACGTCTTCAGCCTCCACCAAGCTTGTACATGGCGGCTTGCGATATCTCGAACACTATGAGTTCAGGCTGGTGCGCAAAGCGCTGCTGGAACGCGAAGTGCTGTGGAATATAGCCCCGCACATCATTTGGCCCTTGCGGTTTGTGCTGCCCTATCATTCCGGGTTGCGGCCAGGTTGGCTGCTGCGGTTGGGTTTGTTTCTTTACGATCATATTGGTGGTCGGAAACTGTTGCCTCCCTCCAAAAGTTTAAACCTTTCTGATGATGAGGCAGGTAAACCACTCAAAAATTCTTTCAGCAAAGCGTTCGAATATTCCGACTGCTGGGTGGATGATTCCCGCCTGGTTGTTTTGAATGCCCGCGATGCTGCAGACCGGGGAGGGGATATCCGGCCACGCACGAAGGTCAACCGCGCCGAGCGGGTGGACGGGGTGTGGAAGATTGAGATCGAAGACAGTTTAACCGGGGTCACGGAAACGCTGAGCGCAAATGTCGTCGTGAATGCTGCTGGCCCATGGGTAGATGAAGTGCTCAAATCGGTTTTCGGGCGCAATGATGCCCGCAATGTCCGGCTGGTACGTGGCAGCCATATTGTCATCAAAAAGAAGTTTGCGCACGAAAAGGCCTACATCTTTCAAAATGCCGATGACCGGATCATTTTCGCTATTCCCTATGAGCGCGATTATACGTTGATCGGTACGACAGATGCCGATGAAGGCCCGGAAATGGGCAAGCCTGAGATTACGCCCGAAGAAACAGGTTATCTCTGCAACATGGCAAGTGAGTATTTTGCTGAACCGGTCTCAGTTGATGATGTGGTTTGGACGTATTCCGGCGTTCGGCCCCTTTTCGACGATGGAGCGAGCAAGGCCCAGGAAGCGACCCGCGATTACATCATTCGTCAAGACGGCGGAGAGGGTGACGCGATGTTGTTGAACATCTTCGGTGGCAAAATCACCACCTACCGGGTGCTGGCCAATACAATTATGGATGAAATCGAATCCACGCTTGGTGCACGCCAATCTGCCTGGACTGCGGATACTCCTCTGCCGGGTGGCGCGTTCCCGATTGCAGGATTTGATGCCCTGGTTGACGAATATGTGGACAATAACCCCAGCATTAGCCGCGAGCTGGTTACCCGGTTGGTGCGCCTTTATGGAACGCGGGCAAAAATGGTGTTGGGCAATGACACGCTGGGTGTTCATTTCGGCCATGATCTCTATGCGGCAGAAGTGAGCTACTTGATGCGCCATGAATGGGCCTGCAATGCGGATGATGTATTGTTCCGCCGCACCAAACTCGGCATCGCCTTCAGCAAAGCACAACGCCAGGCGTTGCAGGATTTTATGGATAATACAGAAAATTCTTCTGAAATTCTGACCATCAATTCGCGTGCGGAAAACTGATTTTTCAGCGTTTTTCGGGGGTGTAAAGCTTGCCAACCAATCCTACATATTGTTTACAGAACCAGATTGTTAGGTATGGGTTGAAAAATGAAAATTCCAACTGATTTGCGTGCTGGTTACCGGCGTTTCCGTGAAAACCGTCTGGCAGATGAGGAAAGGCGTTACCGTGCGTTGGCAGAAGGCCAACATCCCCGGGTTATGGTGATCGGATGCGCTGATAGCCGGGTTGATCCGGCGACGATTTTTTCCGCTGCGCCAGGGGAGTTGTTCATTATCCGCAACATCGCAGCTCTGGTGCCGCCTTTCGAGGAAAAGGGTACGTATCATGGCACGTCGGCAGCGGTGGAATACGCGGTAACGGTTCTTAAAGTTGAGCATATTGTCGTACTTGGCCATGGGCTTTGTGGCGGAATTTCTGCGGCCCTGGCAGATGCAAAACATCAATCTATCGGACATTTTATCAAACCCTGGGTAGATATGATTTCCGAGGTGCGCGATGAATTGCTTGCACGCACTGAACCTTCGCAGGTTGAATACCGGCAAAGCGAACTTGAACACCTGGCCATCCAGCAATCATTGGAAAATCTGTCAACGTTTCCATTTGTTAAGGAGGCGTTGGACAACGGCACGTTGAATCTTCACGGGGCTTGGTTTTCGATTGTCGAAGCTGAGTTGAGGTGGCTGGACAATGCAAGCGGGGATTTTGCGGCTATTCAATTGCGAAGATAGGATCAGGTTTATCCAATTGCGGCATCGATCGAGCGGCTGAGTTTGTCCGTCAACTCTGAAATCTGTCCATCCGTGATGATAAATGGCGGGGCGATGAGCACATGATCACCGTTCAACCCGTCGACGGTGCCACTATCTGGATAACAGACCAGACCATTTTCCATGGCCCGGGATTTCAGTTTTGCAGATACATTGCGTTTTGCGGAAAACGGAGCCTTGGTTTCCCGGTTTTTGACAATTTCTATGCCAAGCAATAAACCGCGCCCGCGGATATCCCCAATATGAGGATGATCTGCAAAGGTTTCTGCCAATGCAGAGCGTAGTTTTGTACCCACCTTGGCGCAGCGCTCAATGAGATTTTCGTCGTCAAACACCCGCTGGACTTCAAGTGCTGCAGCGCATGCAGTTGGATGTCCTACATAGGAATGGCCATGCTGGAAGAAACCGCTACCGGCCTCGATTTCATCCGCCAGTTCAGCGCGTACCATCAGCGCTCCGATTGACTGATAACCCGCGCCAAGTCCTTTGGCGATGGAAATCATATCTGGTATGACCCCGTCTTGTTCACATGAAAACAGGGTGCCCGTTCGCCCCATGCCTGCCATCACTTCATCAAGTATCATCAAAGTGCCGGTATCGTCGCAAATCTGGCGGATTTGTTTGAAATATCCCGGTGCGGGCGGAACCGCGCCCAAGGTTGAGCCAACCACTGTTTCCGCAAAAAAGGCGATAGCCCGTTCAGCGCCGAGCGCGTCAATTTCTGCTGCGAGCGCGCCTGCCGCCCTTGCTCCATAAACCTCTTCGCTTTCATCTTCCTGGCGTAAACGGTAGCTGAAACACGGCGCGATATGGCGAACCTGATGCATTAAAACCGGTTCAAACACTTCGCGCCGGTGAGGATTGCCGGAAAGCGATAGCGCGCCAATGGTGTTTCCGTGATAGCTCTGTTGGCGGGCGATGAACGTATCGCGGGATGCTTCGCCGCGTTCAACGTGGAGTTGGCGGGCAAGCTTTATAGCTGCCTCGTTCGCCTCAGATCCGCCAGACAGAAAATAAACCCGCCAAGGGCCGCCTGGTGCTTTGTCCGATAATACGGCTGCCAGCTCTTCAGCTGCCTCATTGGTGAAAAACCGGGTATGGGCGAACGCCATTGTGTCGAGTTGTTGCTTGATAGCAGCGACAATGCGCGGATGGCCGTGGCCAAGGCATGAAATTGCTGCGCCGCCCGAGGCATCGAGATACTGCTTGCCGCTGGCATCGGTAATGTATGCGCCAGATCCAGCCGCCGCGCTGGGATAGTCGGTTTTCAGGTGACGATAGAACACCCGGCTTCGATTTGTTTCGCTCATGACCTATCCCTTTCATCTCTCAGTTGAGATAATGTTCCCTTATTGCACCATGACGCGGATTTGAAATGATCGATAGCCCGAATTTGTTTTTAAGAGAACTTTTTGATGTGGCCGTCGCCGCAGCGCAGCCTGCATTGAGAGTGCCGAAATATCTTCCCTCCCGCCCGGCAGGAGAGCTGGTGGTCGTCGGTGCGGGCAAAGCGGGTGGCGCAATGGCGCAAGCTGTGGAGCAAGCCTGGCCTGGTCGCCTCGATGGGTTGGTGATCACCCGTTACGGGCATACCAAACCTCTCAATTATATAGAGTTGGTGGAAGCTGCCCATCCAGTGCCAGATGCGTCAGGCCACAATGCCGCGCGGCAGATCATGCAAAAAGTGCAGGGCCTTTCTGAAGATGATCTGGTTGTGTGCCTGATTTCAGGTGGCGGTTCCGCATTGCTGAGCTTGCCTGCAGAGGGGATTAGCCTGGAAGAAAAACAACAGGTGAACCAGATGCTGCTGGCATGTGGCGCACATATTGGGGAGATGAATTGCGTACGCAAACATCTATCCGCTGTCAAAGGCGGCAGGCTTGCAAAAGCTGCATGGCCTGCAAAAGTGGTCTGTCTGATGATTTCCGATGTGCCGGGCGATGATCCCGGCACTATTGCCTCAGGGCCGACCGTTGGTGATCCCACAACCCGCGACGAGGCGCTTGAAATTGTTGCCCGTTACGGCCTTTCACTTCCTGAAAGTGTAATGGCGCATCTTCGTTCGCCGGATTGCGAGAGCCCAAAACCGGGCGACCCGCATTTTGAGAATGTTGAAAACCATATCATCGCAGCGCCTTCGCAATCGCTTGCAGCTGCGCATCAACATGCCAGTGCTGCAGGCGTTGAGGTGATTGACCTTGGTGATCAGATCGAAGGTGAGGCGCGTGACGTTGGGTCTGCCCATGGCGCGATGGCTCTGAAACTCGCAGCCAGTAAATGCAGCAGCCCGCGCATGATCCTATCTGGTGGTGAGTGCACGGTAACCTTGATAGGAACCGGGGTAGGCGGGCCGAATACGGAATATTTGATGGGGCTGGCACTGGCCTTGAACGGCCATGAGCGCATCCATGCAATTTCCTGCGACACGGATGGGGTGGATGGTGCGCGCGAAAATGCCGGTGCACTCATTTCACCCGATACCCTGAAACGGGCAATGGCGGCGGGTTTGGACACCGCCGCCATGCTGAAAAACAATGATGCCTGGCATTATTTCAATGCGCTTGGCGACCTTGTCGTCTCTGGACCGACCCACACAAATGTCAACGATCTGCGGGCGGTCCTTATCCTTTAGCCTTTAACAACTTTTTGGCGTTGCTGGCCGAGCTTGGAAATGCCGAGTGTCATCACGTCACCATGCTTGACGAAGCGCGGTGGCTTCTGGCCAAGGCCGACGCCTGGTGGTGTGCCGGTGGCGATAATATCACCTGGCTCAAGGGTCATGATTTTCGACAGGTACGAAACACAATGCGCAACCGAGAAGATCATCTTTGAAGTTGAACCGGTCTGCTGGCGCTCACCGTTCACATCAAGCCAAAGATCGAGCTTTTGCACATTGCCCACTTCGTCAGCCGTTACCAGCCAGGGACCAACCGGGCCATAGGTGTCGCACCCTTTGCCTTTGATCCATTGCCCGCCGCGCTCAATCTGCCATTCACGTTCAGAAACATCATTGACGATGGTGTATCCGGCAACATGGGAAAGCGCGTCTTTCTTGGTGACATGCTTTGCGCGTTTGCCGATGACAATTGCAAGTTCGACTTCCCAGTCAGTTTTTTTCGAGCCCTTGACCATGACAACATTGTCGTTCGGTCCATTTAGCGCATTCATGGTCTTGTCGAACAGCACCGGCTCGGTTGGGATAGCCATCCCGGTTTCTTCAGCATGGTCGGTGTAGTTCAGACCGATGCACAGGAATTTCTGAAAACCAGCCACTGGAACACCCAGACGCGGGCGGCCCTTTACAATCGGAAGGCGCGAAACGGCTGTGCGTTTCAATCTGCCAAGTTTTTTGGCAATTACGTCCGGGGTGATGTCGTCAACAATGCCAGACAGATCGCGGATATTACCGTCATTGTCTAAAAGACCAGGTTTTTCGCGGCCTTTCGGGCCGTAGCGTAAGAGTTTCATAGTGTTTGCCTCTAGGTGGAATGAGCAGACGGATTGTCTGCGCTGGGATGAAATACCGGCGTGTAACCGGTGGCTAAGATGTCGAGAAATGGCGCTGGTGTCAAAACTTCTACTTCGCCGGATGCTGGCCGGGGCTTTTTCTCGATGTATCCGTCGTATGACCAGGCCAGTAAATCTGCGCCACGCACAGCCCAGGCCGCGCCATTCTGCGTAATCATTACACCATCACTGAGTGTAGCAATTTCATGCCTGCATGTGCGTTTGGCGCGCCCATTGAGCCGTGCGGCCTGGGCGAGCACGTCAAATTCCGGGGCGAAAATGCGTTCAGGCAATTCGTTGGCTTTGGCGTGGCAGGCAAAGAATTCCAGGGCGCGGGTGCGTTGGCATTCAAAGCAGGGCCGGTGGCCCGCTGCCAGAGCGGTTGCCTCGTCGAGAAAGAAAAGTTCGGTGTAACTGTTGGGTTGCATAACTTCGCGATGCCAGTTTTTAAACTCCAGAACACAACAAATCCACGCACGGCTGGCCCAACGTCGATTTTGCAACCTCTTATCGGCATTGTGTATCCGCCCGCCACGGTTGCCCATGAACATGCCTCGCGCCGGGTCGGCTGCAATATCACCAAACGGATTAACGCGGTTTTGCAGAGGCACGGATTATTCCTTTGGGCTTCCAGCTTTGCTGGCTGAGTTCAGAATAATAATATGCAACCGTTTTGGACCGTGGGCTCCAAGCTCCAAACGTTGCTCAATATCACCTGTGCGCGACGGCCCGGAAATGAGATTAACGGTGCGCGGCATTACCGTATCGCCGTAATGGTGGCGGATTTCATCCCACACATCTTCATAACTTCCCCAAATGCGGTTGGCTTCCACCACGACCACATGGTTTTCCGGCAGAAAATTCAAAGTGGTTGGATTGTCCTGACCAGACGTCATGACCAGTGTTCCTGATTCCGCAACTGCGGCAAAGGCACGACCCATGGACGTTTCGTCGGAAACCCTGGCGCGCCCGTCGCTCACTTCCAAAGAAGGGGTTTGGTCCCATGCAAGACCCGTTAATGCGGGATCTTTGCCAAAGCGAATGCGCTGGGGCAGGTTATGGGCGCGCAAAAACTCCGCCACCGCACGCGGAATTTGGGATGGCATGCTCACTTCTTCGACCGTTGCGTCTGCTGCGGTCATCAGTTTGGTGAACAAAGCAACTTTATGATCTACGTTGCCATCGCTGCGTTTGGGTACGATGTTGCGTGGATGATTGGAAAGGCGTTCCTGCACGGCCTGGCGGCGTTTGGCATCGAGTTTGTCTGTTGCTTGCGTCCGGCGGATTTTCGTCAATAGCGCATCACGCACGTCTTGATCGCCGGAAAGAATTGGGCCACGGGGATTAGCCATTTTTTTGCCGTTCCTTCCAAATTGCCTGGAATGTCTTGCCCTGCGGGGATGGTAAATCGCGGTGTTTGGTCCAGCCACCTGCAAATGGCAGGTTGGAAACCCTGCCACGCTTGCCTGCCCGGGCCTTGATAAACTTCGCTGCAAGCCCGCTTACCCGGTGATAGAGTTCAGGCCGTGCGACAAACCAGTTCCACACTTTCAATCCTGAACGGATAGATTTTGCGGTCAGGTGTTTTTCGAACTCGCGTTCGCGCCAGTGACGCATCATTTTTGGCAATGGAATGCGCATCGGGCAAACTTCTTCGCAACGCCCGCAAAAGGTCGAGGCATTTGGCAAATGTCCAGCCTCGTCCACGCCAATGAGTGAGGGGGTAAGAACCGACCCCATCGGCCCTGAATACACCCAACCATAGGCATGCCCGCCGACCGCCTGATACACCGGGCAATGGTTCAGACACGCCCCGCAGCGGATGCAGCGCAACATATCCTGAAACTCCGTGCCAATCATGTCTGAGCGGCCATTGTCGAGCAGCACGACATGGTATTCGTTTGGTCCGTCCAGATCGCCAAGCCTGCGCGGTCCGGTGGAAAAAGTGGTGTAGGTGGAAATTTCCTGACCCGTTGCCGAGCGCGCAAGCAAGCGGATCAATGTGCTTGCATCTTCCAGTGTCGGTACGATTTTTTCAATCGACGCGAGCGCGATATGCACTTTTGGAAGGTTTTGCGTCAGGTCGCCATTGCCCTCGTTCGTGACAATCACCGAAGTGCCGGTTTCCGCTATCAGAAAATTTGCTCCTGTGATGCCGATATCGGCGGCAAGATATTTCGACCGCAAAACTTCACGTGCTTCACGCACCAGAGAGGCGGGTTCTTCCAATACGCGGTCTTTCGGCAAATGGTCATGCACCCGGCGAAAGTCGGCCTCGATCTGGTCTTTGTTCAGGTGCACCGCTGGCGCGATGAGATGACTTGGAGTTTCACCGCGCATTTGCACGATATACTCGCCGAGGTCGGTTTCTATCGGGGTGATGCCAGCGCGTTCAAGGGCTGCGTTAATTCCGGCTTCTTCGGAAATCATCGACTTGCCCTTGGTGACAGTCTTGGCTCCATGCGCCTGGCAGATTTCTGTGATGATGCGTTGAGCATCAGCAGCGCTGGCTGCCCAATGCACATGGCCACCCGCTTCAATCACCCGTCTTTCATAAGCTTCCAGGTAAAGGTCGAGATGTTCCAGGACATGGTTTTTGATGTCGCGGCCCTTGTCGCGTAAATCCTCAAATTCCGGCAACGCGGCGGCAGCTTTGGCGCGTTTGTTGACAAAGCCACTGGGCACATTGGAAAGGGCGCGTTGCAATTGCGAATCACCAAGCGCTTCTCGGGCGTTGGAGGAAAATTTTCGACTGGTTGATTCCATGAACTTGGCCCTATTGATCCGTCTCGCCAATGGCGGGAATGTGGGTTTCACCAGCCAACACTTCTGCGATGTGGCGTATTTCGATCTCTGAACCTTCGCGTTGCAGTTTGCCCGCTATGTTAAGCAAACAGCCAAGGTCGCCCGCCAACAGCACTTCTGCCCCGGAATTTGTGACATTGGCGGCCTTTTTGGTCACCATGTCGTTGGAAATGTCTGGATATTTTACGCAAAATGTTCCGCCGAAACCGCAACACACATCGGCGTCGGCCATTTCTTCCAGGTGCAGGCCGTCAACTTTACTCAACAGTGCGCGCGGTTGCTTGTGGATCTTCAGTTCGCGCAGGCCTGAACACGAATCGTGATACGTCACTTTGCGCCCGAATTGCGCTCCGGTATCTTTCAGCTTCATGACATCGCTTAAAAATGAAACAAGTTCGTATGTTTTATCAGCAAGCTCATCGGCGCGGGTTCTGAACCCGCTGCCTTCGGTAAAAAGCTCAGGATAGTGAATTTTAATCATCGCAGCACATGAACCCGAAGGCACCACCACGTAATCATACTGTTCAAACATCTTGATCACATTGGTGGCGATTTTACGGGTGGATTTGCTGTCACCGGAATTAAATGCAGGTTGCGCGCAACAGGTTTGCTTTTCCGGCACCTCGACTTTGCACCCGGCAAGTTCCAGCAGTTTGACCGTTGCAAGCCCGACAGAGGGCCGGAACGTGTCAACAAGACATGTCACAAACAAGCCGACCCGGGGTTTTCGTTTTTCGCTCATGCGGATTTCCG
>Ga0316197_10004305_pt1 | contig 10105 bp, 9 predicted proteins | sample OudBiesiAoxic_MG_FD_204939 | JGI IMG/M metagenome (GOLD analysis project Ga0316197, IMG submission 204939) | Coastal sediment microbial communities from Oude Bieten Haven, Netherlands - site A oxic | ecosystem: Environmental > Aquatic > Marine > Coastal > Sediment | place: Netherlands... | reverse complement strand
TCAAAGACATCGAGCCCAGTGTCCTGATCTGCGATATTGAAGGCGCCGAAGCCGATCTTTTGCCCGAACTGGACCTGTCAACACTGCGGGCCGCCATTGTCGAGCTTCACCCGCAATATATTGGCCCCGAAGGCGTTAACAAAGTGTTCAGGGCATTCATGGACGGCGGTCTTGCCTATTACCACCGGGCATCGACGAACAAAGTCGTCTGCTTCCGCCGCGGCTGGTAAGCCCTTGAGTCATCTGGCCATTCTGTGCGTCCGCAATGAGGGTGCATTCCTGCTAAACTGGCTGGCGCATCATCGCGCCGTCGGCATTGATCAGTTCTTGATTTTTTCCAACGATTGCGCAGATGGCACTGACACCATGCTCGATCGGATGGACGCCATGGGGCTTGTCACCCATGTCCGTAATGAAGGACCCTTTGACAAAAGCGGCATTCAGTTTTCCGCATTGAACAATGCCGCGAAAATGGAACCGGTACAGCAGGCCGACTGGATTCTGCCTCTGGACATCGATGAATTCGTCAACATCCATGTGGGCGATCATACGCTCAGCGCGCTGCACGCGGCCCTGCCCGACGCCACGGCGATCACGCTGACATGGCGTCTCTTCGGTGCATCCGGGCAGGTCCGATATCAGGACGCGCCTGTGCCTGATATCTTCACAAGATGTGCCCCGGTTGAGATGTATTGGCCCTGGCGTGCTGCGATGTTCAAGACACTCTACCGCAATGATGGCACATACGGAAAACCCGGCGTGCACCGGCCACGCCAGCCTGACAAAGCGCGGCTCAGCGACGCACGCTGGTTTGACGGGCACGGGCGGGAATTGCCGGACATGTTCAAGACCCGCCGGATATTCTCAAACTACGGGCGCGACAATTACGGGCTGGTGCAGCTGAACCATTACCCGCTCGGCGCGATGGAGACCTATCTGATCAAGTCGGACCGTGGGCGCGCAGTGCATTCCGACGATATGCTGGGCATGGACTACTGGATTGAGCGGAATTTCAACACCGATATCGATACCTCGATCGACGCCATTGCCCCGGCGCGCAATGCGGAACGGGACCGACTTGATGCTGACGCGGTGCTGGCAGAATTGCACAGACAAGCGGTCGCATGGCGGAAGTCGAAGTTCGAAACACTGATGGCGCAAGAGCCTTACCGCGCCTTGTTCGCACGCCTGCTGATGGCCCCACCGTCCGAGCCGATGCCGCTCAAGACCGCCCAATTTCTGGTGCACTATGCAAACCTTGACCCGGCGAAGGCCAGGTAGCATCAATTTCACATTGATTTTTCGTATTTTCGCCGCATTGCTCAGATACCCGGTAAAGCAATTCCTGCGGTTACAGCACGGAAAGCTATTGAGGATGCGGCCATGAGCCAAGCAGAGCCAACAATTAATGACTCGTTCGTGAACCTGAAAGGTGATGCTTGGATGCAGGCTGTCGAAACGGCCGCGGAAGAAGACGGCCATTTCCACCGTGTCGGCAAAGAGCATTACGCCATCCTCGTAGAACGACAATCAACTCTTTTGGTCACGTTCGAAACGCTGCAGGGCATGCGCGCGCTTTCTTCCATGGCGCAGCCGCTTGGCTGGGACATGGTGCGTGATCACGACTGGTCACATCTGTGCCTTGCCAGCGATGGAGACACATGGTTTCGGGATCCGGCTATCTATGCTTATTTCGACCGGCTGATCGACGACGGCTTTTTTGACGAATTTGACAGGGTGGTTTTTTACGGCGCAGGCCCCTGCGCCTATGCTGCCGCCGCCTATTCGGTTGCTGCGCCGGGCGCCAAGGTGCTGGCCATCCAGCCGCAGGCAACGATTGATCCGCGTATCGCGGACTGGGATGACCGCTTTACCGATATGCGCCGTGCCGATTTCACGTCACGCTATGGGTACGCGCCGGACATGCTGGATGCCGTCGACCATGCTTTCATATTATATGATCCCGCCGAAACACTCGATGCGATGCATGCGGCGCTCTTCACCCGTTCCAATGTCACAAAACTGCGCCTACGTCATATGGGCGATGCTCTGCAAACCGATCTGCTGGAAATGGGCCTGTTGCAGCCGATGCTTCTGGCTTTGGCTGCCAATACACTGGATTATGACAGCTTTGCAGATCTCTATCGTGCACGACGGGATTATCCGCCCTATCTGCGCAATCTGATGGGCGCTCTTGACGGGGACGGGCGCACCTTACTCGTGCGCGCGCTCTGCCGAAACGTGACCAGTCGCATGCGCGCGCCGCGGTTTACCCGGCGTCTGGCCGAACTCGACGCAATCGACAAGGCAGAAACGCCACTGCGCGAAGTACAAGACGGCTAGCTTGCGCGCGGACGCTGTGTTAGCTCCGCGCCATGACAGAGAACCTCACGATCCGCCGCCCCGACGACTGGCACCTGCATCTGCGCGATGGCGCGATGCTGCGCGCCGTCCTGCCCTACTCGGCTGCCCATTTTGCACGTGCGATTATCATGCCAAACCTCGTACCCCCGGTGGTGACGGGTGCGGATGCCGTCGCGTATCGCGAGCGGATATTGACCGCATTGCCTGAAGGGGCGGATTTTTCCCCTCTGATGACGCTGTATCTGACCGAAGACACCGATCCTGCCGACGTTGCAGCGGCCCATGCCACGGGGCTTGTCACGGCCGTAAAGCTCTACCCGGCCGGCGCTACCACCAATTCCGCCAGCGGCGTGTCTGATTTTTCCAAGGTCGCAGGCGTGTTCGAAAAGATGGCCGAGATCGGCCTGCCGCTGTGTACCCATGGCGAAGTGACCGACGCTGAGGTCGATATTTTTGACCGCGAGGCCGTGTTCATTGATCGCGTGCTCGACCCGATCCGCCGCCGACATCCGGACCTGCTGGTGATCATGGAACATATCACCACTGCAGACGCCGCCGAGTATGTCCGCAGCGCCCCGCAAAACCTTGGCGCGACGATTACGACGCATCATCTGGTGATTAACCGCAACCATATCCTCGCCGGTGGCATCAAGCCGCATTACTACTGCCTGCCCGTTGCCAAACGTGAGACCCACCGCCTCGCCCTGCGCGCGGCGGCGACATCTGGCGATGCGCGGTTTTTCCTCGGCACGGACAGCGCGCCACACACGGACGCAAATAAGCTGCTGCCCTGCGGCTGTGCAGGGTGCTTTACCGCGCCCAACACCCTGTCGATCCTCGCAGAGGTGTTCGAGCAGGAAAATGCGCTGGATAAGCTTGAGAAATTCACATCGCTGAACGGGCCAGCGTTTTATGGTTTGGCGCCAAACGAAGCGCAGATCACTCTGACGCGCAGCGCGCCTTCGTATCCGGCAACGGTCGAAACCGCGGAAGGTCCGGTGACTGTCTTCGATCCGCAGATGCCGCTGCATTGGTCCGTTGGCTGAGGTGTCTCAGAATGACAGGTCAGCACGGCGCTCGGTGACAAGACACGCAGCATGCCTGCCACGGTCCGCCTCAGGCGGAGGAATGAAAGAGCAAAAGTAGAGAAGGACATCTGATGATCCCGACAAGTTATCCGAACGCCGCTGAAATGGCGCGTCTGACCGCGCGTATGCTGCTTGAGATCAAAGCGGTGCATTTCAACGCGGATGAGCCTTTCACGCTGGCCTCTGGCCTGCCAAGCCCCACCTATATCGATTGCCGCAAACTGATCAGCCATCCGCGCATCCGCGCCACCCTGATGGATTTCCTGACCGTCACGGTGATGCGCAACGTGGGGTTTGAGGCGTTTGATAATATTGCCGGGGGGGAGACCGCTGGCATCCCTTTTGCCGCGATGGTGGCCGAACGGATGGCGTTGCCGATGACCTATGTCCGGAAGAAACCGAAGGGATATGGCCGCAACGCTCGGATCGAGGGGGAAATGACCCCGGACCAGCGCGTGCTGTTGGTCGAGGATCTGACCACCGACGGTGGATCAAAGCTGTCATTTGTGGATGCGATTCGCGAAACCGGGGCCAGTTGCGGCCATACGGCGGTGATCTTTTACTACGGGATTTTCTCGCAGACCGAAAAGACCTTGGGCGATCATGGGGTTGCGCTGCATCACCTGTGCACATGGTGGGATGTTCTGGCCGAAGCCAAGGCGCAGAACGCATTTGACGATGCAACTTTGAGGGAGGTTGAGGCCTTTCTGAAAGCACCGCGCGCGTGGCAGGACGCGCGAAAAAATGCCTGATCAAACCGCATGATATGGTATTGTTGCGTGCAATGACCCACCACATGATGTAGGATTAACGCTCAGGCGGGTTATCCACATGTTATACAATTTGCACTGCCTGCACACGCTCGGCTAAGACCCAACGGACGCGCAGCAAGAGGTTGTTATGAACGAGATCGCGAGCATCAATGCCAATCAGCTGACGGTGCAGGCACCCGAAACGATGCCGCATTCCATTGAAGCGGAACAACAGCTGCTCGGCGCGATCCTGACAAATAACGACATCTACGACCGGGTTGCCTCGATCATTGGGCCCAAGCATTTCTACGACCCGGTGCATGCCCGGATTTTTGAAATTGCCAGCGCGCGTATTGCCAAGAACAATCTGGCGAGCCCGGTGACGCTCAAGGCGTTTATGGAAGATGACGAGGGTCTGAAAGAGCTTGGCGGCCCCGCCTATCTGGCGCGGCTTGCCGGGGCCGCGATCAGCGCCTTTGCGGTACGCGATTATGCGCAGATGATCTATGATCTGGCTGTGCGCCGGGATTTGATCGTGCTGGGGCGTGATATCTCCGCGAAGGCCGCACTTGTTGATGTCTCGTCTGAGCCACGCGAGCAGATCGTTGAGGCCGAGCAGCAGCTTTACAAACTTGCCGAACAAGGACAGGTTGAGAGCGGTTTTCAAAGCTTTCTCAAGGCCGTAACGGACGCGGTTAATGTTGCGAACGCGGCTTATCAACGTGAAGGTGGGCTTGCCGGTGTCTCCACCGGGCTAGTCGATCTGGATAAGAAGCTGGGCGGACTGCACCGGTCGGACCTGCTGATCCTCGCCGGGCGCCCGTCGATGGGCAAGACGTCGCTGGCCACCAACATCGCGTTTAATGTGGCAAAAGCCTACAAGCGCGGCCAGTTGCATGATGGCACCGAAGGCGCCGTGGACGGTGGTGTAGTTGGGTTCTACAGCCTTGAAATGAGCGCCGAGCAGCTAGCTGCACGTATCCTCTCCGAAGCGGCAGAGGTCCCCTCGGAGCAGATCCGACGCGGCGACATGACCGAAGTGGAATTCCGGCGCTTCGTGGATGCGGCAAAGGCGCTGGAAGCCTGCCCGCTTTATATCGATGACACCCCGGCCCTGCCGATTTCTCAACTTGCAGCACGCGCAAGACGACTCAAGCGGACGCATGGGCTGGACGTGCTGATCGTGGACTACCTCCAGCTTGTCCGGGGCACTGGGAAATCAGAGAACCGGGTGAATGAAATCAGCGAGATTACCATGGGGCTCAAGGCGATTGCCAAAGAGCTTGATATTCCGGTGATCGCATTGTCCCAGCTTAGCCGTCAGGTTGAAAACCGCGAAGACAAACGTCCGCAACTCAGCGACTTGCGCGAATCCGGCTCAATCGAGCAGGACGCCGACGTCGTGATGTTCGTGTTCCGTGAGGAATACTACAAAGAGCGTGAAAAGCCGGGCGATCATGAGCTGGACAAGATGGCGTCGTGGCAAGAAGAGATGGAACGGCTGCATGGCCGCGCCGAGGTTGTCATCGGCAAGCAGCGACACGGGCCGATCGGCACAGTCGATCTGAGCTTTGAGGGGCGCTTTACCCGGTTTGGCAATCTGGTCCAGCCTTGGCAACAGGGTGGAGATCAGGAATTCTGACCACCTGAATAGAAATAAACGTCGAGCAGGAAAAGCGCGTTATATCATAATGATATGGCGCGTTTTTCACCCTTTTAGGCGCATCAAGTCATTCCCCAGCGTTGAGCACTTCGTACCGCAGCCCCTTCGCTGTCCCTTTCGCAAAGCCTTCCCAATAGCTGTGCTCCGCATTTTCTGTGCCATCTTCGGCCACCGACCAGACACCGTCATTGGCGTTTGCGACAAGATCGAGATATCCGCCCATCTGCGCCTGCCCCTTGAGATGTTGCCCAAGCCAGGCGGTCACAAAATGCTGGGCAATATTGTTCATCCGCACCGTGTCCCACACCGGGTCGGCATAATGTTCGGAAACGTTAAACCCCAGATCGTCATCAAAGCGAAAGGCCTCTGCTGGGGCGGGCATCGGCGCACCGGCGTTATGGCCCGCATTTTCATAGGTAAGAAGTGCACGCTCCACGCCGGTGGTCTGTTCCCAGATGGCGCGAATGCCGTTGGCATAACCTGACACATCGTCCTGCGATCCGGCGATGAACAGCATCGGAATTTGCACGCCGGCAAGCCCGTCAGCATCCCAGAACCCCCGCTCCATCCCCCAGGGACCGAATGCGACCGCTGTTTTGATCCGGGGGTCTGGCAGGGTGCTGTGGCTCTCACTGCTTGCTTGATGGATGGCCAATGTGCCGTGCGGGCCACCCCATGCGTATCCTACGGACGTTTCGGTCACCCCACCCCCCGCGGTAATGACGGCACCATGGCCGCCCATGGAATATCCGATTAACCCGGTGGTATCGGTGTCGACGAGACCATTGAGGAATGAGCTTTCATCCGTGCTCATTCGCGCCATTTCCTCCAGCACAAATATCTGGTCGAGCGGGCGATTGACCAAAGTGGACCCGAACGCGGCCTGAGTCCGGTAAGTGGAATCGGTATGATCGATGGCGGCGACCACATAACCTTTGCTGGCAAGGTTCTCCGCCAGATGGGCGAGCAGAAAACGATTGCCCGGATAGCCATGCGAGATAAGCACCAAAGGATATGGTGCGCCACCAACGGCCGGTGGCGCGTCCCGCATCGCCTGCCCTTCAAGTGCGACCTCGGTTTTTGCATCGCGCAGATAGGCCATCAACGCGGTATTTCCAGCATTTTCATCTGCGGCAGGGTACCAGACTTCAACAGTGAGGGACCTGTCATGGGTCGACAGCGGATCCGGTTTCGCGGCGTCGGGGTCGATTGCCAGAATATCGATCTGTCCGGCGTGGGTCAGGTTCAGTTGCCGGACGCCTGTCTTTGCCTCCCCGTAGGCGGCAAGTGCCGGGGCTGAGGGCAATTGCCGGTCGATGCGATTTTCGGCCATCAGAGAGGTCGCCATGACGGCAAAGAACGGCGCGGCAAGACAGGAGTGAGCTTTCATTGATGATGTCCTTGGCTGGGATGTCCCGAAGATCCGGGTCAGACTTCTACCTTAAAGGGTAGCGGGCGACGGTCAGAGGGCAAGGCATTAAGCACGCAACGACCCCGCTGAAACGTGAATGGACAGGGGTGCGATTTTCTGGCCCACTTGACGCTATGCGCCATTTACTCCTGATCTTTCTTTGCATTGGCCTGATGCGCCCAGCCATGGCCCAACAGCAGGAAAAGGAAATGGATCTTGAGTTGTTTCTGGCTGTGGATGTCTCGCGGTCAATGAGCCCGGCAGAGCTGGAAATTCAGCGCCGTGGTTATGCCTCGGCCCTCAGTAGCCCCGATGTGATCGATGCAATATCAGGCGGCCTGCTGGGTCGGATCGCGCTGACTTACGTGGAATGGGCCGGAGATGGGTCACAACAGATCATTGTACCGTGGACCGAGGTGAGCACGCGCGACGAAGCCAAAGCCGTTGCGGAACAGATCACCGCCATCCCCACCAGCAGCCTGCGACGCACATCGATCAGCGGAGCGCTGGATTATGCCGCAGGTGCCTTCGAGGATAATGGATATCTCGGGCTGCGCCGGGTGATTGATATTTCAGGGGACGGCCCAAACAATCAGGGCCGCCCGGTGCTGGAGGCGCGCGAAGCGACATTGGCGCAGGGCATTGTGATCAACGGCTTACCGCTGATGACCAAAGATGCATTAAGCGCGCTTTGGGGCATCGATGATCTGGATGTTTATTACCAGCGATGCGTGATCGGCGGACCGGGCGCATTTGTGATCCCGGTCCGTGATTGGGCGCAGTTTGCGGACGCGGTGCGCCGCAAACTCGTGCAAGAGATCGCAACCGTATCGCCATTCGCCGAGCAGGTCATCAAGGTACAGGCCGCCCCGCCTTATGATTGTATGATTGGCGAAAAGATGTGGCGCAAGAACCGCCGCTATTTTGAGATCCCCTGACCATTTCACCCTGCCCTCACGCTTGACCTCGGCGTCCAGCATGTCAAAACCAGTGCCATGACAACAGCGACTCTCACCATTGATCTCTCGGCTGTTGCAGCCAACTGGCGGGCGTTGAATGCTCAGACCGAGGTTGAGACCGCAGCGGTGGTCAAAGCCGATGCCTATGGGTTGGGTATTGGGCGTGTGGCGCCTGTTCTTGCCGCCGAAGGCGCGCGGGAGTTCTTCGTCGCGGTGGCCGAAGAGGGTGTTGCTTTGCGGCGCGTTTTGGGACCCGGACCGCGTATCAGCGTATTTTCAGGACATATGGCGGGTGATGCGGATTTGATCCGGGACACGGATCTGACCCCGCTGGTTAACTCGGTCGATCAACTGCTTTTGCATGTCGAAACACTGCCCGGCCATCCCTTTGGCCTGCAACTGGACAGCGGCATGCATCGCCTCGGCATGACGCCCGCAGAATGGTCGGCCGTGCGTGACATTGCGTTGGCGCAGCGCCCGACCCTTGTGATGTCGCACCTGGCCTGTGCTGACACGCCGGATGATCCGATGAACGCCACCCAGTTGCAGACGTTTGAAGAACTGACCCAAGGTGTCGACGCACCTCGCTCTCTGAGTGCCACGGGTGGCATCTTGCTGGGCGACGCATATCACTACGACCTCACCCGCCCGGGCATCGGCCTGTACGGCGGCTTGCCCTATCTGGACGCCTTTCCCGTTGTGACGCTGGATCTTCCCGTGATCCAGATCCGGGAGGTCGCGGTCGGCGGTTGCGTCGGCTATGCCGCCGCATGGACGGCAGAGCGCCCGTCTCGGGTCGCGACGGTTTCGGCAGGATACGCCGATGGATTGATCCGCGCGATGGGGCCAAAAGCGACCGTGACCTGTAACGGGATGAAATTGCCGGTCATTGGTCGGGTTTCTATGGATCTGATCACTGTCGATGTGACCGATCTGACCGAGGCACCGCGAGACCTGCAGCTGATCGGCAGCCATCAATCCGTTGATACTGTTGCGGGATTTTCCGACACCATTGGGTACGAGGTACTCACCAGTCTGGGCGCACGGTACGACCGGATTTATCTGGCGTGATGAACCATGCCTGACAGGCTGACAGCGCCACGCATATTGATCTGGGTCAACCTGTCACTGCTGATCCTCTACCCAGTTTCCTGGGGCGCCCCGCTCTTGCGCGCGGGCCTTCTGCCGCTTTTTGATCTGACCGAGATTTCCGTCCTGACCGGTCTTCAAACACTGTGGGGAACAGATATTTTTCTGGCGCTGGTTGTGACGGTCTTCGCAATTTTTGCGCCGTATTTGAAAACGCTTGGACTGGCACTGGTGCAGTTCGAATTACTCAGTCCACGATTGCTTCCGGCCCTATCCGTACTGGGCAAACTTGCCATGGCCGACGTTTTTCTGATCGCGCTCTATATCACCGTATCGAAGGGGGTTGGCCTTGGTCGCATCGAGACTGCATGGGGGCTCTATCTCTTTACGGCCTGTATTCTGACATCGCTTTTTGTAAGTTGGCGGGCGCAACAATCCCTGCAAGAACGACAGAACTGATCACGCCAGTGAAACATTTCAGTCGCAAATCGTTGAAAAAATAACTTTTTTTGCGATTCGGTCGGCCTATGTGAAGTTTTTCATATAAAAAAATTCTGAATGAGCGTAAAATCGCCTATGCTCTATTTCTGTGGGGGGAATGATTGTGGCTAGTATAAGTGCTTTTGGTTATCTCGTTCAATTTTTGCTGCAGCGGGCAGCATTGATTGTTTTTGCTGTTTCGGCACTGGCGTTGCTTTTCGCCACGTCAATGGCAGCCTTCGGACAATGGCAGTGGATCGAATTTCCGCTGCAATATGGCGACGCTCAGATCGAAAATG
>Ga0316197_10004304_pt1 | contig 10107 bp, 6 predicted proteins | sample OudBiesiAoxic_MG_FD_204939 | JGI IMG/M metagenome (GOLD analysis project Ga0316197, IMG submission 204939) | Coastal sediment microbial communities from Oude Bieten Haven, Netherlands - site A oxic | ecosystem: Environmental > Aquatic > Marine > Coastal > Sediment | place: Netherlands... | reverse complement strand
GGGGCCACCGCCTTCGCCGGGCCGGACACGACCTTCATCATCTCGTCGGCCGTTTTGACCGTCCGGGTCACCTGCGGGACCGCCGCGCGCAACGGCTCCTCGATCTCGGCCAGCAGACCGTTGATCCGTTCGGCGGTCTCGTTGAGGTTCTCCATCGTCCGGTTGAAGTTCTCGACGCCGCGCTGGAACTGGTCGACACCCGTGCGGAACTGCTCGACGGACTGCACGGCACCGGCGAGTGGCGCGGCGAACAGGTTGAACATCTGCGACAGTGGATCGGAGTCGGCCATCGGCACAACCTACTTGCCGGTGCCACTCGGGCTTGCGTCCCGTCAGGCCAGTGCGAGTGCTTCCAGCGGCTCGCAGCTGCACACCAGGTGTCGGTCCCCCGCTGCGCCGTCGATCCGCGAAACGGGAGGGAAGTACTTCGCAGCGCGCGTCCCCGGAAGCGGAAATGCTGCAAGATCCCTCGAGTAGGGGCGCTCCCAGTCGCCGAGCAGATCTTCCGCCGTGTGCGGAGCGTGCCGCAGCGGGCTGTCGTCGACGGTCCACTCGCCGCTCGCCACCCGGTCGATCTCGCCACGAATGGCGATCATCGCGTCGATGAATCGGTCGAGTTCGCGGAGCGTCTCGGACTCGGTGGGTTCGATCATCAACGTTCCCGCCACTGGGAAGCTCATCGTCGGTGCGTGGAATCCGTAGTCCATCAGACGTTTCGCAACATCGTCGTTGGTCACCCCCGTGGCCTTCGTGATCGGGCGCAGGTCGATGATGCACTCGTGCGCGACCCGCCCGCGGTCACCCCGGTAGAGCACCGGGAAGTGCGCGTCGAGTCGGTCGGCGATGTAGTTCGCGGCGACGATCGCTGTCGTCGTCGCACGGGTCAGCCCTGCGGCGCCCATCATCGTGACGTACATCCACGAGATCGGGAGGATGCCGGCGGACCCGTGCGGCGCTGCCGACACGGCTCCGACTCGCGGATCGGGGTGGAGGGGGTGTGCGGGGAGATAGTCAACGAGGTGTTCGCCCACTCCGATCGGGCCCACGCCGGGTCCGCCGCCACCGTGCGGGATGCAGAACGTCTTGTGCAGATTGAGGTGGCTGACGTCGGCCCCGAAGCGACCCGGGCGTGCCAGCCCGACCAGCGCGTTCAGGTTGGCGCCGTCGACGTAGACCTGCCCGCCCGCGTCGTGGACCGCTGCGCAGAGGTCGGTCACATCGGCCTCGAACACGCCGTGGGTCGACGGATAGGTGATCATCAGCGCAGCCAGGTGGTCGCCGTGCTCGGCGATCTTGGCCTGCACGTCGCCCAGGTCCACGTTGCCACCTTCGTCGCAGGCGACCACCACCACGTCGAGCCCGGCCATCACGGCGCTCGCCGCGTTCGTGCCGTGCGCACTCTCCGGGATGAGGCAGATCGTTCGCTGGTCGTCGCCGTTCGCCCGGTGGAACGTCCGGATGGCGAGCAGGCCGGCGAACTCACCCTGGCTGCCTGCGTTCGGCTGGAGGCTCACGGCTGCGTAGCCGGTGATCGCGGCCAGTTGCTGCTCGAGGTCGGCGATCAGGCGTCGGTATCCGGTGGCCTGATCTTCGGGCGCGAAGGGGTGCAGGTCGGAGAACTCCGGCCACGTGATCGGCAGCATCTCGCTCGTGGCGTTGAGCTTCATCGTGCACGAGCCGAGCGGAATCATCGTCCGGTCCAGTGCGAGGTCCTTGTCGCTGAGCCGGCGGAGGTAACGCAGCATCTCGTGCTCCGAGTGGTACCGCTCGAACACCGACTGGGTGAGGAACTCGTCGTTGCGCCGCAGCGGCGCGGCGAGGCCGTCGGGGGCGGTGTCCCAACGGTCGGACGCAACTGGTCGACCACCGAGCGCTGCAACGACGGCCTCGACGGTCGCCAGCGTGCTCGTCTCGTCGAAGGTCAGCCCGATCGTACGGTCGTCGAAGCGTCGGATGTTGAACCCCGCATCGAGCGCTGCCGCCACCAGGGCGTCGGCGTCACGGTCGGTCGCCACGACCGAGAGCGTGTCGAACCAGGTGTCGTTGACCACCTCCAGGCCCCCGTCGCGTAGTCCTGCCGCTGCGATCGAGGTGAGCCGGTGGACACGCTCGGCGATCCGCTCGAGGCCCGAGCGGCCGTGCCAGGCGGCGTAGAGCCCGGCGATGTTCGCCAGCAGGACCTGCGCGGTACAGATGTTGGACGTCGCCTTCTCACGGCGGATGTGTTGCTCCCGGGTCTGCAACGCGAGGCGCAACGCCGGCCGGCCGGCGGTGTCGACGCTGACGCCGACGATCCGTCCGGGCATCGCACGGGCGGCCTTCTCGTGCGCTGCCACAAAGGCGGCGTGGGGGCCACCGAAGCCCATCGGGACACCGAACCGTTGGGCCGAACCCACCGCGATGTCGGCGCCCATCTGACCGGGCGAGGTGGCGAGCACACACGCGAGTGGGTCGGTGACCACGATGGCAGTCGCGCCCTGCTCCTGGACCTGCGCAATGCGGGCGGACCAGTCGACGACGCGACCACTCGATCCGGGATGCCCGAAGATCGCGCCGAACACGTCGATGTCGTCGAGCAGATCGGCGTCACCGACGACCAGTTCGATGCCCACCGGCTCGGCCCGCGTGCGCAACACCGCCAGCGTCTGTGGATGGAGGTCGTGGTGGACGAAGAAGCGCTGCATCTTCGACTTCGACTGGCGACGGGCCATCGTCATCGCTTCGGCAGCTGCCGTTGCTTCGTCGAGCAGCGACGCGTTGGCGACCTCGAGGCCGGTCAACTCGGTCACCAGCGTCTGGAAGTTGAGGATCGCCTCGAGGCGCCCCTGGCTGATCTCGGGCTGATAGGGCGTGTAGGCCGTGTACCAAGCGGGGTTCTCGAGCACGTTGCGGGCGATGACCGGCGGGGTGATCGTGCCGTGATACCCGATTCCGATCAGGCTCGTCACGACGCGGTTCTGTCCGGCGAGCGCACGGAGTCGGGCGATCGCGTCCTGCTCGGTGACCGCCTCCGGCAGATCGAGCGGCTCGTCGGAACGGATCGTCGTCGGCACCGTCTCGTCGAGCAGCGCATCGAGATCGGCAGCTCCGATCGCGCCGAGCATGTGCCGGACATCAGCATCGGACGGACCGATGTGACGACGGACGAACTCGTCGGGTTCGAACAGTTGGTGGATGGGCGTGGACACGGGAGGCCTCCGATGGTGGACCCCCGCTGTCGTCGGTACCTGAGAGTTTGATCCCCGTCGGCGGATCGCACCCTCGGTGGCGAGGTGTCGATCGCTTTCCAGCGTGCCGTGCTCCGACCGGTCCGGGTGCCTGAGAGATTCCGGGGTGGTTGCTCCTTCGGCGCCGTCCGGGACGGCTCTCCCGATCGGAGGCGGTGGCATTTCGATTGTGCTTGCAGACTAGCCCATCCGGCCAGTGGGTGCTGATCCTGCGTGGAGGGAGTGACGTCGGGCGCCCGGCGGCGTCTATTCGACAAGCAGGCCGTAGAAGACGAACTCGGTACGCCGGTTCAACGCGAACGCAACGTCGTCGTTGTTCAGTGTGAGCAGATCGGACTCACCGACCGCACGTGCCGCCATGCGGGCGGGGTCGATCCCGCGGGAGGCCATGTAGTCGATGACGCTCTGCGCCCGATCCGCCGAGATCTCGTAGTTGCGCTGTGGGTCGCCACGCTGATCCGCGTGGCCGACGACCGTGACGCTGATGTGCGGGAGCGCATCCATCACCGAGACCGCTCGATCGAGCTGTACCCCATGGTCCGGAAGGATCTCCGCGCTGCTTTCGGGGAAGCGCGGGGACTGCATCTCGATCACTCGCACACCGACGCTGATCGGTACGTCGGGGTTGATCGTGGTGAAGTTCGCGACCGACGCATTCGGTACTGCGCTGTTGGCGATCGCAAGGACCTCGAGGCGGTCCGACGCCGCCGTGCTCGGGACCACCCCCGACAATGTGATCGTCTCGCCGTCGAAGATCGCGACGACCGGCACCGGACTGCCATCTTGCTGCGTCGGATAGCTGGGTTCGTTCGGCGCCGAATCCGCTGCAACGGTCGACTCCGGGGCGACGGTCGACTCCGGGGCGACGGTCGACTCCGGCACTGCCGCCGCCGGGGTCACGGTGGTGGCAACCACCGTCGTCGCCGGCGGTGAGTCTTCGGCTGCGCTGACGAGATCGATCGTCGTTGACGTCGTGACCGCGGCGCCAGGATCGACCTCGCCGTCGTCCCTCTCTGCGATCTCGCTCTCGACGCCCACACCCGAATCATTCTCCGGGTCATCCAACTCCGTCTCGGGCTCGGGGTCCGATCGCCGCGGAATCGGTGGAACGGTCGGTTCCGAATTGGTCACGTTGGTCCGACTCAACGATTCCGGGAGCGTCCCGCCGTCGTCGCCGGACCCAGGCCCGAGCACCAGGAACCACAAGCCCAGCCCACACAGCACCCACAGGACCGCTACGGACGCGGCCGCCAGGATACGACCGGGCCCGGCCCGGTCGTCGTCTTCACTCATGCCAATCCCGTCCTTCCGCCCGAAAGCTGTTGGCGTTGTGGTGACGAGAATAGCAAGCCAAAGCGGGGCCGAACAGCCCCTTTTTCACCGGGAGTGCTGGATCAGCGCGCTGCGCGTTCTTCTTCGTGCTTGGCGATCTCGGTGAGCTGGGCGCCGAGCGTGGCGTCGGCCCATCGCGAGCCCGCACCGCACACCATGTCGTAGCTGTCTTGGACGGGAGCGGCCTGCCCGGTGAAGTGCGGCATCACCTCGTAGGCAAACAACTCGTAGCTGTCCTTCGTGGCCCGCCAGTCGGCGAAGTCCGCACCCATCAACATGTAGCACCCGAAACCGCCCGTCTGCTCCTGCAGGCGCCGGATCTGGGCGACGGCCATCTCGGGTGTCCCGATGACCATGCGACCGCTCTCGTTCATGGCGTCGACGAACTCGTCGTAGTCGGTGGGCGGCGGGGGATCGTTGGGGTCACCCATCGGGAGGATGTGCGCGAGGTAGTCGAACACCCACTGCAGGCCGTATCTGCAGTTCTCACGCGCCTGCGCCTCGGTCTCGGCGATGTGCATGGGCCCCATCAGACGCCACTGTGAGCGATCCGCGACGTGGCCGTGCAACGCCGCCTCCTCGTTCCAGACGTCGAAGTTGTACTTGAGCACCTCGAATCCGGCCGGCTCGGTTGCTGCGATCGAGGTGAGGCCGACGCCGTACCGGCCGGCGAGCTTGGAGCCCGACGGCGACACGCTCGACACCACCGCAACATCGAAGTTCGAATACGGACGCATCTGCAGCACGGCGTCCTGACACGTGAACCAGTCCGCGTGATGGGTCACGGTTTCACCGCTGAAGAGGCGCATGATCACGTCGAACGCCTCCTGCATCCGCGGTCGCTGATCATTCGGGTCGATTCCCAACATCGCCGCATCCGATGTCAGCTGACCGGGGCCGGCCCCGAACATCATCCGGCCGCGCGTCATGTGATCGAGTTGCACGATCCGGTCCGCCAGGATCAGCGGGTGATGATACGGCAGAGAGTTCACGCCGGTTCCCAACTTGATGTGGCTCGTCGTCTGCGCCACCGCCGCGATGAACACCTCCGGGCTCGCGATCAGCTCCGAGCCGGCCGAATGGTGCTCACCGATCCACGCCTCGTCGTAGCCGAGCCGATCGAGGTGCTCGATCAGCTCGACGTCGCGCTGGATCGCCAGCGTCGGGTTGACGCCGGTCTTGTGCATCGGCGGGAGGAAGATCCCGAATCGGAGCGGTGAGTCAGACGGCACGAACTGTGGCATGCCCCGATCATTCCAGATCCACCTGAGCGACCACGAGTGAGTCGTCCGGCCCGAGACAGACTCGGAGGTAGCCTGGGAGGCGGCGGGTATCGAAACCACTCATGAACCCACCTGAGCAAGCCCGATCTGTGGCCGCTCGCGAATATCCGTCTCGTGAGAGCGCTGTCTCGGCGACGTGCCACGATCACCTCATGAACGTCGGAACCGTCACGATGTCGAACGTCCTGCATCGCAACCGCACCTCTCTCGACGGCGACTGGCGAGTCATCGTCGATCCGTACGAGATGGGCTACGTCGGCATCCTCGAGCAGCGCAACGATCGTGGCTTCTTCCGTGACCACGCACCGCGTCATCCGGGGGATCGAGTGGAGTACGACTTCGATGCATCGCCCACGCTGGCCGTCCCCGGCGACTGGAACACACAGGACGAGCGGCTTCACTACTACGAGGGCACGATCTGGTACCGCCGCAAGGTCCTCGTCACGCCGGAGGAGGTCGAGTCGGGACGCGTGTTCCTGCACGTCGGAGCCGCCAATCACACGAGCCGGGTGTTCCTCGACGGCGAGGAGCTGGCCACCCACGCCGGCGGATTCGGGCCGTATGCCGTCGAGTTGACCGGCCGACTCGATGCCGGTGAGCACTCCCTCGTGATCCAGGTCGACAACCGTCGCGAACGGGACCGGATCCCGGCCATGCGGTCCGACTGGTGGAACTTCGGCGGGCTGACCCGTTCGGTCGACCTCGTGTTCGTCCCCCACACATTCCTCCGGCATGCGTGGCTGACGATGACACCCGACGGGCGAGTGGTGGGCGGAGCCGAGATCGACGGAGCCGACGCGCCGGTCCGGCTCCGGATCCCCGAACTCGGCGTCGATGAGACATTCGAGCCTGACGCGTGCACTCGCTTCGCATTCGACGCAGAACCGGAGCGCTGGCATCCCGGGCGGCCCCGTCTGTACTCGGTCGAGTGGACGTGTGGCCACGACGTCGTGGTCGACCAGGTCGGCTTTCGAACAGTGGAGACCGATGGCACGCGGATCCTCGTCAACGGCGAGGTCACCTTCCTGCGCGGGATCTCGATGCATGCCGAGGCCATGTCCGGCGGGCGACGGTCGCACGGTCCCTCCGACGCCCGCGAGATGTTCGACGCCGCCGAACGCCTGGGCGTGAACTTCGTGCGCCTCGCGCACTACCAGCACGACGAACACATGCTTCGCGAAGCCGACCGCCGCGGCATCCTCGCCTGGTGCGAGTTGCCCGTCTACTGGGGGATCGCGTTCGAGCAACCGCACGTCCTCGAGAACGCTCGCGAGCAGCTCGAGGAACTCGTCACGAGGGACCGCAGCCGTGCCGCAGTCATCTTCTGGTCGGTCGCCAACGAGACGCTGCCGTCACCCGACCGAACCGCGTTCCTCACCGATCTCGCCGAGCGAGCACGCGAGCTCGACCCGACACGGCTCCTGTCGGCCGCGCTGCTCACCCTGCCGACCGACGCGCAAGAGCACCACGTGGACGACCCGCTCGGCGAGGTGGTCGACGTCGTCGCGGTCAACCAGTACCTCGGCTGGTACTACGGCCGACGCGAAACGATCGCCGAGGCCCGGTGGTCCACGCCGTTCGACAAGCCGATCGTGTTCACCGAGATGGGCGCCGGCGCAAAGGCCGGTCATCACGGGGACGAGGGTGAGATCTGGACCGAGGAGTTCCAGGCGGCGGTGTACCGCGCCCACCTCGCGATGGTCGATGCGAACCGCTCTGACACGGGCGGGGGAGCGGTGGCCGGGATGTCGCCGTGGATCCTCAAGGACTTCCGAGCGCCGGTTCGGGTCCTGCCCGGCATCCAGGACGGCTACAACCGCAAGGGTCTCCTGAGCGAAGCAGGGGAGCAGAAGCTGGCCTTCGATGTGCTGCGCACCTTCTACGAGCGCCGAGCGGCGGCATCTGCGGATAGCCCGTGATCTCGCGCATGAACGAAGGGTACGACGAAGACCGGCACCCTGGTCCTCGCCGTGCTCGTGATCGCCATCGCGCCGATCGCCCGACCGGCTCGATCAAGACCACCTGACCGACGAGCTCTGATGCGAGGACCCGCTCGAGGAGGTCGCCGACCGTCTCCTCCTCGTTGACGCACGGAACCACGACACTGAGCGGGCGATCGACCGCACCGTTGCTCTCTGCGTTGGCATCGGGGGCCGCCATCGACTGCCACGCTAGACGTTCGATCCTGCCGGTCGATCCCATCCCCGGACCGACCGGCGACCTCTCCTCAGCTGAAGCTGGACTGGTACTGGGGTGTGGTGTTCTTGCAGCCGTCGATCGCCTCGACGTACGGGTACGGATTGATTGCTGCACCACCGCCGGGATGGATCTCGAAATGCAGGTGGGCGGTGGCACTCGAACCGGTGTTGCCGACGAAACCGATCACGTCACCGGCCTTGACCTTGGTCCCCACCTTGACCCCCGGGGCAAAGCCCGACAGGTGCAGGTAGATGTAGTACGTGCCGTTCGGCTCGGTCAGCCGGAACCCGTTGCCGGCGAGCGCCCCCGGCTGGTCCCAGAACAGCTTGGTGATCTCGCCGTCGGCCACCGCGTAGAGCAGATTCCCCTCGTTGGCGATGATGTCGACGCCCACGTGCAGGCGTCCACCACCGCGCGGCGCATGCCAGGTGTCGCCGAAGAAGCAGTGTCCCTGGACCGGGAATCGCTCGAGCGACACACTGCCGCCACCCGAATTTGGATTGGCGGCGCCCTGTCCGCCGCCCGAACCCAGCGCGAGCAGTTTGACGCCTCGTTCGGTCGTCACCCCGGTCTGGGGGATGCCGTTGACCTTCTGGAAGGCCTTCAACGCCGTGGCGGTCGCTGATCCGAAGACACCGTCGGCGCCACCGCGGACCACCACGCCCGTGTTCTGGAGTGCGCGCTGCAGTTCGGCCACCTTGTCGCCGCGAGATCCGATGGTCAGGCCAACGTACGGGTTGCTGGACGAGCCACTGCCCGAGTTGCCCGAGCCACCGAGCCCGAGCGCTGCCGCCGTCCGGATCGTGATGCCACCGGTCTGGGTGAGCCCGTTCCACCCCTGGAACTGCTTCACCGCCGTGGTCGTCGCCGGCCCGTAGACACCATCGGCGCCACCGGCGACGAACACACCCTTTGCGATCAACTGCTGTTGGATCTTCTTCACCTGATCGCCTCGCGCGCCCTCGCGAATCCCGACATAGGAGCTGTCGCTCGTCGACGGGGGAGGCGTCGACGCTCCCGAGGAGCTTCCGCCGGAGTTGCCCGAGCCGCCGAGCCCGAGCGCTGCCGCCGTCCGGATCGTGATGCCACCGGTCTGGGTGAGCCCGTTCCACCCCTGGAACTGCTTCACCGCCGTGGTCGTCGCCGGCCCGTAGACACCATCGGCGCCACCGGCGACGAACACACCCTTCGACGCGAGAGCCTTCTGAACCGTCGCGACGGCAGGACCGCGTGCGCCCTGTCGGAGCCCGACGTATCCGGATGACGATGCACCTGACGATCCGCCCGACGACGAGCCACCGGAGCCGCTGGAGGCGAGTGCATTCGATGTCGCTTGATCGACCTCGCCGGTCGTGGGCAGGCCACGGGCTGCTTGGAAGTCGATCACCGCCTGCCGGGTGGCCGGTCCGAACACGCCGTCGGCGCCGCCGCGCACGTTGATGCCGGCTGCGATCAACGCGCCCTGGAGCGAGCTGACATCGCTGCCCTGGGAGCCAACTCGAAGCCCCATGTATCCCGCCTGAACGAACGGGGCTTCCGGGACCGGACCGGGAGCGGCAGAGGCGGTCGCGCTCATGGCGGACCAGCCGAGGACAGCGACCGCGGACGCGCACGCTGTTCGGACGGCCATGCGCCGCACACACGCTGACGCGATCGTTGTTCGCTGCCGTGAGAGAGAAGTCATGGAATACCGGGCCTCCTGCATGAAGAACAGATCGGTTCGTCCGACCATGAGCTCAAATCTCAACTGGAGGTCGAGACCGAAGAGCCCGCTGCCACACCGCTACGAATGGTGCCGAGAGGTCGAATCACCCCAGGTCAACGGCCAGGGAATGAACCATGGGCACCACTATGACCGATTCGTGAGGAGATGTCCATCCGGTTACGCCAAATTGACATAACGGACATTATCGGCGCTGGGGTCGAAGAGGTGGTGGGACCGGATGCCATCAGGCTGCAGCTCACCTCGAGGCCCGTCACCCACCAACGCCACAACTTCGCCCCGAAGTTGGCCCCGAATTCGCGTATCGTGGAGGAAACTGACGGCTCGGAGCCCGATCCGACCC
>Ga0316197_10004303_pt1 | contig 10107 bp, 5 predicted proteins | sample OudBiesiAoxic_MG_FD_204939 | JGI IMG/M metagenome (GOLD analysis project Ga0316197, IMG submission 204939) | Coastal sediment microbial communities from Oude Bieten Haven, Netherlands - site A oxic | ecosystem: Environmental > Aquatic > Marine > Coastal > Sediment | place: Netherlands... | reverse complement strand
CCGTATCTTCGGCCAGACCCACACCCAGAAGATTCGGGAAAGCTGCAACAGCCTCTGCTAGGCGGCCAAAGCGCCCTCTTCGTATAAAATGTGAATCGATGATCAGGTCCGGGATAAACCCCATCCCATTATTCATACCAACAGCGCCCTTAAAAAACGACTCCTGACTGCTGCCTCCGGTGATCATTTCGGTAGACATACACATAGCCCCGGCACTTGTGCCGGCTATGACGATATTCTCATTTTTATAGCGGTCCAGGAGTATTTTGTGTACGGTGGTATCGCCTATTTTTTTTGTGATGTTCGCCTGATTTCCTCCGGAAAACATAATACAATCTGCTTTCTGGATTAAATCAATATTTTTCGAGTCTTCAGAATCCCCGCGTTCCCGTATATCGGCTACCCGAACATTTTGACACCCTAGTTTCCCGAAGGCATCAATATAGTTGTTGCTCACCTCTTTGGGAATACGGGAGGCGGTCGGAATAACGACAATTAATGCGTCTGCCCCACCACTCTCGCGGACTACCCGCGAAAGAATGCCCTCCTCTATAAATTCCAGATGGTAGGCCTCGTGAGTTTCAATACCCTTATCCTCATTGCCTCCTATGGGTATTAAAGTTCCCTTTATGCTCATTATTTGTGCTTTAAGGCGATAAAATTACAGCTCTCCTTGGAAATATTATTATATATTAAAGATTTAAATCCAACCCTTAAAACTTTGGGCATGAAAATACGAGAAATAAGAGCCATGCGCGGACCCAATTACTGGTCTGTACGACGCGAGAGACTCATAGTAATGGTTTTGGATCTGGAGGAGATGGAAGAGCTTCCGACCAACAAGTGCCCGGGTTTTCTGGACCGATTAAAAGCCATGTTCCCAACCATGTATTCCCACCGGTGCTCCGAAGGATGTGAGGGCGGTTTTTTTATGCGGGTGGAAGAGGGCACCTGGATGGGGCATGTGATTGAACACATTGCATTGGAAATACAAACCCTGGCTGGAATGGATACAGGTTTTGGCCGTACCCGGGGGTATGGTGAAAAGGGCGTATACAGCGTTGTCTTCTCTTATATCGAGGAGAATGCCGGGCGTTATGCGGCCCGTGTAGCCGTGGATATTTGCCAGGCCTTGATCGACGGGAAGGATTATGATTTAGAACCCGATCTTCAGGAGATGCGGGAACTTCGGGAAGCCGAAAGGCTCGGGCCCAGTACGGGTTCCATTGTAGAAGAGGCCGCCAGTAGGGGAATTCCCTGGATTCGTCTGAACAGATACTCCCTCTGTCAACTCGGCTATGGAGCCAATCAAAAGCGCATTCAGGCTACGGTAACGAGCGAAACCAGCAGTATCGGCGTGGAATTGGCCTGTGACAAAGAAGATACCAAATACCTTTTAGAACAAGCCGAAATTGAGGTGCCCCGTGGGGATATCATTTCCCGGGAAAGGAGTCTGAAGGAAACCTGTGAGCAAATCGGGTTTCCTTTAGTCATCAAACCGATCGACGGAAATCACGGCCGGGGAATTTCCGTGGATGTCCGCTCGTATGAAGACGCTGTAAAAGCCTTTCATGCCGCTAAGGAAGTGTCCAGGCGGGTTATTGTTGAAAATTATATTCTCGGGGAGGATTACCGCCTATTGGTCATCAACAACACTTTTGTGGCTGCGGCCCTTCGGTCTCCCGCCCACGTGATTGGCGATGGAAAATCTACCATTACAGAATTAGTAGCCCAGGTCAATACTGATCCGCGCCGGGGCTATGGCCATGAAAAAGAATTGACGGCCATCACCATAAACGACCTCACAAAGACCATCATAGCCGATGCGGGATACACAGAAGATTCTGTATTGGCCGAAGGTGAAAAACTCATCCTGAAGGATACGGCAAACCTCAGTACCGGGGGGACGGCAGAAGATGTTACCGATATTGTGCATCCGGCGAATGTCGCCATGGCCGAGCGTATCTCGAAGATTATTGACCTGGATATCTGCGGAATAGACATTATGACTACCGATATCAGTCAGCCCCTTTCGGAAACCGGGGGTGCCGTGCTGGAGGTCAATGCAGGCCCGGGATTCAGAATGCATCTGGCGCCAACTACGGGACTACCGCGCAATGTAGCTGCCCCGGTCGTGGATAAACTGTTTCCGCAACAGGGCGACAAAGGCAGAATTCCAATTGTGGCCATCACGGGAACCAATGGCAAAACCACGACAAGTCGGCTCATTGCCCATATAGCAAAAATGTCGGGTTACCGCGTGGGATACACGACCAGCGATGGGGTGTATATACAAAACAGGCTCCTGATGAAGGGGGACTGTACGGGCCCGCAGAGCGCAGAGTTCGTTTTAAAAGATCCAACCGTAAATTTTGCTGTGCTGGAATGTGCCCGGGGTGGTATTCTCAGGGCCGGGCTTGGTTTCTCCAAGTGTGATATTGCGATTGTTACCAATATCTCGGCAGACCATTTGGGGCTGAAAGGAATCCATACGATAGAGCAACTGGCCAGGGTGAAATCCGTAGTTCCCGAAACCGTGCTTCCTGACGGGTATGCCATTTTAAACGCAGATGATGATTTGGTCTATGAGATGCGAAAATCAGTTAACTGCAATGTTGCCTTGTTTTCGATGGACGAAGAAAACCCGCGCATTAAGGCTTTACAGCGAAAAGGCGGAATCACGGCCGTTTATGAAAACGGATACGTGACCCTTTGTCGGGGTACATGGAAAATGAGGATCATGAAAGCTGAGAGGATTCCGCTGACCTATGGCGGACGGGCCAAATTTATGATACAGAATATATTGCCCGCTGTGATCGCTTCCAATGTCCGGGGGATCAGCATCGAGGATATGAAAGCCGCATTGGAGACGTTTCTACCCTCTGCTTCCCAAACACCGGGAAGGCTGAACCTTTTCGAATTCAACAAATTCAAAATTTTACTGGACTACGCTCACAATCCGGCAGGAATGCGGGCCCTTCAGAAATTCACAAATGAAATCGAGGCCACGGTAAAAGTGGGTGTTGTTGCCGGTATAGGAGACAGGCGTGAAGAGGATAACAATGAAATTGGCAGTATCGCCGCAGAAATGTTTGATGAAATCATTATCCGTCAGGACAAACACTTGAGGGGTCGTACAGAGAAAGAGCTCATTACCATGCTGCGAAACGGGATTCTCTCTAAATACCCCGAGAAAAAGATCACGGTAATTCCTTCAGAGAAAGAAGCGATTCATCACGCAGTGGAGCACGCCGTGGAAGGATCCCTCATTGTTTTATGCAGTGATGTTGTGCCGGATGCCCTCGATCTTGTGAAGCAATTAAAGGAAAAGGAACAGAAGGAGGCGAACATAGGGTAGTGCCATATGAGGGCCATTAAAATTTTTAGGTGGGCAGTACGTGGTCTGAGTGGCCTTCTTATTCTGTTTGCATTATTCATGTTCATCGGGGAGACCTTTTTTCCTCCGGAATCATTAAATTCAGAGCCTTTGAGTGAGAATTCGATTGTGCAACTCGCGCTATTCGGGATCGTTTTACTGGGGCTCGGGCTTGCGTGGAAATGGGAACTAAGAGGGGGATTAGTAGCATTAGGCGCTTTTATTGCTTTAGTCATTGTTAATCCTGGCGCATTACAATTCTCCTTACTTCTTTTATACCCGGGGACAGCCATACTATTTATGCTACTTTGGGTCATTAGCAATGCGGTTGAAGAGAATAATTAAAACGAAGCCGATAATTGTCCCCATTGATGAAGAACTCAGCCTTCGTGAATATTGAGTGCAGTATCCTTAGTCTTTAATACAGTCAGAAAGCCCAAGGCTTAATTCCTGAGTGTCCAATCTTTAAACACATAAGCTTTGAACCCTAACATATTTGCCCGCATTGAAACCGCCTTCTCATTTAGCAACATGCCTTAAGCTAATAGTAATGTCTGTTTCCAATAACAAGACTTAAAAAATCCGGAGCTAAATGGCGCTCAACACAGCCTTCTTTGATTCGCTAACTCGAAGAACCGTATAAAATCTCCGATCTGCTGTACCTTATTCCCGACGCAAAACGGACCAGATGTTTCCCTTGTCGGTAAAATCCTTTCCATGGCCGAAACTGTGAATTTCTCACAGCACCCCCTCAACATTTTAACAATTATGAGGTCGATTTCGATCAAATCCTGTGAAAAATTCATAAGTAACCAACGCTTTGCTTTTTGAAATTTGGACCTATTAAACCCCAAATCTCAAATTATGCTCAATTTCAACCCCTTTAAAATGACGGCGATTCTGGGATGTTTTCTGCTCAGTTTCAATGCAGTCGGACAAATCGCCAACCCACAAGCCGCCCATGAGGCCTTGCGAAAAGAAGCCGACAGGCAAATAGACGATTATCTGAACCTGGTTCAGATGGGATATTCCGAGAAGGAAATCTTTGAAGACCTTGGAAACGTAAACTTTTTAACCGGAAAGTTCCGTACAGCTGCCTTCTGGTATCAAAAACTCGTCGATCTCGTTGGGGAGGACGCTATCTCTCAAAGTTATAAAGAGCGATTGATGGTGGCCCAACACAAAGCGGGAATCCGGAATTTTCCTGAACTGGACACCGAGCGCGACTGGCACACCCAGGTCTCCCAGGATTATCAAATTCAAAAAGGACCGTCTGCTGATCAGTTGACCCAAACGTTGGCTGAGGAGTATCAAATCCCTAAATTCATAAGTGTGGGAGAAGAGGCTAAAAACGAGGCGCTTACCCGCCTTCAGGGTTATGCGATCCCACGTGAGGCAGAGGCTGTTTCGGGCCGCTCCAATCTGCCGTATGCCTATAATCCTCCTGTAGCCCTTTCCGCTGATGGGAAGACGGCCTACTTTAGTCGAGCAGTATATGTAAAGCCTGCTACCGGATTATTTTCTAAAAAACAACTGCAACACAAGTTATACAGAGCGGAGTATGCGGAGGGCAACTGGAACAATATTCAGGAGGTACCACTAGCTCCCAAGTACGCCTCCGTAATGCATCCGGCCCTCTCCAGAGACGGTAAGCGTTTGTTTTTCGCCTCCAATATGCCCGGATCTTATGGTGATTTCGACATTTATGTTGCGGAAATCGCCCGGGATGGAAGTCTTGGAGTAGCTCAGAATCTCGGGGAGAAGGTAAATACACCCAAGAATGATCTCTATCCGCAGATACTGGATAATGAAATGTTGTTTTTCGCCTCAGAAGGACATAAAGGATACGGAGGTCTTGATCTCTTCGCCGTTCAGGTGGCATCCAGAAAAGTAGGTCTGGCAGTCAATGTAGGCAGTCCTTTTAATAGCCGAAAGGATGATTTTGCCATGAATCTGATGCAGGAAAAGGGCAGGGCGCTGGTCATGTCTAACCGGGCCACTTCAGATGAAGTCGTACAGCAGGTTGTTTTTAGCTATGGCAGCAAAGGGAACAGCCGCCTGGCCGACAACGGGGATTATCGCTTTTTAGAACTGCGACCTGTAGAGACCCCTACAGGGTATACCAACACTGTGTTTGAACAGTAAGAGGAATAAGCGCTTTTTACAAAGCCGGTACCCAGTCGAACGAAAACCAAACCCTTAACGGGAAGCTCTGAACCCTTTTACAACCAGATATTCCCAAAAACCTCAACCCGATGAAAAGCCGAACGCAAACCTTTCCGATCCTCCTGGGCGCACTCATTTTCTTTATTCTGAGTGTTCCCCAGGAAATGCAATCCCAGGAGGATGCGAACCCGGAAACCCTCCGGGTCAAAAGTCCGTTTCACAACCAGTTGTTTTTTAACCGGTTTCTAATTAACCCTACATTTTCTCTGGTACGCGAAAACAAGTCCTACTTGAACATCATGCACCGTAACCAGTCCGCTACATTTGAAGATAACATCCAGAACTACTATCTCGGATTTTCAAATAAGATGAACGAGCGCACGGCACTGGGAATTGGCGTCTATGGACAGTGGGAAGGTGTGGTACAGGAATTCGGATTTAATGCGAATTACGCCACCTCCGTTCGCCTTGGGGAGAAGACTCTATTGGCCTTTGGTACCAACCTCACTTATATTAGTCAGGGTTTGGACCGCAACCGGATCGTCACTCCCGAAGAGGACCCGCTCTTGCAGGAAAGCACCAAACAAAACCAGATTGCGATACAACCTGGAATGGCACTGACTGTAGGGAGGTTTGACGTGGGTTTATACGCCACGAATCTGATTCGCTATAACCAAACCACCAATGAGCTTCAGACGGGCTTCAGTGCGGATAACCTTCGGGCTTCGCTTCAATACACACAGTATCTCTCAGCCACGTCCGGGTTCTTTGAGGGAGGGCGAATCATGCCGATGGTACAGTTCGGACAAGATGAACTGGACCGGATGACGTACATAGGCTCACTTTTATTGGACCTGCCGGAGTACGGTTGGTTTCAAACCACTTTCGACCCGACCTATGGGCTTTCTATGGGGCTCGGCTTTAATTTGAGTCAGCGCCTTTCCATGGGGTATCTAATGGAGAAGGACCTTTCCGAAGCCGGGGGAAATCTGGGTTGGAATCACGAAATATCCATGGCTTACTCCATTCGGGACGATAAAAATGGAGGGCACGAAGGACTGGTGGAGACCAGTACAGATAAACGAATTGATGATATTGTCCGGAATTACGAAGAACAGATTCTGGAACTCCGCGCGCAAGCCGGGGGAGCGGACGCCACAGCGGCCACACTCGCCTGGGAGAACAGGATGATTCTCGATGAGCTTATCTGGCGACAGGATTCCATTGAGAATGCCAGGAACGATCAACTCGAGCGTAAATTCGAAACCCTGGTGCGCACCATACGCAATGAAATCCGCAATGACGATGGATTCAGGAAACCCACCGAGACGCTGAATCTTAAAAGGGACCGTGTGCAGACAGCTGTGGCTGCGGTGGAATCTGGTGTGAAAGAACCTAGAAAATTGCCTGCCCGGAAGGAATTTCGGGAATTGCCCATACGAGCCAAAAACCGGTCGGATGTCGTTGGGGTTACCTCTGGTTATTATTTAATTGCAAATGTTTATAAGAACAAAACGTATTTGAATGCTTTTATGGATTCACTAAAGCAGAAGGGTTTGAATGCGAAGCAGTTTTATAACTCAGAGAATGGGTTGTATTATGTATATCTGGCCGGTTTTAATGATAAAGTGGCAGCCAAAAGTGCTTTTGTCTCTAACCTGGAGGGACAATATCGGGATGAAAAATGGATCATGGAGGTCTACAATCCGGTAGCTACTGCAGATGTCACCTACCAGGAGTGATCCGTTGCTGAGATCCTCCGAAGTTTGTGACTTTTTAATCCGGGAATTTGCCCTGTAAGAGGAGAATGGGCAGGGCGTATTGGTCCTGTCCGTAACCTCGCCTGAGAGAACCATCTGTTTCAAATGAAGCAGGTGGTTTTTTTCTTAATATCAGATAATCAAGGTGTTAAATAAAACATCGATGAAATGCAGGAGCCTTAAAAAACGGGGTATTTGATCGAAAAAAGAGGTATTTCTTAGGCGGAAAGGAGCAGATTATCTAATTTCATTTTATAGAAATACGACCCAAATCGATCTCTTATGAAACGACACCTACACTTCAAAATGCGCAGCGCAGCCGTGGAGACTCCCGGCCGCCAGGTTGAATTTACTTCGGATCTCCCGAAAGGGGTAAAACACCGTTGACATTTCTGTCAATTCAGTTCGCACTGGTACGTACATACACTGATTTCTCTTACAGCAAACGATGGCCTCAGTCGTCAGTAAAAAACCGCTGTGGAGTCCAAAGATTGAACTCTGTAAAAGAACAAGTGGTGTAAAGTCCCTGGGCTTATTGTGAGAATACAACCCAAATAATTCAACCCAAATCTGATCTGCCATGAACATAACTAACAAACTCAAAGTTTTTGTGATCGACCCCAATCCGAGGTTTCATGAAACCTATTCCTACTATTTCAGTACCTACCCGGAATATGAACTCCGAGGGATTTATCCTTGTATTGAGGATGCCTTAAAGGACTTTGACAGGGAACGCCCGGATTTTATACTCTCTGAGACTATGCTAACCGATATCTCCGGGGTGGATGGTATCTGTGAATTTCGCAAAAAAAATCCCGAAGCCCGGGTGATTATGGTCAGCGAGGAGAATGACTTTCAGATTATCAAAGCCGCTTTTAAAAATGGTGCTGTGGGATATCTCACCAAGCCCATCACCAAGAGTCGCTTAAAGGATGCGCTGAATTCGATTCGCTTTGAGGGTGCTGCCCTGAGCAATGAAGTGGCACGCGAAATCATCAATGCCTTTCGGCGGAAATCCTACAGTGGGTTTTCCGAACGCGAAAATCAAATTGTGGAGCTCTTAAGTCAGGGAGCCACCTATAAAACAATTGCCGAGGAGCTTTTTGTTTCTCCGAGCACCATTAATTTTCACATTCAGAATATCTATCTGAAACTGGATGTGAATTCAAAGTCTGAAGCTTTACAAAAGCTTCAGAATCTGGACTGTGCCTAAGTCCTGGAGCTGGGGGAAACCCTGGCTCAGGTCAGCCGATTCGTCGGAGGACCACCAATAGTTGCTTTGTGGGAATTGCTGCTATGTACCGGTAAACCTGGCCTGGAGAATCTTCGGGCCGGTTTCCGGTATTTTGGTTTAAACCGAATTGTTTTAATACAATGGACTCAAGCGGTTTGAGCCTTAAATTTTTTACCCAAAACATAGTACATATTGAGTTTCCCCCTATTTTTTACTTCCATATTCCCCCGATACTCACAATCAAAATCATTTTTAATCAACTCATATGTGTTTTCGGCTATATTAATTTTTCCTTCTTCTGAAGCCGATTCCATTCGGGAAGCGATATTAACGGTATCCCCCCAGATGTCGTACGCAAACTTTTTTGTACCTACCACCCCGGCGACTACCGGGCCTGAATTGATCCCGATGCGGATATCGAAGCGGGCGTGGTCCTCAGAATCATTTTTCTTAGAGGCCTCCACAAACTCAAGGATTTCAAGGGCAGCCTCGGTAATCCTGAAGGCGTGGTCAATGGAAGGGTAGGGCAGGCCACTGGCACACATATAAGCGTCTCCAACGGTCTTTATTTTTTCAAGGCCGTATTTGTCCATAATGGTATCGAAGTGGGAAAAATAGTAGTCGATACTCTCGACCAGTTTCTCGGGATCCATACTTTCTGCATGGGTGGTAAACCCCTTGAAATCGGTAAACATGACCGTTACCTCATCAAAACGCTGGGCCCTGACGCGTCCTAACTTCTTGAGTTCCATAGCCGTCTGTTTGGGCAGGATGTTCTGAAGGAGGTTATCCGATCTGTCGCGTTCGTGTGAGATGATTTTATTGGTGTTTTTGATAAAGCGATACCTCCTGTAACTGCCAAAAGCAATAACAGTTAATAAAAGGGCCGTGATTCCCACAACCCAGATGGTGAGTTGCTGACGTTTTTGCTGCACCGCCTGTAACTGCAATTCACTCTCTTGCCGCTGTACCTGGAGTTCTGCTTTTTCCCGTTCCAGGCGGGTCATATCGACAGTCGCTACGTCCATAGAGTCTTTAAATGCCATATGAAGACTCAGGTGCGTATAGGCCTCTTCGTAGTCCCCGGTGATCGAATCCAGACGCGCCAGTAGGGCGCTGGATGCACTGATTTGGGCCTTATCTCCAGTTCTATAGGCATTTTCGAGACTTTTCAGGCCGGTCTTATGCGCTTCCTCGTATTTCTTTTGTCCAATATATACCTCAGTTAAAGACTCCTGATAGGCGGCGACGTGGTCCGGATAACCGGCTTCGGATAGGAGCTCGATAGCCTGGATTAAATTCTCTTCAGCCTTATCATATTCGCCCATGGCGCTGTAGGACCTTCCAAGATTTCCGATAACAGAGAAAGAAGCTGTCTTATCTCCGACCATGTCAAACAGAATCCCTGCTTCCCTTAGGAACTTCTGAGCCTCACGGGGCTTGTTTGTAGATAGGTATAAATCCCCGAGGTTAAAATGGGCTACCGCCAATTGTCGCTTACCTCTAATGGTATCTTGAAATTCCGGTTGCCTTAAGAGAGTAATGCCTTTAAGATAACCCTCCTCCGACCG
>Ga0316197_10004301_pt1 | contig 10111 bp, 8 predicted proteins | sample OudBiesiAoxic_MG_FD_204939 | JGI IMG/M metagenome (GOLD analysis project Ga0316197, IMG submission 204939) | Coastal sediment microbial communities from Oude Bieten Haven, Netherlands - site A oxic | ecosystem: Environmental > Aquatic > Marine > Coastal > Sediment | place: Netherlands... | reverse complement strand
AGATTGGAGAGGACCTGACGGGTTTCGTCCTCGATCTCGCCCTGAACCAGTTGCCCGGTGGACGGGTCGAGCGGGATCTGCCCGGAGCACCAGACGAACCCCCCGGCGACGATCGCCTGTGAGTAGGGTCCCACGGCGCCAGGCGCCCGCTCGGTCGAAATCACCTTCCGCATCGTCTTCTCCTCAGCGCAACACCCGCTCGACCTCGCGGACACCCTTGATTCGTCGGATGCGGCCCATCACCCGCTCCATCTGCTTGCGGTCGGCGACCGCCAGCACGATCTGAATCTTGGCGTCGGAAATCTCGCGGGCATCGGCCTCGACGTTCTTGATGTTGATCTTCTCGTCCGCCACGGTTGACACGATTTTGGCCAGCAGCCCCTGTCGGTTCTCGACCTCGAGTTGTAGTTTGACGTCGAACAGCGACTCGCCGTCTCGGCTCGAACTCCACTCTACCTCGATCTTGCGCTCCGGATCGTACATCAACTGCGTGACGTTGGGGCAAGTGATCGAGTGGACCGACACGCCGCGGCCCCGGCTGATGTAACCGACGATCTCCTCCCCACGCACGGGATTGCAGCATTTGGCCAGAGAGACCATCACGTCGTCCATGCCGCGCACCGTGATGCCGCGTTCCCCGAGTCGCAGGGCGCGTGTGACCACTCGCCTGACGACCCCCTCGGGCTTTTCCTGCAGCTCGTCCTCGGGAACCAGGATGCTCAACAGGGACTGGGGCGTCAGCTTTCCGTACCCGACGGCGGCGAAGTAGTCGTCCATCGCAGAGAGCCCGAGCTTGCTCAGGGCCGGTTTCAGCTGCGACTCTTCGTCGAAGTCCTTCAGCGAGACCTTGTACCTGCGAAAATGCTTGTCGCTCAGTTCGTGGCCGAGCGCCACCGAGCGTTCGCGCTCGTTGGCGTTGAGCCACGCCCGGATCTTGCTTCGCGCCCGTGAGGTCTTGGCCAACGACAACCAGTCCTGGCTGGGGTGCCGGTTGGGGTTGGTCATGATCTCGACGATGTCGCCGTTGCGCAGCTCGTAGCGCAACGGCACGATCCGGCCGTTGGCCTTGGCGCCGGCGCACTGATGCCCGACTTCCGTGTGGATCGAGTAGGCAAAGTCCAGCGGCGTCGCGCCGGCCGGGAAGGACAGCACCTTACCCTGGGGCGTGAAGGTGTAGACCTCTTCGGGAAACAGGTCGATCTTGACCAGTTCCATGAAGTCCCGCGGGTCGCTGAGGTCCTTCTGCCAATCCAGGATCTGGCGCAGCCAGGCCATCTTCTCCGCGTCCTGATCCGACAGCTTGCCGCCTTCCTTGTACTGCCAGTGTGCGGCGATCCCTTCCTCGGCCACCCGATGCATCTCGTGCGTGCGGATCTGGACCTCGAACGGCTGCCCCTTGTCCGTCATCACCGAGGTGTGCAGCGACTGGTACATGTTGGGCTTGGGCATCGCGATGTAATCCTTGATCCGGCCCGGGACGGGACGCCAGATGGAGTGGATGATGCCCAGCGCTCCGTAGCAGTCTTTGATCGAGTTGGTCAGGACTCTGAATGCGATGTAGTCGTAGACCTCGTCCACGCCGATCTTCTGCACTTTCATTTTCTTGTGGATCGAGTAGGTCGACTTGACGCGCCCGGTGATCTCGGCGTCGATATGGGCCGCGGAGATCGCCTGTTCGAGTCGGTCGCGGGTCTCGGTGATGAACTGATCGCTGACCTTGCGGCGCGACTCCAGCGCAGTCGCCAGTTCCTGGTGCGAAGCCGGATCGAGGTGCTTGAACGCGAGATCTTGCAGTTCGTCCTTGATACGGCCGATCCCGAGACGGTTCGCGATCGGAGCGTAGATCTCCTTGGTCTCGCGGGAAATCCGTTCGCGCTTTTCGGGCGGCAGGTGCTCGAGAGTCCGCATGTTGTGCAGCCGGTCGGCCAGCTTGACCAGGATGACGCGAACGTCGTCGACCATGGCCAGGATCATCTTGCGCAGGTTTTCGGCCTCGGCCTCTTGGGAACTCGAGAACTTGAGCTTCGAGATCTTGGTCACGCCGGAGACGATGTGCGCCACGTCTCCGCCGAACTTGTCCGAGACGTTGTCGATCGTGGTCAACGTGTCCTCGACCACGTCGTGAAGAAGCCCCGAGACGATGCTCGCGGTGTCCAGTTCCAGATCGGCCAGGATGTAGGCCACCTCGAGCGGGTGAACGAGGTACGGCTCTCCCGACCGGCGTTTCTGGTTCCGGTGCTCGCGGGCCGAGAACACGTAGGCCTTGCGCAGCAGGTCCTGCTCTACATCGGGGTTGTAGGCGGCGACACGGTCCAGGATGTCTTCGAAGCGCCGGATCATGTGGAGACGATTCCTCCTCGGGAAACGCAACTCCCCGTCGTCCGTGACGAACCACGGCCCGGGGTCCAAGGAGGATTATACGGAACGATCGGGTACCTGAGCAGCGAAGTCGGGCCCGCGGCGACGTTCAACCTGTCTTGGAGCGTCGTACCTTCTTGGCCTTGCGGTCTCCGGAAGGCTGCTGGGCACCCGTGACGCGATCTTTCCGGCGATCCAGGTAACCTTGCCAGATCACCACGATCGGGCTGGCCACGAAGATCGAAGAGTAGGTCCCGACCAACACGCCGATGGTCAGCACGAACGAGAACGATCGCAGGGCGGTCCCGCCGAACAGAAACAGGCTGAGCACCACGATCCACGTCAGGCCGGAGGTGATGACCGTACGGCCCAACGTCTGGTTGATCGACAGGTTGACCGTCTCCGCGAGGTCCTTGCCGCGATAACTGCCAAGGTTCTCTCGGATGCGGTCGAAGACCACGACGGTGTCATTGACCGAATAGCCGACCAGCGTGAGGAACGCGGCGACGACCGGCAGGCTCATCTCCTGGTTGAAGATGGAAAACAAACCGAGCGTGAGCAGCGTGTCGTGGGCCAGCGCGGCGACCGCGGCAAAGCCCCACTGGAGCCTGAACCGGAACCAGATGTAGACCAGCATGCCGATCAACGAACCGATGATGGCGATGATCGCCTTGTCGATCAACTCCTGCCCGACGGCCGGACCGATGTAGGACTGACTGCGAAGGGCCAGCGGCCCGATGGTCGAGTTGGTCGAGAGGTAGGAGATCACCTCGGGCGTCATGCCCGGAATGGATGCAAGGTCCTGATGCGTCTTGAAGATGGCGCCGTCGCGACGGGCCTCGAGAACCACGGCGGCAAGATCGTCGGCCTGCGAATCGGTCAGGCTCGGCGCTTGACGCAGCAGGGCGGCCATCATCGACTCGTCCTCGATGTTGAGGTCGTCCATGCCGCCGCGCGACTCCGGCGAGACGCCGCGCAATGCCGCCAGCACCACGATGGTCGGGTCCTCGGATTCGTCCGCGCTGCCGCGCGAGGCCATTCGAATGTAGACCTCGTTGCCGGCCGGGTCACCGATCGTCGTGACCAGCGGCGTGCCGAGGCCCGCCGCTCCCAACTGGCTCCGGATTTCGGTCATGTCGGGAGTGTCGGCGTACTTCACCTGCAGTTCCGTACCGCCGGTGAACTCGATGCCCAGGTTCAGTCCGTTGACGAACAGTACGGCCACCGCCGCCAGGACGAGGACGAACGACACGGTCAACAGCAAATTGCGCTTGCCCATGAAGTCGAAATGCGGGTCCTTCAGTATCTGGAACACGATCCTTACCTCGTCTGACGTCTAGATGCTGAGCGACTGATCGGGGCGAATCCGCAGCAGCACGAGTTCGAAGAGCTGTCGGGATACGAAGACCGCCGTGAACATCGAGGCGATTAGGCCGATGATCAGGGTGACGGCGAAGCCCCGCACGGGGCCCGTTCCGTAAACGCTGAGAAAGACGGCCGCGATCACCGTCGTGATGTTGCAGTCAAGAATCGTCGTGAAGGCCTTGCCGAACCCTTGATCGACGGCCGAGCGCACCGTCTTGCCGAGCTTCAACTCTTCACGAATGCGTTCGAAGATCAAGACGTTGCTGTCCACGGCCATACCGACGACCAGGATCAGTCCGGCGATGCCCGGGAGCGTCAGCGTGGCCCGGATCCCGGCCGCCGAGAACAGGAACGGCAGCGCGCCGAGTGCGCCGAACACGAACAGGATGTTCAGGGCCAGAGCGATCACCGCGTTCACGCCGGACATCCTGTAGTACAGCAGCATGAACAGCATGACACCGAGGAAGCCCGCGCTTCCGGCTGCCAGACCCGAGCGGATCGAGTCCCGGCCCAGCGACGGTCCTACGGTGCGTTCTTCGAGGATCGTCACCTCGGTCGGGATCGCGCCCGAACGCAGCTTGATCGACAGATCGTCCGCCGTCTGGATCGTGAAACCTCCGCCCTGAATGATGCCGACGTCACGAATGACGCCCTGAATGGTGGGCGCCGACAGGACTTCCTTGTTGTTGGCGTCGCCCAGTACGATCGCCATGCGGCGTCCGAGGTTCTCTCGCGTCGCGACCTCGAATCTTTTTCCGGCCTCCTGCGTCAGCTCGAAGCTGACGGCCGGGTCGCCCCACTCGTCCTGGCTGCGGCGGGCATCTCGCAGGTCCCGCCCGGCCACGACCGAGACACGCTTGAGCGGCCACCACACCTCGACGACGGTCCCGTCGGGCTGGTCGATCCTCTGGGCGAACAACTCCGTGTCGGACGGCAACACGCCGCCGAACAGGGCGATCACGGCGTCCTGGCCGGCCGGCGGGCCCCAGTTCGACGGATCCGCCCCGGGCGGATAGGTCACTTCTTTCCACTCCAGCATCGCGGGGTTCTTCAGCAGGTCCTTGACCCGGGTGGGGTCTTCCACGCCCGGCAGCTGGACCAGGATGCGCTTCCCGTCGATGCCCGATTTTTGAATGATGGGGTCGCTGACACCGAGGCTATCGATACGCTTGCGGATCGTGGCCAGGGTCGTATCAACGGCCTCGAGTTCGACCTGCGAACGGTAGGTCGAGGGCATGCGAATTCGCCAGGTGCCTTCGCCCAGGCTCTCTTGCTCCCAACCGCCGACGAACTGCTCCAGCGTCGTCCGGATCTCCGGCCGCTGGTCCGGGCTGGTGCCTCGGATCTCCAGCGCGGCCTCACCCGCGGGGAGGATCGCCTGGTAGCCGATCCCGTCGGTCTTGAAGCGCTGGCCGAGCGAGTTCTGGACACGATCCATCTCAAACTTGATGGCGGTCTCCGTCTGAACCTGCATCAGGTAGTGCGCGCCGCCCTTCAGGTCGAGCCCGAGATTGATGCGCTCCTTCGGCGGAAACGAGAACAGGAAGGCCACACCGATGACCACGGCGATCAGGATGAACTTCCAGGCGAGTGGATTCTTCGACATTTGTCGCTACCTCGTGCAGGCGGTTGTTCCGGGGATCATTCCTCGGGGGATGCCTGGAGCCCGGCGACCGCATGCCGGGAGACATCGATCTTGATCTTTTCGGCGATCCTCACCTGGACCACGGTGTCGGTCACTCCGACCACGGTCCCGTGGATGCCGCCGCTGGTGATCACCCGGTCTCCGTTCTTCAAGCTCTCCAGCATCTCGCTGTGCTTCTTCTGTTTCTTCCTCGCAGGGGCGATGAACAGGAAGTAGAAGACCACAAAGATGAGGATCATGGGCAGGAAGGTCATCAGCTCAGACCATCCGCCCTCTTGTCCTTGAGGGGGCGCAAGGGCAACAATCGTCTGTAGCATCTCCGTCATGGTCGGTGCTCGGCTCCCCGGGATCACGTGCGTGGCGTCCGCACGCCCCCCTGTTTCCTTAAGATCGAATGGCTCGTTCCGTCACGGAAAGAACGGAGGATTCTGACCTACCGCTGTGTGCGCGTCAAGGCGGGGGCCGAATCCAACCGATGACCGACATCATCCTGCCCGCCCGTTCACCGTCCCGCCGGTGCGAAAAAAACAGATCGCCCCGACAGGCCGTGCACCACGGAGCGCGAGAGATCGACCCTGGGGCGAGCCCGGCCGAGCCCAATTGCCGGGAAACCGACTCCCCGAGGTCCAGTTGCGCTTTCGCGCCGTCCAGCCGGCCCGGGAACGAATCCCTCGAACGGGGGGTGGCCCCGGAGACCGCCTCGGCGACGTCTCGATCCACGACGTAACAGCACGGACCGATCGAGGGGCCGACAGCCGCGACCAGCCGCCCCGACTCGACCCCCAGACCGCCGAGCCGCTCGACGGCCTTCCCGACGATCCCCGCCGCGATCCCGCGCCACCCCGCGTGAACCGCCGCGACCACCTCGCCCCCACGATCGGCCAGCAGTACCGGGACGCAGTCTGCCGTCCTGATTGCCGCGATCTGCCCCCTCGCATCCCCACGGCGACCGAGCACGCCATCGGCGGGTAGCGCAGCCTCGTCGGACCTCTCCTCGGCCCCGACCGGGATCCGCAACAGTCGGGCTCCGTGGACCTGACGGATCGCGACCGGAGACCGGTCACCGAGCCCCGTGAGACGGCAAAGCCTGCGCCGACGATCGAGGACGAGGTCGGAGGTCGTCCAGGCGGTTCCCAGGTCGAAATCGACGTCATGCCCCTCCGGCGACCGATCGCGCCGGGTGGAGAAGGCATGCCCGATGTCCTGGGCGGCCGCCAGCAGGGCGCAGGACGCCGTCACGAGCCCCTCGGTCTCGATCAGGCGCCAGGCTTGGTCGGCGGGCTGGGCCTGCTCCACGAGGATCGAACGCCCTACTGCAGGGACTGGATCAGGGCCTTCATCTGCGCCGAGTCCGCCGCGTCGGGGGCCAGCGCCACACAGGCCTCGAGTTCGGACTTGGCCCCGGCGCGATCGCCGGTGCCCAGCAGCGCGAACGCGAGCTGTTTGTGTGCGTCGCGGTAGTCCGGATCGAGCTTGACCGCCTGGCGAAACGCTTCGACCGCCCGACGAGAGTCGTCGTCGTTGCGGTCCGGCTTGTTCATCAGCAGCGCACCCAGGTTGTAGAAGACCTGCGGGGCACCCTCGGGGTCGAGTTCCACGACCTTCCCGTAGGCCGCGGCGGACTTGTCCATCGCACCCGCGTCGGCGTACAGGCCGGCCAGCGTCAGCCAGTTCTCGGTATTTCCGGGATCGGTCTCGACCAGCCCTTCGTACGCAGCGATCGCCCCTTCCGTGTCGCCCGACTCGCTTGCCACGTAGGCCAACTGCTGCAGTATCCGGGGATCGCCGGGCGCGACCTGTTCCGCGCTGCGCAGCGCCTCCCCTGCCTGATCCAGCTGCCCCATTCCGACGTAGACGCTGTAGAGCACCATGTACATTTCAACGTTGTCCGGTTCGATTTCGAGCGCCCGCACCGCATACGGCTCGGCTTCGTCGTACCGTTCGAGCTGGTACAGGACCTTGGCGAACGATTCCTGACGCTCGGCCGAATCCGGATCGTTGGCGACGGCCTTCTCGAACAGTGCGACCGATCCCTCGAGGTCACCCGCGGAAACGCTCTCCAGCGCGGCCTCATAGGGATCTCGAGCCTTGGGCGCCCCGCCGCCGTCCGCTCCGGCCGCTTCGGCTGCCTTCGCAGCGGCAAGAGCCTCTGCGGCCTGAACCACCTTGTCGGCCGGAGACAGGACGAAATCGACGCGCGCGTTGCCCATCGCCTTGATCAACACCGCCGGAATGTCCGCGTCCGGGTTGAGCTTTGTCGAGGCCTCGTCGATCAGAACGCCGTTGACCGTCCGCGTTTCGATTTCCATCGAGATCGGCAGGTATCCCTCGGCTTCAATCTTGACGTTCCACTTGCCCTCACTCGAAGGATTGAACATGCCCGGGACGTAGTAGCGGCCCTTCTTGTTCGTCTTGCCGTCGTACTTGGTCGCAGGGTTACCGGTGGGCGCGAAGATGATCTTCGCTCCAGCGATCCCGTTCCCGTTCTCGTCGACGATCGTCCCGCGCGCCTCGCACGTGGCCGGCGCCGCGAGCGCGACGGACGACGCCAACGCTACGAGCAGGAATCCGATTGCCAGGTGTCTCGTTCTCATGGTCATACCCTTGATTTGCCGGAACACTCCGGTCTGGAATTATAGAGGTTCCGATCCCGGCGGGCCAACGTCGGCATTCTGGGTGAAATGCTATAATTCACGGCCTGTCAACGAATTACCTATACAATTCGCAGAGGAACCGCCCGTGTCTCCAAACTCGTCGTCCATCGCACGCCGGGTCACCGACTCCATCGTCCAGATGACCGAGATCGTGTTGCCCGAGGACACGAATCCGGAAGGGTCGATCTTTGGTGGCCGCGTCCTCGCACTGATCGACAAGTGCGCGGCGATCGTGGCGATGCGCCACGCACGAAGCCAGGTCGCCACCGTCTCGCTGGATTCGGTGACCTTTTTGAGCAAGGTCCGCGTGGGATACGTCCTGCTGCTGGGTGGCCGGATCAACGCGGCGTTCGGGTCCTCGATGGAGATCGAGGTTTCGGTCCATTCCGAAAACCCACTGACCGGCGAGGAACGTCTGACCACCACGGCACTGGTCACGATGGTCGCCGTCGACGAGTCGGGAAGGCCGTGCCCGGCACCCCGGTTGCTGCTGACCTCGAAGGAAGAAGAAGCGCGAGCGGAACAGGCTGCGGACCGGCGCCGGACCCGACTGGCCAAGCGACCTCAGTCGCCGGCCTAGCGCCGAACTCGACCCTGCCCGTGGCAGCTGTCGCACGGCCGGGTCAATTGATGCGCAATTCCCGGTCGCGACCACTTGCGCGTGAGCTGCAGCAGGCCCAGATCGCTGATGCCGACGACTCGCGTTCTCGCGGCGTCCTTCCGAAGTTGCTCTTCGAACAGCGACAGGACCTGCTCGCGATCATCACGTCCGCGCATGTCGATCAGATCGATCACGATGATTCCGCCCAGCCCGCGCAGTCTCAACTGTCGCGCGATCTCGCGTGCAGCCTCGCAGTTCGTACGCAGGACGGTCTGCTCGAAGTCGCCCTTGCCCAGGAACTTGCCGGTATTGACGTCGATACTGACGAGCGCCTCGGTCTCTTCGATGACCAGGTAGCCTCCCGACTTCAACCAGACTCGCGGCCGTAGCGCCTTGTCGATCTCGGCGTTGACCCCCGTGGCCTCGAACAGGCCGACCTCGCCGGTGTGCAGGCGAAGCTTGGAGGCCGCCACCGGATCCACGATCCGGAGCAAGTCGAGCGCGCGCTGCCGATCGTCGACGTCGTCCAGAACGATGGCCTCGAGCGAATCCGAAGACGAGTCTCGGAGCACTTCGGTCAGAAGGTCCGGCTCACGAAGTAAAACCGAGGGTGCGGACAACTCGGCCGCGCGCTTGCGCAGATCGCGCCACGCCCCGAGCAGACGCTCGGCCTCGAGCCCCAGACGCTGGGCGTCCGCGCCCACCGCGGCCGTGCGCGCAATCCACCCGCATTCTTCGTCCGGCAGATCCTCCAGGATGCCCTGAATCCGAGCCCGCTCGTCGTAGTCGGGAATACGTCGCGAGACCGCGTTGCGTGTGATGTTCGGGACCAGGACCAGCATGCGTCCAGGAATCGTCAGATTGCAGGTGACCCGAGCGCGCTTGCCTCCGCGCCCCTCACGGACGACCTGCACCACGACCTCGTTGCCTTCGCGCAGACGGTCCTGGATCGGGACCGTGGACTTCGGATCACCGACGGCCGACAGGTCGCTGGCATGCAGAAAGACGCTGCGGTCCCCGCCGATGTCGAGGAACGCCGACTGAATACCGCGCAGCACGTTGGACACTCGCCCCTTGACGATGCAGCCGCTGTGCGCCTCGTCGTCATCCTGCTCTGCGCGCAACTCCACGACCGAGCCGTCCTCGCGCCGAGCCATCCACAGGCGGCCTTCGATGCGGCTGAACAGGAGTTCGTACGACACTTCACGGACCCGGCGACGACGCCGTTGCCGCCAGCAACGGATTGACGAGGCGTCCCTTCCAATCCACCAGCAGTTCCTCGCGAACGACGTCCAACGTGGTCACGGTCTCGCCGAAGATCTCCTTCAGCACCTCGTCCGGCTTGACGGACGCACCATCGTGACGCATGGCCAGCGTCATGCTTAGGTGCGCGCCGTCCGTCAGTTCGAGTTCCAGCAGTTCGTCCGCCAGATCGAAGGTCTGGGTCTTGCCGTTTTTCCTGTCACGCCGGATCTCGATCGGCAGGCG
>Ga0316197_10004299_pt1 | contig 10112 bp, 10 predicted proteins | sample OudBiesiAoxic_MG_FD_204939 | JGI IMG/M metagenome (GOLD analysis project Ga0316197, IMG submission 204939) | Coastal sediment microbial communities from Oude Bieten Haven, Netherlands - site A oxic | ecosystem: Environmental > Aquatic > Marine > Coastal > Sediment | place: Netherlands... | reverse complement strand
CAAGTACGAAAAGAAGCTGCGGCGGATCCAGCTCGCCATCGACAAGTACGGGGCTCAGGCCGAGGCAGCATCGAGCGATGCCCGCTCGGGAGACATCGACCTCGTGGCGGGCACCGTGTTCGACATGCTCGCCGGGCGGCGCCGGTCGCGGAGCATTTCGTCTGCAACCAAGGCACGGCGCACGGCGCAACGCCGGGTCGACACGGCCAATGAACGCCTCGACGCAAAGGTCGCCGAGTATGAGATCCTCCAGGAGGAGTTTCAGGACGAGGTCGGCGATCTCGTCGCAACCTGGGACGACAAGGCTGCCGACGTCGAAGAGATGGAAATCGGCCTTGAGAAGAACGACATCACGATCGCGGACACGGCCCTCGTCTGGATCCCACGAGCCTGACGCCGCGAACCCAGGGTTCTCGGCATCGTATATGACGCCGTCAGCCCGCGGAATGCTCCCCAACCGCCAGGGTGCCGCTCTTGAGGAGTCGCTGGACCGTGTCCACAACCTCCGCGGGGTGGTCCGCTATGTCCGTCCACGTGAATCGGACAACCCTCCACCCGTGGAGCAACGCCTGGCGGTCCCGCTCGCGATCTCGGGCGAACGCGTCCGCGAGTTCATGCCACCTTCTGGAGTCCCATTCGATGGCAAGACGTTCCACCGGGAACGCAGCATCGAAGCGGCGGTCAGGGTCCCACGGGATCGGGTACTCGAATCGCGGTTCCGGCAGGCCACCGGTCCGTAGAGCGTCGGCGCCTCGACGCTCAAGCGGTGAACCGTTGCGCGGGCCGGGTCGCCGATCGTCGAGGATCGACCGGATCTTCCGGATTCCCGGCTTCCCCCGTCGTGCCACCTGCTCAACCACTCGCTCGACCGCAGCGATCCCTATCCGCTGTTCGGCAATCACCGACTCGAGGACCGCAGCGACATGCCGCCGGGTCAGGAAAGGGGCCAGGTCGACGATCGTACGAGGAACCGACGTCACGGCGAGGCCAGCCATCTCGACAATGTGCTCATCCCGAAGATCGTGGCACCGATGAACGACGACGCCCGGGAAGAAGTGCGTCGTGCGGGAGTGCACGAGCACGGTCGCCAGTCCGCGGCGAAGCTTGGGGATTTCGTGAACCTCAGCTGCTGAATCGTGCGAGGCGACGGCGTTGGGGAGCGTCGCGACAGCGGCTCGCACGAGGTTCATCGAGCCAGACATGTCGACAATCCGGTAGCCGAAACGTCCGAGTGGTCTCCAACGGCCGTCACGGACCCGTTGGTCGATTTGGCCCTTCGTGAGTCCGCAGCTTCGGATCTGGTCGTGGCGCACGGCCCCGCCCTGCTCCACGGCAATCTCGGTCAACATCCGGTCGGGATTCATCGCAACACGGTGCCACGACCATGGGAGGATTTCCAGAGGTCCGATCCACGGTGCGTTCTGTGGGCTGTCGGCGCCATATACGAGGTGGAGAACCCTGGGTTCGCAGCGTCAGTCGTTCTGTGGGCTCACGGCGTCAAATACGAGGTGGAGAACCCTGGGTTCGCAGCGTTAGCCTTTGCGGAGGGCCCAGAGGACGTCCCGGATGTCGACGATCCCGAGCAGCTCCTCGCCGACCGTGACCGGGAGATGCCGGTACCCCGTCTCCAACAGCCAGTCCGCGGCCTCGGAGACACTCACCCCGGGTGGCACGGTGTCCGGGGCGTCGGTCATCCACGCCGTGACCGGGTCATCGAAATCGGCTCCCTGCGAGACGGCGCGCACCACGTCGCGGTCGGTGAGGATTCCGACGACTAGCCGCCCATCGACGACGGCGAGAGCCCCGATCGATCGTGAGATGAGAACCTCAGCCGCACCACCGAGGGTTGTCTCAGGGCCCACGACATCCGATGTCCCGCTGACCAGTGCTTCCACGCGCACGGCAACTCCCTCCGGCTGCTCTGCAAGTCAGGCTAGCCATACCGGGCCGGTCGATGTCGGGCGTCCGTGGGTGCGAACGCCTAGACGAGATCCTGTTCGCGGATTCCGAAGCTCGGATGCCGCAGCCGGCAGAGGGCGAGCTTCTCCAATTGGCGAATGCGCTCGCGTGTGAGGTTGAACTCGTCGCCGATCTCTTCGAGCGTGCGGGGCACGCCGTCATAGAACCCGTAGCGAAGCGCCAGAATGCGTCCCTCTCGCTCCGGGAGTCGTTCGATCGACCTTCGAAGACTGTTCGCGATGTCCATTTCCTCGGTCACGCGGACCGGGTCAACCGCCTCTTCGTCTTCGATGAAGTCCCCGAGTTGAGCGCCATCCTCACCGATCGGCTGCTCGAGTGAGACGGTGTCGGCAACGCTCAGTGCCAACTCGACCTTCGTCACGTCGACGCCCGCCTCCTCGGCGATCTCCTCGGGTTTCGGATCACGACCCAGTTCGGCCTTGAGGCTGGCCTGTGCGGCTCGCACCGCCGCCAGCGTGTCATGAAGATGAACCGGGATGCGAACGGTGCGTGACTTGTCAGCTATGGCCCTGGTGATGGCCTGCCGGATCCACCACGTGGCGTAGGTGGAGAACTTGAAGCCCTTGCGCCAGTCGAACTTCTCGACCGCTCGGATCAGACCCAAGTTCCCTTCCTGAATGAGGTCGAGGAAGTCGATGCCCGATGTGTTCGCGTAGCGGCGTGCGTTGGCGACGACCAGACGGAGGTTGGCCGTGAGGAAGGCATCCTTTGCCTCCTGGCCCCGACGCGCCTGGCGGCGTAGTGCGATCTGCTCGGCCCGGCCCTGGTGATCTCCCGCATCGAGACGGTCCTGGGCGGTCTGGCCGCCCTCGATCTTCTGGGCGTAGTCGACTTCCTTTTCGGCAGTCAGAAGCTCGTACTCGCCGATTGCGGTCAGGTACTGGCTGACCAGGTCAGTGGTCAAACGGCCTCGATCGTCGGTGAGTTTGCTCCGGTCCCGATCGCGGCGGGTGCGGGTCAGCGTGTCGCGGTCAACCCGCTCCTTCGCTTCCTCGCGCTCTCTCGCCGCACGATTCAGGACGGTCTTGCTCGGATTCGAGCCATTTGTCATCGAGTGATCCTCCACCAACGTCAAGCACTCCACCCGTTCCCGCCAGCAAATCGCGCCAAGAAGCGGGAAGCAATTCAATATCACACATCCGGACCGATTTGTGAACCCCCAAAAGTCTCAGGCCTCACACACTGCCGGATGGCACACCAACTCGCTCTGTGCAGGGTACGGAGCAATTCCGCCTAGCGCGACGTCAGCGATCGAGATCCTCACAGAGGCGCCGGAGACGGTCGCCGCGAAGGCCTTCGACACCGATTCCGGCCTCCTCCAACTGGTCACACCGACGTCTCAACTCATCCGGCGGCGGCATCCACGGCCCCTGCCCGGAGCGCTCCCGTCGCCCGCCACCCTCATCGAGGCCACAACGAAACGTCTCCGCGTCGAATGCCTCATCGTGCCCTTCGAGTCCCTCGAACCAGTCGAGTGAGAATCCGCCGAAGAGGGGGCCGAACACGTCCGGCGCTACGTCGGCGCACTTGTCCGCCGCCTCACTCCACGCCGATCCATCAATGTCGCCCTCTGCGACGGAACCGGGCATGACCACGGTAAATCCTCCGTCCCGGCCAACCACAACCCGGGGTACATCAGCACCGTGGTCGACAAGGCACGCTGTGTAGGCATCGAGATCTGTGATCAGCGTCGGAGCCTCGGCTCGATCCTCCGCAGACACCGCAAACGCAATGCCAACGACGAACAGCAGCCCCAGGCTGAGGCCGACCAGGACTGCCGGAAACACCCAGTCGTCCATGCCTGCCTGCCGCTCACTCACCTCGCCTCCTCACCCTGCCCGTCCGACGCCGTTCGAGCAACGGCGTCGATTCATAGGCTACGCCGACCGTCGGTCCGTGGAAACCTTCCTGCCTTCATGCGACCTTCAGGCCGCAGCGAGTCCCGAAATCCTCACATTCCTGGGGTGCGTCCGTATCCTCAACCTCCATGTCGACCTCGACCCACCTCCCCCTCTGTGTGTACTGCGGAACCGCCCGACCGGCGGATCAGACGCGTTGTCCCCACTGCGGACGCCCCTGGATCGATGTTCGCATCGGCGGAGCGGCCGAGGAGGGAGAGCGTTCCCGGGTGCCGGCGATGGTCGGTGCGACCGCGGCCGTCGGCGTCGACGACCAGGCAACCGAAGCCCCTCCGGACGCGAGCACAACGGTGCCTGCCGCCACGGTGATAGACGATCACGCGGCAGACGACCCGGGTGAACCCGCTTCCCCTCCGCCTGAGACCGCGACGGACTCTGGAGACGTCCCTCCCCCGTTTGGTTCCACGGACGATTCGAGCGGCGACTCGAGCCAACGGTTTGTGTGGCTGATCCCTGCGCTCATCGCGGCGGCGGCCGTCGTCGTGGTGGCATTGTTCGGTTTCGGTCTCCTCGACAACCCAGAACCGGTACCGACTGCCGCTCCCACAACCGTCCCGGCTCCAACGACCACGGCGCCAACCACGACCAGCCAGGCTCCGACGACGACCGCTGTGCCAAGCACGACGACGACCACCACGATCCCCGCTCCTGCGGCAATCGCACCGGTCGGCGATGCGATCTCGATGTCGTCGTTGACGATCAGGACCGCTGGAATCGGCCCGATCCTGCTTGGGGGGCCGGCGCCGGACGCAATCGGCCGACTTGTGGCCAGCCTCGGTCGGCCGGAAGAGATCGGCGTTGCCGGGGAAGAGTTGGGACTCTGCGCCGGCGAGGAAGGCCGTTTCGTGCGGTGGGCCGGTCTCACGGCTGTCATCTCAGGCACGCTCGAAGACGGCACGTTTGCCGGCTACCGGTATGTGGAACCAGCGGTTCCGACGATGCACCTCGACTTCTCCACCCCGTCCGGCTTGCGCGTCGGGGACTCGGTCGCTTCGCTCAACGACGTCTATTCGTCGTACCAGGTGGACTATGTCACCGACGGCGGCGTCAGCGTGTTCCGCCTCTCGGACGCTGACGGCCTGCTCTTGTGGGGTCCGCTATCGTCGGTCGAGCCGACCGGTCGTGTCGAGGGAATCCACTCCCCCGATGCGTGTACTTCCTAGGGCCGATAGCCGAACCTCGAAGTAGCATTGCGGGGGACCACATCCGACTACGAGGGCTTGAGTGAGTTCCGCAGACACATCACTCGTTCGGCGCGTGTTCTCACCCGCGAATGTCATCTCCGTCTCTGCCGGTGTCATCGTGTTCGTCCTCGGTCTCCTTGCCTGGAACACCAACCGCGGCGTTCTCTGGGCGACCGTCGCTGCAGCCATCGTCACGGGTGTCGTGTGGCTCATGTGGTGGAAGGTCGCCGGTCCGACCGATCTCGAACGACTCCTCGACTCGCCCTGCCTTGGATCGATCCCCCCCGATGACTCAGGCCCGGCTCCGACACTGACCGATACCGCGTCACGGTCGAGCGTCGCCTACCGGGATCTCCTCGCGGCGATCGAAGGCCAGACGAACGGCCAGGTTCTGCTCATCTCGTCTCCGGCTCCGGGCCAGGGCGCATCAACGGTCGCCCTCAACCTCGCCATCTCGGGGACCCAGCGGGGCAGACGAATCGCCTTGATCGACGGTGACATCGACGGCAACGGAGTCTCACGATTTCTGTCGACCGGCGCTGTACCGGGCCTCACCGACATCGCGGAAGGTTCTGCGACGCTTGCGGATGCCTCGCGGCTCTGGACCATCGGCCCCAACTCGGTGCTGCCGATCGTGCCTTCTGGATCGTCCGACGATCCTTCCGAGGTCGCCCTCGCGGGGTCGGGTCTCGCGAAGTCGATTGATCAGCTTGCCGAACGGGCCGACGCTGTGCTCATTGACGCTCCCCCGATCGCGTGGGACGGAGCAGCAGCGAGCATCGCCGCTCACGTGGATGGAACCGTCCTCGTGACCACTGACGCAGCCACGAGTTCGAGCGTCGCCGACGCGCGCGACCGTCTCGCCGAGGCCGGCGCGCCGGTCATCGGCTACGTCGTGAATCGCTCCGCACAGACATCGTTCTGGCAGCATCCGCTCGTCCGAATGTCGAAACGGATCGCCGGAACCTTTATCGCGATTGCCCTCGTGTACTCAACGTTCACCGCGTTCCAGATTTACGGTTCCTGGTCGAGCGTCGATCGCCAAACCTTCGCCAGCGCTGAGGCAAGCCAAGTCCTTCCTTCAACATCGCTGCCCCCGATCCCCGATGTCGTCGAGGATGACGATCCTGAGCTGCAACCGCTCGAAGAGGTCGTGGTCGCGGCCCCCACGATCGAGGGCGCCTACCGGTCGTTCCTGCTCATCGGCAACGACACCGCCGCGGATCTCGCCGATGTCATCCTGCTCACGGTGCTCCCCGCCGACGACAGCCTTGCACCGTTCATGGTCTCGCTCCCGAGGGATCTCTATATCCCGAACCGCTGCACGAATGGCTACGGGCGGATCAACACGACCTACCGCGAGTGCGGAGACGTGAATGCTCCGACCATGCTTGCCCTGGCGGTCGAGGACTTCACCGGCATCAAGGTCAACAACTTCGCAATCTTCGACTTCGAGGGATTCGAGCAGATCATCGACGGCGTCGGAGGCATTGAACTCTGTTCTGAGTATCCGCTCCGCGATGCCAAGGCCCAACTTGACTTCCCCGGCGGATGTGTGAACGCCGACGGTGCGACGGCGCTCGCATGGGTACGTTCCCGACACACGCAGCAGCAAGTGAACGGGAACTGGAGATCCGTCCCCGGCGCGGGCGATCTCCTGAGAAACCAACGCCAGCAGGAGGTTCTGCTGCTCCTTGCTGAGAAACTGCGGACGTTTGAGTCTCCAACCGATCTCTCGAACAAGATCAGCGAGCTGTCGAACGCGTTCGTCGTCGACGACGGCCTCGGTCTCACCGATACGTTGTCGCTCGGATGGAGCTTGCGCGGCATCGACGTCGCAACGATCCAGCGCCTCACCGTGCCCGTGAAACTCGGCCGGACAACCAAGGGACAGTCGATTCTCAGGGCCACGCAGCCATTCGACGAAGTCCTCATCGAGTTCTACCCGACACTGCTTGTAGACGAAGCGGCCGCGGGCCCAGCTTCCTAGCAAGCGGGTCGGCGTGCAGCGCTAGGACATCGCAGCGAGCGGGTCGTCGTCCGTCAACACCGGGCCGTCGTCTCTCCGACGGTCACGCCACCAGAGGTACAACGGGGCGGCCCCAACAGCACGATCGGCGGGAAGATCGCCAGCCCGCTGCGGAACACCGTCCGGGTCACGATCTCGAGGACGATGAGCGGTGAGAGGACAACAGCGACGACAACAGCGACGACAACCGGCGGCATCGCGACCCCGCCCGGATCATCAGAGCTGACCGGCGAACCTCCGCTTGACCCCGAGTCGGGAAGCACAGCAACGGCAGGAACGGTGGTCGTCGTCGATGAACCGGGACCATCGTGGTCGTGGTCGTTGTGGTCGTCGCTGTTCCCCCGGAGTAGGTGACGTCGTTCACCTGGGCGATCGCATCGTCACTCGAGTCGCTGAGTTCCTCAAGAGCAACCTCGGCCGCGTCATCGACCGGTCCGGGATCGGCCCGATCGCGGATCCCCCTCAACAGGTCATCAGCGACACCCTCCGTGAGGCTGATCGTCAGCGACGCGGCAGAACTGAACCGCATGGTGGACGACCTCGTCACCACCGGACGGATCGCAGCATGCACACTGGCAATGTCGACCGAAGACATCCGACTCGAACCGATTGTGACCGAAGTCGCCGATGTGTTCGCAATGCGAGGCATCCCCGTGACGGTCCGCGTCCCGGACGTGATGATCCGGGCCGACCAGGCGGGCCTGCGCCAACTCATCCGAAACCTGGTCTCCAACGCCGCCCGGCATGGCGGCGACGAGATCGCCATCGAGTCGGTCATGCGCGAGGGAATCGTGTCGATCCGCGTGATCGATGATGGTCCTGGTGTGTCGGCGGACATTGAGCCCTACCTCTTCAACCGCTACCTCCATGGTGACGGCCGGGCGCTCCTGAACGGCGGCGTCGGACTCGGCACCGCGGTCCCAGCAGCCAATGCAGAGTCGTTCGGTGGAACGATCGAGTACCTGCGAGCGAACGACCGCACCGTCTTCGAGGTTCGGTCCCTGCCGTGATTACCGAGGCCGAACCCGCTCTCGCCTAGCGACCGATCGGCCCAAATCCCGGGTTGACTCACGGGATCGCGCGGGCTGCCATAGAATGGGCGCCAATCGCTTGGAGGATCGACACGACGTGAGTGACCCACAGGACCCCTACGGCAATCCGCCGGGATGGACCGACCCGTACGCCGACCTGACCGACATCTCAGGCAACGACCCAATTCCTCCGCTCGAAGACCCCACGGTCCCACCGGCCACGCCTCCTGGCTCGCCGCTCTTGACCGGTCTGGTCGTCGGACTCTTGCTGGTCGCGCTCTCGGTCGCCGTATTCCAACTCCTCAAGAGCGACGACACCACTGCGGCGGGAGAGACAACCACGACCACCGCCGCCGAGGGGTCCGATACGACCGTCCCTGCCGACGGGTCGACCACGACCACCACCGTCGGAACTTCGACGCCGCCGTCCGATCCGTACCCGCCGGTCGGGACCCCGATCGAGGTCGACAAGCTGAAACTGAAGAGCGATCGGGTCGGCGTCCAGATCAACGACGTCCCGGATCTGGCGTTCGGTGACCCGGCCGACATCTCCATCGGTCGATTGGCTTCCAGCTTCGGTGAGGCCGACGAGGACACCGGATGGCAGATCTCGATCGGCCAGTGGGGCGTGTGTACCGGCGAACTCGAGCGGATCGTCCGCTTTGGCCCGTTCGCTGCAATCGTCACCACCGACGGATCCACTGAGGTCTTCAACGGCTACCGCCAGGATCTCAGCTTCGGCGGCCTCGACTCGGACGCCGCAGAACTCACCACCCTGAGCGGGTTGAAGGCTGGAGACACCGTTGAGCGGCTGCAGCAGATCTACAGCTCAGAGGACGTCCAATTCTCGACGGATCCGGATCTCGGTGACATCTTCGAACTACGGGGCTCAGACTCCGGGTCACTCCTCCTCTGGGGCCCGGTGGGCGGGATCGATCCGAGTTCGCGAGTGGTCGGGATCTACGCCCCGGACGTGTGCAACCGAAACTGAACCGCCCGACCTTGACGATGCCCAGCCGCTAGCATCGCCGTCGTGACGACTCGAAATCCTGTTGTTCCGTACTTCGTCGGTTCCGTTGCTGGCTTCTCCGTCGCCATGGCGCTGCTAGCCGTGGTGGTGGGGGCGACCTCGATCACAACGGTATCGATCGGCTCTGCCGCCACCGGAAGCGTGCTCCCAGAGTTGAGCGCCACCGGCTCACTCATCGGTCTGCTGGTGTTCCTCGCCGGCGCGATCGGCGGTCTCCTCGTCAGCGCAATGACCTACGCCGTTGGCAGGGCACAGGATCCGGACACGCCACGATTCTCCTTTCCGGTGGTCGCCCCTGTCGGGATCCTGCTTCCGGCAGCGGTGTCGTTCGCTGTGGTGAGCCTCGGCCTGTCGGCGTTCGGAACCTCGCTGAACGGCATCGTGGCGGTTCCCGTGGCCGAATTAGTTGTGGTCGCAGCGATCGCAGGCCTGATCGCCGGTGCGGTCACGGTCCCGATCGTCGATGGCCTCTCACGGCAGTCCTCGATTGGCGACGCCAATGAGGCGACTCCGTCATCGAGCGAAGCCTTCTGGTCGGACTTCGGGCGCGCTATCGGGATACCTGCCGTGGCGATCGCCGTCGGCGCTCTCCTCGCGATCGGCCTCGCCCAAGTGCTCCTCAACGCCGACTCCACAGCCGTGGTCGTCTCGGTGTTCTCCGTCATCGGCGCCCTCATCCTGGGTGGAACGACGCTGTTGGCGCTCAGGCCGTGGGATAGGGACTAGGTCCGGTCGCCGGTCGCCAGTCCCCAGTCGCCAGCCCGAAAACCCGGATAGGCGTGGGTCGGCTGTGTCCCACGGAGGTTGAGCGCCGAGTCAACCGTGCAGACCCTGACCCAGGATTCGTAGCTCGTAGCAAACTGGCGACTGACTCACTCAGCTCCTGCTCTCGCCTTCGCGCTCGGCACCACGATCGGGCCCGTCTCGTGCTTCTGCTCG
>Ga0316197_10004298_pt1 | contig 10113 bp, 10 predicted proteins | sample OudBiesiAoxic_MG_FD_204939 | JGI IMG/M metagenome (GOLD analysis project Ga0316197, IMG submission 204939) | Coastal sediment microbial communities from Oude Bieten Haven, Netherlands - site A oxic | ecosystem: Environmental > Aquatic > Marine > Coastal > Sediment | place: Netherlands... | reverse complement strand
ACTTGTTACATGGAGTTCTTTCTCAAAAGTTACTACGGAGACGGAAATAATCCGTCTCCGTAGTAACGATCAGGAACCCTGCTCGACCATGTATGCTATGGCAGCGCGTAGATCTTCATCGCTGCAACTCATGCAGGCACCCATCGGTGGCATGGCATTTAGACCGTTCTTGACTGATGAAAGCAGGGCATCATTACCCTTGGCAATCCGCGGTGCCCAAGCCTCTTTATCACCCTGTTTTGGAGCACCCGCTACCCCGGCAACGTGGCAGGCTTGGCAGGATGCCTGATAGATCTTCTGCCCGTCAACAGAGGCAGCCTGGGTGTCAGCCGGCTTGTTGGCGGCCGGCGGTTCAGTTGCAGCTTGCGGATCATCAGGCTCGGCGATTGTTTCAAGTGCCTCGACAGGCGGCGGTGCCTCTGGCTCCGCGATCTGTGGGGCGGGCGCATGAGCTGACGCATCTTCCTCTGGTGCCGTGGCTTCCTGTTCCGAGCAACCGGCACCCAGCAGCATCAGTAGTGCCAGTGTGGGGATTATCGCCTTTACGCCAAACCTCTGGCGCTGGGTTGTATCAATAGACATGTGTTCACCTCCGTGATGATGTGATTGGGTAATCTGATGTTGTGCAGTGTACGTGAAAAACACTTGGGTGAAAAAAAAGGTCGTCTCCCGAGCTTTTGCTAATTCTTATTTAGAATCAGTCCCTATGTCGCATTGCGGACAGCAACCTGCCGTTCACTGACAGGGCACGGTCACTGCTTTGTATTATTAGCTAGGGGTAACTTCGGCCATTAAGAGACATGCACGCAAAACCTGGTAACAGAAGGTTCAGAATGGTTTCCGGACATTTCGAAATGTGATTGTACTCAAGAGCCGAGAACACTAAAAATAATGTATAACTATTTTGGACGGCGACTCAAAACCTGGTATTGGTCACCTGAACTGAAAGAAGTAGTATAGTTCGATAAACGGAATTTCCATCACTCGTCATCGGATCATCGCAAAAGGAGCAGGAGTGCGCACTCACCATGCCGGACCCCACATCACTCGATCCGAAATGGGGCCAGCCGGATGGCACCCACGATCCCTGGGTGCTGGCCCATTTTCAGGCACTGGAATCCGATGTACTCATCACCACTGCACCCAAGGCAGGCACGACCTGGATGCAACAAATCTTGTACCAGATGCGCAGTGGCGGCGATACGGCTTTTGACAACATCGACACTGTGGTCCCTTGGCTGGAACGCCCGCGCAAACGTAAAAACTGGCGGCAGATGCTGGACTATTACGACACGCTCCTCCGCCCCCGTCTGTTCAAGACCCACTGCACTGCGGAGCAGACCCCAGGCATCGGCACGGCCAGCATCATTCTTACGGTGCGCGACCCGCGCGACTGCTGCGTGAGTTTTTACCACCATTTGATGAACATCACCGATTCGGCGCGTGACATGACCGGTCATCAACGTCCCGCCTCGTTTGCCGCCCATGTCGATACCTGGCTTAAGTTCGCCGCCTGGTTCCGCAACATCAAAAGCTGGTGGCCTTACCGCGACCATGAAAAAGTGTTGTTGCTTCGCTATCAGGATCTGAAGCGTGATCTTGGCGCTAGCGTTGATCAGATTGACGAGTTTCTGGGTTGGGGACTTACCCCGGAACAAAAAGCAAAGGTGCTCGAATACAGTTCATTCGACTGGATGAAAGCGCACGACGAAAAGTTTTCAGGACAGACCGAATCGGGCAATTACCTATTCAAACCCGGCCGTTTTATTCGCCAGGGCAAAGTGGGTGCTTACACAGATCTGATCACACCCGAACTGGAAAAGAAAATACTTGACCGCACTCATGCGGAGCTCGAACCCGAGTGTCTCCGTTTTCTGGGAATCGGGAGCTGAAACCCAGCCGTCATCGAGGAATCACTATATTCAAGCTCATATGCCGGCTTATGGTCAATAGGCAGACATTCGTTAGATCAGTCTAGCCACTCTTGCATATCCCCACGCCGCAAGTATTAGCGGCGCAGGGAAATTTATCGAGATTCAGGTTAGATCGAAACGGTCGGCGTTCATAACCTTGGTCCATGCTGCCACGAAGTCCTGCACGAACTTCTCCTTGTTATCATCCTGCGCATAGACCTCGGCATAGGCACGAAGGCCAACTCCGGCCATGCGTTAAATGTCAGCGACCGGCAGGTTAATATTGTAAGCGGTCACTGAATTTATCTTATGGATTCAAGTAATCACTTTATTGAAATGAGTTTTGTGACTGCTTTACACAAGCACGGGATAATCAATGTATCCATGCTCATCTCCACCGTAAAACGTATTCGAATCGTATTCGTTAAGCGGTGCACCCTGTCGAAATCGCTCGGGTAAGTCGGGATTAGATATAAAGGGACGACCAAAACTCACCAGATCACACAAACCGGCGTGGATACGTTTACGCGCCTCGTCAGCCGTGTAATTACCATTGCCGATGTATGTGCCGGTAAATCTAGAGCGAATCGCGTTAATGATCGATTCAGGACGGCCTTCTACCTCGTTGCCCTGGAAGGAGTCCTCAACTACTTCGATATACGCGATTCCGCTGTCGTTCAGATGGGTTGCCAGGGTGCCAAAGGTAGCGACCGGATCATCGTCGCGCATGTCATTGAATGTACCGGTCGGGGAAAGCCGGATACCCGTTCGCTGGCCACCCCACACGCCCACAACCGCGTCGACGATCATCATGGGAAAGCGGATACGGTTTTCTATCGAACCGCCGTAGGTGTCACTGCGCAGGTTTGTTTTGCTGCGAATGAACTGGTCGATAAGGTACCCGTTGGCGCCGTGTATCTCGACACCATCGAAACCGGCACGCTTGGCGTTTTCTGCAGCACGTCGGAATTGTTCGACAATTTCCGGGATTTCTTTGGACGTTAACGCACGGGGTTCGAGAATATCCATCATACCGGACTTTTCGTCTATGAAAGTCTGTGCCCCTTCGGGTTTGATTGCCGAGGGTGCAACCGGCTTCTCACCATTCGGTTGAAGCTCTGGGCGCGAGATCCGCCCTACATGCCAGAGTTGCAAAAAGATATGCCCACCCTCATGATGCACCGCCGATGTCACCTTGCGCCAGCCTGCGACCTGTTCGTCGGAGTGAATCCCTGGCGTAAACGCATAGCCCTTTCCTTGCGGTGAAACCTGCGTTGCCTCGGCAATGATCAATCCAGCACTGGCACGCTGTGCGTAATAGGTCGCGTTTAGTTCCCATGGAATGTCACCTGGCTGTTTTGCGCGAGATCGCGTAAGAGGCGCCATGATTACCCGATTAGGCAGGTGCAGATCCCCAAGCGTGAACGGGTCGAACAAAACGTCTCGTGCTTCTGTCATGTCGTGCGCCTCAGGAAGTTTAAAAGTTCAGGGGACAGTATACCGATTAACATTGTATTCAAGACATTCAATCTAAGTCGACGAACTTCTGGGTTGGGTCGTCTACCTCCTGTTAGCGAAATCTTATTTTTATTCTGGCACTAGGTCCGGTATCGGGTAGAAACCTGCCGTTCATAGTTGCTACGGGATTACCGCCTGGCAATGCCGTGTACGGGGAAGATCGGCCACAACTTGCCATCCCCGGGTGGAATGCGAACGGTGAAAATGCAGCAAAACCGGTCATTCCCGTCCAGCAATACACTAATTTACCGATCCTTTCGGTGACATATTAACCAAGTTATTCTCGTCCATGTTGACGAAAGCAGTTCTTATTCGTTCCCTTGCTTTCTCTTCACCGTACTCGGCTGTTATTGACAACCATTCTTGTTCGTCTAAGCCAAGAATAAAATCTTCAACGAAAGTATCGATCTCCTTTTCTGTATAAGGTGTCTTTCTATCATTGGCAGGACTCATCCAGTCAGGTTTTTCATCAGAACCGTTGTCGTTCATTACAACCACCTCCGGATTTATGGCTGCTAACGGTCACAGGACATACGCCAGACACCTACCTCTGTGGAAGATGGTCAAGCGCCTAAGCAGCTAAACGCCACTGTTGAAGGCCGGTACTGACCAAGGCGACCCCGAGGACCAACCCGAGCAGAATGGCGGAGCCTGCGCCTCCCAAAACGATTAACAGCGCGCCAAGTACGATGCTCGCCCATAGTCCAATCTTGCGAAGCGCGGGCGGGTTGACTACCCCTGAGTCGCGTAGAGCCGTCAGGCCGGTGATGCCACTGAGGATAAGACCACCTCCAAGAATGACGGCCACTACCCATAAGGCCAGTCCCGGCCAGATCAGAATCACCGCGCCGGCGATCACTTGTACCCAAGGGGCGAAGACGCTGACAGGGATTCCCTCCTTACGTGCGGCATTGACATAGAGCAGCGCCACGATGCCGCTGGCCAACATCACGCCGCCGAGCATCATCACCGCGAAGGTTCCGAAAAGGTAAGGCAGGATGATCGCCGCCACACCCAGCAGGATGCTAATGACGGCACTGAATTTCGTGGGACTCACGGGGCGACTCCTCGAGAAATACGGAATTGATTCGTAGAAGATTATAGTAATTGAGCTTGGGCAATGATGTCACGTGCAATTGCCGATGTCCCTGTCAAAGGCGAATCAGTCCCTTCGTCTGAGTTCGGCACAACTACGGACATACGCCAGACGCCTGGCCATGAACTTGTGATTATCACTGTACTTCTCAGTACGGCCACAATGAGACATTCCCGAGCGGATTGCGAACGGTGAAAATTGCCGCAACTCCGTACATTCAACGGTTGAGGCCAGCGGCGGCGCAGCCGTCCGGCTGGGGCGATTTGATATGCTGGTTTCAAAATGCTCTGATTCACAGCTACCTACGAGGTACCTGGCATTAAATTGGCTACATGATCTATGCCGAAAGCAAGGAGCAACACTGAAATTAGTGTTATTACCAGCCAGACATAATATTCCTTCCGAGTAATATTCTCTCTGGTACCACTAAGACCGCATATGTGCCACAGAACACTTTTCCCTGTCCTTTTACTAATTACGTAAGCTTGATAAATGCCATACGTAAAAAATAGAATGATGGCGCTATAAAATGCAATAGCTTTTACGTAGTCCATTTTTTCGTCTTATGCATATAACTACAATTAGATGGCCTAAAAGTCAGTGTTGCCTTATGACATTTAGGCCATGTTTTAATATCGTTCATTATCATTTCAATAACTTAATTTTATATTACATGGCCTAAAAGGTTTTACAAACCTAGCTCTATGAAATGGCTGAAAGTCTGCCCGGCAACAATGCTTGCCGATCCCTTATACGCCCCCTGTAGGTCTGCTTACAGGACATTCCGGAAGTACACGAAATTGTCCTGAACTTCCGAAAAGGGTCGGAAGTACGTGTTTAGCGGAAATTACAGTTACTTGCTCCAGGAACGTCCTGTGTTGCCCAGATAGTTGCCGATCGCTGACGCTGGAGCACAAATATGTTGCTGGGCCGGGAAGGAGTGCTACCGGCCAGTATAGGTCCTTCACCAACCTACTCGCGAACGGCAAGTTAATACGTAAACGGTCATCAATACAGCTATTAATCTGTAGTAGCTCGGACCACCGGCACACAGCTCGCCAGCCTTCCTAATCAGCATCCTTATCTGAGCTCACTCTGATGGTGCGTGCTGCTCCACCATGAGGTTATCGATGGCCACGATCAGTTCCACCAGACCTTCTCCACCGGCTTCGTGGTCCGCCAGTGCCACCACGATGTATTCCATGTCCGGGCGAGTGACAATGCCGCTGTCGGAATGAAACTGCCTCCAGGTGCCGGACTTGCGGAACACCTCGGCGTCCGGCTTATCACGCATGCCCTTCACGAACTTGTGCTGGATGGCGGGGTTAGAGAATATCTCACCGATCATGTGATGGTGCTCGGCGGTGACCGCCTGCTCGGTTATGATCAGGTAATAGAGTCGGGCCGCCTGCATGGCTGAAGCGCCGTGCGACAGACTGTGGAGAGGGTCGCGCTTCCATGCCGGTCCCTTGCTGTAGGGACGTCCCACCCACAGCCCCCCGTTGTGCTCAGGATCATAGAGCCGGAGCTGCGGCGACTGAAGGATCGCCGCCAGATCCTCAATACCGACCCGGTTGAGAACCGAGGTCGCAGCCTTGTTGGAGGACTTGCGAATCATCTGGTTGAGTTCCTCCATGACCTCGCTGTTCAGCTCGAGATCTCCCCTTTCCGCCTCCACAAAAGCACCCAGCACAATGGCGATCTTGGGCAGGCTGGCTGCGTAGAGCATGAGATCACCGTTGACGGAAGCCACACGGGGCTCCTGCAGCCGGGTGACATCGACCACGGCCACGGCAAGCTTCTTGCGATTAACCGCCTTCATGAAGTCGGGGTGCATCCCGGCCAGCATCTGCTCCAGAGCCGTCTGCAATTCCAGGTCGGTGGAGTCCCAGAGATCAGGATAGCGGGGCTGCTCAGCCTCCGCGCATCCTGCGAGGCACAAACCCAGCAGCAACACAGGCCAGCGTGGCAAAGTCGTTGCAAACATTCTGATCCATCCATCGTTCATGTGCCTTCTCCCTCGACCTCCCGGGTCACCCCGGATTGCTGTATGACACCCGACCCAAGTGTGGATCGCATGTCATGATTATAGAGCATCAATTCCCACCCACTAGTCTCCGCTGATTACGGGCTATTGACCCACGGCGGCCCTGCTATACTTCATACGGAGTAGAGCAGACAGGAAACGTAAGACCATGATCGCCATCACCAGACACGCAGCCACAGTCATGCTGGCCGTCACTTTACTGGTCCCCGTCGCGGGGGCCGAAACGCCCGAGATCCGGGTCTATGGCTCGGCTAATGAAATCATTGCAGAATACAAGAGCGCTAACTTCTGGGGCAAGATCGAGAAAGGCGCAGCCATCGACGTTCCGCCCTATCTAACTGTCGCGACCTCACCGACGTGGGACAAGGACTCCGCCAGCCTGCCGGTCAAGGACAAGAAAGAGCTGTTCTACCGTTCTCTACTGCCGCTGATTCTCTATTCCAACGAGACCATCTTGGAGAACCGCGCGCGACTGAAAAAGATCCCGGCTGCCCCGGAAGGTGCGGAGCGCGAGTGGCTGTCGGGCCTAGCCGCCAACTACGGATTGCTCAAGGAGGGTGAAGCCCTGCCGCAGGGCGATGCGCTATCCGTCCTCGTCGCGAAGCTCATGGTGCGGGTGGATGCGGTTCCGCCCTCGCTGGCACTGGGGCAGGCTGCCTATGAAAGCGGCTACGGCACATCCCGCTTTGCCCGCGAGGGCAACGCCCTGTTCGGTCAGTGGACCTATGGCGGCAAAGGCATGCAGCCCAAGCAGAAGCGTGCCAGCAAGGGGAACTACGGCGTGGCCGCCTATGACTGGCCGCTCGAGTCCGTGCGCGGCTACATGCGAAACCTCAACACCCACCGCGCTTACCAGGGGCTGCGCGACAAACGTGCGGCAGCGCGATCCAACGACCGGGAGCCAACAGGGGCTGAGCTTGCCGATACACTCACCAGCTACTCCGAGAAGGGCGCGGAGTACGTGAGAAACCTCAAAGGCATCATGCGCACCAACGAGTTGGCGGTCGCTGACAAGGCAACACTTCAGGCTGGGCCGGCGATACTCATCATCGACGTACCGGGTAAGGAAGAGGTTGCGAAGATGAAGACCGAGATCGCCAGACTTCGCGAGACAGGCCAACTCGACAAGATACTTGCGGACATGGGCGTCGATTTTGACTGACGCCGCAGCACGCATCGTGGCTTTCTATATTGCAATAAGCTTCCAGCACGCGGTCAAGACTATTATTTGCAAACAGACCTATGGGTTATCGAGTGATTTGCAACAGGCAGAATCAGACATAACCCTGTTGCGGCGTTGTTGAAACCATCACGGCGTACTATGTAAAAACCCCGCCTTGCGGCGGGGTCTTATGCTGTGTAGAGAATCAATCCCAGTCGTAGGAATCAGCAAAATTACCCTGGTACATCAGTTTTGGTAGCAGGCGGGTTTCATAGGGAAGTCCCTGGTGATTGCGCCAGCCGTTCTTGTCCTCGTCTGTGAGCTGACCGTCATGGTTCAGATCGACAGGGCCGACGGTGGGATCAGTTTGCGCGGGGTCTTGAAAGGGCGCTGTCAAATTAACTCCAACGAAGCCCTCCCAGATGTTACGCACGTTTTTGTAACCGGCTTCGGTCAGGATCTCGGCCGCGCCAACACTGCGCACGCCGGTGCGGCACAGAGTGTAGATAGGTGTATCCTTGTCCGGCACAATACTTTCAACATAAGTCACAAAGTCTTCGGGAGGTTGAGGAATTCTGTCGCCACCATCCTTGCAGGCCCCATCAGGCTGGCGATCATCTCCCTCCACATCGTTGCAGGTCTGATAGATATATGGAGAAGGAACATTATACGAATGCTCAGGGTGACCTGCCTTGTACTCCGGGGTACTGCGTACATCGATGATCACGGGTTTCAGCGACGGCCTGCTCCACTTGCCGCGCTTGACCACAGTATCGAGGAATGCTTCGGCAGGACTGATCTCCGAAGCATAATCGCCGCAGATACCTCTGCGGTTTTCATTAAATTCGCAAGCTGGTTCGTCCTCGGCCCAGGCTGCTGCAGGGAATATAGCGGCAAGCATGGGGGTGGCCATCGCGAAAATTGTCGACTTGAATAGCATATTCATGTAGATCTCCTTTTTATTCCGTTATATTTATTACCATCAGCAATCCTAAAAAAATTGCTCAGTGATTAGCTCATGGTTTTAAAAATTCGTCAATAGTGATACTACTCATTCAGCAAATCAGCAATTAGCGATGTTGCAATAATGATTGATTGCCAAGGCAGGAATGTCTTAGTTGGATCGAAAGTTACCCAACAGAGTCAGACCCGGGAACGACAGCCTGCAGTACATTCCCAACCTACAAAGGAAAATACTCTACGACCGGAATGGGTCGCACACTGTCCTACAGCGTGTGCTTATATAAGAGTTGCGTGTAGTTCCGGGTTAAGCCAGTAACTTGCCGTTCGTGGCCGGTACGGAGTTATTTTCAAGCCCAGCTGGGTACGGGAAGGTTCGGCCAGAAAGCGACCTTCCCGAGCGAATTGCGAACGGTGAAAATGCCGCATCTGCTGCCGTTCACCATAAATAAATACGTTGTCCTTCGGCGAGAAATTGTAAGTCCGAGATCAGTTAAGAACCAATCACTCCCATTCATCAGTCGAGTAGGATTCCTGAGCAGGCTCAGGTTTCTTACCGATGAAAGCATCCTCAACGGCTACAGGAATGACAATATTCCCCTGATAGATTCTGTGCTTATCAGTAATCGAGTCCGTAATGCCCAGGTCCCAAAAAACGACGCTAGCTGCCAACTTTCCACCTTCCATTTCACTCCGAATTGAGCCGGTTGCTTTTTCTCCATGTTTTGTTGTGCAGTCATAAACAAGAGCATCGTCCGAACGACGAATCAAGACGCTTGTTGTAGGAATATGCGAGGTCCATACCCCACGTTTGTTCTTGAAAGTACACTCACCAGAAGAACCATCAGAAAAACTAATTGTGAGAGGAATATGTGAATCGTTAACGATAGTGGCACAACCACTTAGAGAAAATATCACAGCCATTGCGTAAACAAGTTTCATTACCTGATCTCCTTATCAATGTGCCGGTACTAATCAAATTGCCATCAGCACCATTGTTTCCGAATGTCCTAATATTATTATTGACCCTGTTTATTGAGCTAGATATACGTAGAACCACGTATTTGGATGGAAATTTGACGCCAACTTGATCTAGGTCAAAAATGCCTTCAGTACCATAGCGGTTGGGCACGTCATATTGCAGCACTATTAAGGAAAGAGAGCAGCAGCCTACGGTACACTGAGTTGGCCGCAGACCAGTTCAATGAGTTCTGGACGGACTGAATACACCAGAAGCTATGGTGTCGACTGCGGCCATGCTGAACGTCTTGTATCGGGCAGTAATGGTCATTCCCAGAACAAGAAAACCCCGCTAATGCGGGGTTCCCGGTTGGCAACGATCGGCCCAGACTGTGTAAAAACCAGGAAATCCTGATCAGAATGCTCAGCAGTGGCAACCACAGGCACCCTCGAAGCC
>Ga0316197_10004297_pt1 | contig 10115 bp, 9 predicted proteins | sample OudBiesiAoxic_MG_FD_204939 | JGI IMG/M metagenome (GOLD analysis project Ga0316197, IMG submission 204939) | Coastal sediment microbial communities from Oude Bieten Haven, Netherlands - site A oxic | ecosystem: Environmental > Aquatic > Marine > Coastal > Sediment | place: Netherlands... | reverse complement strand
CAGCAGCTCGCCCAGGCGATCGCCCGTCTCCGCGTCTTTCACGACCGTCCCGAGTGGAACGGGGAGTCGCAGATCGTCTCCACTACGGCCCGTCCTGTTGCTTCCCTCGCCGTGTCCGGCGCGGCCGGCCGAGTAGCTCTCCCTGTAGCTGTAGTCGAGCAGCGTGTCGAGAGATGGCTCCGCCACGAGAATGACGTCACCTCCCTTGCCGCCGTTCCCGCCGGACGGCCCACCCTTCGGTACGCCCGTTTCCCGCCGGAAGGCCATGGCCCCCGCTCCTCCGGCACCACCCTGCACCCGGATCTTCGCCAGATCAATGAACATCGTGGGCCTCTTCACCGTGTGCGGATTGGACCCGATTCCACAGGTCGCGAGCCCGCGTTGCTTCCTTTGCAGCGATGGAGCGCAACCCGATCTCCAGCGCTTCATCCACCTCCGCAGACGTCGCGCCGACGTGCAGCGCTCCACGCAGATGTGAGTGGAGCTGAGGCTCCCAGCCGGTGGCGGCGAGTATGGCGACGTTGCACAACTCTCGGACCCGAAGTGGTAGTTCCGGTCTGCCCAGCACCTTCCCGTAGCCCTCGGCCACCATCCAGCTATCCATCGCCGGGTGCGCGCGGGCGATGTTCCGGCGGAGCTTCTCGTACGCGCGTCCATACACCAGTTCGCACACCCTCGCACCACGTTCTGTCCAGGCAGCCAGTGTATCCGGGCTGGCCAGATGGTCCGACTCGGCGGGCGGAGGTCCAGAGATTTCGCGCCAGCGGGCGATCCCGGTCAGCGCGGCCGGATACCCCAGGAACAGGTAGCTCTGAAGGAGAGCCTCCTCGACTTCGACAGGCCTGGCCCCGCCGTCATTCGCCCGACGCAAAGCACTGTCCAGACCATGGTCATCGCGCGCCGCCAGGGCCGCCGAGATTTCCACCAGGAGTCGCGAGCCGGACTCGAGGCCATTCTCCGTCACGGCTGGACCTGCCCGCTCGAAGCCGTACCGTAGGGACCCGGGAGATCGTCCGCGGCGACCACGTGGGCCGTGACCCGTCCGACCTCGGCACCCAGCGTATTGAGGATCGGGACGTCCTGCAGCACCTCGAGACGCCTGCGCTCCGCTGGACTGAGCATCCCGGCCGCCTCGAGCACGGCCACGACTACCGGGCCGACGGCCCTCAAGCTCCCATCCTCAACTTTCACCGCGACCCCCCAGTCGTCCTCGACCGACGCCAGACAGAGCACGCCTTCAGCGCCTTCCTTCGCCAGCAGTCGGCCGCCCGTCGCCTCCATCAGTACGAGCGGCGCCCTTCCCGGGGACGATGTGAGTTCGGGTCGGCTCGTCATCGCCGCGACAACGGCGGCCGCATCGGGCCGGCCCTCGCGCGCCCGTCGGACGAGACGAGCATAGGCCCTGGCCATCTCCCTCAGCGGAAGCCTGGGAGTCGGTACGCCACATCCGTCCAGCGCCCATTCGTGTTCGTCAGGGTCGAGGTCCATCCACGGGCGAAGGGCCGCCCGAAGCCGCTGCTGCACGGGGTGATCCAGCTTCCAGTAGCCGTCTGGATTCCACCCGTGATGGCGGGCGAGAGCGAGCATTCCCGCGTGTTTCCCCGAACAGTTGTTGTGGATCCGACCCGGCTCGCTGCCGGAACAGCGCAACGAAAACGCGGCGTCTTTGTCAAACGGAGGATGCGCTCCGCAGTGCAGCGCTTCGGCACCGATCTCGAGTTGCCGGAGCATTCGCTCGACCACAAACAGGTGCTCATCGGTAGCCCCGTGTGACGCGCAGGCGAGCGCAATCTCCTCCTCTCCGAATTCGAAGGCGTCGATCACTCCATCCTCGATCAGCGGCAGTGCCTGAAACGGCTTCATTGCGGAGCGCCAGAATGTGAGCATCACCGGATCTCCGACGCACGACTCCGCCGATTCGCTGGCGGAACATACGACTCCCCTGGCAGCGTGAATCGATTCCACGGACCGGCCGCGGGTCACTTCTACCCGTAGCGTGAGCGCACTCAGTTCCCACCTCCCCGCAATTGAGTCGTCCCTGCCGAACCCGGCGCCAGGAGCCGGGCCCGGAGCGAAATCCAGACCCCGGCCAGTATCGCCGCTCCGCCGACGAACGTGTTCCACCCCGGAAGCTCGACGCGGCCGAGGACCAGGATCGCGAGCAGCGTCGCCCCCAACGGCTCGAACAGCAGGATAACACTCACAACGTATGCGCGAACGTGGCGCAGGGCCCAGTTGAATCCCGTGTGACCTAGAAGCGTCGGACCGATCGCCAGACCGACGAGCGCCCACCAGGTACCGCTGGACCACCCCGCGAACTGCAGGTCGGCGCTCCGCCCGACGAGGAGACAGGTCAGGGCCGCGACCGAGTAGACGGGGACGACATACGGGAGTAATCCGAGGCGGCGACGGAGCCGACGCCCGGCGATGAAATACAGGGAGCCGAATACGGCCGCCGAGAGTGCCAGCAGGTCCCCGCGAAGCGGATCCGGCCCGGCCCGGAAGTCTCCCCACCCGATGACGAGAGCACCTGCGACGGCCAGTGAGAGACCGATCCATTCCCTCCTTGTCGGGCGCTCTCCGAGCAAGCGGGCTGACAGCAGTCCGACGAACAGGGGATGTGTGCTCACCAGTACCGTCGAGCTGGCGACGCTCGTGAAGTCCAGTGACCGGAACCAGGTGAGAAAATGAAGCGCCAGACACAGCCCGGAGATCGCGAGCAGCGACGTCTCGCGCCTGCCCAGGGACTTCCACTCCCGCCAGTCGCCTCTGTACAGCAGGATCGGTACGAGACAGGCGACGGAAAATGCCAGCCGCCAGAACGCCGTGACCGCCGCCGGGGATTCAGCCAGCCGCACGAGAACGGCCCCCGACGAGGCGCCGAGGGCCGCGATAGCGAGTACTGGAGCGGCACGGAGAACTCCGCCGCGCCCCGGCGCCTCCATCAGTCCGGGGCCCGGCACCGGCGCCCTCGGATCAGCAGCAGGGCGTGGGATCGGAAAGCGGGTAGTTGGCGGCCGTCCACGCCACCATATGTCCGGTGAGATCCCGCACATTCAGGAATCCCGCTTTCGCCAGAGCCTGCTCGGCGATCTCCGCCCGTCTTCCGGTGCGGCAGTACACCACCAGTTCCTCGCCCTGGCGCCCATCCAGCTCGTGCAGTCTCGCCGGAAGCTCGTCATACGGGATATTCAGGGCTCCCGGGATGTGCCCGGCCGCGAACTCCTCCGGGGTCCGGACGTCGATGAGCACGATTGGCGTCTCACCGCCCAGTCTGTCGACGAGTTCCTCGGGCGCGACCGCAGATCCGGGAGCCGGTCCGTCCAGCACCGCGACTGGTCGGGGCTCGTCGGCGGCCGCCTGGGCGCCGCTATCCGCGGCATCATCGGACGAGCTTGAGCAACCCGTGGCCAGCGGGCCGAGAGCGAGGACCATCAGCAGGTAGATGTATCGAGTCATCTCAAAATCTCTCCGGGTGGAAGTTCCGTTGGTCGACAATCTCCCTCCGTACCCGGGCAACGTCAAACCACTCTTCGGTCCAGTTTCGGATGAATTCCCGCGCCCCATCAGCACAAACGAGTGGTAGACGCCTTGCGAAGCACAGAACGATCGTACATAATGGCGCCATTGGACGGTTTCGGTGGTTCCATCCCGATCTCAAAGGAGACGAACGTGACGAAGCAGGATTTTGCTGAGAAGCTCGCGAAGCAGACCGACATCTCCAAGGCGAAGGCCATGGACGTCATCGACGCTATCTTCTCGACCAAGCCGCGCGAGGGAATCATCGCGGTCGAGCTGGATGCCGGTCGCGACTTTACGGTCACCGGGTTCGGTACGTTCAAGACTCGCAAGACGAAAGAGCGTAAGGGCCGGAATCCGCAGACTGGTCAGGAGATCACGATTGCCGCGCGCAAGAGCGTTTCGTTCCGCGCCGGGAAGGGCCTCAAGGAGCGCGTCAAGGAGTAAAGCGTCCCCGTCAGGCTCCGATCTTCAGATCGGGAGATGGATGCGAAACGGGCCCCGACCGGGGCCCGTTTCGCATTTCAGGACATAGCGGATGGGGCCGGAAGGCTCACCTCGTCCGCACGAAGACAGTCAGTTCGATGGCGCCGCCGCGGCACGCGGTAAGGACTCGCCGGCGCCCGTATCGACACGAATCGCCACGTTCAGCAACTCCTCCGGTGTCGACGCCTCGCGCAGCAGCAGTACGGCCTCTCTGACCTGCGGATTCCCAGCCTGTGACCGTCGGAGTCTCTCAGTCTCGCCGAATGCGGAGTTGGCCAGCTGGGCCGCCAGGAAGCGGTCGACCAGCGGCTGCACATCACGGTACAGGGCCGGGTCCAGCTCGACCTCTTCCTCCACGAGCATCCGATAGAATTCGTCCCGCATTTCCGGCGTGATCTCGAAGTCCGACTGGAGCTCTGCGTGATCAGCGTTCCAGGTCGCGGCGAAGCGAACCGAGAGCTGGTTCAACGAAAACGACCCGCGTCCGAGCGCCTCGGCGAATTCCCGTTCCCGGTCGGTGAGCGAGTCCGGCACCACGACATCCGGAGTAATTCCACCGCCACCGAATACCGGGCGGCCTCCCTCGGTCCAGTATTCCTCTTCCATCGGGGCTGCAACCGTGTCGCCGTCTGCCTCCACGTCTGCGTCCGCCGCCACATCGACGTCAGTCGGCCGGCCGTCCACGTCGTGCGGCCGACTGATCGACCGGCCGCTCGGCGTGTACCAGCCCGCGGTCGTCAGCTTCAGGTGGTGTCCTTCAGGGAGCTGATACAGGGTCTGAACCGACCCCTTTCCAAACGTGGTGGTTCCGAGGATTACCGCCCTGTCATGATCCTGCAACGCGCCCGCGACGATCTCCGACGCGCTCGCGCTGTAGTTGTTCACCAGAACGACGATAGGCAGCCCCGGGAACAAATCCTCGGACGAAGCACGGAAGGTGAAATTCTGGTCCGCGACACGGGACCGTGTCTCGACGATTTCGTCGCGCTGTTCGAGAAACAGGTCCGTCACCGCGACTCCTTCATCGAGCAGTCCGCCGGGGTTATCTCGAAGATCCAGCACGAGTCCGCGTGCGCCCAGCTCGATCAGCTCGTCGATCGCCGTGCCGATCTCGGCCCGGGCATTCTTGCTGAACGTCTCCAGCCTGACGAACCCGATACCGGGTTCCAGCATGTAAGCCACGACGGGCTCGACGTGGATCTCGGCCCTGACGATCGTTAGACGAATCGGCTCGGGGACGCCGGGCCGCATTACGGCGAGCTCGACTGGTTCGCCTTTCGGTCCACGCAGATGCTCGACGGCAATATCGTCCGTCCACCCCCTGGCGGAAGATCCCTCGACCTCGAAGATCCAGTCTCCGGTCATCAGTCCTTCGCGCTCGGCTGGAGTGCCCGGCAGGATCCCCATCACCGTGATCCAGTCTCCGACCTGCTGAATCCGAATTCCGAGACCGCCATAGTTCCCGGTCGTCGTGATCTCCAGATCCTCCGTCTGCTCCGCGTCGATGAACACCGAGTAGGGGTCTCCCAGCTCGTACAGCATCCCATCGATCGCCATTCGGTAGAGCTCGGACGAATCGATCGGATCGACATAGCGTTCTGCGATCAGGTTCTGGACTTCATCCAGGAGCTGCGCCTTGTGCGAACGTGCCTCCTGTGCCGCGGCACCCTGCTGCAGCATCCAGCCACCAAGTGCTATGGCCAGTACCGAGACCACTACCGCCGGAACCCTTGAACGAACTCGACTCATCGACCGTCCCCCTCCACCTCGATGAATTCGTTCATGTCCGCCGCGAGGGCCAGCAGGGCCTCCGGAGTACGAGCCTCATCCAGCAGCCGCCGCGCCTCTCTGACTTCCGCGCTTCGCTCGACGGCGACCCGCAGACTGGCGATCTCGCCAGCGGTCACTCTCGACATCTCTCTTGCCAGCAGTCCATCGACCGGGTCGCGTGCCAGGTCGAGGTCGTCCGCTCCGATCGCCCCCTCGGTTTCGTCGGCCACGAAGCGGTCGAACTCACTCCGAATCGTCGGCGTAACGACAGTCGGGTCGGCAGGCAGCTCGCCGGCCAGGGCCTGACGCGCCGCAAAGCGCAGGGCCAGGTCCGGAAGCCGCACATCCGCCTCCCGAAGGCGCTCGCTCAACTCCCGCTCGCTCAGAGTGCTTGTGTCCGCATGAACGATCACGTCGGGGACGATGCCGCCACCACCGGATACCGCTCTCCCCGCGTCCGTGTGAAACACCTGGCGCTCCACGCTGTCTCCCTCGACCGGGACCGGGTCCATCGGCATCCCCATGGTCTCACTCGACCGAACCGCTTCGGTGACAGCAGCATCGAATTCATCCGATCCGAGGCCAAACCCGTGTGACTGCTCATCGTCACGCTTGCGGTGAATCGAGCGACCGCTCGGAGTGAACCACGTCCCGGTCGTGAGGCGGAGGTAGTTCCCGCCCTGCAACTGGAACACGCTCTGCATCACGCCTTTGCCGAATGTGCGCGTGCCCAGGACGAGGGCACGGTCGTGGTCCTGCAGCGCCCCGGCGACGATCTCTGATGCGCTCGCCGACCAGCCGTTGACCAGCACGATGACGGGAAGCCCGGGGTATCGATCGACGCCCGGAGCGGAGAAGCTCTGACTGTCCCTGGGATCGCGGGCCCGGGTATCCACCACCGCCTCGCCCTGGTTCAGGAACAGATCCGAGATCTCGACCGCTTCGCGCAGAATCCCTCCCTGATTCCACCGGAAGTCGAGGATGAGGGAAGTGGCGCCTGACGCGAGCAGGTCGCTCACCGCCGCTTCGAGCTCCTGCCGTGAAGCCTGGCTGAACGTCGCGAGCCTCGAGTACCCGACATCGCCATCCAGCAGCAACGATTCCACAGCGGCGATGTGGACTTCGCCTCGCACGATCGCGAATTCGAGCGGGTCCTCCACGCCGTTACGGCGCACCGTCACGCTAACTGCCTCGCCGGTCGGACCGCGCAGCGCGTCGATCGCGTCTTCCTGCTTCCAACCCGCGGTCTGACGTCCGTCGACAGCCGTGATCAGGTCCAGCGCACGCAGATCGAGGCTGGAAGATGGACTGTTGGGAAGAACATCAAGCACGATAATGCCATCACGGTCCGCCAGGACCCGCATCCCAACTCCGCCGTAGTTGTTGGTCAGCAGGGCACTGCGCTGCTCATCGGGCTGAATGAATGCGGCATAGGGGTCACCGATTTCCTCCAGGAGCCCGCGGATCGCCATCTCGTACAGCTCATCACTGTCGACGGGCTCCACGAAATTGCGAGCGACGTTCGTCCGCACGATCTCAAACAGGCCTCGCCCGATCGTCGGAGATACTCCCGACTCCTGCAGAATCCAGCCCCCGCTCACCATTACGATTGCTGCAAGTGCTGCAAAAGTCCTGACGCGTTTCCCGCGACTTCTCATCCTGTTTCCTGTCTCCAGTCGGCTTTCCGGCCCGCGGTTGTCCAGCTTAATGTCTGAAACTCGCGGAGCTACGGTTGGTTCCTCACTCGTCCGTGTCTTCCTGAGGGAACCGGTCGGGCCAGCGACCCGAGAGTTCCTTCCAGATTCTACGATGAACTACATCCGGTGTGTCACCCGAGTTGATGGAAATCACTTCGGGCTCCGTTTCGGCCAGCTCGTCGTATGCGTCGGCCACCGCCCTGTGAAACACCACGGACTCCCGCTCCATTCGATCGGCGGCTTCCGTCTTCCTGCCGCGACCGGACTCGGGATCGATCCGGAGCAGCACCGTACCCTCCGGCTTGAGCCCGGCGGTGGCGAACGCGTTGATTCTACGGACCCGGTCCATTCCAATCCCGCGCGCGGCTCCCTGATAAGCCAGGGTCGAGAGCTCGTACCGATCTCCGAGCACCAGCTCGCCCCTTTCGAGCGCGGGCTGGACTACCCGACGCACGAACTCGGCCCGGGCGGCGAGCAGCAGCAGTAGTTCAGTCTCGGAGAACAACTCCGATCCAGGATCGAGAATGATGTCCCGGATGCGCTCGCCGGCCGGTGTCCCTCCGGGTTCGCGCACGACGACGTGAGCGATGCCCAGCTGATCCAACCGCCTCGACAGGCGCCTCAGGTGGGTGGTCTTACCGGCCCCTTCGACTCCCTCGAAGACGATGAAGAGGCCGGTCCGACCCTTACTCGTAGTATTCGACACCGAGGTGCGTGATCTGGTCTTCCCCGGCGATCCAGCGGAGAGTGTTTTTCAGCTTCATGTGCTGAATGAAGATGTCGTGCTCCGGATACAGGCCCTCGGCGACCTGGGGAGCTTTCAGGTAGAACGACAACCACTCCTGGATTCCGCACATGCCCGCTCGGGACGCAAGGTCCATGAACAGGGCCAGGTCCAGCACGATCGGTGCGGCGAGGATGGAGTCACGGCACAGGAAATCGATCTTGATCTGCATGGGATATCCCATCCAGCCAAATATATCGATGTTGTCCCAGCCCTCCTTGTTGTCACCTCGCGGCGGGTAGTAGTTGATCCGGACCTTGTGGTACATGTCGCCGTACAGATCCGGGTACATCTCGGGCTGCAGGATATGCTCGAGCGCCCCGAGCTTCGACTCTTCCTTGGTCTTGAAGCTCTCGGGATCGTCCAGCACCTCGCCGTCCCGGTTGCCCAGAATGTTGGTCGAGAACCACCCGTTCAACCCCAGCATCCGCACCTTCAGGCCCGGAGCGAGGATCGTCTTCATCAGGGTCTGACCGGTCTTGAAGTCCTTCCCGGCGATTGGCACTCGGTTGCGCGCCGCAAGCTCGACCATCGCCGGGACATCGACCGTGAGATTCGGTGCACCATTGGCGAACGGAACTCCCTCCTGCAGGGCGGCCCAGGCGTAGAGCATCGACGGTGCGACAGAGGGATGATTGTCCCGCATCGCCTGCTCGAGCGACTCGACCGTATCGTGCACTGGATCCGGGGTCAGGAAGATCTCCGTGGAGGCCGCCCAGACCATCGTCAGCCGGTCGCAGCCGTTCTCCTCCTTGAACTTCCGGATGTCGGCCCGCAACTGCTGGGCGAGATCGAATTTGTTCTCGCCAGTCTTCACGTTTGTCCCGTCCAGCTTCTTGACGTACGCCTTGTCGAACACGGCCGGCATCGGCTTGATCGATTGCAGAAAGTCCGCCACCGGTTCCAGGTGCTCCGGCCGGAGGACTCCGCAGTTCAGGGCCGACGCGTAGGCATCGTCGGGAATCGGATCCCACGCACCGAACACGATGTCAGAGAGATCGGCGAGCGGCACCACGTCCTTGATCATGGGCACACGGTGATCGGTTCGCTTGCCGAGCCTGATCGTGGCGGTCTGCGTCAGTGAACCGATCGGCTTCGCCAGTCCACGGCGCATCGACTCGACACCGGCGATCGTAGTCGTGGATACGGCCCCGAGGCCGACCAGAAGTACGCCGAGCTTCCCCTCGGCCGGCTGAACTTCCCGGCCCTGGCCTTCGTTGCTCATGCTTCGCTCATTCCCGCGTTCGAGAAATGCCTGATACGCCTGAGATCCCCTGGGACATCCGATGCTGATTTCGGTTCAGTCTTCCTGCTTCGGAACGGCGGCTCCGACCGCGACCCCTTCGGGCCGGGTATTCCTCCAGACCCACCAGATTCGCTGAATGACGGTGAAATTCGTAAGCACGGCCAACACGTAGATCACGACCTTGAGGACGATCCCGTTGCCGTCTTCTCCGAACATCAGGGCGGCGAATCCAATGAGAATGACCCGCTCGGCCCGCTGCATCAGGCCGACCGTGCACTGAATGCCGAGCGCTTCGGCCCGCGACCTCGTGTAGCTGATCATCAGCGACCCGGCCATGGCCAGCATGATCGCGTAGATCGTGCCGACGTCGCCAAGCTCGAGCCGGTAGTCGTTGTAAAGCGACAGCAGACCGAGATAGACCGCGATCTCGGACAACCGGTCCAGCGTCGAGTCGTAGAACGCCCCGAACGGAGACGCGAGACCCGTCCGGCGGGCGACCGTGCCGTCGAACAGGTCGAATACGCCGCCGAGCAGGATGAGTACTCCGGCAGTCCGAACGTGGTGCGAATGGAAGAAGAATCCGGACGAGCACGTAATGACGAAGCCTATCGTG
>Ga0316197_10004296_pt1 | contig 10116 bp, 8 predicted proteins | sample OudBiesiAoxic_MG_FD_204939 | JGI IMG/M metagenome (GOLD analysis project Ga0316197, IMG submission 204939) | Coastal sediment microbial communities from Oude Bieten Haven, Netherlands - site A oxic | ecosystem: Environmental > Aquatic > Marine > Coastal > Sediment | place: Netherlands... | reverse complement strand
GTCGCCGAGGACGCGGCGGCAGCCTTGAGCTCCGCGTTTGCTTCAAACGTAGCGCCGGTCTCCTCGGGTTCCGGAAGCGACAGCTCCGCGGCGGAACGGAGCCGCATGGGGAGTTGGCGACACAACTGATTGAGCTCCCTCACCTTGCCTTCGTTGTGGCTCGCCAGAACCCACTCTCGTCCGGAGCCCACGGTCATTTCCTTCGCTCGAAGGGCAATCGAGCCGGCGGCTCCTTCGCGAAGCTCGGATAGGGGACGCGTCTTTGGATCTGCTTGGCGAACACCGCAGGGCTCGAGGTCGGCAGCTCGCATCGGCCGCGCTCGCAAACATAGGCCGTGGCCTTCCCGCCGAGCGCTCGCTTGCCTTCGAGCCAGGGCACGTTCCCTTGCAGGTCTTCTGCGTTCGTCTCCGACACGAGGAGGAACGCCTTGTTGGGGACGAAGCTCTCGCGCAACCGCTTCGCAAGCGGTAAGCCCTCCTCCACACGGTTGGGGGCGATGATCGCGATTTCCAGAGGGGTATCGTAGTAGTGATCCAGCGCGACGAGCAGCCGAGGAAACGCCGTGGGCGCTCGCGCTACTTGGAACGCAAACGAGGCAAACAGGCGCTCGGCACCCTTTCGCCACTTCTCATCGCCGGTGATGTCGTGAAGTCGGAGCAAGTTGTCCGCCGCGACGGAGTTGCCTGACGGCATTGCGCGGTCGTAGGCGGGCTTCTCCCGAACGAGCAGGGCCTCGCCGTCATTGGGTGTCAGGTAGTAACCGCCAGCGGCGTCGAGAAAGCGGGAGTCTTGTTCTGATTGCAGCTCGAGGGCCGCGAGAAGCCAACCGGGATACGCCGTGGTCTGATAGAGGTCGAGACAGGCGGCGACCATGAACGCGTAGTCATCGAGAAAGGCTGTCTCGGCTTTCGAGCCATCCCGGTAGGTCCGCACCAGGCCTTTGCCCTCATCACGCATGTTGCCGAGGACGAACTTGGCGGCAGCCGAGGCTGAATAAACGTACTCGGCGTGACCCAAGGCCCAGCCGGCGCGAGCAAACGCGGAGATCATCATGCCGTTCCAAGCGGCGATGATCTTGTCGTCGCGGATCGGTGGGGGACGCGAGGCCCGCACCTCATAGAGGGTCGAGCGCGCTTCAGACAACACCTCGCTCACCCGCTTCGCAGGCATTCGAAGCGCGGAGCCAACCTGGCGATCGCTCTGGGCGCGGTGAAGGATGTTCCGCCCCTCGAAGTTCCCGCCTTCCGTGACCCCGTACGCGGCCTCGACGACGGCCGCTGCTTCGGCGCCGAGTGCCGCTTCGAGCTCGGCTGTCGTCCATGTGAAGAACCACCCCTCCTCGTCGTGACCACCCGGCACAGGGCTGTCCGCATCGGTCGCGGAGTAGAAGCCGCCCTCCTTGGACGTCATCTCGCGTGCGACGTAGTCGAGGATCTCCCTGGTCACCCGCTCATACGATGCGTCGCCCGTATGTTGCCATCCCTCGAGGTACAGCACGGCGAGCTGGGCGTTGTCGTAGAGCATTTTTTCAAAGTGCGGGACCAGCCACTGCGCGTCGGTGGCGTAGCGGTGAAAGCCGCCGCCCACGTGATCGTAGATTCCGCCGGCGGCCATTCGATCCAGCGTGGTCGTGACCATGGCCGTCGCTCCGGGATCTCGAGCACGGCGCGCGTAGCGCAAGAGCAGGAGGAGCCGGGAAGGCTGCGGGAACTTCGGAGCGCCGGTGAAGCCACCGTCGACCCGGTCGAACTTGGTCGCGAGCTGACTCACCGCAATGGCGATCGTGTTGTCGCTCGGTACGCCGGGCCCAGGTCGCGCGAACGCCATCTGTTCGACGCGCTGGCTGATGTCCTGTGCCCGGGCGATGACCCTCGTCGGGTCGTTCTGATAGACCGCGAGCATCTCGGTCAGGATGTCGATCAAACCCGCACGCGAGCCACGGACGCCGGCTCGTGGCGGGAAGTATGTCCCGCCGAAGAAGGGCTCCTTGTCCGGCGTCATGATGACCGTCATCGGCCAGCCGCCACGCCCAGTGAGGATGTTGACCGCGGTCATGTAGACGCTGTCGATGTCGGGGCGTTCCTCGCGGTCGACCTTGATGGCGATGAAGTGCCGGTTGAGGAACGCCGCAATCTCTTCGTCCTCGAAGGACTCGCGCTCCATCACGTGACACCAGTGGCAAGTCGAGTAGCCAACCGATAGGAAGATCGGCTTGTTCTCGCGCTTGGCCCGCTCGAAGGCCTCGTCGGACCAGGCATACCAGCTCACGGGATTGTGCGCGTGCTGGAGGAGGTACGGGCTCGATTGCTCGATCAGCCGATTCGTGTAGAGGGGCGTTCCATCGTCGCGAAGATGGTGCGTCCGTGGCACGTAGTCGGGCCCCTGGGCGGCGAGGGCCTGGTCGAGTCGGTCTTGGAGCTTCTGATCGAACGACACGACGCCGGGCAGCTTGGGATCGCTCTGCGCGCCGGCGCTCGACTCGATCTCGGCTGCGGGCTCCGTCTTTTGCGGCGTGTCACAGGCCAATCCGAAGAAAGCGAGCGGGACCCATGCGACGAGTGGTCCGAGGCCTATTGCTGAGAAGCGTGTCATTTCTAGCCAAACCCTAATGAGAACGGGAACTTGCGGCAGGGTGCTCCTACGGCTACATCCAGTGCACCGCAACCGGATGCAAGGGTCGCAGGTCCGTGATATGCGACGGGCTCGCTTTCGCGGCCCAGGGGCCCGCTTCTACCCGAGTTTCGAGGAACTGTAATCGATGGCTGAGACTACTCCTTCCGTTCCACCGCGAATTTTCGAGCACGTCAGTCGCAAAGACTGGGGCCGCTCGGTGCTCCTATTGGAGATCCCGGACAAGCGCACATTCCTCTTCGAGGATGGCGCAGAGCGCAGCTTCCGCCCGGATTTCTGGCACAAGATGGAAATCATCGAGGTGCAAGGCAACGAGGCCGTCCGTATCGACCGCCTGGCCCGCCGCAACCAGGCGCCGGCCCCAGGATCGACGCGCAAGTCGAAGGCGCCGCCCAAAAAGCCGGACATCACGTTCGAGCAACAGGTCGCGTATTTCATGAAGCTCTTCCCCGTCGGATTCGAGGACGAGGCCTACATCAAGGCCGAGCGCGGAGAGCCGGGGACCAAGGGCGCCGAGAAGCTCAAGGACGCCGCCCTCGAGAAGGCGGAAGACCTTCTCTCGCAGAAGAACCTTCAGGAGCTCATCGACGCCGACAACTACGAAGACCTGCACCAGATGGTCTACGAGTTCCTGACGAGCACGAAGAGCACCACGCAGAAGGCCGAGGCGACGCGCTTCAAGAACCTGTCGGAAGACATGCGAGAGACGTACGCCCAGTCGCTCTATGAGCTCCTCTACGGTGAGCGCACCTACCCGATTCGTTTCGACTCGCTGGTCGCAGCACTCGACATCGAGGGCGGCGCCACCTGGCCGCTCTCGACTCTGCTACCCGCGTTGGTCTACCCCGCCGATCATGTGTTCGTGAAGCCGACCTTCTTCAAGAAGCAGGCGCTGATCCTCGACATCGATCCGAAGTACGACACGGCGCCGAACGCGACGACTTACCAGCAGTTCAACGAGGCCGCCAAGAAGACGATGGAGCTTCTTCAAGAGGCCGGACAGCGGCCGCGCGACCTGTGGGATGTGCATGTCTTCGTTTGTAAGACGCTGAGCCCGAAGGCGATCAAAGAAGCCACGGGCGTCGAATAGCGCGTCGCCATGAAGGCGGTGGTCCGGGCGGAATCGTGGCCGATTCGAGGTGAATTTCGAATCGCCCGAGGCGCTCGGTCGACGGCCGAAGTGGTCGTCCTGGAGCTTCATCATCGAGGCCTGGTGGGGCGCGCAGAGTGCGTGCCTTATGCGCGCTACGGGGAGTCGGTCGACTCCGTGCGCGCCTCGATCGAAACCGGCGCGGCGGCGCTCGAAGTCGGCTCGGCGAGAGCGCAGATCGGCTCCTTGGCGGCAGGGGCCGCCCGAAACGCCCTCGATTGCGCGCTCTGGGACTTGGAAGCGAAGCGCACTGAGACCCCGGTATGGGCGCTCGCGGGGCTGCCTGCACCCCCGGAACCCGTCGCAACGATGCGCACCGTGAGCGTAGCCTCGCCACGGGAGATGGGCGAAGCCGCACGGGAGCTCGCTCGGGCCGAGGTCATCAAGGTGAAAGTCGATGGCGGACCCGACCTCGAGCGGATCTCGGCCGTTCATGACGCGGCGCCGAGCGCCAGGTTGGTCGTCGACGCCAACGAAGGGTGGTCCGTCGAGCAGGCCGTTGCTTGGCTTCCGCAGCTGACGGCGCTCGGCGTCGTCGTGTTGGAACAGCCGCTCCCTGCCGGCGAAGACGAAGCGCTCGACTCGCTGGGCGACCGCACCGTGCCCATCTGTGCGGACGAATCGTTTCACGACCGAGGCTCGTTTGAACGGGTAGCGGGGCGCTACGACATGATCAACCTCAAGCTCGACAAGACCGGCGGGCTGAGCGAGGCGTTGCTCTGTGCGGAAGAGGCGAAGCGTACGGGCATGCCGATCATGCTCGGATGCATGGTGAGCACCTCACTCGCGGTGGAGCCTGCGATGCTGCTCGCCTCGAGGGCGGCGTTCGTCGACCTCGATGGACCGCTCCTGCTCGACTCGGACCGCGAGGGTGCACTTCACGACCGAGACGGCGGTGTTCTTAGGCCTTCCCCCTCAGTCTGGGGCGGCGCCTAGAAACGCGGTTGTCCCTCGAATCACGGCCGGGTGATTCATGATGAAGGTGTGAATCACAGGCACGACGTGGTGCTCCGCAGCGCCCTCGAGCCGCGTCTCGTCCACGGTCAGCAAGCCATCCCCCGGAACCCCCGGGGCATCTCCGGCGAAGATTGCGAACGGGACATCCGGAACTGGCAGCGTCTCGGCATAGCCTTCCGCGATCTGCGCGTAAGAAGGCCCCATGATGCTTCGCACGACCCCACCCTTGTCGAGCGCGGAAGCCAGTGACGCGCCCCGATTGGGTGGCGCCAGCATGACGATGCGGCTGATGGTCGGCCGCGACAGTGCGTCCAGTGTGAAGAGCTGTCGGACGATCAGCCCACCCAGGCTATGCGTCACGAAGGACAGCCGGTCTGGCGTCGGGATCTCCCCGAGCCGCTTGGCCACGGCGGCCGCGTGCTGCTCGATGGGCTGCCGCATGCTCGGGTAGTCGAGGCGTAGCGTCGCAAATCCTGCGCTCGTCAACGCGCGGTCCATGCGCGCGAGCGAGCGCCGCGTCCGTCCCAAGCCATGCAGCAACACCACGAGGTGATCGGCCGAGGCAGCCGAGGTCATCCGCCGAGGTCTGCCTTCAGGCGATCCTGGATCTTGTCATCGCTCGGGTAGATTTCTTCGACGTGTTCGGAGTCGACCAAGGTCGACGTCAGCTTCTTGAGCATGTGTTTGACCGAGCGTGCGTCGGACCCCGCAGTGACCAGCTCGATGAGCAGCGCTTCCTTGCGGTCCGCATCGAGCTCGAGCTCACCTCGTTCGACCATGCCATCGAGCGAGATCGACAAGGCGTGCATGAGTTTCCGGGTGAACGGCGTGTGCTGGAACGGCGGCGGCTCTTCTTGGAACGGCTCGTCTTCATCGGGGGCCGGGACGCTCGCGGCCGTGCGCCAGCCGTCGTGCCGCTCGATCCACTCGGAGGCCAACGCAGCAAGGCGCGAATCGCCCCCTCCCGCCGCCTCGTCTATGATTCGCGGCACGTCGCCGCCATGAATCGCCTGCTCGAAATCGATGAGATGATCAACGAGCGAACGGTGAACGGCATCCATGTCGGACACCGCGATATCGGACGGAAGCTCGAGGCTGCGGCTCGCAAGAAACCGACGCGCCAGCCAAAGCGAGAGCCGCCGCTGCCACCCGTCTTCGCGGTCAACCGGAGCATCGCTGCCGTCGGACTCGACCATAGGCCACTGGCCGCGCGAGATCGCGTCCCAAGCCTCTTGCAGCGGGGTGTCGAGAAGCTCTTCGACGATGAATAGCGCCGAGGTCGGTCCCTCCTCCCACTCGTCGTCGAGGAGCGCCGAGGAATCGCTCTGGACCTCTTGCAGCGCCCCAGCGTCGATGCGGCCCTTCGCATGCTCGACCTGCGCGGTCATCCAGCGAAGCGCGCCCGCGAGGTCGGCGAACTCGAAGTCGCCGCGCATTCCATCTTTGAGCGTGTAGACGCGATGGCGACCTTCGTGATCGGCGATCGTGTCGGCGACAAAGATCACGCCTTCGAGGCCGGGCGCCACGAACGGCTCGACCTCGCCAACTTGAATCGCCCAGTGGAGCCGCCAAGGCCGAGTCGCATCGCCCGCGGCCATACCGGCATACGGAGAGTCGAGCAGCTTCAACAGGCGAAACCCGTGCTCGGCGTCCGATGTGACATGCAGGAGGTCGATGAACGCATCGATTCGCGACTCGCCGAGCTCAGGTGGCTCGCCGGGCTGGCCGAGCGCGTCCCAGTACCCTCGGATTCCCTTTAGAAAGGCCTGCTGCGGCATAGGGCGCGCAAACTAGCCCAATTTCGACGAGGGGACAGCCGAGCGTCGACTTGAAACACGTTCTATTTTTGCCTAGACCCGTCCGAGGCTGAGCTCGAGGGTGTTTTCGAGCCAAGAACACAATGCCAATCGACCAAAACGCATTCAAAGAAGCACTCCGCGGATGGGCGAGTGGAGTGACGGTAGTGACCTCGCGCGCCGGCGACAAGATCCATGGAATGACGGTCTCCGCGTTCTCGAGTGTGTCAGCCGACCCGCCGCTCGTCCTGGTGTGCGCCAACCGGGGCTCGACCACGCACGGGATCATCGAGGAGGGTGGCGTGTTCGCCGTCAACATCCTCGCCGACCACCAGCAAGAGGTCTCGAACTTGTTCTCCTCTTCGAAGTACGAGGACTCGCGGCTGGAACGCGTCAGCTGGAGCGAAGGGCACACCGGCGCCCCGCTCATCGATGACGCGCTGGCTTCTCTCGAATGTACGGTCGCGAGCGCCCACCGGGAGGGCAGCCACACGATCTACATCGGCCGCGTCGAGGCGGTACGCACCAGTGACGCGACCCCGCTCATTTATCACAACGGCGGATACCGCTCGCTCGCCTGCGACGACTAGCTTCCGACGAACTGGCGCCAAAGCATCTCGAGCGTCGTCTCGTGCATGCCGGCCTTCGATGTGTTGTAGGGCGTGAAGTTGACGAGGCGCACGTACGCGACCCGCGCGTCGTCACCCACACCCTCGATGTCCAGGACGTTTAGGCAGCCGGTGTCTTGTTCGAGGCGCCGGTAGATCTGGGGGCCTGCGCCGAGGGCCTGCGCGAGGATCGTGCGGTTGACGACGCCGTGCGCGGCAACGAGAGCGTGGTTCCAGTCATCGCGCCCGAGCAGCGACTGCCATGCGCCCGCGACGCGTTCCCAGAGGTCAGCATAGGTCTCACCGGTGAGGAAGCGCGCGCCGGGCTCCTCGGCTTTCTCGAAGGCCTGAACGAAGGTCGCCTGCATTTCTTCGGCGGTCTCGATCTCCTGAAAATCGCCGGTCTTCGCCTCGCTAAGACCCTCGATGACCGTGATGTCGAGGGCGCGCGGGGCCGTCGCGAGCTCGGCCGTCTGCCGGGTACGGCGGAGACCAGTACAGGCCGCAAAATCGATTGGGGCCTCGCGGAGGAGCTGTCCGAGGGCCTCGGCTTGGGCCAAGCCCTCAGTGTTGAGCGGCGGGTCGTCATCCCCGAGGTCTTGCCCGGGTTCGAAGTAGGACACGGCCCCGTGCCTCGCCAAGTACACTCTGCGTCGCTGCGTCACTGCTGGGCAGCATAGCAGTGGCTACCGAATCGCGCTCCGGGTGCTAGGGTCTTCGATATGAAGCAAGCGAAGTGGGTTGTCATCGTTCTGGCCGCTCTCGCGGTTACGGGGTGCACGAAAAAGGAAACTCCTGCGCCGGCCGCGGAAGAAAAGGCTGCCGCGGAAGAACAGAAGCCGGCCGCGCCTCCCGAGCCGATCCTTCCGCTTCCGGACAGTGCCGACGTCGACATGGACAAGGTGCTGCTTGGACGAAGCCTCTACTTCGACACGGCGCTGTCCGGCGATGGCACGGTGTCGTGCGCGACTTGCCACATGCTCGAGCATGGCGGGGCAGAGCCACGCAAGACATCTACGGGCATTGGAGGTCAAGTCGGCCCCATCAACTCACCGACTGTCCTGAACTCGTCTTACAACTTCGTTCAGTTTTGGGACGGGCGCGCGAAGGACCTTCAGGAGCAAGCCGCAGGCCCCGTGGAGAATCCAGCGGAGATGGGCGCCAAGTGGCCGGACGTCGTCGAGCGCTTGAAGAAGAACGAAGAGTACGCGACCGCGTTCACCAAGCTCTATCAAGATGGCATCACCAAAGACAACGCGACGGACGCGATCGCCGAATACGAGAAGTCGCTGATCACGCCATCGCGCTTTGATGCCTACCTCAAGGGCGACGACGCAGCGATCACGGACGCAGAAAAGAAGGGGTATGCGACCTTCAAGGAAGTCGGCTGCACCGCCTGCCACTCCGGAATCCTTGCCGGGGGCTCGATGTTCCAGAAGCTGGGCCTCGTGAAGGACTACTTCAAAGACCGCGGCACAGAGATTACCGAAGCCGACCTTGGGCGCTACAACGTGACGAAGAAGGACCAGGACAAGCACTTCTTCAAGGTCCCGACGCTGCGCAACGTGGAGCTCACGTCGCCGTATCTCCACGACGGCTCACGCGCCACGCTTGAAGAAACCGTGAAGGTCATGGGGACATACCAGCTAGGCCGCGACCTCACAGACGCACAGGTCAATAGCATCGTCACGTTCTTGAAGAGCTTGACGGGCACCCTGCCGGCGCACGCCAAGCCGTAGCGCTAGCTCAGCCCACGACCTGCAGCTTCACGGTTTCCGCGTCGTAGTCTTGCCGCGGCTCCGGGGCCGGGATGTACTCGTGCGATGTCGGGACCTCGGCGTCGTCAGCCTTCGGCACGACCCGTCGCACGAGCGCCTTCCATGCGTCTTTCGGGGCCGGGAGTTTCTCCTTGCCCTCCACGTACAGGAGCCGCGCCAGTGACGGCAGATAGGGACTCATCTTGTCGTAGGTTGCTTTGGCTGCCGGCAGGTCACGCTTGATGAAAGCCATGGTGCGCATCGCACTGCGGGTGGCGTGCACCTTGGCCCGGCCAAGCCTCCCCTTGCCGACGAGCGGGCCGATCTCATGGATCAGGTCCGCACCCGTTCCCGCAACGACGTGCGGGGCCTTGTAGAGCGTGTGCCCGTAGCGCGAGTTCTTTTCGAGGAACTCGCGAGCCTGCGCCTCCGTGATCCCGTGATGCGCGAGGGCGTCTTGAAACTCCTGACGGGCGCGCTCTCTCGCTTTGAACATGTACATCTGGACGCGCGAGTAGAAGTTGACGGCGCCATCGCCGCTGGTCTCGACAGGACAGTAGATGGCTTCCGGGTGAAGCTCGGTGATCACGGTTTGGATGCCGTCGGAGACACCCGAGCTCGGCATGCATCCAAAGGGCTTCACACTCAGCGTCATGTGTGCCTTCTGCTGGGCGACGTTGAGCACGAGCTTGGCGACCTCCATGTGACCCTCGCCGCCACGGAGCTCGTTGTTGTAAAAGCTGTGACCGACCTTGGCGATTTCATCCATGTCGGGGAGCTTCTGCCCCTTGAGCCCGGAGGCGGCACAGAACGCCGCAAACGTCGCCCGGAGCGCAAGCTCGCCGAGCCAAACGCCCGCCATCTTGTAACCCACGTCGGAGCCCTCGAGGCCGTAGTACGATTCGTCCGTATCGCGCAGGGTCATGCGGAGCTCGGTGTCGTGGCGCATCTCCCAAAGGGTGTAGAGCAGCCAGTTCACCAATATCTGGATGTCGTTCTCGCCGCCCTCGGACTCGACGAAACGCTGGAGGTGGTAGTTCCCGTCGCCCTCGGTCGTCATCGCCCAGAACTCGCCGATGATCGCGACCTTCGGCTTGGCGCGAAGGCGATCGACCTCGACGGCTTCCAGGTATTTGCGCCCGCGCCAGAGCGCGCGGAGCACGCTCTCGTTCTTCTCGAGGGCGTCCTGCACTTCGCGTTTCATCGCTGCGATGGC
>Ga0316197_10004295_pt1 | contig 10116 bp, 6 predicted proteins | sample OudBiesiAoxic_MG_FD_204939 | JGI IMG/M metagenome (GOLD analysis project Ga0316197, IMG submission 204939) | Coastal sediment microbial communities from Oude Bieten Haven, Netherlands - site A oxic | ecosystem: Environmental > Aquatic > Marine > Coastal > Sediment | place: Netherlands... | reverse complement strand
ACGACCAGAGCTTCTTTCCGGTCTTCGGGTCGAGCGATTCCACCCCGTCCGTCGAGAAATAGACGAAGTGATCCTTGTTCGCGAAGCGGGTCAGATTCGCCTGGGCGTAGCTCACCGTTCCCGCCGCGCTCTTCCAGACGACCGAGCCGTCTTCGGGTTTCAGCGCGACCACCGCGTGATCCGTCCCACCCACCTGGACGATGATGAACTCGCCGTAGGGCAAGGGACTGGCCGAATAGCCGTATTCTTCCTGTCGCTTGCGTCGTCCGAACGTCTGCGGCAGGTCGAGCTTCCAGAGCAACTCGCCGGTCTGCTTGTTCAAACAGCGCAGCTCACCGGCGACCCCGATGGCGAGCAAGCGATCGCCGACGAGCAGCGGTGTGGCGTTGGGTCCCTTGGTAAAGCTCTGGCGATATTCGTCGTGGTTCGACCAGAGGGTGCGGCCATAGCGGTGCTCCCAGATCGTCTCTCCTGTTCCGGCATCCAGACAGACGATCACTTCCTGCTCTTCGACCCGGTACATCGTGTACAGCCGGTCGTTGTCAAAAAGAATCGAGGAAAAGCCGTCCCCCAGGGGCCGCTTCCACAGTAGGGGAGGGCCTTCGTCGGGCCAGCGATCCGCGAGGTCTTCGGTTGCGACCGTGAAATCGCCGCTCGGCCCGCCCCACTGTAGCCAGTCGCCGGCGAATGCCGACGGGGCGATCGTGATCGCCCCCGCGAGGATCAGGAAGAGGGCACGGGTCATCAGGGACCTCCGGAACGCGGTGTGGCACGGCGGTGGGCCTGGGAGGGAATCATACTTCAAGCCCGCAAGAACCTGGGTCCAGGAAACAGACCCGTCCTGCGCAGGTATTCGGGCGCTACTGGCCCAGGCGCCCGAGGCGGCCGCGGCTTGCGGTGACGATCCTGCCGCCGTGGGCATAGGCGATGTCGTTGAGGCGAAGAAACTGTCCCGGACGCCAACGAACCAACGCGCCCCGGACCTCGTCGAGCATGGGCTCGATCTCGACGTCGCGCGCCGGGAGAGTCGCGGCAACGTGAAGGAAGCGGTCGCGGATTTCCTGGGTTTGGAAATGGGCGGCGGTCCACGGAACGAAATCGCTCAGCGGGATGGGCACTGGCTTACGGACGGACATGGGCACCTTCCTGATTGGAGATTCCACTTCAAGATACCACGTGCCCTTCGAAGTTGACGCCGGGCGCCAAGCGTACGGCACATTTCAGAGTATCAGCAGACCGTTCCCCCACGGAGGAAACCATGCACGGTTGCCTTATTTCTCTCAGCTTGTCCGGGGCAGATCGAGCGGTTCGGGCCCACATCCCCGGTGAATACCTCGAGGTCGTGATCACCCGCGCCTAGCGGCGCTCGAAGGATGTCCGATCGAAGCCAGGGCCGGGGCGGATCGTGATACCCCAGCGCTCTGGCTCGAAGGGTGCTTCCTGGTTCCATTGATCGAAGGAGTGTGAATCGTCCGTGACGTAGTGCACCACGTACTCGCCCGCCGGCAATTCGACCAGACCGTCGAATCGTCGGTTTTTGTTGGCCCCGCCGGCGTCCATCGTGTTGCGGGCCGTCATGCGCCAGACCGTCTCGCCCGTCGAGGCATCGGATATCCAGCCGTGGTCGTAGAACCGGTCCCCGTCGTACTCACCTAGCGCGAGGACGTGCAGGACTCCCGGACTGCTCAGACGGAATGCCCTGTCGATGGACTCGTCGGCTCCGACTTCCGTGATCTCGATCAATGGCTCGCCACCCTTCGTGGGTTCGAACGTGCTGAATGATGCCGCTGTGAAGTCGCGGCCCGGTAAGATCGTGATGCCCCAGTTGAACGGATCGTACGGTGGTGGCGCGTTGAAGCGGCCATACGAGTGGGACGTGTCGGTTCCGTAGTACACGACGTAACGACCGGGCTGGAGCCGCAGCGGTTCGTCGAACTGCTGGTTCTTCGTCGCACCGCCAGCCTCCTTCAGGCCCGCGGTGTTCGCGTTCCAGACGACCTCTCGCGTGGTCTCTTCGACGATCCATCCGAAGTCCGACGAGCCCTTCTGCGTCGTCCCTTTCTCGGCCAGACCGTAGACTCGGAGGTCCGCGGCGCGGTCGAGCTTGAATCCCGAGACCAGCAGAGTCGAGTCGCCCAGCCGCTGCTGCAGGATCAGTGCGCCCGGAATCGCTCCCGTCACTTCGAACGTGGGGACGTCCCGCTCGTTGAGGCCCTCGGCGGAAACGGTCGCATGGCCCGCCCCGAGTGCGTCTTCGAGCTGTCTCGGCGACGGCCGATCTCGGCCGATGACCGAGCTCCACCACGACTGCTCCGCCGGTTCGTCGGGGCCGTCGTCTCCGAACCACTCGACACCCGAAAAGTAGTAGAGTTCGTAGCGTCCCGCGGGAAGATCGATTCGCTCGTCCGCGCGGAAAACGTACGGATTGTCCTCGTCCGGCTCGCTGTTGACCGGGTCCATGATCCAGGCCGGTTCGCGCGTGTCGGCATCGAGCAGCCAGGCGTAGGCGATCCTGGTCGCCGCGTCATCCGAATCACTCCAGCGCCAGATCAAGAAGTTGTTCGTCGAGCGAAAGGCCAGTCCCTGAGCCTCTATTGTCACCGCGGCGTCGCGCGGCAATTCGAAGCCTACGACGCGCAGATCGTAGGGCGCCGGTCGTTCGATCCGTGCGATCACGCCGGCCTGTCCCACCGTTGGCGCCAACATGAGCGCTGCCACGAACCACAGGGCTCCGTTCCTGATTCCTGTAAACATTTGATCGCCTCTTCTCTTTTCGAGTCAGATCGCTTCGCGCGCGTGCCGCTCGACCAGTTCCAGGAAGCCTGCGTGGTTTCGTAGAGGCTCGATCCGTGGGTCGATCAGCAGCGCCTCGATCGACCAGACGGAAGGGACCGATAGTACGCGGTCGAAGGTTTCCACCGCAGCGTCGGATTCACCGGTCATCGTGTAGACCCACGCCAGATCTTGCAGCAACCAGGCCCCGACGAAGATGTCCTTTTCCAACGGAAGCAACTCGACCGAGCGGCGTCCCTCGCGCAACGCCTCTTCCTTGCGTCCCAGTCCCGCGTAGGTCAACGCGAGGGAACTGTGCAATCTCGGGTTGTCCGGGTCCCGAAGCAGGTCGGACTGGAGTATTCTCTCGGCGTCGACGAATTGGGTCATCGCGTCCTCGGTGCGCCCCTGGAGCAGCCGCGTCCAGCCGACCAACAGGGGAGTAGGGTAGTCGTACCACTGACCGTCCACGCGCTCGACCGATGAGATGAACGCGATCGCCCCCTCGAAATCTCGCGCATAGAGCAGCACCTGCCAGCCGTGAGCGAATTTCCACGGCCCGGGAGGTACGGGGTCGAACTGGGGAGCGGCGATCCTGGCGGATTCCTCAGTGCCGTCTCGCAGAACCGGGGTCATCGTTCGGTAGATCCGGGCGGAAGGGTAGTCCGGGGCCAGATCCAACGCCTGCTCGAAGTAGGGCAGGGCGTCATCGTAGCGTCGCATGCAGAGCAATGTCAGGCCGACCTCGTGAGTTGCCTCGACCTCCCGGGGATTCAGGCTGCGCGCCCGCTCCAGATTCTCGAGTGCCGTATCCCAGTCGCCTTGCCGTCGGGCGACGTAACCCATCCAGCGCACCAGTTCCGAGTTGCCGGGCAGTCCCTCCCGGGCGAGGTTCATCTCGGCCTGGGCCCGGTCGTATTCGCGTTGGACGTACAGGCAGGTCCCGAGCGCAAGGTGAGCCTCGGGCAGGTCGGGATCTAGCTCCAGGGCTCGAGTCGCCGCCGCCACGGCCACGCCCAGGTCCTCCGGGCCACCGCCGCTCATCCAGTAGTGATCCCGCGCGGCACGGGACAGCCCGGTGTAGGCCAGGGCGAAGGTCGGATCCCTGGTCACCGCGCGCTCGAAACGTTCACGCGAGGTGACGAGGTTCTGCATCAGTTGCCCCGGCCGGTTCAGGAACTCGAGTCCCTGCAGGTACAGATCGTAGGCCTCGACGTCGGTCGTCGGCAGCGCGGTGATCCGCTTGCGCTCTTCGGCAGAAAGCGTGGCCTGCAGCGCTATCGCCACCCGCTCCGCGATGTCGCTCTGGATCCCGAGGATGCCCTCGACGCTGACCTCGCGGTTGTAGCTCTCGGCCCAGAGGTTTTCCTCGTCGGCCACGTCGATCAACTGGACGTTGATCCGCACCTGGTCCCCGGCACGTCGCACCGCGCCCTCGAGCACCGCGCCGACGTCCAACTCCTGGCCGATCTGTTTGAGCTTCTTCTTCGTGCCCCCGTACTCCATCACCGAGGTGCGGGAGATCACCTTGAGATCGCCGATCTTGGCTAACCGATTGAGGATGTCGTCGTGGATTCCGGCGGTGAACGAGTCGTTCTCTTCGCCGCCGCCCATGCTTTCGAACGGCAGCACGGCGATCGAGGGCACAGACCGGGAAGAGGTGATCGGGGGAGACGGGTCGGACGAGGAGTCGGCGGTCATCTTCTCCCATGTCGTCCAGCCGATCCAGCCGATCATCAAGGTGAAGACTATCGCCGCCAGGACCCGGACGATCGTCCGAGGCGGCCGCGAGGCCTGCGGTTCGGGAGGTGGCGTCGGGAGTCGTAGGTCGACGGAGGTGATCTCCGCCAGGATCGTATCCAGGCTACGGCGTGCTTCACCGGCCGACGCGAGACGGTCGTCGACCTTTTTCTGCAGGCACTGCACCATCAGCTTGCGGGCGGGCTCCGGTGTTTCGGCGGGCAGAGCGTCCCAGTCCGGCTCCTGGCGCAGGACGGCGACCAACCTGTCCCAGCGAGTCTCGCCGTCGAAGGCGACCTTGCCGGCGAGCATGCGGTACAACACCCCGCCGAAGGACCACAGATCGGTCCTCGCGTCGAGGGGAAGTCCCCGCGCCTGTTCCGGGCTCATGTAGTCGACGGTGCCGAGGATCGATCCGGGCTGGGTCCCGGTCGAGTCCGACGAGGATTCGTCCTCGGGTTCTGCCTCGAGATCCTGGGCGATGCCAAAGTCCAGCACCTTGACGTGGCCGTCGGGCGTGACGTAGATGTTGGCCGGCTTCAGATCGCGGTGGATCACTCCGCGCTCGTGGGTTGCTTCCAGCGCAGCGGCGACCTGGCTGCCGATCGTCAGCGCCTGATCTATCGAGAGTGGCCCGCCGGCCAGTCGCTGGGCCAGGTCCTGTCCGGCGATCAATTCCATCGCCAGGAAACGTGTTCCCTTCAGATCGTGAAGACCGTAGACCGTGGCGATGTTGGGGTGGTTGATCGAGGCCAGCAGTTTCGCCTCGCGTTCGAACCGAGCCAGACGCTCGGGGTCGGTCAGAAAGGCCTGGGGCAGGAACTTGATCGCGACTTCACGCTCGAGCTGGGTGTCGATCGCCTTCCACACCACTCCCATCCCGCCCTCGCCCAGTTTCTCGACCAGGCGGTAGTGCGCGAGTGTGCGACCGGACTCGATGGGTGTGTCGTTCTCCAGAATGCGGGAATTGTACGGTATCGCGGTGGCTGTAGGAAGCGTCGGTAGGAACTACTCTTACAGGCTACTTAACGCCTCGTGAAGCTCGTTCATGCTCTGGAACCGCCGATCCCGGGATTTTGCCAGACAATGGAAGACCAACTGACCGTGCAGGGGAGACATCGCCCGGTTCTGGGCGGTGATCCCCTGGGGTTGGTCCCGCAGGACTCCGACGATGATATCCGCCGAGGTCTGACCCTGGAAAGCACGCTGTCCGGTGGCCATTTCGTAGAGGAGCGCTCCGACCGAGAAGACGTCCGACCGCGCGTCGAGCTGCCGGCCGCGGATCTGCTCGGGAGACATGTAAGGCAGCGATTCGAGGATCACGCCTTCGCCGGTCAGCGAGAGGGTCAGGGTCGGGATGTCGTCGGTGTCGATCCCCGGGTCGTCGTCCATTTCGCGAATCTCGGCCAGGCCGAAGTCGAGCACTTGTATCACGCCGTCGGCGCGAACCATCACGTTTCTGGGTTTGAGCGCTCGGTGGATCACGCCTTTCTCATGGGCCAGGCGCAAGGCGTCGGTCAACTGCAGGGCGAGGGCGACGAAGGCCTCCGGGGCGAGTCCACCTGCAGGGACGTACTGGTCGAGGGGTTTGCCGTCGACCAGGTCCATGCTGACGATCTGCGAATCGCCGACACTCTCGATGGTGTGCACCCGAACGATGTTGGGGTGCAGCCCCGAGGCGACGGTCCGGTTGTCCCGTTTGAACAGTTCGAGGCGCTCGGCGTCGTCTTTGATCACGTCGGGGAGGATCTTGATCGCGACCTCCCGATTCGAACGCTGATCAACCGCTTTCCAGACGTTGCCCTTCGAGGGGTCGCAGAGTGGTGCGACCAATCGAAAATCTCCCAGCATGGCTCCCGGCTCAGGCATGGATGCAGTCTAGTGTGGCCGGAGCGCCCAAGGCAAGTTGAGTTTCCGGAACATCGGCCGTCTCCCAGCGTCATTTCGTAGTAAATTCACCTGGTAGTGCAGGGAGGCCGAACGATGTCCGTTTCATCTATCTTGGTGACAGCCATGACGCTCGGGCTTGTTGCCTGTCCGGCCTTCGGTCAAGCTGCTCCACCATCTCCGGACGAGCAGCGTCTTGTCACCGAGTTCGATTCGTTTGCGGCAGTTGAGTGGCCGAGGATACTCGAAGAGATCCACACCGGCATGGAGCACGCGGTCGAGTTGAAGGGAGCCACGAAGGTTCCGATGAGCAGAAAGAACAGCTATATCGTGTTCTGGATCGTGGAGAAGCCGGACGACTATATTTCCGAAGTCATCCGAAGCAATTCTCTCAATGCGCCATACAAGGGAATCGTCAGATTCAACGTCAAGGTAAGCAAGGGTTCGATCGTCGTGAAAGGACCGAAGGCCCACTGCAAGGAGAAGCCACTAAAAGAGTGTCTCGAGCACGGTGGCAAACTGGCGGACGGAATGTTCTCGACGGGCGGGGACTATACCGTCGAGCAACTTCACGAAGTTGTTCTCGCCTACGTCCCCGGCGACGCGGAGTGGACGAGAGAACGTAACGCGGCGGTTCTGGACATCATCGCGACGATGCCCAGCGTTTCATCGCTCGACAAGTAGGACGCGTCCGGTTCAGATCAGTTGTACTGCATCGCGTCGAACCCCTGGCCGCTGTTGATCGCCGATCCGGGGCCGGGCTTGGTGCGCGGTACGGTGACGTAGCAGTCGCTGGAGCTCTGAAGTCCGCAGGAGTCGGTGGCGATTATACGAATGCGGTATACGCGGCCATCCGCTTTTCCCTCGGTGCTGCGCTGCGCACGGATCCAGACCCGTTCGATGCTGCCGTCGGCCGCACGGTCGATCGCGGCGTCAGGGTACGGGTCGTTCCCGTCGAGTGCGGTAAAGGCCAGGGCCGTGGGCTCGTCGCTCGTTACCTGGACTTCAATCTGAGGTCCGTCCGATTCGCAGTTGTCGCTTGCGTTGTACTGGAACCCGACGTCGATCATCCCGCCCCGGGCCGGGTAGATCGTGCCTTGCGCCACCGAACAACTCACGACCGGGGCTTCGGCGTCGACACGGACGAACAGCGAGTCGGAATCGACCTGGCCGCATTCGTCCATTGCCGTCGAGGTCACCGCCAAGTTACATGCCGGTCCCGCCGTGGTCGTGTTGAAGATCAGGTCTTCCGTCGCCGTGCAACGGTCGAAGACGTTGGTTGCCTCGCGCACGGCGGCGACCGCATCGGCTTCGGTCTTCAGGCAGTGGAGACCTTTGACCGATGGGATCTTGAGGCGCTCGATGTTGATCTCCGGCGGCGTCGCATCGACGCGGACGCTGCGGCGTGCGGCCGACTGATTGCCGCACGCGTCGACTGCGGTCACCTCGAGGTCGGCCACGCATTCCTTCTCCACGACTCCGACGGCCAGATCGACGGAGGTGCAGTCGGTCACGCTGAAGCCGGGGCCGGTGAAGGCGTTTCGCGCCGAGTCGATCGTCGGATAACAGGCGTCCATGGCCGGTATGGCCAGGGCCGGCGCTTGCGGGTCAATGGTCATCCGGAGGTGCGTGCCTGTGAGGTCCGTGGGGTTGCCGGCGCCGTCCATGGCCATCACCGAGAAGCCGGCCTGGCAGGTCGCTGGCGACACCCCACCCAGAGTGACGTTGAACGTCGGATCCGTGCAGTCGTCGGTCGCCTTGACGGCCAGGACGGCGGCAGCCTGTGCCGAAGCCGTGTCCGCGAAGCATTGCCCGATCACCGCGGCGTCGACCGAGACCACAGGTGCGAACTGGTCCTCCGCGGCCTCGTCGATTCCTCCGATGCAGTTATTGTCTCGGTTGTCGCACCCGCGGCCGCGCCAACGCTCCGACGGTTCGCCGTGTACGTCCGCCGTGTCGGACAAACACGCCGCGACACACAGTTCCGATAGCGTGCCCTGAAAACTCAGGTCGTCGCGCGCAAAACCCAACGCAATCCGCACGACATCGAAGATGCCGCGGGTGATCACAAGGGGCAGCGAGGGAATCTTTCCGACGTACGGCGTGTCCTCCGTCGCCGCGCCAACCACTTCGGTGATGGTGTTCAGTATGCTGAAGAAAAACGCGGTGCCGTCAAGGGCACGCGTCAGGCCGCGTGTCGCGCCCTGCTTGGAAATCGCGTTGGCATACTCGGCGTAGTTGTCCTGGCAGGCAGCCGCGATGGCGCGGGTGGTCGCCTCCGGCGGCAACAGTTGATCCAGCGAGGTCGTCAGGACCTCCGGAATCTCCAGGACGCCGGGAGCCTGGGCCAGCGCCGAGCGGAGTTGTTCCAGTTCAGCGTCGGTCGCATCCTCGAAGACCGCGTACGTGGATGGCGCGAACGGCACCTGGAGCATGTTGGCGGCCAGAGCCGACTCGATCCGCTGCGTCAGCACGGGATTCTGTAGCGCGCCGGACAAAGCGATTTCCATCCGCTGAAGGTAGCTGATCATTTGTTCGCGGAACCGTTCGGTATTCTGCGCGATATCGATCACACCCCCAGCAGCGGCTTCGCCGTCGCCCGGCGGTACGGTTTCGTCCACCGCTAGCACTCCGCCGGTTGCCAGGAGAAATGCGAGCAAGAGCAGAACACCTGTGCGCAACATCGCCATCCGATTACCTCCCCTCGGAGGGACAGAGGTTGGTCTCGACGCGGAGGCTGCCGTCGGTGCTCATTCCGAAACCGTTCTGCATCCCCGACGTCGTGCCGCCAGCGAGGAAGAAGACCGCTTCTCCCGGTGCCGGGGCCAGGCCGTCTACGAGCCAATCGTCGGAGGGCGAGCAGACGACCTCTGTGAAAGCACCCGCCTGGAGAATGCTGCCGGTATCCCGCAGCACCTTCAAGTCGCCGCTGAGAAGTATGAAATCGTCGAAGCCGGTTTCGATCTGCCAGGCCAGTCTCTGCCGGTCAGGGAAGCTGACGAAGATGAGATCGTCGGCGAGATCGCAGGCATCGCCCAACAGATTCCGGTTGCGGTCGGCCTGCCCGGGATTCCAGGCGAACGAGCAGTTGTCGCAGGCATCGCCTCGACCGTCGGCATCTCTGTCCGCCTGGGATTCGTTGGCCAGCATGGCGCAGTTGTCGCGGGTGTCGATGGCGATGTCACCGTCGGCGTCGGAATCGCAGGCGTCGCCCACCTGGTCTATGTCCAGATCACCTTGATCGGAGTTGAAGACCACCGGACAGTTGTCGGCCAGTTCGGAAACGCCGTCGGCGTCGAAATCAAATTCTGCCGGCGGTGAGAGCGCTGCCGTCGGATCGGAGTCGTCCGCGTCGCACGCCGCCCCCGGCAGATCGTGATCGGCGTTCGTCTGGTCGGCGTTCTGTGTTTCCGGGCAGTTGTCGAGGCAGCAAGGCTGCGTCCGGATCGACGAGGCCACCTCACGGCCGCAGCTAGCGTAGGTGCCAAAGTCCAGGAAGAATTGCAGGTTGATCCTACAGTCCACGTCGTCGAAGCAGTGTTCGCCTCGGACGCTGATCTTATCCGCCAGGCCGTCGTTATCTTCGTCGCAGTCGCAGACGTCCCCGATCCCATCGAAGTCCAGGTCCGCCTGGTCCGTGTTCGGCGTGTTGGGGCAGTTGTCGATCGAGGTGCAGACTGAATCGCCGTCGGCATCCTTGACCACATCTGCCGGACA
>Ga0316197_10004293_pt1 | contig 10119 bp, 9 predicted proteins | sample OudBiesiAoxic_MG_FD_204939 | JGI IMG/M metagenome (GOLD analysis project Ga0316197, IMG submission 204939) | Coastal sediment microbial communities from Oude Bieten Haven, Netherlands - site A oxic | ecosystem: Environmental > Aquatic > Marine > Coastal > Sediment | place: Netherlands... | reverse complement strand
CTGGCTTAACACCGATATACGACGCCTGTTCTGACGATAGTTGGGTCAGCTTCACACCGATCCGGTCCAGATGCAGACGCGCAACTTTTTCGTCTAGGTGTTTGGGCAGGATGTAGACCTGATTGTCGTAGTTTTCGCCATTCTTCCAAAGTTCGATCTGGGCCAGCACCTGGTTGGTGAAGGAAGCGGACATGACGAAGGATGGATGACCTGTGGCATTGCCGAGGTTCAGAAGGCGGCCTTCGGACAGGAGCAGGATGCGGTTGCCCGAGGGCATTTCGATCATGTCCACCTGTTCTTTGATGTTCGTCCATTTGTGGTTCTTGAGGCTGGCCACCTGAATCTCGTTGTCGAAGTGGCCAATGTTGCCGACGATGGCCATGTCCTTCATCTCGCGCATGTGCTCGATGCGGATAACGTCCTTGTTGCCAGTGGTGGTGATGAAGATGTCGGCTGACCCGACCACGTCTTCCAGCAGGACAACTTCGAACCCGTCCATTGCAGCTTGCAGCGCGCAGATCGGGTCCGCCTCTGTCACTTTCACGCGTGCGCCGGCACCTGCGAGGGACGCAGCAGAGCCTTTGCCCACGTCGCCATAGCCACACACGACGGCAACCTTGCCGGCCATCATCGTGTCGGTGGCGCGGCGGATGCCGTCGACAAGCGATTCCTTACAGCCGTATTTGTTGTCGAATTTCGACTTGGTGACGCTGTCGTTCACGTTGATCGCCGGGAACGGAAGCTGACCGTCACGCATCAGTTGGTAGAGGCGGTTGACGCCGGTTGTGGTTTCCTCGGACACGCCTTTGATCGCGTCGCGGACCTTGGTGAACCAGCCCGGGGAAGCTTTCATGCGTTTGGCGATCTGTTTCTTGATCACCTCTTCCTCTTCGGATTGCGGGACGGGGATGATGTCTTCGCCCGCTTCGGCCCGCGCGCCCAGAAGCACGTAAAGCGTCGCATCGCCGCCATCGTCGAGGATCATGTTCGCGCCTGCGGGGAACATGAAGGACTTGTCGAGGTAATCCCAATGCTCTTCCAACGTCTGTCCCTTGATCGCGAAGACCGGAATACTGGCTTCAGCAATCGCGGCTGCGGCGTGATCTTGGGTCGAGAAGATGTTGCACGACGCCCAACGCACGTCCGCGCCAAGTGCGGTGAGCGTTTCGATCAGGCAGGCCGTTTGAATGGTCATGTGCAACGATCCGACGATACGCGCGCCGGCGAGTGGCTTGCTCTCACCATATTCCTCACGCAGAGCCATCAGGCCCGGCATTTCGGTCTCGGCAATGTCGAGTTCCTTGCGACCAAATCCGGCCAACGAAATGTCTTTAACGATGTAATCTTTGGCCATGTCCGGCACTCCTGCATATCATGCTCGTTTGGGCGTGGAGGTAGCACGGGGTTGCACCTGCGGCAATGCGGTGCAGATTGGCATCCTGAGCAAGTGAGGCGAATATGGCAAAGGCTCCAAGAGCGTGGCAAAGGATGTTGTCTGGTCGCAGGCTTGACCTGCTGGATCCGACGCCTGTGGATATTGAGATCGAAGACATTGCGCATGGGCTAGCGTTTGTGGCGCGCTGGAACGGACAGACGTTTGGCGACTACGCGTATTCGGTGGCCGAGCATTCGTTGTTGGTAGAGACATTGTTTGCCCGATTGAGCCCCAAAGCACCCGCGGCAGAACGGTTAACCGCATTGCTGCATGATGCCCCGGAATATGTGATCGGGGATATGATTTCCCCGGTAAAGGCCGCCGTGGGACCCGGCTATGGCGCGTTGGATGACCGTCTGACAGCTGCTGTGCATATCCGGTTTGGCCTACCTGCAGTGACGCCTGTGCGGTTGAAGAGGCAAATTAAGAAAGCGGACCGCATCAGCGCGTGGATGGAGGCGACCCAAATTGCCGGATTCACGCGGTCAGAGGCAGACAAGTTCTTTGGTGCGCCTGATCTGGACCTGATTGCGGATTTGCGGATCGTTTTGCGCCCCCCGGTTGAGGTGCGCAACGAGTTTACGATGCGACATGCGCAGTTGTTGGGGCAGATGTCATGATCACCGTGCGCAAGGCAGGTACTTTGGATGCGCGACAAATGGCAGAGCTACTGGATGCCATCATCCAGAAAGGGGGCACAACTGCACATACCGATCCCGTATCACGCGACACTATTCACAACTGGATGCAGCGGGATCCGCCCCGGTCAGCCTGGCATATTGCTGAAGACGAAAAGGGGCAGGTGCTTGGGTTTCAGTTCCTCGAACCGCATCCTGACTTACCGCCAGAGGCCTGCGATGTCGCGACGTTTGTGAAGGTCGGACAAACTAGGCTTGGCATCGGGTCCAAGCTCTTTGATGCCTCAATACGTGCTGCGATGGAACTTGGGTACACGTGGATAAACGCGACGATCCGCGCGGACAACATTGGTGGACTGACCTATTACCAAAGCCGGGGTTTTGAGGATTACGCGCGGCATCCGAACGTGATTTTAAGCGACGGTCAGATCGTGGAAAAGGTCAGCAAACGGTGTAATTTACCTTAACGCGGGCTACGTTTCGCCAGAATGCGTTGCAACGTGCGGCGGTGCATGTTCAGGCGGCGCGCGGTTTCTGACACGTTGCGATCACACAATTCATACACACGTTGGATGTGCTCCCAGCGCACGCGGTCCGCGCTCATCGGGTTTTCTGGCGGAGGAGGAAGATCATCACCTTTTGCCAAAAGCGCATTGGTGATGTCGGTCGCATCGGCGGGTTTCGACAGATAATCGGTCGCGCCGATCTTTACCGCGGCCACGGCTGTCGCAATTGCACCATAGCCCGTAAGCACCACCACCCGGCTGTCCGGGCGCCGTTCGCGGATCACTTCAACAACATCGAGGCCATTGCCGTCTTCCAGACGCAGGTCGACAACCGCATAGGCTGGCGGCCGTGCTGTTGCGATGGCAGAACCTGCAGTCACAGACGGGGCGGTCTCAACTTCAAATCCACGCTTTTCCATGGCTTTGGCGAGACGGCGCAAAAACGGCTCGTCATCGTCCACCAAAAGCAGGCTTTTGTCTTCCCCCAGATCTTCTGCAGTTCTCTCGCTCACGTGGTTCCCTCCCGTGCGATGTGTTGACGCACACTATGACTGGCGTTTTTTCCAACATCAACGGGCAATTAACGTTCGTCTAGCCGACTTCAAGAAAGCACGCTGCTCTTTCTGCCACAGCTTCGGGGCTGAGGTCGCGGCGGAAGAATTCCACAAATCCATCTTCGGGCATGACCAGATAGCTGAAAGTCGAGTGATCCACGAGGTAGTATTCATCATCGCCGGGCTGACGACGGTAATACGTGCGGTAGGCTTGGCTGGCCGAACGTACCTGCTCTTCTGACCCGGTGAGCCCAATCATGTCTTCGTGCAGGTTGGCTGCAAAATCGCCCACAACCTCGGGGGTGTCGCGCTGTGGATCGATCGAGATGAAGACAGGCGTCACATCAAGCCCCTGTTCATGCAGCAAATCCACCGCCTCGGCGTTGCGCGCGGTATCGAGCGGGCAGACATCCGGGCAGAACGTGTATCCGAAATAGAGCAGCGACGGTTTGGTGATGACATCTTGGTCTGTCACAGTCTGGCCTTGCGCATTCACAAGGGTGAACGGCCCGCCGATCTGCTCGGTCCCGCCAGCGACCTGAGTTGTCCGGCATTGAGCATATTTGTCGCCGGCTGTGTCCACTGGCATGGTGGCGTACCAGATACCGCCAATCAACGCACAAATAGCGACCAGGCCTGAAACCACTGCAATCCGCATCTCATCATCCTCTCTGCCGATGCGCGAATTATGCGCTTCTCTTAAAGTGAGCCTTGCTTATGCTCTCTGTTTGTCGAGTTAAGGGTTTTCCAAGCTCACACAAGCGGCGAAAGGGCGCAGATGACGCACTCAGAATTGGGACTGTTCCATGAACGCGAGCGCAGAAGCTTTATCCGGCTGCGCACCATGATCTGGTTGCGGTGGTTTGCGATCATTGGTCAGCTGACAGCGATTACGTTAGCACAGCGGCTTTACAACCTGCAGCTTGAACTGGGCTTGTGTTATCTGGCCGTGGGCGTGTCGGTTGTGGGCAACCTGATCGCCATTTTTGTGTTTCCGGAAAACAAACGCCTGAACGAGGCCGAGAACTTTTTGATGGTTCTCTTCGATCTTTTGCAGCTGTGTTTTCTCCTTTATCTGACCGGCGGACTTCATAATCCTTTCACCATTCTGATCCTTGGACCGGTGATTGTGTCGGCCACGATCATGACGCTGCGCTCGACTTTGATCATTGGGACGACAGCCTTGGCGCTTGTTTCACTCATGGTGTTTTTCCATCTGCCATTGCGGACAGAACAAGGGTTCATCCTACGCATTGCAGATGTGTTTGTGTTTGGTCAGTGGATCGCGATCACAATCGCCGTTGTGTTCATGTCGCTCTACGCGCGGCAAACCACCGAGGAAATGACATCAATGAGCGATGCTGTTGTCGCAACCCAGATGGCGCTGAGCCGCACGCAGATGTTGAATAATCTGGGAGGGGTTGTTGCCGCAGCGGCGCATGAACTTGGAACGCCTTTGGCCACGATCAAATTGACCAGCGCGGAGTTGATCGAAGACCTGAACGACAAACCGGAGCAACAGGAGGATGCTATTCTGATTCGCGAACAGGCGGATCGATGTCGGGATATCCTGCGATCCATGGGGCACGCCGGCAAAGAAGACATTCACATCCGGACAGCGCCTTTGGTCGAAGTGATCCGCGAAGCTGCGGAACCGCATCTACATCGCGGAAAAGACGTGATGATTGAGGGATTTGACGAAGACGGTCCGTCATCGACGCCACCCTCTGCGCTGCGGCGCCCCGAGGTCATTCACGGCCTTCGCAATCTCATCCAGAATGCGGTCGATTTCGCGCGCGCAACCGTCTGGATCGAAGCACGGTGGAGCGACAAGGACATCACCATCCGCATTATGGATGATGGACCCGGCTATCCTACCAATATGCTTGGCAGAATTGGTGATCCGTTTGTCCGCAACCGTCGGACGGAACGAGACCGTAAGGCACGCCCTGAATATGAAGGCATGGGGTTGGGGCTTTTTATCGCCAAGACGCTGTTGGAAAGATCAGGAGCTGAGCTGAGCTTTGCCAATGGCAGTGAAATTGAAAGCGGAAAATCACCCAAGCGCGGTGCCATCATTCAAGCCGTCTGGCCCAGAGAGGCTATTGTTCCCCCACCCCGCGCGAAAGGCGAAGGAATTGGGGAAAACCAGCCGATTGAAATATAACATGCGCGCGACGCTAACCTTAACCAACCGTTAATGTTCTCAGCGTTCACTGGCTTTGTCGTCGTTGCAACGGGTGTCAGAAGTCGTGTCTTTGCTAGGATTTTCGGTTCTCATAGGTGTGACCATTGCTGGTTTCATCAGCCTTTTCATCTGGTTGGCCGGGCGTGCGCCGCAATCCATGCAAGATGCCACTATGGCTAGACCCTCAGAAATCGCGCTGATATTTGAGGACAGTGTGCTGGTGGATGCCGCCGATGAGGTTTGGCAACTTTTGGATGCGTCGCAATCGGACCGACCTGATTGGACAGATGTGTGTCTCGCCTTGAAAGCTCTGGTGCCTGACTTGCCAGACATGTTGCCCAAGTCGCCTCTCATCCTGCCACATCTTTCCGGCCCCAAAGTGACGGTTGATGTTATTGGTGACAGGACGAGGGTCAGCCTTATGCCCTCTGAAGATATGCATCATGACTGGTTTCAGGCTTTGCAGGATTGTGCCGAGCTTTCGCTCATGCGGCCCGCTTTTGATCACGCCCCTAACCCGGTGTGGTGTGTTGATGAGGACGGAACGGTTTTGTGGGGCAATTCGGCCTATCAAATGCTGGCTGACACGTATGACGGATCAGACGATTTTGCGCATCACGTGACCGAGGCGTTAGGTGAGTTAGGTGATGTGCAAGGGACGCGGGTGGATTTGACCTCTGCCAAGACGCGTCAGACACGATGGTTCGAGGTGACAATCCAACCAACCGACAAGGGCATTCTACATTTCGCGACGGCGGTGGACGCGGTTGTGCGCGCGGAAGAGGCGCAACGCAATTTCGTACAGACCCTGTCCAAGACATTCGCAAACCTGACGACGGGTCTGGCGATTTTTGATCGCAATCGGCGCCTTGCCCTTTTCAACCCGGCATTGATTGATCTCAGCGGTCTGAGTGCAGAGTTTCTAAGCAGCCGCCCAAACCTGTTCGAGTTCTTTGACAAGCTGCGCGACCATCAGATCATGCCGGAACCCAAGAACTATGACACCTGGCGCGAACGGATGGCAAAACTTGTTGCTGCCGCCAGCGATGACAGGTTCAGCGAGACCTGGAACCTCGTCGATGGTCAGACTTTTGACGTCACCGGGCGTCCCTATCCGGATGGCGCCATTGCGTTCCTGTTTAACGATATTACCGCCGAGGTGTCTCTAACACGGGGGTTTCGCACAGAACTTGAGACCATGCAGTCGTCCTTGGACGCGATGGAAGACGCCGTCGCAATCTTTAATCAGCAAGGCATCCTGATTGCGTCGAATGCCGCCCATAAAACCATGTGGGCCACAGACCCGGACACGTGCCTGACCGAAGCGACGATTCTGGATGCGACCCAACAATGGAAAGCTGCGTTCCACCCGGCCCCGCTTTGGCCGGAACTGCGCGAGTTCGTCACGAAAACGAGCGAACGCGCCAGTTGGGACAGTGATCTGCGTTCCAGAGACGGGCGCGAAGTGACCTGTCGGGTGGATCCGATTTGTTACGGGTCGACGATGATCCGCTTTTGCTATGCCCCCCCTGGGCGCGCCGGATCTAACACGGATGAACCGTTGCAGATTGTGTCTGCCTGATGTGACATGACTTGCGGCCCGGCATGGGGCAGGTAATCTGCCGCCATGACGACACACCGCGCGGAATTTCACCTAGCTTCACCCGAGGATACCGCGCAGTTGGCCGTGCGCCTGGGCGCGGAATTGCGGGCAGGAGACTGCGTTCTCTTGTCTGGCGGCATCGGTGCAGGCAAAAGCCATTTCGCACGCGCGCTGATCCTGTCACGCTTGGCTGAACCCGAAGACGTGCCATCGCCGACCTTCACACTTGTTCAGACCTACGATCTGCTTGATGGCGAACTTTGGCACGCCGACCTTTACCGTTTGAGTGATGTCAATCACATCATCGAGCTTGGCCTCCTTGACGCGATGCAATCGGCGATCACACTGATCGAATGGCCCGATCGGTTGGCGGATTTGACGCCGAGAAACGCTTTGCATATCGAGATCGGAGATGCCGCAAGAGATGACACCCGGACGCTCAATATGAACGCAACAGATGAACGGTGGGCGCGAGTCATTGAGGCGCTGCAAACATGACCGCTTTCAACGCCTTTCTGGAGCACGCCGGTTGGTCAGGCGCAGATCAAACGCCGCTTGCAGGAGATGCATCGACACGGCGCTATATCAGGCTCTGTTCCGGCGCAAAACGTGCGATTTTGATGGTTGACCCACAGGACGATATAGGACGTTTTGCATGGATTGCGCAGCATCTGCGGAACGTAGGTTTATCCGCGCCGGACATCTTTGCGAAAGAGCCCGGATTGATGCTTCTGGAAGATTTCGGGGATGATCAGTTTGCGACTGTCATCACAAAATCGCCCACCAAGGAAAGCGAACTGTATCGGGCCGCCGCGGATGTCGTGTGTTGGCTTGAAAACGCTGCTCATCCAATAGGGTTAAACACAACAACACCCCGGGATTTAGCGCTCATCATAGAGCCTGTGTTCACCGATTACCTGCCTGCGTTCGGCATAGACGCGCGGCATACACAAGCAGATCTCACAAGCAGATTGGCCGATGCGCTAGACGCACATGTTCCAGATACCCAGGTGCTTGTGTTGCGTGATTTCCATGCCGAAAACATGATCTGGTTGCCCGGGCGGGAAGGAGTCAAAAGGGTTGGTTTGCTGGATTTTCAGGATGCGCTCATCGGGCCGCCGATCTATGATCTCGTCTCCATGCTGCAAGACGCACGACGCGATGTCAGCGTGGATTGTCACGATGCAACCCTGATGTTTTACGCGACTAAATCGGGGCGCGACATGGAGGCGGTATTGCCAGCGTTTCACCTGCTTGGGATACAACGGAACCTGCGCATCCTTGGCATTTTCGCCCGACTGGCCCAGCGCTCTGGCAAAACCGGGTACCTTGAACTGATCCCGCGCGTTTGGGAGCATGTCCAGACAAGCCTGCGGTCCCCCGCGGCTGCTCCACTGGCCAACCTCGTCGACCACGTGTTCCCGAAACCGACACCCGAACAGCTTGGAAAGATCAAAGCTCAATGCCAGACGCCGTAATGTTATTTGCCGCAGGGTTCGGAACGCGCATGGGCGCTTTGACCGAAGACCGGCCCAAGCCACTGGTGACGGCGGCAAACCGGCCGTTGATTGACCACGCCATGGCGATTGTGCGCGACTACGGCCCCAAAACGGTTGTGTGCAACGCCCATTACAAGGCGGACCAGATTGTCGGTCATTTTGCGGGAACAGAGGTTATCGTGGCGGTAGAACAGCCTGATATTCTTGATACGGGAGGAGGCTTGAAAGCGGCTTTTCCGTTGCTGAACGCTGACCCGGTGTTCACGATGAACACTGATGCCGTTTGGAAGGGACCGAACCCATTGAGCCTGCTTGCCAATGCGTGGACAGACGACATGCAAGCGTTACTTTTGTGCGTGCCCAAAGCCAACGCCATCGGGCATATCGGTGGCGGAGACATCGATATTGACGACAGTGGGTATGCTACCTGGGGCGAAGATAAGATTTATTCAGGCGTGCAGATCATCCGCACTGATATCGTCTCTAATATGGCCCAAAACGTGTTTTCTCTGAAAGCCGTTTGGGAGGAGATGGTCACCCAAGGCGCACTTCGGGCCATGACGTATCCGGGTCTCTGGTGCGATGTGGGTCACCCCGACGGCATCGCATGCGCCGAGGCTATGCTGGCGGATCACGATGTTTAAGCCTGCGACTTCCCCTCGCCTGTTTGCGTTGCCGCCGGGTGTTGATTTTGCCGAAACTTTGGTGCGCGGGTTAAAACACCGTTTGGTCGATGCACCGCCGGAAGCAATGGGGCGGGTGGAACTGATCCTGAACACCCGCCGAATGCAGCGCCGGGTGGAAGCGGTTTTTGATGCACATGGTGCGGGTTTTCTGCCCAGAATCAAACTGATCACCGATCTTGCCCATCCGGTCGACAAAGCAATGTTGCCAAAACCGGTCTCTGCCCTGCGCCGCCAACTGGAGCTTGCTGAACTTGTAAAGGGTCTGATCGAAGCCGATCCAAATATCGCGCCGCGGTCGGCGACTTATGATCTGGCACAATCGCTGAACTCGTTTCTGGACGAAATGCAGGCCGAAGGTGTTTCCACGCACGACATCTCTGCGCTTGATGTGACGGACCAATCCGGCCATTGGGAGCGCGCGCTTCGGTTCCTAACGATCGTGACGAGGTATATCGATGCGCAGTCTGAAACGCCCGACGCCGCGGCGCTTAACAGGCTGGTTCTGGCCTCAAAACTCGAAAGATGGGCGACAGAACCGCCGACACATCCGATCATCGTTGCCGGGTCTACCGGATCACGCGGGACAGCGTTTCGGTTGATGTCAGCGGTCGCAAACCTGCCGCAAGGCGCAGTTGTTCTGCCCGGGTTCGACTTTGATACACCGAAACACGTCTGGGATGTTCTGACCAGCAACGTCACGAATACCGAGGCGATGCAGGGCGAGGACCACCCGCAGTTCCGATTTGCGAGATTGATGCACCATTTGGGGCTCTCCGGCGACGCAGTCGCGAACTGGTCGGACGTTCCTGCCCCAAGCCCCGCCAGAAATGCGCTGGTGTCGTTGGCGATGCGACCCGCGCCGGTGACCGACCAATGGTTGAGCGAAGGACCGGGTTTGAGTGACCTGTCATGTGCAACGAAGTCTCTAACACTGGTCGAAGCGCCTTCGCCACGCGATGAAGCACGGGCCATTGCCCTGCGTTTGCGACAGGCAGCCGAAGACGGTGTGA
>Ga0316197_10004292_pt1 | contig 10120 bp, 8 predicted proteins | sample OudBiesiAoxic_MG_FD_204939 | JGI IMG/M metagenome (GOLD analysis project Ga0316197, IMG submission 204939) | Coastal sediment microbial communities from Oude Bieten Haven, Netherlands - site A oxic | ecosystem: Environmental > Aquatic > Marine > Coastal > Sediment | place: Netherlands... | reverse complement strand
CGGCCCCCATGGGATCAGTCCTTTGTTTCGAACTCGTCCGCGATCAGGCGATCCAAAGCGCGCACACCCCAACCTGTTGCGCCTTTTGGCGACAATTCAAGATCACGCGACACATAAGCAACACCCGCGATGTCCAAGTGAATCCAAGGTAAATCGTCTTTGACAAACCGCTTAAGGAACTGCGCAGCAGTCACAGAGCCGGCGGGTCTCCCGCCGATGTTCTTCATGTCTGCAACAGGCGATTTGAGCATATCGTCATAGGCCTGGCCCAACGGCATGCGCCATGCGCCTTCCTGTTCAGTCTCTGCCGCTTTCAGGAACGTCCCTGCCAGTGTTTCATTGTTGGAATAGACGGCCGCGTTTTCATACCCCAAGGCCACGATACACGCCCCGGTCAGCGTCGCGAGATCAATCATGGCAACAGGCTTTTCGGTTTCCTGCGCGTGCCACATCACGTCGCACAGCACCAAGCGGCCTTCGGCATCGGTGTTCACAACTTCAATCGTGTCGCCCTTCATCGACGTGACGACGTCACCTGGGCGCACCGCAGTACCAGAGGGCATGTTTTCCGCCAGCCCAACCAGACCGACGACATTGGCTTTGGCCTTGCGTTTGGCAATCGCATACATGACGCCCGCGACCACGCCCGCGCCCCCCATGTCCATGGTCATGTCTTCCATGCCCGCAGCTGGTTTGAGCGATATGCCCCCGGTGTCGAACACCACGCCTTTGCCGATCAAAGCAAGTGGCGCCTCATCGGACGCCCCGCCTTTCCAGCGCATGATCACCACTTTGGACGGGCTGTCAGAACCTTGACCAACGCAAAGCAGCGCCCGCATGCCCAACTTTTCGAGCGCGTCTTCTTCGAGCACCTCAACCTCGGCGCCCAAATCTCGCAGCGCTTCCAGACGCTTGGCAAATTCTTTTGTTGTCAGCACGTTGGCCGGTTCATTAACCAGATCACGGGTGAAATGCACACCTTCCGCGACTGCAATCCGGGGCATCGCGGCGGCCTCGGCCTCGTCCGGCTTTGCGCACATCAGAACCGCCGCGCCAAGCGGGTCGGATTTGTCGGTCTTGTGATCGTCAAACCCGTAGCCGCGCAGCGCAAGGCCAAGGGCGATTTCTTCGACTCGCATCGTACCTTCGACCAAAACTGTCAGCGCGGATGATCCGGCAGACTGCGCCAGACTTGCTCCCGCTTTACGCGCCAGAGCCGCAGACGGTCGGCGCGGCAGCTTGATCATAACAACAGCGGCCGCTTGGACCCCGGCGGGATAGGCAAGCGACATCGCCTTACCCTCGCCCAGCTTGTCCCACGCCTCGGATGCTGTGGCCCGCGCCAGCGCGCCCTTGGTCAATCGGTTCAACCGTCGTGCCCCGGCACTGAGTTTGATGTCCGGGGTGATGAAGACCGCGATGCGGCCCTGAGCGGTCGGCAATGCGTCCAGATCGACTGCTGCAAAGGAAAGTTCGCGAAGTTCCGCCATTTCTTACTCCGTAAAATGGTTTGAACATAGGGGTAGCGCCCGTTCGCACAGTTGACCAGAGGCAGGTTTTCCCTCAAACCCTAGGGGATGGGGTGACCTTGCCCCACTCTATGTCGTGTGAAGGGGTCCGCTTGTGCCAAGATTCGACAGATACATGCTGTCGCAACTCATGGTCTTATTTGGGTTCTTTGCCTTGGTGCTGGTTGCCGTCTACTGGGTGAACCGGGCCGTGATCCTGTTCGACCGCCTGATCTCTGATGGGCATTCCGCTGCTGTTTTCCTTGAATTCTCTGCCCTCAGCTTGCCCAGCGTGATTGCGTTGGTCGTGCCGATGGCCACTTTTGCCGCCGCAGTTTACGTGACAAACCGGTTGATGGGCGATTCAGAATTGACGGTGGTTCAGGCGACGGGATACAGCCCGTGGCGACTGGCCCGACCCGTGCTGGCGTTCGGCCTGCTTGTGGCGGTGATGATGTCAGCCCTGACGCATTTTCTGGTGCCGGCATCGATTGCGCAGCTCAAACAGCGCGAGGTCGATATTTCGGGGTCGGTCAGCGCACGTCTGTTGCGCGAAGGCACGTTCCTGCACCCGGGTCCCGGAGTGACGTTCTTCATCCGAGAGATCACACCCGAGGGCGAGTTGCGCGACGTTTACTTTTCAGACCGGCGCGACGACGAGCGCGAGGTGACCTACACGGCGGAGCAAGCCTATGTCGTTCAAGGCGATGATGGCCCTCGATTGATGATGATCAGCGGCTTGGCGCAAACCTTGCGAACCGAAACGCAAACACTGTCGACAACCCAGTTCGGGAATTTCACATACGACATCAGCAACCTGATCGTGCGGTCACAAGACGTGAACCTACGGCCCCGGCATTTGGCAACATGGGACATGATCACCCAACCCGAGGCGATGGCGGAACTGACACGCACCTCACTTGCGCGGATCAATGAAGAGCTGCACGGGCGGTTCCAGCAGGCCTTGTTGGGAATGGTGTCCGCGCTGATCGGATTTTCGACGTTATTGACAGGCAGCTTCAACCGATTTGGTGTCGGGCGACAGATCGTTGTGGCGATCTTTTTGCTTGTGGTGGTCAAGCTGGTCGAAAGCGCCGTCACGGACCCGACGCGCAACAATGCACTGCTTTGGCCATTGGTCTATTTGCCCTCTGTCGTCGGCCTTGCGATTGCAGGGGGTGTGCTGCACCTTGCTGCGCGCCCGTTCCGGCCCAGCCCGTTCTCAACTGCAGAGGGCGCGATATGACACTCCATTTCTATTTTGCGCGCCGTTTTTTATGGACGTTCCTGGCAATCTTTGGCGTCTTCTTCCTGTTCCAGGTGCTTTTGGACCTCGTCGAACAAATCCGGCGCTTTGACAGCTCGGTCAGCTTTCCCGAGGTCATGCGACTGACGCTTTTGAACACGCCGGACGGGATGTATCAGATCCTGCCCTTGGTGATGATCCTCTCGTCCATTGCGCTTTTTGTAAGCCTTGCCCGGTCCTCTGAACTGGTGGTGGCACGCTCGGCGGGGCGGTCCGGGTTGGCGGCCCTGATCGGGCCGCTGATGGTGGCATTGGTCATCGGCGGACTTACCGTGGCCATGGGCAATCCGATCGTCGCAGCAACCTCGAAAGCTTATTCCGACTTGCGAGAGACCTATAGGAGCGGCAGCGCGTCGGCCCTGTCCATCGGAGCAGAAGGCCTGTGGCTGCGCCAGTCAGACCCGCGTGGGCAAACCGTCATCCGGGCGGCACGGGCCAATCCCAGCGGGACCGTGCTCTACGATGTGATGTTTGTCGCCTATGCCGAAGACAGCGGACCGATCCGGCGGGTCGAAGCGGTAGAGGCTGAGCTGAACGCAGGCGCGTGGACGCTGCGGGATGCAAAAGTCTGGCCCTTGGTGGCCGGGATGAACCCGGAAACCAATGCCATCTTGTATGACGAACGGATCGTGTCCTCGACCCTGACCGAAGACAGCATCAAGGACCGTTTTGGGCGCCCGTCTGCCATTTCGGTATGGGAACTGCGCAGTTTTATCACCGATCTCGAAGATGCCGGGTTTTCCGCACGGCGCCATGAGGTGTGGTTGCAGATGGAGATGGCGCGCCCGGTCTTCCTGCTGTCCATGGTCCTCATCGGTGCGGCATTCACCATGCGCCACAGTCGCATGGGAGGCACCGGTATCGCGGTACTGTCCGCGGTGCTGCTTGGGTTCACGCTGTACTACATCCGCAATTTCGCGCAGATCCTTGGCGAGAATGGGCAACTGAACGCGCTTGTCGCCGCATGGGTGCCGCCACTGGCCTCAGTGTTTCTGGCCCTTGGCCTGATCCTGCATCGAGAGGACGGGTGATGTTGCGCATTCTGATTGCTTTTGCTGTTGTCGCCTCCCTTTGGGCACAAGGGGCCAAAGCGCAATCTGGTGATGCCATCTTGCTGGCAGACAGCGTTCTGGTGCAATCGAACGGCGACCAACTGGTCGCGACCGGGAACGTCGAAGCTCTGTATGAAGGCACACGACTGACCGCGTCGTCCATTGTGTACGACCGGGTAAAGAACACGCTTGCCATCGAAGGTCCGCTGCGTATCACGCAACCGGACGGGTCTGTCCTGACCGCTACTCGGGCAGAATTGGATCAGGGTTTTGAGAACGGGCTGCTGGAAAGCGCGCGGTTTATCCTGGACGAACAGATGCAAATTGCATCAGCGCGTGCAGCACGGGTGAATGGGCGATACACCGCCATGAGCAAGGTCGCTGCCACATCCTGCCAGGTCTGCGGCAGCGACCGCCCGCCGCTTTGGGCCATTCGCGCCAGCCGAGTGGTACATGACGCCGAAGAAAAGCAGCTCTATTTTGATGACGCGCAACTCCGCATTCTTGGGATGCCGGTATTCTACATCCCGCACCTGCGTCTGCCCGATCCAACACTCGATCGAGCACGCGGGTTAATGATCCCTGAGCTGCGCTCATCTTCACTGCTTGGGTTCGGGATCAAGCTGCCGTACTTCATTCCCATCGGGGATCATGCTGACCTGATGGTGACGCCGTATCTGTCCCCTGAGACCAGCACTCTGGAAGCGCGCTATCGGCGGGCATTTCGCAATGGCGATATCAGGATCAATGGCGCGGTTAGCCGCGACACGCTTGACCGTGACGGCACGCGTGAACGCGACAAACTGCGCGGACTGCTTTTCGCAGAGGGCCAGTTTAACTTGCCACAGGGCTTTCTGCTGTCCTTTGACATCGAAGCAGTGTCAGACAAAAGCTACCTCAATGATTACGACAGCGACTTCAAAAAAGACCGCCTGGATAGCGCGCTGACCCTGTCACGCACCTTGCGCAACAGCTTTTTCTCAACCGGGGTAATCCACTACGAAAGCCTGACGGACGGTGAAAACAACGCCACGCAGCCGACAATCCTGGCCGACCTGAGATATAGCAAACGCTTTTTCCCGAAGCAGGTGGGCGGAGAAATCCGACTGGGCTTCGATGCACATGGCCATTACCGTTATTCGGATGATGATGTCGATGGAAGTGATGACGACAGCGTGGTCGACGGGCGTGACGAGGGGCGCGTCAACCTCGACCTAAGCTGGCGCAATCGCTGGACACTGCCGGGCGGTATGCGCGCCGGTGCTTTGACCCAGGTGTGGCTGGATCATTTCGTTGTGAAGCAGGATGCCGCATCGGAAGGTGACTATACGCAGGTCACGCCCGGAGCGTCGTTCGAATTGCGCTGGCCCCTGGTCAAAACCGCGGCAGACGGTGCCCGTGTGATGATAGAACCGATTGCGCAGGTGGGTTGGGTCGGTGGCGAAAGGATGGATGTACCGAATGACGAAAGCACGCGAGTCGAATTTGACGAAGGCAACCTGTTGTCGCTATCGCGCTTTCCGGCTGCCGACCGCCGCGAACGCGGCTTGCTAGGGGCTGCTGGCCTGCGTTGGTTGCGTGAAGACCCGAATGGCTGGCGCGCAGCCCTGACGCTGGGTCGGGTCTGGCGCGAAAAAAAGGATGACGACTTTTCACGCTCATCCGGCCTTGACAACACCCCGTCGGACTGGCTGCTCGCAGCGCAGTTTTCGAACCAGACCGGGCTGCAACTTCTGGCGCGCGGGCTTTTTGATATGTCGGACACACGATTGGACAAAGCCGAGCTTCGTACATTTCTGAACCAGCCGCGCTATACCGTAGGAGCGTCGTATATCCTGCTGCCCAAAGATGATGCCGAAGAACGCGAAGATGCGCAATCGCAGTGGGTTTTGAATGGACGCTACGATGTGGACCGCAACTGGACCGCAGTAGGCAATGCCCGCTATGACATCGCGGAAGGGCAGTTCCTGAGAACAGGGTTCGGTGCGCAATACAAAAACGAATGTGTTGCAGTGGGCTTTTCGGTCTCGCGCAACTTTGCCTCTTCCACTACCTTGGAACCATCGACAAATTTTGACCTATCCGTCCAGCTGACAGGGTTCAGCACAGGCGGCAGCGGCAAGGAGTACCGCCGTTCATGCAGCAACTGACCATCCCCTTCCGCAAATTGGGCGTGCTGGCCCTCTCGGTCGCACTGACTTTTGGGTCGGTGCCTGTCGAGGCGCAAAACCTTTTTGCCCCAGCGATCCGCGTCAATGACGCGGTGGTGACGGAGTATGAACTGGAGCAGCGGGCCCGCATGCTGACGGTGCTGAGCGCCCCCGGCAATCCATCCGCGCTTGCACGCGAACAGTTGATCGATGACCGGTTGCGCCTGCAAGCCGCAGAGACCGCAGGAATTGTCCCGTCAGACCAAGAAGTGCAGGATGGCATGACCGAATTCTCGGATCGCACCGGGCTGAGCCGCGACGAGTTCATTCAGGCGCTCGAATCCCGCGGCGTGGCAGAGCAGACATTCCGGGATTTTGTCCGTGCAGGCCTCAGCTGGCGGTTGCTGGTACAAGCGCGTTTTTCAGGTCGCGTGAACCTGTCGGAAGAGGAGGTTGACCGCGCCTTGGGGGCGTCTGGCGGGTCCTCAGTCCGCGTGCTGTTGTCCGAAATCATCATGCCTGCCCCACCCCCGGAAGCCGAAGCGGTGCGTGCACGGGCGGAACAGATCAGCGAAATCACATCCGAAGCGGCCTTCTCGGCTCAGGCACGCCAGTTCTCGGCCACAGCCTCACGCGGCGCCGGAGGCCGCCTGCCCTGGCAAAACCTTGAAGACCTGCCGCCTGTGTTGCGGCCTTTGGTTCTGGCATTGGCCCCTGGTGAAGTGACCGATCCGATCCCGATCCCAAACGCGGTAGCCCTGTTCCAGTTGCGCGACATCGAAGAGACCGGATTCACCTCGCCCACCTATGGCGCCGTTGAGTATGCCGCCTACTACCTGGCCGGCGGGCGCAGCGAGGCGACGCTGGCGCAAGCGCGGGTTCTGGCCAGCCAGGTGGACCGCTGCGATGACCTCTATGGCATCGCCCAAGGCCAACCCGAAGAGGTGCTGGACCGCCAGACACTGCCGCCTTCCGACATCCCCACGGATATCGCTTTTGAGTTGTCTAAACTTGACCCCGGTGAGATTTCGACGGCTTTGACGCGCTCCAACGGCCAGACTCTGATGTTCCTGATGCTGTGCGGGCGCACCGCAGAGATCAACGAAGATGTTGACCGCAACCAGTTTGCGCTGGGCCTGCGGAACCAACGGGTGGCGTCTTTGGCGGAGAGTTATCTGTCGCAACTTCGTGCCGACGCCCGCATCACCGAGCAATGACACCGCCTCCGATTGCCCTGACCATCGGGGAACCTGCGGGCATCGGCCCTGAACTGGCGGTAGCCGCATGGAAGACGTTGTGCGATGAGGTGCCGTTCTTTCTGATCGGTGACCCGGCGCATCTGCCGGACGGGACAGAGTGGACCGAAATCGCGGCCCCTGATGAGGTGAACAGGACCGGATCGGCGCTGCCCGTTCTGGTGCAACCCTTCGATGGCCCGCGATACCCGGGCGTGCCGCAACCGGCCCAGGCCAAAGGCGTTATCACTGCGATTGAGCGGGCTGTGGCGCTGTCGCTTTCCGGCAAAGCGGGCGGCGTTTGTACGTTGCCAATCCACAAGATGGCCCTGCAGGACGGGGCCGGATTCACCTTTCCCGGACATACCGAATTCCTCGCCCATCTGTGCGATTGCGACGATGTGGTGATGATGCTGGCCAGCCCGGAATTGCGCGTGGTGCCGGTGACGATCCACATCCCGTTGGAAGCCGTTAAAGCGGCATTGACGGACACGTTATTGGAGACGCGCATCAGGATCACGCATGACGCATTGCGCGACCAATTTGGCATTGCGGCCCCTCGTCTGGCGGTGGCCGGGTTGAACCCGCATGCAGGCGAAGGCGGCAAGATGGGGGATGAAGAGATAACGCTCATCGCGCCCGTTGTGCGCTCTTTGCGCGCAGAAGGTCTTCTGATTGACGGCCCAATGAGCGCGGACACCATGTTTCACGCAGCCGCACGCGCGGGATATGATGCGGCGATCTGCATGTATCACGACCAAGCCCTGATCCCGATCAAGACAATCGACTTTGACCGCGGCGTCAACGTGACGCTGGGCCTGCCGATTGTGCGCACCTCGCCGGATCACGGTACGGCGTTTGACCTTGCGGGCACGGGTCAGGCCAACCCGACATCAACGATTGAGGCGTTGCGGATGGCGTGGCAGCTCGCACAGGCAAGGGGATGAGCGGACGCAAGGCGGTGGATTTGCATATTTTTGAAAAGAAGAAGCGTTAAGTGGCCTCGATTGATGATCTTCCCCCCTTGCGCGACGTGATCGCAACGCACGAGTTGAGCGCCAAAAAAGCGCTTGGGCAGAATTTCTTGCTCGATTTGAACCTGACCGCCAAGATTGCACGACAGGCAGGCGACCTGACCGGCACGGACGTGCTGGAAGTCGGCCCCGGCCCCGGTGGGCTGACCCGCGGGCTTTTGTCCGAGGGCGCGCGCAAGGTTCTGGCGGTTGAGAAAGACGCGCGTTGTTTGCCGGCCCTTGTTGAAATCGGCGCAGCTTATCCCGGACGGTTGGAGGTGGTGGAAGGCGATGCGCTTGCGCTTGATGTTCTTGGGCGCTTGACACCGCCCATCGCGATTTGTGCGAACCTGCCCTACAATGTGGGGACCGAACTTTTGGTGCGGTGGCTGACGCCGCCCGCCTGGCCCCCGGTCTGGGACAGCTTGACGCTGATGTTCCAGAAAGAAGTGGCCGAGCGCATCGTGGCGCAACCCGGATCAAAAGCCTACGGACGCCTGGCGGTATTGGCCCAGTGGCGGTGTGACGTCCAGATTGCCATGCACCTTCCGCCCGAGGCGTTTACGCCACCGCCCAAGGTCAGCTCAGCAGTGGTGCATCTGCGCGCCCTGCCCAAACCCAAATACGAGGCAGAGCCCAAGGTGTTGGAACGCGTTGTGGCGGCTGGGTTCAATCAACGGCGCAAGATGTTGCGCGCGTCTTTGAAAGGGCTGTCACCGCAGATCGAAGACCATTTGAATGCCGTCGGGATTGCACCTACGGACCGGGCGGAACGCATTTCTGTCGAAGGATTTTGCGCTTTGGCCCGGCAGATAGCCGCACAGGCCTGATCGACCGGGATACAGACGCGCGTTATTCTGCAGCGTCTGGTGCCGCTGGCGCGTCTTCTACCGCTTCGGCCTTTGGTTCAGGCTTTTTTCGCGGTTTGCGTGGAGTACGAGGTTTCTTTGGCCGGTCTTCAGCTTTCGCTTCGGGCGTTTCAACCAGACCGCTGTCAGGTTTGGACGTCGCGTCCATGACATCCGGTTGCGGCGCGGACGCAGGATCGTCAGTTCTTGGCTGCTCTTGCTGATCTTGGTCCTGACGGGCCACGCGTTCAGCATCACGTTGCTGCTGACGTTCGCGGTTTTCGCGTTCCTGCTGTTCACGCCGCGCGTCTTGTTCGCGCTGGGCTTCAGAGAGCATACGCATGTAGTGCTCGGCGTGTTGCTGAAAGTTTTCAGCGTTCACACGATCATTGCTCAACTGTGCGTCGCGGGCCAATTGATTATACTTGTCAATGATTTGTTGCGGCGTACCGCGCACTTTGCCTTCGGGGCCAGAACTGTCGAACACACGGTTAACGACATTGCCCACGTTGTTGTTGGAGCGGTTGCGGTTGTTTTTATTCCGCGAACGTTTTTGAGAAGAGCGCATTTGTAACTTTTCAGCCTTCTTGCAGCTGTTTTTGCGATTGCTGTGTGCGCTTTGTGCGCTGAAAGTTTGCAATCACGTCCATGTTCGGGCTTACGATCGCGCGAGAGGCATTTGACAAACCTCGACCACTGCGATGAGTATGAGTAACCATGTCCACCCGCTGCTTACAAGTGCATTCTACAAAAAACGATTGTTTAAGAGTTAATTTTCGTCGATTTGCGGCAAGAAGACACCAGAAACAACCCGATTGCGGCCATTAAGGTCGGTATGGACGGCCACATCCCGGAATCCCGACTGAGAAAAAAGCCGCATGACATCCTCTGCTTGGGTCAGCCCAATTTCGACAACGAGATGACCGGCGGGGCATAGATGACGCGACGCGTCCGCTGTGAGGATACGGTAAGCTGACAGGCCATCGGCCTCATCTGTCAGCGCGATGC
>Ga0316197_10004291_pt1 | contig 10121 bp, 9 predicted proteins | sample OudBiesiAoxic_MG_FD_204939 | JGI IMG/M metagenome (GOLD analysis project Ga0316197, IMG submission 204939) | Coastal sediment microbial communities from Oude Bieten Haven, Netherlands - site A oxic | ecosystem: Environmental > Aquatic > Marine > Coastal > Sediment | place: Netherlands... | reverse complement strand
TAATATCTATAATCCAATAAAATAAGGATTGAAACTGAGGTTTCAGTGGGGGAATTTCCTGATGAAAAAACAGATTAATATCTATAATCCAATAAAATAAGGATTGAAACAAATTGATATGAATTGTGATCTTGAAGAAGAAAATGATTAATATCTATAATCCAATAAAATAAGGATTGAAACTAGAGCTAGGAAATAAAGCTACAGGTGTTAATTCTATTAATATCTATAATCCAATAAAATAAGGATTGAAACTGAAGCTCTTTGTGATGTGCAAGTTCATAAAGTTAAATTAATATCTATAATCCAATAAAATAAGGATTGAAACCCCCTAATTTATTTTTGAAAACTTGACCTTTAAGATTAATATCTATAATCCAATAAAATAAGGATTGAAACAAAAAAACTTCACGATTTCTGTCAATGCCATCTAGATTAATATCTATAATCCAATAAAATAAGGATTGAAACTTATCCAATTCCGCGACAAGTTTTGTAATTCTAACATTAATATCTATAATCCAATAAAATAAGGATTGAAACATTCAATTGATTGCAATCTTTCCACCTCCTTTTTTATTAATATCTATAATCCAATAAAATAAGGATTGAAACTTTTCTAGAATTTTATCTTTAACACTTTTTTTGACTATTAATATCTATAATCCAATAAAATAAGGATTGAAACCTGTTATAGTTTCTCCTTTGAATGTATAACTAATGTTATTAATATCTATAATCCAATAAAATAAGGATTGAAACAAGTGAGATGTAATTTGACCACCAACCGAAGCTAAATTAATATCTATAATCCAATAAAATAAGGATTGAAACACATCAGTTATATTTTCCTTGAAAGTAAGTGTTAAATTAATATCTATAATCCAATAAAATAAGGATTGAAACAAAATAAGATCTTAAATTTTGGGACTTCAATCAAAGAATTAATATCTATAATCCAATAAAATAAGGATTGAAACCCTTATCTTTTTTTTGTTGAGATCTTAAAACATTATCCATTAATATCTATAATCCAATAAAATAAGGATTGAAACACTACTGTAAAAGAAAGTGTTGTACAACTGAATCATATTAATATCTATAATCCAATAAAATAAGGATTGAAACTGAAAAATATTCAATTTCTGCATGCAAAACAATCAATTAATATCTATAATCCAATAAAATAAGGATTGAAACAACCTCCCGAACCTTCAAATCCTACTGGAAAAACGGATTAATATCTATAATCCAATAAAATAAGGATTGAAACTTTGATCCTGAAAGAATAGGACAATCTAGAGGAGTATTAATATCTATAATCCAATAAAATAAGGATTGAAACAAAAATGGGACAACTTTTGTTATTGGAAAAGAAAATATTAATATCTATAATCCAATAAAATAAGGATTGAAACATTTACTAGAGAATATATCTGCTTCTAAAGGATAAATTAATATCTATAATCCAATAAAATAAGGATTGAAACTACTTCGCAACTTTTGTATAGTCAGTAGCTACACTTATTAATATCTATAATCCAATAAAATAAGGATTGAAACGGTGAAGTTGATTGAGTAAATGTATTCAGTGTAATATTAATATCTATAATCCAATAAAATAAGGATTGAAACCTTCATTCCCTAGATAGTTTATTTGATCCATTAAGATTAATATCTATAATCCAATAAAATAAGGATTGAAACAGGAGAAACTTTATGAAAATAATCAAAAATATCAAATTAATATCTATAATCCAATAAAATAAGGATTGAAACGGTGAAATAGGTTTAGGAGGTTTAAATGTATCAGAATTAATATCTATAATCCAATAAAATAAGGATTGAAACTTGTTGGTTGTATTATCACATTATCTACATTTCCAGATTAATATCTATAATCCAATAAAATAAGGATTGAAACTGATTTTATTGTGCCCCCGTATTGAGGGCATTTTTATTAATATCTATAATCCAATAAAATAAGGATTGAAACAATATACATCATTTTACTATAAAAAAGTTCATTTTATTAATATCTATAATCCAATAAAATAAGGATTGAAACAATCGATTGAAATAATAGCAATAAATGGTAGTGGATTAATATCTATAATCCAATAAAATAAGGATTGAAACACATATCTTCTATATCTATTGCTAATAAGTACGAAGATTAATATCTATAATCCAATAAAATAAGGATTGAAACATATTGGAGAAGATAGTTCATCTGATAATAAAATAATTAATATCTATAATCCAATAAAATAAGGATTGAAACAATCATTATTATAGTTTTCTTCTAATTCTTGAGTTGATTAATATCTATAATCCAATAAAATAAGGATTGAAACAAATTGCCAAACCTTTAGCTAAAAAAATGGAAAATATTAATATCTATAATCCAATAAAATAAGGATTGAAACAAAATGCAGGAACATATTCAGTAATACAATTATCCAATTAATATCTATAATCCAATAAAATAAGGATTGAAACTTAGATATTCTCCTCCTGAAATTTCTAATTTAAAAATTAATATCTATAATCCAATAAAATAAGGATTGAAACTTTCCCATTCTTTAGCCATCCATTTCAACTCCCATATTAATATCTATAATCCAGCAAAATAAGGAAAAACTAAATCACTAATTGCTTAAAAAAGTCGTTGATTTGCCTCTGAAGACCCTTTGAGAGAACTCTCCTTATGATTTTACCTTGAATTTCTTAAAAAGGGAATAACAACCCCTCTCTAGGTCAATAAAAACAAGGATAGAGAGGGAGAAGGTAGAAAAAAAGTCAAAATACCCTCTAAGCGACGTAATGAGTCCTTTAGAGGGTTTATTACGTCTCTTAGAAAGTAATAAAAACTATAATCCATTAAAACAAGGATTGAAAGATATAATTTTACCTTCTAGTTTTTCTGTAAAAACTAAAGGTATATTCATACCTATGAGATCCATTTTTAGAACTTATTTTAGTTAAAATATTATTTTTTTCAAGTTCATTCATGGCTTTTTTTATAAAAGTAACTGAACAACCAAGTTTTTTGGATATCTCTGTAGGAGAAAAATAAAAACTATCCTCATGTTTTGACAAGATATAGATAAATAACAACTTCCCTCTATATGACATATTTGTATAATTAAAAATGTTTTGATCTACCTCTTCAATATCTGTATAAACTTTTATCATTTTAATCACCTACCTATATGATATTTTAAAAGTTCTCTTATTTAAGTTTTCCATAAAAATCCAAAAAAATCCACTGGATGCACGATGACGTGCAGAGATAGAAAAAAATCCATTTATTTATCCTTAAAGTTCTTTAAAAATAAGCTTTTTTTTGAACAGTTTCACTAAAGTTACAAAAAATTAAAAAAAATTAATAAAAGGTTGATTTTATTTGGAAATTATAGTATAAATTAAAGAAAATACTAATAATACAATATAAATTAATAAAAAATAATTTAATAATGATAAGGTTGAAAAATTGAGATGACTATGTTTATATATTTTTTATTGTAGATTTAGGGATAAAAATAAAAGTATCTCATGGAAATGATTTTTAAGGGCTACATGCCAAGAAAATAAATTAAATAAATTATTAAAAAGGAGAAGTATATGAAAAAAAAAATAGCACAAGTCGTTATAGGACTTTCACTAGTTATGCCTATGGAAACATTTTCTTTAGTATCAGAGTCGACAGGAAAAACACCAGCAGGACTTGAAAAGTTTTTATCTGTTTCGGGAGCAAGAACTACACTTCCAGTAGATAAAGCTAAAAAGCCCTACTCCAATGAATTTATAAAGGAAGCAAGAGAGAACTTTGATAATTTTCATCTTCAAATGGGAGGAGATCATGCTCTATACTATAATATGCATCTATCGGAGTTTTTACCATCATCAGACTCACTACCTAATGAAACATATATGCCTTTAAAAACAAAAATAAACAAAAAGATAGGGAAGATAACTGTACAGACAGGTCAGGGAGAACTTACTTTAGATGAGTATGCTAATCATCCAATGTTTCGTTTACAGGGACTAATGATGATACATAAGGGAGAGATCGTTTATGAAAACTATCCAGGGATGAATCCTAATGATAAACATGTTTGGATGTCAGCTGCAAAATCAACAGTGGGACTAGTAATTACACAGTTAATAGCTGAAGGAAAAGTTGATCCTGAAAAGTCTATTACAAAATATGTACCACAGTTAAAGGGAACTAACTGGGATGGTGTGAAAACAATTAATGTATTAAATCACACTACAGGTTTAGATCTTGAGGAAACAGGAGCAAGTATTCTTAATCCTGAATCTGAGGTAGTAAGATTTTTCAGTGCTACATTTGGAGCAGCAAATCCTGCTACAGGAAAAGTGGAGAATTGGATAGACGTTTTAAGAGATGCTAAAAAATTAGATGAAGCACCAGGAACTCAGTTTAGATATTCATCTCCGAATACTTTAGTTCTTATCCAAATGGCAGAGAACATAGAAGGAATATCTTGGGCTAAACTCTTTCAAGAAAGAGTCTGGGGTAAAATGGGGGCAAGAATGTCAGCAACACATAATTTAACTCCTGAAGGTACAGCTACTGCCTTTGGGTTGACTGCTACTACTTTAGAGGATATGGCAAGATTTGGAATGTTATTTACACCAAGTTGGAAGAAAACAGCTCATGAAAAAGTTGTAAATGATGAAGTGCTAAAGATTATTTATGAAGGACAAGATAAAAAAGCATTTATAGGAAGTGCTAAGGCTAAGTCTGCACCAAGTGTATTTGGAGAATTTAAACCAGTGGCAGTATCACATCAGTTTGACTATATCTTTGAAGATGGGGCAATGTTTAAAAGTGGTAACTTAGGACAGGGAATCTATATAGATCCAGCCAGAGACTTTGTAGGAGTATATTTTTCTACAAACCCTTATATTGATGGATATGGTGAGGTAAAAGCACCTGAATATATAAGAAAAGCGGCAATAGAGCTTTCAGGAAAATAAAAATTAAAAGAATAGAAAGTTAAAAAGAACCTACCCTTTAGTATTCATTTAAGAGGTAGGTTCTTTATTAAGGTTCCTCCTAACGGTCTAGATAACTATAGCTTTATTTATCTATTATCAAGAAAAAATATTATTATTTATGTGGAGGATAGAATGAGAAAATCATTAATTGCAATGGTCTTTTTTTTTGCTCAGTGTTCACTTTTATTCTGTCATAAGCACTAATATGGAATGTAAATACTGGTTTATCTGGTGTAATAACAGGGCAAAAAAAGCATATTTTTATCTATCTAAAATAGTTTGAAAAACTATTGACTACAGAGATATAATTGTGATAAATTCATGTCTAATATGAATGAAATTTAATAAAGGAGTATGTGATGTGAAATGAAGTTTGATATGGAAAAAGATTCGGTGAATAATCTGCTGTTTAGATTTTCTATTCCTGCAGTTGGAGGGATGATGATAAGTGCCCTCTATGTTATTATAGATGGAATATTTGTAGGAAAGGGAATAGGGAGTGAAGGTCTTGCAGCTGTAAACCTAGCTTACCCTGTAATTAATCTCGGTGTTGGTATCAGTCTAATGCTCGGTGTTGGTGGAGCTACAGTAATATCGATCCTTCAGGGGCAGGGACGAAAAAAAGAGGCAGGACAGTACCTGACTTATATTATAATTTTAAACATAATTTTTTATCTGGCCATCCTTTTTTTCACTCTATTAAAAATGGAACCACTGATAAAATTTATGGGAAGTAGTGAGGAGCTATTACCCTTTGTAAAAGATTATTTAACAATTAGTGTAATATTTATTATATTTTTTATGCTATCAGTATCGTTAAATGCAGTGGTAAGAAATGATAAGGCACCAGGTTATGCTATGATATCAATGGTTATAGGGGCAGTTATAAATATATTTTTAGACTGGCTTTTCATAATGAGATTAGATATGGGTATGACAGGAGCTTCTCTAGCCACAGGAATTGCACAAAGTATTTCATTTCTATACTTAGCAGGACATTTCTTTAGAAAAAAGTGTAGTATAAGACCAAAATCAGTAGGCATAAGTTTTGAGTATATAAAAAGGATAATGGGAAATGGTTTTCCATCATTCATACTTGAGTTTGCAGTGGCAGTTGTAACAATAGCATTTAATAGAATTCTAATGCTTCAGCTAGGGGAGATAGGAGTATCAGCTTTTGGAATAGTAGCTTATATATTCTATCTCTTCAGAATGGTATTCAGTGGACTAGCTCAAGGGATACAGCCTATAGTTAGTTACAATTTTGGGGCAAAGAAGTGGGCAAGAGTAAAAGCTACCCTTATAGAGGGGCACAAGATAGCATTTGTTACATCTATAATTATAATTCTTGGAGTATATTTTGGTGGAGAGAGAGCGGTAAAACTCTTTAATACAGATGAAGAGCTTGTAAAGTTAGCTTCAAGGGGGCTTCTTTTATATTCTAGTGCCATGATATTTTTAGGAGCCAACTTTATAAATATATCTTATCTTCAGTCTATGGAGAAATCTGTGATGGCCAATGTACTCTCGGCAATAAGAAGTACTGTTTTTGTTATTGTAGGGCTACTAACTCTCCCTAGGTTTTTTGGTGTTGATGGAATATGGTTAGCTCTTCCCTTTGCGGATTTTATGACGTTTGGAATAGGGTATATAGCAGTTAAAAAAAGAAAGTAAAAATAAATGGAGGGTTTACCTATGAAAATATCACTAAAAGAAAAAAGAAAAATCTATTCTTATTATAATAATCCAGATAATATTGTTCAAATACAACTTGCTAGTGAAATGACACTAGATGTATGGAAGAATATTTCAAGTTATTTCAGTACAAATCAAATACTACGTGACAATGAAATAAGTGTATTAAACGAAAAAATAGATGAGACGATTGGAGAGATATCTTTTAAGAAAACAAGAAATTCAAAAGTGACCAGTGTAGATAATTTTTTTAAAGAAAGCAATATGGATTCAATTATTGTTATAAAAAATGGAAATATTACTTTTGAGAAATATAAGACGATGAAACCAAGAGATAAGCATAATTGGTTCTCTATTGGAAAAACTGTATCTGGAACATTGATTGCTATATTAAATGAAGCAAATAAGTTAGACATAAAAAAATCAATAAGTACCTATATACCCGAGCTAAAGGGTTCAGAGTGGGATAATATAAGTGTAGAACAAACTATGGATATGGCTACAGGACTTGATTCTACAGAGCACGAGGAAAAAGATGCTAGAATGAATCCACAGTCAGGATGGTATAGGTGGGCAGTAAGTATAGGATTATTTAATAATAAAGATGGTTCAAGAGAAAATGTTTTCAAGGTTCTTCGTGAAATGAAAAGAGTAAAATCTGCATATGAAAGTTTTGAGTATAATTCTATAAATACTTTTATCTTAGAGATGATTGTAGAGAATATATCAAATCAACCTTTAAATGAAATATTTAGTGAACTTGTATGGAGTAAGACAGGAATGCAAAATGATGGATATGTAGCTGTTACGAAAGACTTTAATAGTATGGGGTTTGGATTTATTAGTTCTACTTTACGTGACCTTGGACGTTATGGAATGATATTTACTCCTAGCTGGGATAAGATTACTCACAAAAAAATAGTTTCTGATGATATTATAAGGTCTATTCAGACCGAAGGTAAGAAAGAAATCTATGCAAATGGAACTGTAGGAAAGGTAATGGTAGATTCTTTTCATGAAGATAGAGATCTGAGCAACAGATATCAGTGGGATGCAGTGTTTACTGACGGTGACTTTTATAAAGGTGGAGTAGGAGGGCAGGGACTTTATGTATCTCCTTCAAAGGATCTTGTAATAGCATGGTTTGCCACAGGAACAGAGCACCATGAGGAAACTATGGCTCGTAGTATAGCAAAAGAATTGGGGAAATAGAATTTAATTATTTTAGAGGAGATAAGGTGGGATATTTTAAATACTTTAAGAAAATCTTCAGATGTAAAAAAGTTAAGCAATGGTTATGGAAAAATTATACTCATTTAAAAAAACATGAAGGAATTCAATTGGAATCAATCTGTCCTCCTGAAATTTATAGAAATATGACTAATATTGTAGAAGAGATGATAACTGTTGAAAGAGAAGTTAAAGGTAAAGATATTTTATTTGGGACTTCACCAATTATTTATTCTCCTAGGTATTAAACAAAGGGGCACTATATGATATAGTGCCTCTTTTGAATTTACTTTTCTATTTCCAAAGTTATCTTTCCTTTATTTAAAATTTCTTGGGTTCCTATTTTCATTTTGCCATGTAATATTGTTTGTCTAAGCTATCTCTAAAATTTATGTTGACTTTCTTCACTTGCATCAAGTTGAAATTTAAGTTATATTTAATAATAGAGAAAAAAATGAATATTTTATAAAAGGAAATAATTGTCTATGAAAGTACTATGTGACTGATAATCATTTTAATAGGGATTAGAAAAATTATATCTAAGGAGGTTTGAGGTTAAAATATGATAGAATTTTTTATAGCAAAAAAGCATATATTTGAAAGGAAAAGACAAAGTATAGTAGCAATGTTTGGAGTAGCCATAGGAATTATAGTATTGGTAGTTTCCATTGGTATATCTAACGGGTTGGACAAAAATATGATGGAAAGTATATTTTCAATGACTTCCCATATAATAATCACAAAAAATGGTGAATCAATAGAAAATTATAGGGAATTACAATCAAAAGTTGAAAATATAAAGGGAGTCAAAGGAGTCGTTCCTCAAAGTACAGAACAGGGGATATTAAAATATAATCAAGTTCATGGATCATATGTAACTGGAGTACAGATAAATGGTTTGGATTTCAATGATGCAAAAAAAACTATGGGTTTGGCCAAAAAAATAGTTTATGGAACTATGGATGCAAAGAAACCTACAGAATTTATAATAGGAAAGAAACTCTTTGATGACTTAGGAGCAAAATTAGGAGATAAGGTGACCATAGTTACTCCTAATAATATTAAAATAGAACTGACTATAATAGGTGTATACCAGTCAGGTTATGAAGAGTATGATAAAACTATAATAATAGTTCCTCTAAGGGCAGTTCAAATTTTAACCTATGGAGGAGATTCTGTAACTGATTTAGAAGTGTTTTTAGATGATATATACAGTGTAGATAAAATAGCACTAGAAATTAGAAAAAATACAGATCTTTCTATTAGAACGTGGAAAGATTTAAATAAAAACTTATTAGCTTCCCTATCATTACAAAAAAGTGGAATGATCTTGATATTTTTTTTAATAGTTATAATAGCAGGATTTTTAATCTGGGTAATACTCAGTATGTCTGTCAAAAATAAAATAAAAGATATTGGGATAATGAGATCCATAGGATTTACCAGTAAAAATATTATGAGAATATTTATTATAGAAGGATTATTTTTAGGAGTAATAGGAATAATTATTGGATTAATTATTTCAGGTATAGCATTATGGTATATACAAAATTATAATATAAATGAAATAACGAGTATTTACGATTTAAATAAAATTCCTGTAGAGATAAAATATAAAGAAATACTCCTAATCGTAGGAGCTAATATTGTAATTATATTTTCATCTAGTATATTTCCTGCATATAGAGGGTCAAAATTAAAAATAGTAGAAGCTTTAAAACATGATTAGAAAAAATTGGTGTAAAAAAATAAGGGAGATATCTCCCTTATTTTTTTACATTACATTCCATATTTTGAAGGATTTTTACCAATTTCAATTATTTTTTCTTTTAATTTTTCAATATATTTATTGTCATCATCATCATTTTTCCAATACCAATTTCCAAATTTTTCCACGGCTTCACGGAGTAAGACAGCTTTTACAGGATCAACATTATTTTCTAAAAGAATTTTATAAAATAATTTATCTGCATCTTTTTTGTCTAGCTGATGGGTGTGATAAAGCCAATCGTGTATAACAGCCGCCTCCATAAGATGAGGATTAAAAGGAGTCCCAATGACCTGCCATGCTAAAGATGGTATACTGGCTCCATCATATTGGAAAAACTGTGGTACCCATATCTCAATACCTTCATATACTGCCTTAAAATCTTCTGCAACTTCAT
>Ga0316197_10004290_pt1 | contig 10121 bp, 11 predicted proteins | sample OudBiesiAoxic_MG_FD_204939 | JGI IMG/M metagenome (GOLD analysis project Ga0316197, IMG submission 204939) | Coastal sediment microbial communities from Oude Bieten Haven, Netherlands - site A oxic | ecosystem: Environmental > Aquatic > Marine > Coastal > Sediment | place: Netherlands... | reverse complement strand
GAGAATTCCAAGCAGGAATGTTAGGAGTTAATATCGGAGTTCCTGTTCCTAGAGAACCATTTTCATTTGGAGGTATTAAAGATTCTAAATTTGGATACGGAGATATTACAGGAGTTTCTTCCATAGATTTTTGGACAAATTTAATAAAAATAACTACAAAATGGAACCCTGAACATAAAGTAGATTGGATGAGCTAGTTTAATTAACTAGATAGAATCAAATATATATTACTAGTGTAAATGAATGGAGGCAAGTTATGTTAAAATTTAATTTAGATAGACCTATGGATATTATCCCTATTGGAAGAGTTGCAATAGATTTTAATCCAACAGATATACATAAACCATTAGATGAAAGTAAGAATTTTAATAAATATGTAGGAGGTTCCCCTGCAAATATTGCAGTGGGATTATCTAGACTGGGAAAAAAAGTCGGATTTATAGGAAAAGTTTCTGATGATAGTTTTGGAAAATATGTAGTAGATTATTTTAAAGAAAATAATATAGATACCAATGGTGTAGCAACTTGTACTAATGGAGAATCTTTGGGATTGACATTTACAGAGATAAAAAGTCCAACTGAAAGTTCTATTCTTATGTATAGGAATGGAATTGCAGATCTTATGTTAGAGCCTTCTGATGTTTCAGAAGAATATATTAAAAATTCAAAAGCAATTGTTATATCAGGAACTGCTCTTTCTGCAAGTCCATCTAGAGAAGCTTGTTTTACAGCCATTGAATATGCTAAAAAACATGGGACAGTGATTATATTTGATATTGATTATAGAGGATATACTTGGAAATCAAAAGAAGAAATTGCTATTTATTACTCTCTTGTAGGGAGATTTAGTGATATAATCATCGGTTCTTTAGAAGAATTTGAACTTATGGAAGGAATAGCTAACTTTGAAGACCGAACAGACGAAGGAATATCTAAAAGGTGGTTAGATAATGGAAATAAAATAGTTATTATAAAACATGGAAAAGATGGATCATCTGCATATACTAATAATTCATCTTATTCAATAAAACCATTTCCTGTAAAACTTCTTAAATCTTTTGGTGGTGGTGATGCTTATGCTTCTGCATTGATTTATGGTCTTTTAGAAGGATGGGATATTCTTGACTCGTTAGAATTTGGAAGTGCTTCTGCTGCAATGTTAGTTGCAAGCCATAGTTGTTCTGAAGATATGCCAACAGTAGATGAAATTAAAGAGTTTATATCTCAAAAAAAAGAAGAGTTTGGAGAGATGGTAGCTAAAGGGTAGGAGGGAACATGTTAGTTAATTTAAAGGAAATAGTAACAAAATTAGATCAAAATCAAGCTATTCCAGCTTTTAATGTATATGGTTATGAAGATACCAAGGTTGTATTAGAGGTTGCGGAATTATTAGGTGCTCCTGCGGTTCTTATGACTAATAGAGATGCAGTTGTACATATGGGAGCTAGAAATTTATGTAACTTATTAAAATCTATAAGTGAAGATTATACTATTCCTGTCTGCATTCACTTAGATCACGCAAAATCTATGGAAGAAATAGAAGAAGCTATCAAATCAGGATATACATCTGTTATGTATGATGGTTCTTCTCTACCTTTAGAAAAAAATATATTAAATACTTTAGAAGTTGTTGCTCTTGCTAAAAATTATGATGTGAGTGTAGAAGCTGAGATTGGATCAGTAGGATATAGTGATCCAAATATGGGTTCTAAGGGTAAATATACTGAGCTTTTAGAAGCTAAAGAATTTTACGACAAAACAAAAGTAGACCTTTTAGCAGTAGCAGTAGGGACTCTTCATAGAATGACAGGTCAAGATGCAACTATAAACTATGAATTACTTAATGAATTAGAATCAGAGTTAGATGTTCCACTTGTAATTCACGGATCTACTGGAGTTAAAGATAATGATTTAACTAAGTTATCTCATACATCTGTAAAAAAAGTAAATATAGGTACAGCTGTAAGAATGAAATTTGGGGAAAGTTTAAAATCTCAATTTGAAACAGATGAATTTGACAGAATAAAGTTATTTAAAAAACCTATGAAAGACATAGAAAGTGTTATTTTAGAAAAATATAAATTTTTAGGATTTTAAAGGGAAGTGTCACAATTTGTGACACTTCTTTTATTACTTTATCCACTCCTTCCATATCTCTGGCTGATATCCTAGGGTTATTTTATCTTTTTCCCTTAGAATAGGCGTTTTAAAAAGAGTAGGAGATTCCATCAATAATTCTAGCGTATCGAAGACATAATATTCTAAATTCCGTTTTTTAAATTCTTTCCCCTCTCTGTCTAACAACTCCTCAATATCAAAAGTTTTTGTGATACTCCTCAATTCTCCTTTTGAGATCTCTTTTTCCTTGAGGTTGATAAATTGAATATTAATTTTTCTATCCTTAAAAAATCTGATAGCCTTCTTTGTATCATTACAGTTTTTTACTCCAAATATTTGTATCATAGGTTAACTCCTCATATTAATATAATTATTATATTTTACTATAAAGATAAAAAAATGTTAAACTCTATCTTAAGAAAGATGAAATTATTTAGGAGGGATGAGATGAAAAAAATAGCACTTATAGCCCACGACAGAAAGAAAGATGAATTAGTTGATTTTGTGAAGGAACATCGGGAATTCTTTTCTAAATATAGTTTAGTTAGTACAGGAACTACTGGAGGAAGGATTATACAAGCTACAGATTTGGAAATTATGAGATTTCAATCGGGACCAATTGGAGGAGATCAACAGGTAGGAGCGCTTATTGCAACTGACGAGATAGAGGCAATATTTTTCTTTAGAGATCCCCTTACATCTCAACCTCATGAACCAGATGTACAGGCTTTAATAAGATTATGTGATGTTCATAAGATACCAGTAGCGACAAATACGGCTACAGCAGACCTTTTGATCAATGGGATGAAAGAACTGTAAAATTTAGAATATAAATATTTTCTTTGATTAAATTGGAAAAAACGTTCGATAATAAAACTTTAAAACCATTTGACAAACATGTTATAATGGTGTATAACATATGTAAGCGGTTACAAAAAGAATAAGGAGAGCGAAATGAAGATAAAAGATATAGCACAATTAGCAGGAGTCTCTACAGCCACAGTATCGAGAGTAATAAATAACTCATCTTCAGTGAAGGAAGAAACGAGAAATATAGTGTTAGGAGTCATAAAGGCTAAAAACTATAAACCTAATATAACAGCTCAAAATTTAGCTAAAAAAGAAACCAATACTATTGGAGTGGTAATACCAGATTTGGATAATCCTTTTTTCGGAAAGATAATAAAGGGAATCTATGAAAAAATAGAGAAAGAAAATTTAAATATAATCCTTTTAAACAGCTATGGAAGTTTAAAAAAAGAAAAAAGAGTGATAGAAACGTTGATAGAACAAAGGGTAAAAGGAGTTATAATAGTTCCTGTAGCAAAAGATAGATTTTCAAGTTATAAACATTTTAACAGATTAGATGAATTTCAAATTCCCTATGTGCTTATAGATAGAGAAATTGAAGGAGATAATTTTTCCAAAGTATATTTAGAAAATAGAAATGGTGCTTATAAAGCAACGAAATATCTATTGACCAAGGCAAGTGATATAGCCATGATCTCTGGACCTATAAGAACTACTACAGCCACTAAAAGATTAGAGGGTTATAGTCTGGCTATGGGAGAAAAAGAGTTAGAGGAAAAAATCTACTACGGTGATTATAAAATAGAGTCGGGATATAAGATAATAACTCAAATAATTAAAGAGAAAAAACTTCCTGAAGCACTATTTGTAGCCAATAATATGATGACTTTAGGAGTTATAAAGGGACTCATAGAAAATAATATTAAAATCTCAGAAAATATCTTGATATTTAGTTTCGATGAGGTTGAAATGGCTGAAATTTTTGGCGTAAAGATAGATTATTTAGAATTTGATGTAAAATCTGTAGGAGAAAAAGCAGTAGATATATTGAAAGGTAAATTAAATGGAGATGGATCTAGAAAGATCGTAAAAATTCCAGGAAAAATAAAACCCCAACGTGACGTTGGAATCAAAAAATAAAATTTTTAACGCTATATGTAAGCGGTTACAAGGAGGGGAAATGAAAAAAATATTAGTAATTGGAAGTCTTAATATGGATTTAGTTACCATGAGTGAAAGGCATCCTAAATTAGGAGAAACGATTATTGGGAAAAGCTTCTTTCAAATTCCAGGTGGGAAAGGAGGTAATCAAGCAGTTGCCATATCTAAATTAGGTGGAGAAGTGACTATGTTTGGTTGTGTAGGAGAAGATTCTTATGGCGATATATTAATAGAGGAATTAAAAAATAATGATGTAAATATAGAGAGTGTAAAAAAAGTAAAAAAAAGTACAGGAGTAGCTACAATAGTTGTAGATGAAAATGCAGATAATACAATAATAGTAGTCCCAGGAGCTAATTTTGAGATAACTAGAGATGATATAGATAAAAATATAGAGCTAATAAAAAATGCAGATATAGTTCTTCTTCAACTAGAAATTCCTATAGATGTTGTGGAATATATCTTAAAAAAATCAAAGGAGTTTAATAAGATAACCATACTTAATCCAGCTCCAGCTGAAAAGTTGTCGGTAGATATAATAAAGAATGTAGACTATTTGGTACCTAACGAAACTGAATTAGAACTTCTTAGTGGAATGCCTACAAATTCAGAAGAAGAAGTATTAGTGGCCTCTAAAAAACTTATGGATATGGGAGTGAAAAATCTCATAGTTACCATGGGGAAAAATGGTTCTATCTTTGTAGGAAAAGATAAAGTTGTAAAAGTAGGAATCCATAGAGTAAAAGCAGTGGATCCAACAGCAGCAGGAGATTCGTTTATCGGTGGAGTTATCAGGATGTTGGCAGATGGGAAAAAAATAGAAGAAGCCATGGAATTTGGAGCTCAAGTAGGAGCTATAACAGTAACGAAAGAAGGAGCTCAGAGTTCATTACCAACATGGGATGAAGTAGCAAATTATAAGTTTTAAAGAAGATAGATTTTGTGGAGGGGTAATTCATGAATTACCCGTACGTATAAAATTATGAAGAATAGAGGCAGAAGAAAAGACTTGGTCACAGAGATACACCGAGAGGGAAGAAAGTTACACAGAGAAAAAATAAAAACTCTGTGAATCTCTTTTTTCTAATTCCGTGGCTCTCTGTGTCAAAAAAAATGGGAGGATTTTTATGAAAAAAGGAAGATTATTAAATAGTGAAATTAGTTCTATAATATCTAGGATGGGGCATACAGACCATATAACTATAGGAGATGCAGGACTACCGATTCCAAAGGAAGTAAAGAGAATTGATTTAGCTGTGGAAAAGGGAGTACCTACTTTCTTAGGAACTTTAGAAGTAATATTAGATGAATTAAAGGTAGAAGAAGTTGTAATTGCTAAGGAAATAAAAGCAGTAAGTAGAGAATTTTATTTTGAATTATTGAAGTTATTAGAAAAAAAATGTGGCGAGATCACTATTATAGAAGTATCCCATGAGGAATTTAAAGGGATGACTAAAGAGAGTAAGGCTGTAGTAAGAACTGGAGAGTGTACACCATACGCCAATATTATTTTGAAATCAGGAGTAACATTCTAAGGAGAAAAAATATATGGAAAAAATATTAGAAATTTCAGGAATAATTAAAGATTTTCCAGGTGTAAGAGCACTAGATGGAGCTAAATTAAATGTTTATCAGGGAAAAGTAATGGCTTTACTTGGTGAAAATGGTGCAGGAAAATCAACTATGATGAAAATAATGACAGGAATATATAAAAGAGATGCAGGAATCATTAAACACAATGGAAAAGAAGTGGAATTTAATGGACCCAAAGAATCACAGGATGCAGGAATATCTATAATTCATCAGGAATTAAATTTAATAGATCATCTTTCTATAGCAGAAAATATTTTTTTAGGAAGGGAATTGACTAAATATTTTAGAATAGATTGGGATATGATGTTTAATGAGGCAGATATAATCTTAAAAAAGTTAAATCTAAAGTATTCATCTAGGGAATTAGTAGGAAAACTAAGCATCGGAGAGAAACAGATGATAGAGATAGCAAAAGCTCTCTCTCAAAATGCTAAAATAATAGTTATGGATGAGCCTACAGATGCTCTGACAGACACTGAAACAGAAAGTTTGTTCAATGTGATTAAGGAACTCGTAGCTGAAAATAAAAGTATTGTGTACATATCTCATAGATTGAAAGAGATATTTGAAATATGTGATTATGCTACTATTATGAGAGATGGAAAATTTATAGATGAAGCTGTGGTAGCGGATATAGATGAAGATCATATAATCGAAAAGATGGTAGGAAGAAAATTAAAAGATCAATTTCCTAGAATAGATACAGAATTAGGAGATATCTCCTTGAGAGTAGAAGATCTTAGTGGTGAAGTTACAAAAAACATCAATTTTTCCCTTCAAAAAGGTGAAATATTAGGAATAGCAGGACTTATGGGAGCAGGGAGAACAGAGCTAGCTAAGACTATCTATGGGTGTTTCAAGAAAACAAGTGGTCAAATCTATATAGACGGAAAAAAAGTAGATATAAACTCTCCTAAAGAAGCATTAAAAAATAAGATAGCCTATGTTTCTGAAGACAGAAAGGGAGATGGATTGTTACTCGGACTTTCTGTAAAAGAAAATATGAGTTTATCTTCGTTATTAAAATTTGAAAATACATATAAAAAAATAGACGAAACAAAAGAAAAAGTAGAAGTAAAAGAATTTATATCAAAATTTAATATAAAAACTCCTACAATGGATCAACTTATAAAAAACCTGAGTGGTGGAAATCAGCAAAAAGTAGCTATAGCCAAGGCACTGATGACCAATCCCAAGATATTAATTTTGGATGAGCCAACAAGGGGAGTGGATGTAGGAGCAAAGAAAGAAATATACGACCTTATAAATGAATTTAAACATCAAGGGATGAGTATAATTATAATTTCTTCTGAAATGCCAGAGATATTAGGCCTCAGTGACAGAATTATGGTGATGTATGACCAAACTATTACAGGAACATTTAGTAGAGAAGAAGCCACACAGGAAAAAATAATGAAGTGTGCTATAGGTGCTATGAAGGAGGAAATCGATGAAAACTAGTACAACATTAGATGGTACAGTGAAAAAAGAAAATAAATTGTTAAAAAATAAACCTCTGATAGGTCTGATTATATTTGGGGTGATAGTTTCAATATTGAATCCGAGATTCTTATCCACTGCGAACTTATTAAATATTTTGAGACAGACATCTATAAATGCAATAATAGCAGCAGGGATGACCTTTGTAATATTAACAGGTGGAATAGATCTTTCGGTTGGATCTATCCTAGCTATTTGTGGTGCCGTATCTGCCAGTATGTTAGCTGGAGGAATTAATGGATATATAGTTTTAATAGTAACCATAATATTAGGAACTATATTAGGAGCAATCAGTGGAAGTTTTATAAGTTATGGGAAATTACAGGCTTTTATAACAACCTTGGTAGCTATGACATTACTTAGAGGTGCAACTTTAGTATTTACAGATGGAAAACCAATTTCTATGGGATTTGGAGATAACGCAATGTTATTTGATACCATAGGTGGAGGATATCTCTTTGGAATTCCAGTACCGATATATATTATGGTAGCAGTATTTGCAGTATGTAATTATGTTTTAAAAAATACAAAATTTGGTAGATATGTTTTTGCCGTAGGTGGGAATGAGGAAGCTACTAAATTATCTGGTATTAATGTGGAAAAATTGAAAGTTAAAGTGTATGCTATAAGTGGTGGACTAGCTGCCCTAGCAGGAATCATAATTACGTCTAGATTGGGATCAGCTCAGCCTACAGCAGGAACAGGCTATGAATTAGATGCCATTGCAGCAGTAGTATTAGGTGGAACTTCACTTTCTGGTGGAGTGGGAAGTATATCAGGAACTATAACAGGGGCATTGATTATAGGAGTATTAGGAAATGCATTAAATTTATTGGATGTATCTTCGTATTATCAGATGATGATAAAGGCATTAGTTATATTAGCAGCAGTCTTAATTGATAGAAAAACACATAAATAAAAAGGGGGCTAAAAAATGAAAAGAACATTGAAATTGTTAGTTGTAGGACTTTGTATTGGAATGATGTCAACGGTAGCTTTTGCCAAAGGGAAGGTAGGATTGGTAGTATCTACTTTAAATAATCCTTTCTTTGTAGATCTAAAAGAGGGAGCACAAGATGAAGCGAAAAAACTAGATATGGAACTTATAGTTTTGGATTCTCAAAATGACCCAGCTAAAGAATTATCAAATGTAGAAGATCTAATTGTAAGAGGAGTAGATGTAATATTAATCAATCCTACAGATTCAGATGCAGTGTATAGAGCAGTAAGAAATGCTAATAGATCAAAAGTACCTGTAGTAACTTTGGATAGAGGAGCAAATAGAGGAGATGTAGTTACTCATATTGCGTCGGATAATGCAGCTGGAGGAAGAATGGCTGGAGAATTTATCTTAGAAAAGTTAGGTAAAAATGCTAAAATAGTTGAATTAGAAGGGATTCCAGGAACAACTGCTGCAAGAGATAGAGGAAAAGGATTTAACGAAATAGCTAAAGGAAACTTAGATGTAGTAGGTAGACAAGCTGCAGATTTCGATAGAACTAAGGGACTTAATGTAATGGAAAACATGATTCAGGCTCAACCAAAAATAGACGGTGTATTTGCTCATAATGATGAGATGGCTTTAGGAGCATTAAGAGCTATTGGAAATAATAAAAATATCTTAGTAGTAGGGTTTGACGCTACTGATGATGCTGTAAAATCAGTGAAAAAAGGTGAGATGGCCGCAACTGTAGCTCAACAGCCTAAATTGATCGGAGCTCAAGGGGTAGAAACAGCAAATAAGATAATTAGTGGTGAAAAAACTCCTAAGTTTATCCCCGTAGAATTACAATTAATCACAAAATAATAAGATTAGATAGGATGGGGAGGAAGAAATTTCTTCCCATTTAATCTATAAAAATAATAGATTGAATAAGAAAAAAATACTAAAAATAGAAATACTAAAGAGGTGTATTTTATGTTGTTAGGAGCAATAGAGGCAGGGGGAACAAAATTTATCTGCGCAATAGGGACAGAAAAAGGAGAAATTTTAGAAAGGATATCAGTTGCTACGACTACTCCAAAAGAAACTCTAAAGAAAGTGGTGGAGTTTTTTGGGGGTAAAAAAATAAAAGCTTTAGGAGTAGGTTGTTTTGGTCCCATTGATTTGGATAAAAATTCAAAGACTTACGGTTATATAACTTCTACACCGAAACCTGGATGGAGTAATTATAATATCGTAGGAGAACTGAAGAAACATTTTGATATTCCTATAAATTTTGATACTGATGTAAATGGTGCAGCCTTAGGTGAAGCTAAGTGGGGGAGTGGTGTTGGGTTAGATTCTTTGATCTATCTCACTGTAGGGACAGGTATTGGTGGTGGAATATATACCAATGGAACTCTGGTACATGGGATGACCCATCCTGAAACTGGTCATATATTTGTAGGAAGAGCAGTCGGTGATGAGTATAAGGGGAAATGTCCTTATCACGATGATTGTTTAGAAGGGATGGCATCTGGCCCTGCTATAGAGGAAAGATGGGGTAGAAGTGCAAGTGAGCTCCCTAAAAATCATAGAGCATGGGATTTAGAGGCGTATTATTTAGCAGAAGGGCTGATTAACTACATTTTGATAATGTCACCTAAAAAGATAATATTAGGTGGAGGAGTCATGAAACAAAAGCAGCTATTTCCGTTGATTAGAAAAAAAGTCATTGAAAGATTAAATGGATATGTATTCCATAAAAATATATTAGAAGATATAGATGATTATATAGTTTATCCAGAATTAGGAGATGATGCAGGTATTTGTGGTGCATTGGCACTGGCAGATTTGGTTTTAGATTAGGTAGCTTGATATTACCACCTACTTTTAGGACAAAAGGCATATTTATAACTTATAGATTGTAGTAAACTAACTTATAAGATCGAATGTTTTATTTGGGTATAAATTGTAGGGAATTAATGAAAAAATAAGTATATTTCTTTATGTATAA
>Ga0316197_10004289_pt1 | contig 10123 bp, 8 predicted proteins | sample OudBiesiAoxic_MG_FD_204939 | JGI IMG/M metagenome (GOLD analysis project Ga0316197, IMG submission 204939) | Coastal sediment microbial communities from Oude Bieten Haven, Netherlands - site A oxic | ecosystem: Environmental > Aquatic > Marine > Coastal > Sediment | place: Netherlands... | reverse complement strand
AAATGCCGAAAACGAGCGTTTGTACGCAAATCGCCAGCAATACCTCGAAGAACTCGAGCACCGCTATAACCTGCTTCTCGAAAGTTCACGCGACGCCATCGCCTACATCCACGAAGGCCTGCATGTTTATGCCAACCGCGCCTACCTGGAATCACTTCATTTGCAGGACGCGGATGAGACCATGGCGATCTCCCTGCTCGAGTTGATCAAGCCGAAAAGCGAAAACATCAACATGAAGTCACTGCTCCGGAACCTGTCAAAAGGTGTTCTGCCGGAGGCTGCAGTTGAAGTCCAGGTCAACCGGCCCGACGGCAGCGAGTTCGACGCCAGCCTGGTATTTTCCACTGCGCGTTTCGACGGTGAAGAATGTACGCAGATGATGATGCAGCGCAAAGATGCCGCAAGCGAACTGGCTTCCGAGCTCGAACTCATGCGCGTCACCGACCCGGTCACCCGGATGGCAAACCGCAGGGCCTTCAGCGAGCTGCTGGATCAATGCGTCGCCGCTGACTCGCGCGACTCGGTGGCTGCCGTTCTGTACATCGAACCGGACGGCTTCGAACAACTGCAGTCAGACCTGTCCGCCAAGATGCTGGATGAATTTATCGCCGACTTTGCCGGGGTCATCCGCCGCAGCCTGGACACTGACGACACGGCTGCCCGTACCGGCGAGGGCAGTTTTGCCGTGCTGGCGCGCCGCCCCAGCGTTTCCGACATGGAATCGCTGGCTGAGAACATCCTGAAGACCTGCCGCAGCCACATGGTTGAAATCGGCGAAAGAGCCTTTTCGATCTCCTGCACTATCGGCATCTGTAATATCGGCCGACTGGCAAGCGACGCGGGTGAGATCATTGCAAACGCCAGGCAAATCCATGCCGAAGCGGCCGCAAAGGGTGACCGCTTCGCGGTCTACCGTCCGCAACTGACCGCCGTTGAAACCATAGACGGCGAGCAGGCCTGGGTCGATCGCATCAATTACGCGCTGGGCAACCAGGACATCTACACCGTTCAGCAATCCATCGTCGACCTCGACGGTGACGGCGAACAACTGGTTGAAAACATTCCATTCATGCGCGGCGAAGAAGGCGACCACCCGTCATCAGAATTCCTGCTGTATGCGGAACGCAATGACCTGGCCGGCGCCATTGACCGGCAAGTCATCCCCGGGCTGTTAAGAACCTTTGCTGATGGCAGCGAGCACCAGATTATCAACCTGAGCAGCAATTCGATACTGGATTACAGCTTCCCGGGCTGGTTCGCCCAACAGATGAAGGAAGCCTGCGTCGAGGGTGAACGAATTACCCTGCAGATCGCGGCAAGTGCGGCACATAGCAATTTAAGGCCGGCCCAACGATTGATGAAAGAACTGAAACCCCTGGGGTGCCGGCTCTCGGTCTGCCAGTTCGACGCAGAACGCCGGACACTTCAGTTGCTTGAACACCTGGATGCCTCTTTCGTCAAGCTGCAGCATTCGCTGACCGTAGACCTGATCTCCGATACGAAAAAGCAGGAAGCCATCCGCAGTATCGTGGAAGCCGCTGAAGCGCAGGGAGTGGAAGTCATCGCCGATGAAGTCGCCAACACGTCCAGTCTTGCCGTTTTGTGGCAATGCGGCGTCAAGCTGATCTCCGGCGCTTTCCTCAGCGAATCATCCCAGGTCATCGCCCAGTAAATTTGTGCGTAAGCCGCGATGTCACCAACCGGCCGCTTCGCCCCCTCCCCCACTGGAGAATTGCATTTCGGCTCGCTGGTCGCCGCAGTCGCCAGCTACCTGAACGCAAAATCCCGTGGTGGCCGCTGGCTGATCCGCGTGGAAGACATCGACCCACCGCGCGAAGTACCCGGCAGCGCCGACCGTATACTGCGCAGCTTGCAGCGTTTCGGCATGCGGGCGGACACACCGGTTGTGTTCCAGGGGCAAAGAAAAGAACAGCACCGGGCGGCAGCTGATGAACTGGTATCAAGAGGCATGGCTTACTGGTGTGGCTGCAGCCGCCGGGACCTGCCATCGTCCGGCGTCTATCCCGGCAATTGCCGGAACGGCATCCCGCCCGGTAAATCGCCACGAGCGATCCGCCTGCGTGTCGATGACCAGCCAATCTGTTTTGACGATCACATCCAGGGAAAGACCTGCGAAAACCTGTTTGAGACGGTCGGCGATTTTGTCATCTGGCGAGCCGACGACCTGCCTGCATACCAGCTTGCGGTGGTGGTGGACGACGCCAGCCAGGGTATCAGCGAGGTCGTTCGTGGTTTTGACCTGCTCGGCTCAACGGCCCGCCAGGTTCACGTCGCCCACTGCCTGGGACTCGCCATCCCGGAATACGCCCACCACCCGGTGGTGACCAGCCCGGACCGGCAAAAGCTCAGCAAACGCCTTCAATCTGACCCCATCGTATCCCTGTCACGGCGGCAGACGCTGGCCAGTGCACTGCGATTCCTGGGGCAGCCTTGCCCGGATAACCTCGGTCTCCCGGGTCTCTGGGCCTGGGCCCTGGAGCACTGGGACCTTTCCGCTGTGCCCCGCGTGCAGCACGCAGAAGCACCCTGATCACAGGCACGAACTTCAGGCTATAATGCATCCTCTTCAACCTGAGCGGATGCGATGAATTCCAATTACCTCGATTTCGAGCAGCCCATTGCCGAGTTGCAGGCCAAGATCGACGAGCTGAAAAACGTCGGTTCGGACAACGCCATGAACCTGGACGAGGAAATCCAGCGGCTGCAGTCCAAGATGCGGACAAAAATCAAGGCCATCTTCAAGGACCTGACACCCTGGCAGATTTCACAACTGAGCCGCCATCCGCTGCGCCCCTACACACTGGACTACGTCGAAAAAATCTTCGATGAGTTTCACGAACTGCATGGGGACCGGTCGTTTGCCGACGACCATGCCATCGTGGGTGGACTGGCCCGCTTCCGTGGGCGTTCCGTGGTTTTCATCGGCCAGCAAAAGGGCCGCGATACCAAGGCCAAGATTTTTCGGAATTTCGGCATGCCGCGCCCCGAGGGATACCGCAAGTCGATGCGGCTGATGAACCTGGCCGCCCGTTTTCGTCTGCCCCTGCTGACGTTTATCGACACGCCGGGCGCCTATCCCGGGGTCGGTGCCGAGGAGCGTGGGCAGTCCGAGGCGATTGCCCGCAACCTGCAACGCATGTCACGCCTTCCCGTGCCCATCATATGCACGGTTATTGGTGAAGGCGGTTCCGGCGGCGCGCTGGCTATCGGTGTAGGCGACCGCGTCAACATCCTCGAGTACAGCACCTACTCCGTGATCTCACCGGAAGGTTGCGCATCGATCCTGTGGAAAGATGCGGCCAATGCCGAGGAAGCCGCCACCGCACTCGGCATCACGTCAAAGAGCCTGAAAAAACTGGGGCTGGTTGATGAGATCATTCCCGAACCGCTGGGTGGCGCACACAAAGAGCCCGATGAAGTCGCAGTACAGATCGCCGACTGCATAGAACAGCAGTTGGACCAGCTTGAAGCGCTGACCTCTGAAGAGTTGGTCGAAAAGCGCTGTGAACGCTTGCTGTCCTACGGTGAGTTCCAGGAATAAACCACCGGTTGATTGATGAACAGGCTTGATCGGAGTTTTACTGGCAACAGCCTGCTGGAGAGCCTGAGGCGCCTGCCGATTCCCTCCAGGTACTGGCTTGGCTTCAGCGGTGGCGCGGATTCGACCGCCCTGCTGCTGGCACTGCACGAAAACGCGGAACAGCTGCCTGCCCCTTTGCACGTGGTGCATTTTGACCATGGAATGCAGCAAGAGTCCGGTACCTGGGCTGCACACTGCCAGGAATTCTGCCGCGAAAGAAACATCCCGTTCCGGCTTGAAATGCTCTCTGTTCCTCGCTCATCCCGCAACAGCCTGGAAGAAGAGGCGCGGAATAAACGCTACCAGGCCATTGCGCGCATCCTCGGCGAACAGGAAATGTACCTGACCGCCCACCACGCCGAAGACCAGGCGGAGACACTGTTTCTGAACCTGATGCGTGGCAGTGGCATCGAAGGGCTTGCCGGCATCCCGGTACTACGTAACCTGGGTGAAGGCTGGGTTGCACGCCCCCTGCTCGACATCCACCGCGGGGAACTGGTCGGATTTCTGCGCGAGCGCGGCGTCGATTGGCTGGAAGACCCTTCCAATACCGATAGTGCCTTCGACCGGAATTTCCTGCGTGGCGAGCTGTTCCCACAACTCGAAAGGCGCTGGCCCGGCCTGGCAAAACGCCTGTCGCGCACCGCGCGGAACGCCAGGACCAGCGCCAACGCCATGGCGGCGGTTATTGAACAGCAATCGGGTGAACTACTGAAGGACCGCATGCGCATGCCGACCCAGGGGCTGTTGGCACTCGATGCAGAGATGCAATCTCTGGTCCTGAGGCAGTGGCTCAGGCGGCACGAAATCCCGGTTTTACCCGAATCACGCCTGGTGGAGTTCCTGCAGCAGGTCTCGCTGTCACAGGCAGACAGCCAGCCGGAAGTTCAGTGGGGAGACTGGATGATCAAGCGCTACCGTGGCGATCTTTGCTTACACCGGCGTGAACCTTACGTCGCCTGTGAACAAAAGGCATGGCGTGAAAGCATGAAGGTCGAACTGGGCCCGGATAGCGGAAGCTACCACTTGCGCGGCAAAAAAACGGAAATTCCTCCCGGCTGGCGGGTCGGCGCACGCGAGGCCGGTGACCGGATCAGGACCTATGAATCCGGCCCGAGCCGCAAACTCAAACATTTTTTCCAGACTGCATCCATTCCACCCTGGTTGAGGCTTGGCATTCCGGTCCTGTACTGGGATGATGAGGCGGTAGCGCTCGGGGACTGGGTCATTGGCCACCGCCTGCAATGGTGGCTGATGGAAAACGGCCTGGAGCTTGAATGGAAACCAACCGACCACGTACTCGCCAGGGTACGCAGGGACTGCCAGGCTTGAACAGACGATATGAATGACAAAAAAGAAACACTGCCGGATTTCGAAAAATCCCTGGAAGAACTCGAAACATTGGTCGAGCAGCTGGAGTCGGGTGATTTGAGCCTCGACGATTCCCTGAAACAGTTCAAACGCGGCGTCGAATTGACACGTCATTGCCAGGGTGTGCTCGAAAAGGCACAGCAGACCGTGGAAAAACTCGTCGACAATAGCGACGAGTCTTCAGCCGTGCCGTTTGAAAACCGTGACTGATCACGCCGCGCTTTTAAGCGGCTGGCAGGAGCGACTGGACCGGGCACTGGAGCAACAGTTGCCGGGCGAGGAACTGGAACCAACGCTGCTGCACCGTGCCATGCGCTACTCTGCCCTGGCCGGGGGAAAGCGTTTCAGGCCAGTCCTGGTATATGCAACGGGGCGCGCATTGGGCCTGCCGGAGGCGGACCTGGACCCGGTCGCAGCAGCGATCGAGATCATCCATGCCTACTCGCTGATCCACGACGACCTGCCCGCGATGGATGACGACGACCTGCGCCGCGGACGGCCGACCAGTCACAAGGCTTTCGACGAAGCCACCGCCATCCTGGCCGGTGATGCCTTGCAGGCCCTGGCCTTCGAGGTCCTGGCCAGGGAATTGCCTGCCAACAGTGACAGCAGCCTTGAAATCGTGCACCTGATTGCATCTGCCTGCGGCTCCATCGGGATGGCGGGCGGCCAGGCCCTGGACCTTGCAGCAGTCGGAAAAAACATTGGCGTCGAGGCGCTCGAAACCATGCACCGCCTGAAAACCGGCGCCCTGATCAGGGCCTCGGTTGTAGCGCCCTGCATCATGGCCGGGGCCGGTGACCAGGTGCTGGAACATATTTCTGCCTACGGCGATTGCACCGGGCTGGCCTTCCAGGTGCACGACGATATCCTGGACATCACGGGAGACAGTAAACTGATCGGAAAGAACACCCTGGCCGACGAAGCGCTGGACAAACCGACCTTCCCGTCCATCCTTGGCCTGGAGGCATCCCGCCTGCGCGCCCGCGAACTGCGCGATCTGGCCGTCGCCCATCTCGACTACGTGCCGGGCGATACCGCCACGCTGGCCTGGCTGGCCAGCTATATCATTAGCCGGGATCGATAGCTTCCTGCCGGTCAGGCAAGTAAAATGGTTTGGATGAATACGCAGCTTTACCCAATCCTGAGCCAGATCGAATCCCCGGCGGACCTGCGGGAGCTGGATGAGGATGCTCTGGTCGCGCTCGCCGATGACCTGCGCCGTTACCTGATCGAATCGGTCGCCACCAGCGGCGGCCATTTCGGCGCGGGGCTGGGCTGCGTGGAACTGACTGTTGCACTGCATTACCTGTACGAAACCCCCTACGACCGAATCGTCTGGGACGTGGGCCACCAGGCCTACCCGCACAAAATTCTTTGCGGGCGCGCAGGCAGCATCACCACCATCAAGCAAAAACAGGGACTGGCGCCGTTTCCCAAGCGCGCGGAAAGCGAGTTCGATACCTTTGGAACCGGCCACTCCTCGACATCGATCGGCGCCGCACTCGGCATGGCGGTGGCAGCGGCCCTGAAAGAGGAAGACCGGCGCTGTGTTGCCGTAATCGGCGACGGTGCGATGACTGCAGGCATGGCCTACGAGGCGCTCAATCATGGCGGCGACCTCGACACCAACCTGCTGGTCGTGCTGAACGAAAACCAGATGTCGATCTCACCCAATGTCGGTGCGGTGACCAAGATGTTGGGCCGCCTGATGAGCGGGCCGACAGTCACCGGCATCCGCGAACGCAGCAAGAGCATGATGCAGCGCGATTCAAGGGCCTGGCGTTTCATGAGCCGCTGGGAAGAACACGTCAAGGGCATGGTAATGCCCAGCACCCTGTTCGAGGAACTGGGCTTCAATTACCTCGGCCCGATCGATGGTCATGACCTGGCCACGCTGGTGCGCACCATCCGCACCGCACGCGACGTCGAAGGCCCGAACCTGCTGCATATCATCACCGAAAAAGGCAAGGGTTACGCTCCCGCCGAGAAAGACCCGATCAAGTACCACGCGGTCGGCCCGTTCGATCCGGAAAAAGGCGTAGTCCCCAAGCCCGGGAGCGTCACTCCCGCGGCAACGTACACGGATGTCTTTGGCCGCTGGCTGTGTGATATGGCGGAACAGGACGATTCCCTGCTGGCAATCACACCGGCGATGCGCGAAGGGTCCGGCATGGTGGAGTTCCACCAACGTTTCCCGCAACGTTATTTCGATGTCGGCATCGCCGAGCAGCATGCCGTGACGCTGGCCGCCGGCATGGCCTGCGAAGACATGCACCCGGTTGTCGCCATCTACAGCACTTTCCTGCAGCGCGCCTACGACCAATTGGTCCACGACGTGGCTATCCAGAACCTGCCGGTCCTGTTCGCGGTTGACCGCGCGGGGCTGGTCGGGCCTGACGGCCCTACCCACGCCGGCAGCTTCGACCTGAGTTTCATGCGCTGTATTCCCAACCTGGTGATCATGGCGCCCTCGGATGAAAATGAGTGCCGGCAGATGCTCTATACCGGTTTCCGGCACCCCGGCCCGGCGGCCGTCCGCTACCCCCGGGACACGGGCCCAGGCGTTGAAATCCAGCAGGAAATGAAAGCCATTCCGATTGGCCAGTCACGCACCCTCAGGCAAGGTTCGGGGACCGCCATTCTCGCCTTTGGCAGCATGGTCCAGGTCTGCCGCGAAGTCGCAGATCAGGCCGGGGCGACTCTGTTGGATATGCGTTTTGTCAAGCCACTCGACAGGCAGGCGATCCTGAACGTCGCAGCCACTCATGCCAGGCTGGTGACCGTCGAGGAAAATGCCGTGGCCGGCGGCGCAGGCAGCGCCGTAAACGAATTGCTGGCCGCAGAACGCATCAGCCTGCCCATCCTCAATATCGGACTCGATGACTGTTACATTCAGCACGGAACCAGGGCCGAATGCCTGCACCTGGCCGGACTGGACGCGCAGGGCATTGTGCAAAAGATCCAGGCCTTCCAGAAGCAGGAAGGGGATGCCGACATCCGGCACAACCTGGCTGGCTAGCGGTCTTTCTCCAGGTTTAGCAACTGCCGGTCGTGCAGGCCGCTCAACAGCAACAGTGCAATCACCGCACCGATCAGGGCCAGGAACATGTCCGACTGGGTATCCCAGGCATAACCCTGGGTTCCGAGAAAGGCTTCTGCCGCTTCGCCACTGAGCAATGCCACCCACCATTCAATCAACTCGTAAAAAGCGCTGATGGCCAGGCAGATACTGACCACGATCGGTGAGAGCCAGCCCCGTTTTGCCACGACCTGCTTACGCACCAGGATTTCACGGGCGACCATCGCCGGAACGAAACCCTGGGCAAAATGGCCCAGCTTGTCGTAATTGTTGCGTGAACCGCCAGTCCATTGCATGACCCAGTCACCCAGCGGCACTTCGGCATAGGTATAGTGGCCGCCGACCATCAGGATCACGGCGTGGACCAGGATCAGCCAGTAGACCAGCGGTGTCAGTGGAAAACGCTTGCGGGTCAGCGCCAGAACAAGCAGGGCGACGATTGCTGGCAGTACTTCGAGCCACCAGGTCGGGTAATCGTGCGGGTTCCAGGCAGACCAGCCCAATACCAGGAAAAAAATCCCCAGCCAGGTGATTACCTTACCGTTGCTCTGCACTCAGGAATCTTCGTAAACACGGACCGCCAGCACATCACAGGCGGACCCGTGAAGCACCGAGTTCGCCGTCGCACCGAGCAACAGCTGGACGCCTTTCTGGCCATGTGTGCCCAGCACAATCAGGTCCATCTCATTTTCTTCGGCAAAACGATGAATTTCACGCGCGGGCGTGCCGCTCAGGAAATGACGCGCGTTTTCCGCCACGCCGTATTTCTCCCCGATGGCGTCGAGCTTCTCTCTCAGTTCTGAACGCAGGTTTTCCTCGACCTCATCCATACCGACAAAAACCGGTCCGTAAGGCACGACACCCATGTATACCGAGTCCATGGGTTCCTGGACATAGATCAGGTGGATCTCACTATCCGGGTCGGACACACTCCTGGCGCGCTCCAGGATGGCCGTAGACTCACTGCTCAGATCGATGGCAACTGCAATTTTCCTGTAACCGGACATACTGTTCTCCCATTCAGTTCGTCGGGTAAAACACCCCTGTATTAATTTTAGACCAAGCCGGCTTAGAATGGTGCAGGTATTGCCGCAAAGCGATATTTCCCAATCCAGGGCCGAGTGATGAAGGACATGAGAGACAGGCCGGGCTCCCCGGTACCAGAAAAAACACGCGCCATGCGTATCCACAACACCGGCCCGATCGGCCTGGCCGGCCCGCCACTGGAATTCGACCTGATCGATACACCGGTCCCGCAAGGAGGCGAGGTCCTGCTTCGCGTGAGTGCCTGTGGCGTCTGCCATACCGAACTGGACGAAATCGAGGGGCGCACCACCCCGCCACAACTTCCGATAACGCCGGGTCACCAGGTGGTGGGCACAGTGGTAGGGGAAGGCCGCGACTGCCGCCTTGAACTAATCGGACGCCGGGTCGGCGTTGCCTGGATTCATTCTGCCTGCGGCCGTTGCCAGTGGTGCCTGGAAGGCAGGGAGAACCTCTGCCCGGATTTCTCTGCCACCGGGCGTGACGCCCCCGGCGGTTACGCCGAATACATGACCGTTCCCGAGGCATTCGTACATGAAATCCCCGCTGAACTCGGTGACCTGGAAGCAACACCCCTGCTTTGCGCCGGCGCGGTGGGTTACCGGGCGCTGGTACTGTGTGGCTTACGCAACGGCCAAAAACTGGGCCTGACGGGATTTGGCGCATCGGGTCACCTGGTCCTGCAGATGGCAGCCCACCTGTACCCGGACTCGCCTGTTTACGTTTTTGCACGCAGTGAAAAAGAACGAAGCTTCGCCCTTGAACTGGGCGCGCAGTGGGCTGGTGATAGCACGGATCGACCCGAATCCGGCCTGGACGCCATCATCGATACGACGCCGGCATGGTTGCCGGTAATGGCGGCGATGGAAGCACTGGCCCCGGGTGGCCGCCTGGTGATTAACGCCATCCGAAAAGAGGCGGGCGACCAGGCCCTGCTGTCGGAATTGGACTACGAACGCCACCTGTGGCGCGAAAAGACCCTGTGCACCGTGGCCAACGTGACCCGCGAGGATGTACGTGCATGC
>Ga0316197_10004288_pt1 | contig 10123 bp, 10 predicted proteins | sample OudBiesiAoxic_MG_FD_204939 | JGI IMG/M metagenome (GOLD analysis project Ga0316197, IMG submission 204939) | Coastal sediment microbial communities from Oude Bieten Haven, Netherlands - site A oxic | ecosystem: Environmental > Aquatic > Marine > Coastal > Sediment | place: Netherlands... | reverse complement strand
GTCGACCGTTGACCCCTTCCCGGTAGTTCTTACGGACGAACTCATTCCAGAACTCCACGGGCATGTCCGGCAGCGCGGCCTCGTATGTTTGCTTGCAGTGCCTGGCCGCTTCCTGCCAGTCCCTCATCTTGGTCTTCTGATTGAAAGATGCCAGTATCCTTGTATAACCTGCTGGATCGGCTTCCGGTCCCGCGTCATTCAGTATCACCGCCCTGACCCGTTCTGGTTGTTGTGATGCCATGATCATGGACAACAGACCGCCCAGTGAAGTACCTATCATGATAAGGCTGGAAATTTCCAGCTGATCCAACAGGCACCATGTATCGTTGATATAGGTAGCCGGATGGTAATTACGCCAGTCAGAATCCCAACCGGATTGACCCCTGCCTCTCAAATCCGGGCACAAAACGCGATACCGCGATGACAGGTGAGTGGCAATCTCGTGAAAATCCTTGCTGTTGCGTGTCAGGCCCGGAAGACAGACCACGACATCCCCGGTGCTGCCATAACTCCGGTAGTACAAAGTCAATTCGTCAGTTGTCGTGTAATGATGTTCGGTAAAACCCATGAAAGGTACCGTTATGTCGGCAGATCGTGATTGTTGGACATGATAAGCAATACTTGCCAAGTGATTCAAAGTATGCAACATTATGAAACATGAATCAACTTTCAGGTAATGACAAAACCCCCAAGACCGCGAGAGGCAAAAAAACCCGCGACAAGTTGTTGCAGGCGGCTGAAATAGAGTTTGGTGAAAAGGGTTTCCACTCCGCCGCAATCAGTGGAATAACGCACCGGGCGGGTGTTGCACTGGGTACTTTTTATACCTATTACGAGAGCAAGGAAGAGATTTTCCACAACCTTGTCACCTATATGAGCCACCGCACCCGTCGCTGGATCGCCGAACGTGTCGCCGGTGCTCCTGATCGAATGGCAGCGGAACGCCTGGGCATTGAGGCTTATATTGAATTCGCGCGGCAGCACAAAGGCATCTACCGCATCATTACTGAAGCCGAGTTTGTTGCCAATGACGCCTACCGCGAACATTACGAGAGCTTTGCCGATGCTTACCGCGACAATCTTAAAGAGGCCGCTGACAGCGGGGATATCCGTCAGGGCGATTATGAAACGTGGACCTGGGCCATCATGGGTATCGCCGTTTTCCTGGGTATGAGATATACCGAGTGGGATGACAATATGCCCGCAGCCAGGGTTGCCGAGATCGTGACCGACCTGATTGCCAACGGCATCAGACCGAGGTAAGACCCATGAGTTTTCCGGTTTTCGATATCCTGGCCAAACGGGCTGAGTTGGGCCCGGAGCGGGTGGCTTTTGAAGACATCTCCAGTGGGGAGCAAGTCAGTTATTTCGAGTTGAATCAACGCACCGGCAGAAGCACTGCCCTGCTCGCAAGTCTTGGTGTTAAGCATGGCGATTGTGTCGCACTGCTGTGCCGCAACCGTATCGAGTTTTTCGAACTGCTGTTCGCCTGCGCACGCCTGGGAGCCATCCTGGTTCCTTTGAACTGGCGTATGCCCGCAAAGGAACTGGCACCATTACTCGATGACTGCGGCGCGGCATTGCTTATTCATGGGTCCGAAGATGCAGATGCCGCAACCAACCTGGCCGACAACAAACGGTTACTTCTGAGCCTGGATGACAGTTTTCGCGGCCACCGGGATGCCTTCGAAGGTCTCCGGGGCAGGGCCAACTGGCCAGCGGATGAGACCTGGTATCTGCTCTACACCTCCGGCACCACCGGCAAACCCAAGGCGGTAATACAAACCTATGGAATGGCGCTGGCCAATTACATCAACATCGCCCAGGCCATGGGCTTGCGCGAAGATGATACAAGTCTGAACTACCTGCCCCTGTTCCATACCGGCGGTATCAACCTGACAACCCTGCCGGCATTGATCATGGGTGCCCGTACACTGATCACTGCGGGCTTTGATCTCGCGTGCACCGTTGACCTGTTGGAAACCGGCCGGCTCGACACCTTTTTCGGTGTTCCCGCCATTTACCAGGCGATCAGTCTGCATAAGCGCTTTAATGAACTCGATCTCTCGCAGGTACGCTGCTGGGGCTGTGGCGGCGCACCGATGCCCGACAAACTACTGCAGCAATTCGCAGCACGCGGGGCAACCGTACTCAACGGCATGGGTATGACCGAAACCGGGCCAACCATTTTCCTGATGGATGGAGCCAATGCCAAACACAAGATCGGCTCTGTTGGAAAGCCCCAACTGCTGGCCTCGGTCAGACTGGTTGATGCCGATGGCAATGACGTCCCGCAGGGGACCACCGGTGAACTGTGGTTTTCCGGACTCGGTATCACACCCGGTTACTACAACCGGCCGGATGCAACATCCGAATCTTTCTCCGAAGACGGCTGGTTACGCAGCGGGGACCTCGGGTGCCAGGATGAAGACGGCTATTACTACATCGTGGGCCGTCTGAAAGATATGTATATATCAGGTGGTGAAAATGTTTACGCCGCCGAGGTCGAGGGCCTGCTCATGGAGCATCCCGGGGTACTCGAGGCAGCTGTCATTGGCGTGCCCGACGAGAGATGGGGTGAAGTGGGATGCGCCTACCTGCTGCAGCAACCCGGTCACCCGGCTCCTTCCGATGAAGAACTTGTCAGTTTTTGCAAACAGAACATGGCCACCTACAAGGTTCCGAAATACTTTATTCGGGTGGATGACTTTGCCCGCACTGCCGCAGGCAAAGTGCAGAAACATCTTTTACCCCCGATGACCACAGGTGAGGAATGAGCCCGGCTCGGCAGATCAGTATCGAAAAAACCTTCAGCCAGGCAGAATTTGACAATTTTGCCAAGCTCAGTGGCGACGATAACCCGATTCACACAAACCCGGACTTTTGTGCCGGCACCCGCTTCGGCCGCACGGTAGCCCACGGCCTGCTTCTATGCAGCGTGCTACGCGGACTGATTGAACAATTGACACCAGGCGCCCGGCTTGATGAGCAATCAGTGATGTTTCCTGCGCCCACCTATGTCAACGAGCCAATGAAGTTCACTGTTAACATCATCGGAGGTGCAGGCAACGGAATTGCACTCGAGCTTGAAGTGAAACGCATGGATGATGGTGTCGTGACCTGCCAGGGCCAAGCCAGGGTGTCGGTATGAAAATTGGCGACAGCGCGGAAATCAAACGGACTTTCAGTCAACAGGACCTGCAGAAATACGCAGTACTGAGTGGTCACGATATCACCGGCCCACAGGTACCCGAGCCGCTTATCGGCGCACTTTTTTCTTACTTGCTGGGCGTAAAACTACCCGGTCTGGGTACCAATTATCTCAAACAGGAAACCCGCTTCCCAACGGTAAGCGAGGTCGGCGAAGCACTCAGGGCACGTGTCGAAATCACACGACTCCGACCTGGCAAACAACTGGTGGACCTAGCCACCACCTGCATTAATCCCGATGGCAAGACCGTCGCCAGTGGCCGTGCACTTGTCTATGTTGGCGATCTGATACGGGAGACCGGTTTTGAATAATGACCGGCTCGTGACACTCCGGTTTGAAGGCAACATAGCGCTGGTTAGCCTGAATCGCCCCGAGCGCCATAACGCCCTGGTACCTGCATTGCTTTCCCGGCTTTTACAGGTGCTTGCGCGTCAGGATTGCCAGGCTGCCCCGGTGGTCATTTTGCGCGCTGAAGGCCCTTCATTTTCAACCGGCGGTGATCTTTCCGGGTTCCAGAATCACAAGGCCACCATTGGCACATATGCACGGGAACTGGTAGGTCAACTCAACCAGGTGATCCTCGCCATGTACTCGCACCCTGCCGCCATCGTCTGTGCGGTTCATGGCCAGGTGACCGGTGGCTCGCTCGGTTTTCTGCTAGCCGCAGACCACGTCATCATGCGCCGCGGAGTCACCATTACACCCTATTATTCCGTCGTGGGCTTCAGCCCGGATGGCGGCTGGACAGCTCTTTTACCCGATATCATTGGCCACAAACAAACCATGAACTGGCTGGTGAGCAATGCCAGTCACGATGCGGATTCTTGTCTCGCGCTGGGTCTTGTACAGGAGGTAGTGGAGGAAGACTGTGAAGCCAGCGCACTTGCCTGGGCGCGATCAGTCGCCGACCCCGGGACCGGCGGCATCACCCGCACCAGTAAATCACTCAATATCAGTACCGAAGTGCTGCGGCAACGCCTGGAAACAGAGCGCGACAATTTTGTTGACCAGATTCAAACCTTGCATGCCCAGGATGGCATCGAAAAATATTTGCGGAGAAAAGAACATGTATAAGCTGTTACTGACCACCCTGCTATCATCTACACCGGCGCTGTCATCCGAGCCTGCCCTGTCACCGAAAATAGACACAGATCGAATCACGGTATCGGGTATATCCGCCGGCGGACAGATGGCCCACCAGTTGCACATCTCTTATTCAGACATGTTTTCAGGCGCCGGCATCATCGCTGCCGGTCCTTTTGGTTGCGCGGATGGCTCACTGGCAACCGCCATGGCACGTTGTATGGGCAAAACCGATGGCCCCATGCCGGTGGCGGAGCTGATTGACGGAATCAACAGCGCACGGGATCAGAGCCTTGTCGCGGATACCAAAAACCTGGCCGATGATCCGGTCTGGATATTCCACGGCACGCTGGACACCACCGTTGCTGCAGAAGTGAATGACGCCACTGCGGCACTATATGCAGGGTTCATACCCGACCCGCAAATAGTTTATGTGAATGATGTCGCCGCCATACATAACTTTCCAGCACGTGGTCATGGCAGTGCCTGCGCCGCTATGGAACCGCCATTTGTGGGTGATTGTGATTACGACGCAGCCGGTGAAATCCTGCAACATATGTACAGCGGTTTGGAACCACCCGCATCCGAACCTGAAACGGCCCTTCAGACGGTTACCCTGCCAGGTGCAGCCGACGCCGGACTCAGCGACACCGCCTATTTGTTCATTCCCCCGGCCTGCACCGAAGGCGAACAGGCTTGCGCGCTACACCTGGTTTTACACGGCTGTGCGCAGTCTGCTGTTACCGTCGGTACCGGTTTCGTAGAGCAAAGTGGTTACCTTTCGTGGGCCGAAGCCAACGACATCGTACTGGCTTTTCCGCAAGTTGCACCTGCTACGTTAAATCCTTACGCCTGCTGGGACTGGTGGGGTTATACGGGCGTCGACTATCGTTGGAGAGATGGTAAGCAGATGCTGGTGGTAACTGATTGGATCAGACAGCTTTCATCCGTACAGGAATAGGTGCCGAGGAACGGCTTTATGTTCAGGATTATGTTCAGGATGAACGGTACACCGCGGGCGCATGGATGCGCAGGAGCGGTGCCTCTCAGATTGGCTCGCGGTTTCGAACAGGATGTAGGAAGTGCAGGAGCGTCCTGTATCAGTTTTGCACTGAGTCTCACTACCTGCATAGGCGCCAAGGTCGCTCAGTACCTTACTTCAGGACTCGCCACAAGGATGTGCTTGAGCGCGTCCCGGTAGTAACTACCCACCCCAGCGCACGCCCGTGTGGGCGAAGCCGGGAACCACTACGGCAAACTCGCCTGAGCCACGAATTAAGTGGGCAGCAACACCAACTCCAGCCGTTGCCTCTGCATACTGCAATTATCTGACCGGCCGGTTATCACTCCAGGTAGTGCTGGTGCGCCATCAGTTGACCAACCATGGGTTGAAAAATGATCAGTATCTGTGCTGACTTTTTGGTTTGATTCCGGTAAATATGCGGTTGTGAAGCCAGGAACAGTAAACTGTCGCCCTTTTCAAGGCGGTATTCCTGTTCATTGATCGTGCATACCAAAGACCCTGAGAGGACATAGACGAGTTCCTCACCCGAGTGTGTGATTTGACCACTGGTGCTGCTCCCCCCTGGCTCGATGGTCATCAGAAACGGTTCAATCTGCTGATTTGGCAGACCGCTTCCGAGATTTTCCATCCTGACTCCAGCAGTTTCGGAAGTTGGTCTTTGGTCTTTCTTTAGATGGATGACCTGGCCATCAATCTTTTGCTCAAAAAACGCGGTAATCGGCACGGCCAGTGCTGTTGCGAGGCTGTGCAGCGAAGAAACCGTCGGCGAGTTATCCCCGCGTTCTATCAGGCTGATCGCATTGGTCGAAAGACCGCTTAACTCAGCCAATGCACGCAGTGACAAACCCTTTTGGGTTCTCAGTTCCCGGATACACCGCCCCACCAATTGCTGGTCACTCATGTTTGATTCCCTGATGTTAAATTGTGATCAAAAACATTTTTAATCATTTATCATTTATCATAGTGTACCAATATAATTGACATAATTACAATATAGTTGTACATTGGTGATGTAGATATAAACTTCAAACCAGAGGTTTACCAAATATGAAAATCGCGATTGTTTCTGATGACGAACGAACCATCAGCCAACATTTTGGCCGGGCTGAAAAATATATTGTGATTTCGTTTGAGCAAGAAAAGATTATAGATCGAAAATCACTTCCCAAGGTTGGATTTTGCCATTCTTCCCACCGGCACCAGGGCAGACACGAACACGGGTCAGACCCCAGGGGAAGCGGTTTTGGTCGCCACTCAAAGATCACACATGAACAGATGTTTGAAAACATTAGGGATTGCGACATCCTGGTAAGCCGCGGCATGGGGCGTGGCGCATACCTTGACCTCCAACAACTGGGAATCAGGCCCATTATCACCGACATCGGCGATATTGAAGTTGCAATTCAAGCAGTTATGGATGAAACGATTATCAACCACATGGAGAAACTGCACTAGATATTAGACGAAGGAGAACCCAGCATGAGATTTTCAAAATATACAATCCCTCTACTCCTGCTTCCATTGATGTTAACTACCTACAGCGATCAACTAGCAGCTGCGGAAACAGGTTCTATTGTCGGTAATGTGTATTGTGATCACGATAAGAACGGCATTTGTGATTGTGAAGAAACCGGTCTGAAAAACATACATGTTCAAATATTTACCGGGCACTGCGGCGGCAATGCCCTGCAAACCATTGCCACCGATGAAAAAGGTAACTTTGCATTCGAAAGTTTTAACCCCGGCACCTACTTTGTTTCAGTTGACCTGGATTACGTCTGCGGAGGGCGCGTTCCAACCACAAAGAACTGTCAGGAAGTAACGCTGGTCAACGGGGAGAACATCACTTTGCCTGCTTTTGGATATTCAGAATTCGGTCAATAACTCCTTCGCATGGCTGCATTCTGGATCCCAAAACTGGGGTCAGGACTAAAACCAGATGGTTTCCTGTCCTGGCCCCATTAATTATTAATCCCCGGGTCTGATACTGAATGAGAGGTGGTAAATACCACCCTCCAGGGTGCTTTCAATCGGGGTGGGAGCACATTTATGAAAGATGTGCAGCATCCTGGCATTGTCATGCAGTACGTCAGCAGTAAACCTGGCGATGCCGCGTTTTCGTGCGACTTCAAGCAGTTGATTGAACATGGAAACCCCGACACCCTGCCCCTGCCAATCATCTCTGACGATGAAAGCCACTTCCGCCGCATTGCTGGCCTTGTCGACCGAATAGCGGCCAACGGCCACGATCATCTCGTATTCGTCCTCACGTGTCACACTGGCCAGGGCCATGGTTTTCACATAGTCGATGTTGACAAATTTTTTCAGTTTACGGTGTGGCATGGCCCGCATCTTGATGAAGAACCGGTGATATAAAGTCTCTTCCGAACAGGCATAGAAGAGATCGCGCATCATATCCTCGTCAGTGGGAAGAACCGGACGCATGTGGACAGATTTTCCATTGGCGCTGGTGATCGTTTTCTCGAATGAACGGCGGTTCAGATCACCGTGACCATAAACGGCCACCTGGTCGCTATATACCAGTTTTCGGTTGCGTGCCTCCTCCATCAACTGCTCACGATGATCCGGATGGGCGATGTGAATCAATGCCATGGCACGTTCACGTATGGTCTTGCCATGCAGGTCGGCAATCCCATATTCGGTCACCACGTAATGCACGTCACCACGACTGGTTACAACACCCGCACCCGGGGTTAAGGTTGCCGTGATGCGTGATACTTTTCCGCCGCCGGCAGTGGATGGAAGCGCGATAATGGGTCTGCCCTGGTGAGAGCGTGAGGCACCCCGTATAAAATCGACCTGTCCACCGATACCACTGTAAAAATAGGTGCCCAGTGAATCGGCACAAACCTGGCCGGTCAGATCTACCTGCAGGGCCGAATTGATCGCTACCACACGGTCATTCTGTGCGATGCGGAATGGGTCGTTGGTAAATTCCGAAGGGTGGAATTCACACATCGGGTTGTTATCAACGAAATCATAAAGCCGGCGGGTACCCAATACGAAACTGACGACGATCTTGCCGGTATGGATCTTCTTTCGCGAACCGTTGATCACCCCACTTTCAACAAGATCGATAACACCATCGGAAAGCATTTCTGAGTGGATACCAAGATCCTTCTTGTCACCCAGGCATGACAGAACCGCATCGGGAATGGTGCCAATCCCCAATTGAAGGGTAGAACCATCCTGAATAAGATCAGCAATATGCTGGCCGATACGTTTCGCCACCTTGTCAATTTTTCCTGCCGGCACTTCAAGGATGGGTACATCGCTGGGAACCAGCGTATCGATTTGATCAATGTGAATAAAACAGTCACCCAGCGTGCGCGGCATATTGGGATTGACCTCTGCCACCACGTGCTTGGCACTCTCGGCGCCCGCCTTGGTGACATCAACACTGACGCCATAACTGCAATAACCGTGCTCATCAGGTGGTGACACCTGGATCAACGCCACGTCAATCGGCATTTTGCCACGACGAAAAAGTCGTGGAACCTCTGAAAGAAAAACCGGGGTGAAATCAGCACGGCCCTCGGCAACTGCCTCTCGAACATTCGGACCAATAAACAGGGCATTGTGCCGGAAACCATCCTCCAGTTTCGGGTCAGCATAGGGCGCAACACCGAGCGTGAGGATATGGGTAATCTGTGTGTCGGCCAGTTCAGGCCCGCGATCGGATAGCGCCTTGACGAGTAGTTGCGGTTCCGCCGCTCCCGATCCAATGAAAACCCGCTGCCCGCTCCTTACAATGCTGACCGCTTCCTGCGACGTGGAGACTTTTGACCGGTACTTTTCTTGCCAGTTATTCATAATAAAACATCCTTGATACTGTTAATCATCGAGGTCAGAGGAAACCGTGCTGCATTACTCGTGTCCGACTGGTTTTGTCTTAAGAGTCTTGCGCAAATGTTCGTGAAAAGCCAATAAGTCCGAATCCTGTATCAGCAGGTTTTGATACGCCGGATTCGCTTTTAGCTCGGCATACGTGATTGAAGGCAAATACAAGTCACGCAAAAAGTGAATTAACTTCAGTGTGCGGAAAGCATCAAACCAGGTATGCATCTGGCGTGTGAACTGGTCAAGGCTTCTGCTTTGCCTGAAAGCATGCTCAAGCGCCTGTTCCGTCTTGATACTCTCAAGGCCTTTCAGAAGAGCTTGCAGTTCATGGTCCTGAACTTTATATGGCAAATCCTGAAAAGCACGGGTGGTCAGACCAGCAGTCCCGGCATGCCAGATCGCGGGCAGGCCCGATAGCCAGGTCTTTAACAAGCCAAAAACTGCCGGATCGTAAAATCGAAACTCGCTGACCGGATCGGCAAAACCGACAATTTTATTGACCGCAGCACCGGTACCAAATGGAACCCGGTCAGAGCGGCGGGATTCAATCTCGATAACCGTGTTATCAGGGCCCGCTTCAAGCTCCAGCACCGAACCGACCTTGGCCAGTTTATTGAGTAAATAAAAGTCCTCACCTGCCTCACGCTTGGGAAAACCCCGTACCTTTGCATAGTTAATCGCGCTGACCGCCATGGTGCTGCCAATGGTGTGAAAAGCATAGGGTGAACCGGCAAATTTCATACCGGCCACGTAATACCGCAGGGATAACTCATATAACTGGGTCGCGATGATGACTTCCCTGCTTTCAGAGCTGTCCCGGTCATCGGAGTGACTGAAGGGATAGATCAGGGCCGAGTATTTCGAAGCGGGGTCTTCAATAGCATTGCTGTGCGTGAAGTAGGTCTGGGGCAATCGCACATCAGCATCGGTGCAATGTATCCAGC
>Ga0316197_10004286_pt1 | contig 10124 bp, 12 predicted proteins | sample OudBiesiAoxic_MG_FD_204939 | JGI IMG/M metagenome (GOLD analysis project Ga0316197, IMG submission 204939) | Coastal sediment microbial communities from Oude Bieten Haven, Netherlands - site A oxic | ecosystem: Environmental > Aquatic > Marine > Coastal > Sediment | place: Netherlands... | reverse complement strand
CACGGGTCACCCCGAGAAGCTCACCAACCTCTTCGAGCGTGCGACGGCCCTGACCGTGGAGACCAAAACGGTGTTCAACAACAATGCGCTGCTGCTTGGGTAATAATTCCAGCCAGTGCCCTAGTAATTCACCCGCAGCCTGCTCGGCATATTCATTTTCGGGCATATGACATTGGTCGTCCGCCATTGAATCGAGGACCGATTTATAACCGTTGGCAGAACCATCAACGGAAGATGTAGGTTCACTGAAACCAAAAAGCGAATATACGGCGGCACTTGGTTTATTCAGTTGACTAGCCACCTCGTCAACTTTTGGCCGGCGACCCATTGTTTGTTCAAGTTCACGTGTCGCTCGCAGGTAAGTGGTCAGTTCACGAATCACGTGTATCGGCAAACGCACCGTACGACATTGATTCATGATAGAGCGTTCCACCGATTGCCGGATCCACCAGGTTGCGTACGTGGAGAACCGAAACCCTCTTTCCGGGTCGAACTTCTCGACTGCCCGTATCAGGCCGAGGTTCCCTTCCTCAATCAGATCCAATAAAGGCAGGCCTCTATTGATATAAGCACGGGCAACTTTAACCACCAGGCGAAGATTACTTTCAATCATACGCTGACGACTGGGTATACAACCGCCACGCGCGGCACGTGACAGCGATTTTTCCTCATCGGCTGTCAGTAATTTGGCACGTCCAATTTCACTGAGATATATGCGGGTAACATCACCATGATGCACTTTCCTGCTTCTGGCGTTGGCATTTACTGCCTGATCAAACTTAAGATCTTTTTTTACAGACTTGTCCTTCAAACCCGCAAGACGCCTATCTCCCATATTTTCTTTTTTCATCCCCCCCATCCTTGTTTAAACGATTCAAAAAAGATCAGGACCATCCCGCAACAACCCGGCCCTTCCTTTACAAAAAGGAAGAGATTTTAACGAAACGAATGTCTAAAATTATCATACTCGTAAGAAAATGTCACAAAATTCAACTCAAGGTCAATGCCCATGTACCTACATACCGGGCAGCAGACCAAATGTTGGTGACTTACTTCTTGGGTAGATAGTTAAGGGGGTTGGTGGGCTTTCCGAGGGCACGTATTTCAAAGTGCAGAAGTTGCTCATTGCTACTATTCCGGCCCATTTCGGCAATTTTCTGACCCGCCCATACCTGGTCACCTTCTTTCACAAGACGCACCCTGTTATGGGCATAGGCGCTGAGCATTTTTTCACTGTGTTTTATGATGATCAGTTCACCATAGCCGATCAGACCATTGCCGCTGTAAACCACCTGGCCGGCAGATGAGGCAGATATCTCCTGGCCTTCTTTTCCTGCGATATCGAGTCCATTACGCGCCGGATCACCGGCAACAAAACCCCTGATCACGCGTCCATTGGTGGGCCATTTCCAACTATTTGGATCTACGTTACTGCTCACTGGTGGCCTGTCAGGGGTTGGTTTTACTGTCGTAGAAGCAACTTCAGGGGGTGGACTGGTTTTTACCGGTTCCGGTACTGTGCGGGTTGTCGCTGCCGGCTTTGCTATCGTTTTGGTGGTTACCTGCCCCGGTGTTTTTGCGCCCGAAATTTTCACACCGGACGAAGCATCACGATTTGAAGCATTTGCGGCGGGTGTTTTGAGATTTAATTTTTGATCGGGATAAATAGTATAGGGGCTCGAAATTCCGTTCTGTTTCGCAACCTCCATTGGGTCCAGACCATAACTGAATGCTATCGCATAAAGCGTGTCACCTTTTCGGACATAGTAGTTTCCATCTGCATCCAGTTGGCGCTTAACAATCGAGCTCTGTGGCTTGGCGGACGGTGCCGACCGATGGTGACGGTGGCAACCCGACAGTACAAGCAGGCTGAGAACAATCAGCAAAATGGTTAGTTTGATATGAATGCACCCGCCATTTGCGGTACCGACTTTGATATGCACTATGGACTCGCCTTCAATATTGCAAACACAATCACGGCGAGTACGATCATGACCCAACCGATCAGGTCGATATATTTTCGCATATGCGAGGCCAGTTTCTCACCACCCAATCGGATCAGTGCCGCGACGAGAAAAAACCGGCCTCCCCTGCCAACAACGGAACCTCCAATAAAGGCCAGCCATGGCATTCCAACAACACCTGCGCTGATGGTAAATACCTTGTAAGGAATGGGGGTAAAGCCTGCAAGCAGAATGTACCAGAACCCCCAGGTTTCGAAAGCTTCAACCGCACCGGTAAAGGTACCGGCATAATGCGACTCCATTAGCCACGGCTCAATCCACGCAAACGCCAGTTTGCCAATCAGGTAGCCCGCCATACCGCCGAGGACAGAAAACAAGGTACATAATGTTGCATACGACCACCACTTCTTCGGTCTGGCCAGGCACATGGGTATCAACATGACATCCGGCGGCACGGGAAAGAAGCTGGATTCAGTAAAGCTCAGAGTCGCCAGAAACGCAGGCGCCCTGCGATGGGCTGATAGCGCAATAACACGATCATATAGTTTTAGAAACATCGGTAGCAGACCCTAAGCCAAACCACTAAGTAAGGGAACAAACACAACGGCACCAAGATCCGTTTCTTCAAAACCGTCCTCATTGCGTCTCACGGTAATCAAACGCTGTTGACCATTTTTCTCAACTGGAATCACCAGTACGCCACCTATGCGAAGCTGTTCCAGTAATTCCAATGGAGGACTCTGCGCAACCGCAGTCACCATGATGCCATCAAAGGGCGCCTGGCTTGGCCAGCCCAGGTGACCATCTGCATAACGAACATAAATATTATTAAGACGCAGGTTGTGGAAACGCCGGCGCGCCAGCTTCAGCAACTCTTCTATTCGCTCAACCGTGAACACCTTTTGTACCAGGTGTGACAAAATCGCTGCCTGGTAGCCGGAGCCGGTACCCACTTCAAGCACTTTCTCCGGCTGGCCGCCGTCCAGGATAGCCTCCGTCATACGGGCAACGATCCATGGCTGTGAGATGGTTTGCTTCTGCCCGATGGGTAAAGCCGTATTCTCATACGCTCGACTGGACAGCGCTTCATCTACGAACTTGTGGCGGGGCACCTGGGTAACCGCCTTCAATACCCGCTCATCACAAATACCCTCCTTGCGCAATGTCGTTACGAGACGGTCACGCGTACCCTGAGAGGTCATGCCAATGCCACGGTTTTCACTGTGAAGCTTACGTTTATGAATCATGAAGAATCTGTTTCCTGCTTCTCGCCAATGCCAATTGCCGTCACCCAACCAGCTACCTGCTCCAGGGCCTGGTAACGGGTCAGGTCCACGTGAATAGGGGTGACCGAAATACATTTTCGCCTGATGGCGTCAAAATCCGTGCCCGGTCCGGCGTCCTGTTCAGCGCCAGCCGGTCCTATCCAGTACATTTCACGGCCACGTGGGTCCACGGTTTTAACAACCGGTTCCGCACGGTGCCGGTGCCCAAGACGCGTAACTTCAATACCCCTGATTTCCGACCACGGGCAATCGGGTACATTGACATTGAGAATGGTATCCGCAGGCAAGGGGGCACGCTGTAATTGTCTAACCAATCTAATGGCTGCCTCACCTGCCGTATCATAATGGTGGTGCATGGAATTTTCATGCTGATGCCCGGATTCATCGCCAAACACCAGCGACAACGCCAATGCCGGATAGCCAAGAAACCGGCCTTCCATGGCCGCAGCCACTGTACCGGAATAAATAACATCATCACCCAGGTTTGCACCGGCGTTTATTCCGGATACCACGATATCCGGGTCACCGGCCAGCAACCCGGTTAACGCCAGGTGCACACAGTCTGTTGGGGTGCCGGAAACACGATAGGCTCCGGAGTCCAGTTCCTTGATTCGAATCGGTGCATCCAGTGTCAGTGAGTTACTCGCACCACTGCAGTTTTTGTCCGGGGCAACGATCGTCACATTGCCCATACCGCGCATGGCGTCGGCCAGGACACGAATACCAATGGCTTCAATGCCATCATCATTGCTAATTAGAAGTTCCATTAGGGAAGTTTAATCCGGTCCTTGTTGAAAATCATACCTGTCATCCGCAAGTATGTCAGTTATGTAACAGGCACAAGGATGATATTGTACGGACTTCAGCTTGTTTCCGAAACGCGCAAATGGATGAAATGTGGTTAAAAAACAAAAACACCAACCTTTGGATGACCATTTGTTCCGACAGGAGATGGCTGGCGTTGTTCCACTCAAGACTGCGCCCACAACCGGTTCGAAGGCACCACGCACAGCAATTCGCAAATGCAAACCTGAGGATTTTTCCGCTAGCCCTGAATTCTCGTACCCGGGTTCATCAGATAACCAGGGACATACTGATGCTGAAGATGGCTCATCACACCGAAAAAACGGCATCCAGAAAAGAACTGTTCAGAAACTGAAAAGAGGACGTTTTAAACTCGGTGCTGAGTTGGACCTGCATAACCTGACACTGGAAAAAGGTCACTCGGTTTTGCTTGAGTTTATTGCCGAATCACAGTCCATGTCACTGGAATCGGTCAGGGTCATACATGGTAAGGGTTTGCGCTCTGAGAACGGGCCGCGATTAAAACTCATGACACGACAACTTTTACGCGACCATCCACAGGTGCTTGCTTACACGAGTTGTAAGCCCGCTGACGGCGGGGATGGTGCCGTGGATGTATTGTTGAAATCATCATGATCGAGCTCTTCATTTTCCTGCTGGTAACCGGCAGCATTGTCGCCTGGTGGCAATTGATGCAAGGCAGGCAAAAAGCCCGTTGGGCCGCCGGACAGGTTTGTGGCAATCATGAATTACAACTACTCGATGACACGGTTTCGCTCAGTTCGATCACCTGGAACCGCGACAACTCAAACTCACGGATCCAGATCAATTATGGGTTCGAATTTGCCATTAACGGTGCCAAACGAAGAAGAGGAGTGGTTACCATTGGTTTCCCCGCATCACTCAGCGTAACACTGGACCTCGAAGAGGGCCGCTTGATCGAAAACCTCAGGGTCAGGTGAGTTCTTTTTAAGAGTGAATTCCAGCGAATTAAATAGTCAGACCGGATTAGCAGGTAGTTTATTTGACCACTTTCAGATGGGTGCGGGGTGGCGGGTCATCTGAACCATCCACCGGGGGTGGTGGAGAATCATCCTGGGCAAACATCATACCCTGACCATTTTCGCGCGCATATATCGCAACGACGGCACCCATGGGCACCGTAATTCTATAAGGTTTGCCTGAAAACCTGGCGTGGAAAAAGATGGTTTCGTTCTCCAACTCCAGGTGTTCGGTCGCTCCGGTTGCAATATTCAGAACAATCTTGCCCTGGGCAATGGCGTGCTCGGGTACATCTACACCTTCAAACTCAGCATCGACCAGCACATGTGGAGTCAGACCGTTGTCGGTTATCCATTCATACAACGCACGTAACAGGTACGGCCGGTTAGACGTCATTCCTTCTGGTGCAGAACTCATCAAACTACCTTAATCGTCTGAATGCATTAATCAGGCTGCATTCAAAATCATTTCGCGTTCAGCACGTGTCAGGCTAAGTTTGAAAGACTTGCGTGAAATCAGGCGTTGAATATAACCCTGAATTGTTGCACCCGGCTTGCCCAGGTTGATGCCATACACCGGAAGACGCCAGAACAAGGGCCCAAGAGTGCAATCGACCAGACTCAACTCATCGCCAAGCACGAAATCTGAGTGCTTGAACAAATCGTTGGCAGCAACAATGCTTTCTTTCAGTTGTTGGCGAACCTTGTCAGCCTTGGCGCCGCTTAAGTTTTCGAGTTGATCAGCCATTGGATACCAGTCACGAATCACACGATGGTGAATCAGGCGCAAACGCGCACGTGAAACCGGGTCAACCGGCATCAGCGGCGGATGCGGGTAGCGCTCATCGAGATAATCGTTGATGACACCGGCATTGTGTAAGAGTAGATCCCTGTCAACCAGGGTTGGTGTTTCGTTGTACGGGTTTAATTCTGCCAGGTCTGCGGCGGCAGATTCATCATCACTAATATTGATAATATCAACATTGATTCCCTTCTCTGCCAGCACAAACCGTACCCGGTGACAGTGGATGCTACGGTCGGATGAGTAGAGCGCCATGGTAGAACGACCTTTAATTGCTGCTGTCACCAAATTTCTCCTGTTGGCTTGATTGTCGGACATCGCTGTGTCCTTGATTTATAACTAATGAACATCACGCCAGTATTCTGCCTTCAGCAGATAGGCGACCAGGGTAAATAGCACCAGGAACAATATCACCCAAACACCAATACCTTTACGTTTCAACTTGGCTGGCTCACCCGCGTAATCGAGAAATGCCGCTATATCACGGGCTGTCTCTTCATATTCATGTGGTGACTGGCTTCCGGGTGTGGTCAGTTCAAAATGGTCAATAACCTCGTGGGTAAAACCCTCAGCACTTGTCTCCTGACGATACACCGGTGTTTGAATGCCCTGCAGAGCCCATAATACATGAGGCATGGAAGCATTGGGCAGCAAGGTATTATTCCACTGGCCATTTTCATCCTGGTAAAAACCCAGAAGATAAGAATACAGCCAGTCTGCACCACGTGAACGACCGATCAATGAGAGATCAGGAGGCGCTTTGCCAAACCAGGACTTTGCCTGCTCCGGATGCATCGCAATACCCATGGTGTCAGCGAATTTTGCATTCGAGAAAACCATGTTCATCATGACCATATCTTCAGTCAACTCAAGGTCTTCAGCCATGCGGTTATAACGCATATAGTCAAGCGAATGGCAACCCATGCAGTAATTCACGTACCACTTGGCACCGCGTTGTAAAGAGGCGGTATCACCGATATTGGCACCTGAATGTTCAACACCTGCACCACCTGCTGCCGAGACCGTAAGACTTGATAAGGACAGCAGTAAGACCGACAAAAACAGTGTTATGGCTAATTTTTTCATCAGTGGGTCACCCGATCCGGTTCCGGTTTTGTTTTTCCGTGAGGGCTCATGAAAAACAGCAGGACAAAAAACATGAAATAAACCAGTGTCCAGACCCGCATCTCCCAGGTTTGGGCAGGTGTGCCTTCGGCCATACCGAGCAGACCAAGCCTTACAAACGCAATGGTGAACAGTGTCAAAAGCACCTTGTACCAGGTTCCCTTGTAACGGATGGACCTAACCGGTGACCGGTCTAGCCACGGCAGAAGGAATAAAACACCAACTGATGCCCCCATCGTTAGCACACCCAGGAGTTTATCCGGCACCGCCTTCAAAATCGCATAGAACGGTGTGAAATACCAAACCGGTTTGATATGTTCGGGTGTCACCAGCGGATTGGCCGGTACAAAATTATCATGTTCAAGGAACATTCCACCGGCTTCAGGCCATAGGAAAAGAACGAAGGAAAACAGGATAAGGAACATACCCACACCAAAAATATCTTTGACGGTGTAATAGGGGTGGAAGGGAATACCGTCCAGTGGTTTACCTTCAGCATCTTTATTCTTCTTGATTTCAATACCATCAGGGTTATTGGAACCATTTTCACGTAACGCCACCAGGTGCAGCAGCACAAGACCCAACAGGGCCAGTGGTACGGCAATCACATGCAATGCAAAAAAGCGATTCAATGTTGCATCGGAAATAAAGTAGTCGCCGCGTATCCATTGCGTCAGAGGCTCACCAATTTTCGGGATTGCTCCAAACAGGTTGATAATGACCTGGGCTCCCCAGTACGACATTTGTCCCCATGGCAAAATGTAACCAAGGAAAGCCTCGGCCATCAATACCACGTAAATGAACATACCGAAAACCCACAGTAATTCACGTGGAGCCTTGTGCGACCCATATAACAGGCTTCGGAACATATGCAGGTAAATCAGGATAAAAAAGAACGAGGCTCCGGTCGTATGCATATAGCGTATCAACCAGCCCCACTCCACATCACGCATGATGTATTCAACCGATGCAAATGCCTCGAGTGCGGAGGGTTTGTAGTGCATCGCCAGCAAAATGCCGGAAAAAATCTGGATAACCAGCACCAACAGGGAAAGCGCGCCCATGTAGTACCAGAAGTTGAAGTTCTTCGGGGCCATATAGCCCGTCATCACGTTATTCCAGAAAGCCGATACCGGTAGACGGTCGTCAAACCAGTTCAATAGCGCACCGGCCTGCTTGGAAAGGCTGCTCGCAATTTTAGCCATTACACTGCTCCCTTCGGACTTACGCCGATGATCAGGGTGTTGTCATCAAGAAAGCTGTAGGGCGGAATGCGTAAATTGGTTGGTGCCGGCACGCCCTTGTAAACACGACCTGACAAATCAAATTTGGATTTGTGGCAAGGGCAGTAAAAACCGCCATTCCACTCAGCATCAAATGGCTGTGGACCAACCTGCGGAATCATCTGGGGAACGCAACCGAGGTGTGTACAGTGCATGTTGACCACCAGGAAATCAGGCCTTAGCGCACGCGGTTCGCCATGTATGTATTCAGGTTGTTCAGCGTTTAGCGACTCCGGATCAGCCAGTGAAGCATCAACTTTGGAGAGACCGGCAACCATGTCATCGGTACGTCGCAACACCCCGATGGTTTGACCGCGCCACTGCACCTTGAGTAACTGACCCTCTTTCAGTTTGCCCAGGTTGACCTCAACCGGAACTCCAATGGCCTGTGCCCTTGCACTGGGCATCCAGGATTTGATAAATGGAACAGCAGCAAAGCCGACCCCGATACCGCCCACCACAGAAGTGGTAGCGACCAGAAATCGACGCCGTCCTTTGTTTACGTCATCAGATGACATTTGGTTCTCCAACAGAAAAACGTCCCACGCAAGGACTGTTACTCATACCCGGGAAATTCAAATTATTTTGATTTAAGCAAGCACTGAAAAACAGGGCGCTCGTAGCTTTCGAAGCAATCATCCTGTCCCTCACCTGAATTAATCCGATATTTTACCGAATCGAATCATGCGAGACAAACGATTTGCCGATAGAATTGCCTTTAATAGCACTGGTTTCTGTAGAAAACCGGTATTGAATTCGATTTAACGGAAAATGGCCGCAATGAATCAACCTGAGACCAATACGTCTGACCGAAAAACAACAAAGAGATCACTTCTGGGTTTTTTGATCCAGTCGGTGATTGCAGGGCTCGCGCTGGCTTTTATCATCGTGTACCTATGGCCGAGTGTCAGCGAACGGTTTACACGTCAACCTGAAGTCATAAAAAACCTGCCAGCTGTTCCGGCGGCGCCGGTATCTTATGCCGATGCTGTCGATCGCACTGCCCCATCGGTTGTCAGCATCTACACCCGCACGGTTGAGTTGCAGCAGGTCAGTCCACGTCTGCAGAAACTTCTCGGCAGTTCATACGTTTCCCGTTCACGTCAGGACATGGGATCGGGCGTGCTGGTCAGCGAAGACGGCTATATTTTGACCAACAATCATGTGATCAGCCAGGTACAGAATATCAGCGTGGGTCTGTGGGATGGCCGCTTCGCTACCGCACAGGTTGTTGGAAGTGACCCGGAGACAGATCTGGCGGTACTCAAAATTGACCTCAGCGGACTGCCCGCGGCACCACTGGCCGGGGACACCAAGGTCCGGGTGGGTGACGTGGTACTGGCTATTGGAAATGCATTTGGATTAAGCCACACCGTAACCATGGGCATCATCAGCGCCACGGGTCGCAACGACCTCAGGTCGGTGCTCTATGAGGATTTCATCCAGACCGATGCCGCTATCAATGCCGGTAACAGCGGCGGTGCTTTGATTAACCACCTGGGCGAAGTGATTGGTATCAATACCCGTAACCTGACGCAAATGCAGGGTGCACAGAATATCGGCTTCGCGATTCCCATCGCCATGGCCAAGGATGTCATGCAACAAATCGTGGAAAATGGCAGTGTCAGGCGAGGTTCCATCGGCGCCCTGTTCAGTGACCTGCCCCTGTCCTTGCAGACCGACGGTAGTGCCGTGCGGCGTGGTATCCAGATTCGTGATGTTACACCCAACGGTCCGGCCTGGAGCGCAGGCATCAGACCGGGTGATATCCTGCTGAGCATAGACGGTGTCGAGGTTGATGACGCCAGGGCACTCCTGTTGATGCTGGCACAGCGTCAGCCTGGAAGCAGGGTCGAATT
>Ga0316197_10004285_pt1 | contig 10128 bp, 8 predicted proteins | sample OudBiesiAoxic_MG_FD_204939 | JGI IMG/M metagenome (GOLD analysis project Ga0316197, IMG submission 204939) | Coastal sediment microbial communities from Oude Bieten Haven, Netherlands - site A oxic | ecosystem: Environmental > Aquatic > Marine > Coastal > Sediment | place: Netherlands... | reverse complement strand
GGCCGTTGAATGCAGAACCGGCGATCTCATCAGACTTTGGCCTACAAAACACCGCTGCGGGTAGAACAGGAATACCGATGTGTGGCTTAATCTAGTTGTCCGCTGAACCTGGGACAACCCACTCTGACCCCATTGCTTCTCCCAACGCGGCCGAGGCCATGACCCGGCCGGCAGCAGCGGCGCCACTGAGGAATGCTCCCTCGACACGGGAACCGTGACACCAGTCGCCGGCAAGCGCCAGGCGCTGTTTTTCGAACCAGATAACCCCCTTGTCGAGCGGTTTTCGGGCCAGGGCGTAGCGCCAGCGATGCGCCACCGCGAACTGGACCTCCGCCGCCTGCGCAATCGGCAGCTCGAACGCAGCTGCTAACAGCCGGTCTTTGATTTCAGCGGGATCGTCATCCAGGTGTTCTGCCGACCATTCCGGGCAGGCATGCAGCACCCAGGATTCCACCCCAGACCTGCCGGGGCGGGAGGCCTGCCCGGCCAGCCATGAAAGTGGACCGTGATTGACAAAAGCGGCGTCATGATCACACAGCAACGGACGATCGAGTACGGCCATCACGGCCCAGCATGGCTGCATCTCGATATCCGCCAGTGAGTCTGCAACTTCACTGTCCCGGAAAAGGCTCATGGCCTGGGGAGGCGGAATGGCAATCACCACGGCATCGGCCGTCAACTGACCGCTTTCTTCCGACGTCAATGTCCACCGGCCAGCCTCTCGTCGAACCTGGCTGACGCGCCAGGAGCGCCTGCAATCCGGCAGTTCAGACGCAAGCTCCGCGCAGATGGCGCTCATTCGCGGCACTGCAACGTACCGTTCGGTTGAACCCGTTTCCTGGCCGATACGATCCGCTTCGACGACAGCGATTCGCCCTTCCCATGTGTCTACCAGGCCGCGCTCACGCCAGGCAAGGACATGACGAAGGAAGCGCGGGTCGCGCGCCGTAAAGTACTGCGCACCATGGTCGAAACAACCATGGTCTGAACGACGTGTGCTCATCCGCCCGCCAGGGCTTCTGCCCTTGTCGACCACCACAACATCGTGTCCCTGGTCATCCAGGATCCTGGCGGCTGTAAGCCCGGCCAAGCCGGCGCCAACCACAACCACACGCAGGCGTTTGTGACCTGGCAGAGCCGAGACGGAATGCGCATAGCGGTCCATGTCCAGCCGCCGGGCATGCCGTGCAACAGACCTCTGTCTCACCTTGCCAAAAACCGGCCCCGGCGGGAAAGCGCGATCAAACTGCCCCATGCACCAGAGTAAACCGCCATAGCTGTTCGGGTCGTTTCCATCCAGCGCAAAACGGTGGTTCAGGTCGACCATCAGCTTGAGCGCCCGGGACGAACGCTGCGCCCAGGGCAGGAAAGCCTTACCCCAGGTCATGCGCACGTTGTTGTGAAGTTCACCGCGGCGCTGCAGGGACCGCTGAGCCAGGTCCCACAAGGGCTGGCCCGTTTTTCCACGCGACAGCGTCTCCCAGTCGAAGGTCGAGACCCGTGGGTCCGCCTCGTGCTCCTGCAAGGAATGACGTGCCCAGTCAGGCAAGGCCTCGAGCGTCTCCAGCGACTCACTTCGGTAGCAGAAATGATGGGACAACTCGCGCCAGACCAGCAGTTCGTCGAGAAATTTTTCAGCTCCCTCACCGCCCCTCGTCAAGGCGTCCTGGGCGATGCGAAACGGAGAGACACAACCGTAGTGAAGATACGCCGACATGCGGCTTACGCCGTCTGGACAGGCCGCGTCGTTGCGCAGCCGATGGTAGCTGTCCAGTCGGTGGTCACGAAAGTCCTCCCAGCGCTGGTAGCCGGGGCGCGAACCACCGGGTGTATCGCTGACAACGGGAATGGAGTGATCGATGAGGCAGTCCGCTATGGCGTTCGACAGCGGCCTGGTGAGGTCGAATGGCTCGAATCCGGGATCGCCTTCAAATGCCTGTGGCCACTCTGATTGCCCGGGCCAGCCGGACATGACACGGCGCTGGATTTCCTGCCAGTGCTGATTTCGAAACCGGAACGCCCGGGTCGGCGCTTCTTTCGACAGGGGCATGGGCAGAATGCAACTGGCGTCAACCAAAAGCCAGGGCTGTGAACGGTTGCGCTCGGCATGTTGCCGATACCACTGTCGAAACGGCGGCACCGGGTAGAGTTCGCTTACGGTAACCGCGCTGCGAGCAATCAAATCACCCAGGGGGCCGGGTTGAAGCGGGTCCCGGGGCAGATGAAACAGCAGGCGCTGCCCTGCATCGGCCAATTGATCGGAAAAATCCCTGGCCGCCTCGAGAATGAATTGGTGGTGCCGGTCGGCGTTGTAGCGGTGACGGCCACCCAGCCCCTGGTAAACCAGGAGCGGGAGGTCCAGTTGTACCGCAAGGCTCGCAGCCGTATCCAGGGCCGGGTTGTCATGCGCCCGAAGTGCGTGGTGTGCCCAGTACAGCACAAATTCGCCACTGCCGTCGGGGCGTACCTCATTGAGGGGCAGAATCCGCTCCTGCAAATTACCTGTCAGCGCCCATTCCTTCACAATTCAGCCCTCAAATGTCCAACAGCCACTTGATGGCAGATTTGGCCACGAAACCCAGGATGCCGAACGCCAGCACGAAAAAGAGCACAAAGGTCCCGAACTTGCCGGCATTTGAGTCCTTCGCGATATCCCAGATGATGAACAGCATGAATGCGATCATCAGGCCCAGGCCCCAGGTCAGGCCGAAGCTGGAAATCTGTTCTTCGGTCAGCCCGAACATGACTCAGCTGCCGGGTAGCGGGGCGACAGGCCGCTGGCATCGACCACATCCCGGTAGACGTGCCAGGATGCGTGCCCCATCACCGGGTAGACCACAATGAAACCGACCATCAACGTGGCTATCGAAAACCCGGTGGCCAGAAGGATGAACAGGGCCCAAACCGCCATGGTGACCGGGTTCTCGGCCACGGCGCGCACACTGGTTGCCAGCGCCACAGGCATGGTGACGTCTCGGTCCACCAGCAACGGAACCGAAACCACGGTAACGGCAAAAGTCACCGCGGCAACCAGGCCGGCGAGCAGTGTCCAGAGCAGGAACACGGTATCGTCCTGTTGAATGACGTAACGCAGAAAGTCCAGGGTGGATGCGATTTCCACGTCGACAAAATAGTGGAACAAAGCCACCGAGACCAGCACCCAGGCCGTCGCCACGAATACCAGCAACAGGCCGAAGCGCAGCAGGCACCGCGTAGCATGACGCCATGCATTGAAGACATCCCAACGGCTTGTTGGCAGCCCCTGCTCCAACCGCTTGCTGAGTGCGTACAGACCGGTTGCAAGTATCGGCCCGACCACCAGGAAACCGGTAACTGCACCTGGCAGCAGCGGCCAGAACAGCAGCGCGATCTGGACGATGATTAAGCTCATGCCCGAAACGAGCAAGCCGTGCAGGAGGCTGGGCCAGCCGGCCTGGCGAAAATCACGCCAGCCCAGTCGCAGCCAACCCCCGATTGCCGTTGGCGTGACTTCGCGGATCGACGGGGCAGCTGTATTTTTTTGCACAACGTTCAGTTCTTCAGTCATTCGAACTCCTGGCTGGATTTTTGTGTAAAGCTTTCGCTCATCGCACGTGCAATAACGGAATAATTCATATCAACCTTATACCCAGATAAGTTATCCCAATGTCAGGGAAGCAAGAAGTATCCCATGACAGGCAATCACGCCCGACGTCAACCGGGTTCGTAGCGTAACCATCCAGCCGGTGCTGCCCGGCGCAGGGAACCAGCGGTCGGCAATGCCCACCAGCGCAAATCCCGCCAGGAGCCCCCACACAGCTTGTATGGGCTCAGGCCAAAGCAGGCAGACAAAGGCCCACAGGCTGGGTACCACCGAGATGAATGGAGCAACACCCTTGAAGCGATCATCGAGGGATGCCACACCCCAGCGTATACCCCCGAGGAATGAAAGAATGACCGCGCCGTAGGCCAGGAATCCCTGCAGGGCCGTAATCTTGAGTTGCTGTCCGCCGTATAAATGGAGTACAGCCAAGATCGCGAAAGGAAGAATGCCACAATAGCCCAGTATTTTTGCGACAAGAGGAGTGGACTTGGTTTTCATTTAGCTCCAAATAAAAGACATTTGTACAACTATTCTGATATTATACAGTTTATGTATACATATTGTATAATTATATTTTCATGAAACCAGTCGTCACTATCAATCCGGACGAACTCGAGCTCTACGAGTCGCTCTCCGCATTCTGGGGGACCAGAGCGGCCCATTCGGGCCACTTTACAAACTCGATGAACTCCGGGTCGCCTGGATCCGGGAACAGGTTTGCGAGCATTTCAGCCTTTGCCCGGACAAGGCCCAGTCCATGAAGTACTGCAGTAAATGCGGTGGGCGGCTGGTCGAAAAAGTGCCACGCAACGACGACCGTCGCCGGCACATCTGTTCTGATTGCGCCACGGTACACTACCAGAATCCTAAAATTGTGACCGGGTGCCTTCCGATCTGGCAAAACTCGGTGTTACTGTGCCGCCGCGCTATCGAGCCCAGAAGCGGTTTCTGGACCGTCCCTGCCGGATTCATGGAGCTGGACGAAACCGTGCAACAGGGAGCGATCCGCGAAACCTGGGAAGAAGCGCGGGCAAGGGTCGAATTATTGGCGCCTTACTCAATGTTCAACCTGCCGCACGTGAACCAGCTGTATATCATCTTTCGAGCAAGGCTGATGGACCTGGAATTCGAGCCCGGGCCCGAAAGCGAGGATGTTCGGCTCTTCACCGAACAGGATATTCCCTGGAATGACCTCGCATTCGGAACCGTGCGTCAAACACTTCGGTTTTACTTCCAGGACTGTCCGCTGAACCGCTTTCCGATGCGCAGTGGCACGGTTGTGCCCAACGCGAACGGTTTTCGGTTCGAGGCCGGCCCGGACGATGAACTGGAATTTATGGGGTCGGAGTAAAGTGCCGGAGTGACAAGGGACCAATCGGTTTGCTTCAGAGGTGTCTGGCGTGTACTGATGCCTTTGGGCATCGCATTGATACCCCCTATCAATGCGATAGAAACAATCACTTGGACATAGAAATTTTCTATCAATATACTCATAGCGATACGTCAATCATATTGCCCTCCAACTGTGAAGAGGTAAATTTCATGAACACAAAGCTCCTGTTACTGTCGATTGCCATCGCCATATCGCCCGCCGCCTGGACAAGCACCGCGCAGGCCGAGGACGGGCTGAAAACGAACCAGTTCTGGTGGCCGGACCAACTGGACCTGTCGCCACTTCGTGACCACGACACACGCTCGAATCCACTGGGCGCAGACTTCGACTACTACGAAGCTGCATCCAGTCTCGACTACGACCAGGTCAAAGCCGACGTCGAAGCCGTGCTGACCAATTCGCAGGACTGGTGGCCGGCGGATTTTGGCAACTATGGCCCGTTTTTCATTCGTCTGTCCTGGCATTCCGCCGGTACCTATCGAACCCTGGATGGCCGTGGAGGCGCCGATGGCGGCCAGATGCGTTTCGATCCCCTGAACAGTTGGCCGGATAACGGCAACCTGGACAAAGCCCGCAGGTTGCTTTGGCCCGTCAAGCAGAAATACGGCGAAAATCTGTCCTGGGCCGACCTGATGGTTTTGGCCGGCACAGTCGGTATGGAAAACATGGGCTTCAAGACCTTTGGCTTTGCCTTCGGCCGTGCCGATGACTGGGAGCCGGATGTGGTGTACTGGGGCCCGGAAGTCGAGATGCTGGCCAGCGATCGACGCGATGGGGCAGACGAACTGCAACGGCCCCTTGGCGCAACCCACATGGGCCTGATTTATGTCAACCCCGAAGGCCCGATGGGCAAGCCGGATCCGGTTGGATCCGCCAGGAACATTCGCGTGGCCTTCGGTCGCATGGCGATGAACGACGAGGAGACTGTCGCCCTGATCGCCGGTGGTCATACATTTGGGAAGATGCACGGTGCCCACCAACCCGGTGACTGCATGGGCAAGGAGCCGGCCGCCGCTGCAATCGAGGCCCAGGGACTCGGCTGGAAAAACCGGTGCGGTAAGGGCCACTCGGAAGACACGGTAACGAGCGGCCTGGAAGGTGCATGGACGCAAAACCCAACGCAGTGGACGACTCTGTATCTCAGCAACCTGCTCAATTTCGAGTGGAAGCAGTCAAGCAGTCCGGCCGGCGCCATTCAATGGATTCCGACTGACGAGTCCTTGCACGCCATCGTCCCCGATGCTCATGTCAAAGGTAAATTCAATCCGCCCGTGATGACCACGGCAGACCTGGCGTTGAAATTCGACAGCGAGTACCGCAAGATCGCCGAGCGTTTCCTGGCCAATCCGGAAGAGTATCGCCTGGCTTTCGCCAAGGCGTGGTTCAAGCTCACGCACCGTGACATGGGACCGCGTGCCCGCTACGTCGGTAATGAAATTCCACAGGAAGAGTTGATTTGGCAGGACCCGGTACCCGCTCCAACTTACGACGGTATCAGTGCCAGCGACATCAGCACGCTCAAGACGGAAATTCTCAAATCGGGACTGACGACGGCTGAATTGGTTCGCACCGCCTGGGGGTCCGCAGCCAGTTTCCGGGCAAGCGATTTGCGTGGAGGCGCCAACGGTGCCCGTATCGCCCTGGCCCCGCAGAAGGACTGGGCGGTCAACAATCCTGCGGAAGTTGGCAAGGTACTGGCCAGGCTTGGCGAGATTCGCAGCGACTTTGGCGAAGACAGAATTTCGATGGCTGACCTGATCGTGCTCGCGGGTGCCGCGGCTATCGAGAGAGCAGCAAGCAACGCGGGCGTGCAGCTTACGGTTCCGTTCCTGCCGGGCCGTGGCGATGCCACGCAGGAAACAACCGATGTTGATTCCTTCAGCCTGCTCGAGTTGCATGCCGACGCGTTCCGCAATTATTTCAACGAAGCGGAGGCATACAAGAATCCGACCGAGATGCTCGTGGACCGGGCGGATCAACTGAACCTGACGGTGCCGGAAATGGTGGTTCTGCTGGGTGGTATGCGTGCTCTCGGTGCCAACACCGGTGGCGCCAGCCACGGCGTCTTCACCGATCAGGCCGGTTCTCTCAGCAATGACTTCTTCGTCAACCTGATGGACATGGGTATTCAATGGCGCAAGAGCGACACGGAAGGAATATATGACGGTATCGATCTTGAAACGGGCCAGGTGAAGTTCACCGCCACACCCGTCGATCTTATCCTCGGTTCGAACTCTGAACTGAGAGCCGTTGCCGAGGTTTACGCCTATGACAACGCTAAAGAGCGATTCGTAAGTGACTTTGTCAAGGCATGGACCAAGGTCATGAACCTCGATCGCTTCGATATCTGATTCAACGTTAATTGGCAATTCTTAAGCAGCGGCGCATTAGCGTCGCTGCTTTCTTTTGTGCGGTCGGAGTTTATCGGGCCACAATGAGATAACCCTATGTTTAAAATGCACAAATCAGGGCAATATCTTCTTCAGGTTCTCCGCCAGGTCCAACGGAAAGACTATCGTTGAACTCTTGTCTCCGGCGATTTCAGTCAATGTCTGCAGGTATCGCAACTGGATCGCTTTGGGTTCCTCGGCCAGCGTCTTGGCAGCCTCGACCAGCTCGAAAGCCGCCTGTTTTTCACCAGTGGCGTGGATAACCTTGGCCCGCCGCTGTCTTTCGGCTTCAGCCTGGGCAGCAATAGCGCGGACCATGCTTTCGTCCAGGTCCACGTGCTTGATTTCCACGTTGGCCACCTTGATCCCCCATGCGTCGGTCTGACGGTCGAGAATAGCCTGTATGTCATGATTCAGTGCGTCGCGTTCAGACAGCATGTCATCCAGTTCATGCTGGCCCAGTACGGAACGCAGCGTCGTTTGCGCCAGTTGACTGATCGCTTCGAGATACCGTTCTACCTGGATAATTGCCCGTTCGGGGTCAATGACGCGGAAGTAAACAACCGCATTGACCTTGACCGAGACGTTGTCTTTTGAAATCACGTCCTGTGTGGGTACGTCCATGACCACCACGCGCAGGTCAACACGTTCCATCTGCTGGACAACCGGGATCACGATGATCAGGCCCGGCCCTTTCACCTTCCAGAATCGCCCCAACTGAAAAATCACGCCACGTTCATACTCGCGCAGAATCTTGATTGCATTGACAATGATTCCAAGCAGCGCGAGCGCCAACACACCAAATACATATTCAAACATCTTCCTGCTCCTGAAATGGAACGTCCGCCGGGCGGACTTTCAGCGTCAACCCGTCGAGCCCGATGACCAGGATGGCCTGGTCTGCCTGAATGGGGGAATCAGAAACCGCATGCCAGCGTTCGCTGTGGACGAAGACTTCGCCTTCGCTTTCGAAATCTTGCAACGCGGCACCGGTTGCCCCGATCAGTTGCTCCCGCCCTGACACGACTGGCCTGTTCCTCGCCCTGACCGCGAACCAGACAATTCCCATCAACCCCAGAGACCCAATCAGTGCAATCGAGCCGATGAGTGCCCGGGGAACAGCATACCCTGGCACGTCGGTATCGAGCAGAATGATCGACCCGATAACCATCGCGATGATGCCGCCGATACCCAGCGCCCCGAAGCTGGGCGCCATTACTTCCGCGATCATCAGGACAATGCCAAGCACAATCAACGCCAGGCCCGCGTAGTTCACCGGCAACATCTGGAAAGCGTACAGCGCCACCAGCAAGCAGATCGCTCCGACCACACCCGGAACAATCGCGCCCGGATTGTAGCCCTCGAGAATCAAACCATAGACACCGATCAGCAACAGCAGGTAAGCGATGGTGGGGCTGGTGATAACACCCAGCAGTTCGCTGCGCCAATCAGGCTCCAATTGTTCAGTTTCCAGTCCGCTGGTATCCAGCACCTGTTCGCGGCTGTTTATTTCGACGGCCATCCCGTCGGTCTTCTCCAGCAGGTCACCGATGTTCTCGGCGATCAGATCAATGACGCCGAGTTCCAGTGCTTCCTCGCTGCTGATGCTGTCGGCTTCGCGCACTGCAAGTTCAGCCCAGTCGGCATTACGCCCGTGTTTTTCGGCCAGGCCACGGATGTAAGCCACGGAATCGTTTACCACTTTTTGCGCCATCGCATCGCCGGGATCCGCAGCGTCCTTATCGCTTTCGCTACCCTGGTCCTCTTCCCCGGCATCCACCATTTTTTCTGGCTTGGGGGTATCGCCGATGATGGATACCGGGGTCGCGGCACCGACGTTGGTTGCCGGACTCATCGCGGCAATATGACTGGCCAGGAGTATATAGGTGCCGGCACTTGCCGCCCTTGCCCCTGGCGGAGTGACAAATGTAGCCACGGGAATCCTGGAATTGAGGATGGATTTGACGATATCGCGCGTCGATGCATCCAGTCCTCCGGGCGTATCGAGACGGATGATCACGAGCGCAACATTTCTTGCCCCGGCAGTTTCCAGTGAGCGCGAAATGAAATCCCGGGTAGAAGGGCCGATCGGCCCCTCAACGTCGAGCACCAGGGCCAGCCGCTGATCGGCGTTATCAGGTAACGGCTGTGCACCCTGCCCGCTCACACCACCGGCCCATGCAAACAGAGCCAGGAGCAGAGCGAGACTGATCACTAGCCATTTATACGTAATTGCTGTGCCACCAGAGTACACGCTTGCCTCCCTGATTCGAGAGATACTCTAATTCTGATCCAAAAATTGATTTTGCGCCATGTATATCGTTTTCTTCAACCGACGGCCTGAATTACTTGACCCGGATGAATGTATGGAGTCAGAGTAAAGTGCCAAAATAAAACTGCGCCGATGAACCCCAATGTTTGCTTGCAAACAGATGCTACAAAAACCCGCAATAAGGGACTCAGCACCGTCAAAGCTGATCCGGATCTGCCTTCTTTCATTGCTTGTGGTGTTGGTGGCGTACTCAACAGTCGCCACCGCCGCAACGGGTTTCGAGGCGACCTACCGGCAGTTCATCCAGGCTTACCAGGATCAGCATTGGGACGAGGCACTCGAGCTTGCTCTGCAACTTGACGAGTTACGGCCGGACAATGCCCGTGTCCAATACAACGTTGCCAGTGCCTGGGCCCGGCAAGGAAATCCTGAGGCGGCATTGGGCTGGCTTGAGAAGGCTGCCCAGAGCGGTTTCACTGATGCAAAAGCA
>Ga0316197_10004284_pt1 | contig 10129 bp, 5 predicted proteins | sample OudBiesiAoxic_MG_FD_204939 | JGI IMG/M metagenome (GOLD analysis project Ga0316197, IMG submission 204939) | Coastal sediment microbial communities from Oude Bieten Haven, Netherlands - site A oxic | ecosystem: Environmental > Aquatic > Marine > Coastal > Sediment | place: Netherlands... | reverse complement strand
ACGGCGCCATTCTCCAGCCGCTTGAGGTGCCGCTCGTAGCTGACGCGTTCGAGCTCGCGCATGCGGTCCTTCTCCTCGACCAGCTGGCGCGCGGAGTCCCGGTCGCCGGAGACCATCACGTTCAGCGCGAGCTGCATGTTGCTCGCGACGCGGTCGTGGATGTCCGTCATCTCGCGCCAGCCTTCGGGCGAGAACGCGAGGTCGGCGCCGGCGCGCTGCTGCGCGAGGGCCATCAGGTTGCGCGCGATCAGATCGCCGGCGTTCTGGAGGTTGATGGCGAATCCCGCAAGTTCCATGCTGCGCCGGGACTGATCGGCGTCGAGAACGCCGCGATTCAATTCGGCGAGATAGAGTTTGACCGCCGAATGCGTGGCGTTCACCTCGTCGTTCAGGCTTTTGATCTGCCGTATCCGATCGCGATCGCCGGTCTCGTAGATCTCCATCACCGGGCGCAGCATCCGCTCGACCGTCTCGCCCATCTGGAGCGTCTCGCGCGTGGCGCTGGCCAGCGCCCGGCCGGGCATGTCGAGCACAGTCCGGTCGAGCGCCGAGACGCGCCGGGTCATCATCTCGGGATCGGCCGTCGCGGCGGGATGGAGGCGTTCGGTCAGACGCCCGACGGGCCCGGTCAAAGGCAGGCAGAGCACCAGGAGGGCGAGGTTGAACGCGACGTGAAGGTTGATGACTTGCGCGGCCGGATCCGGGCCCGCCAGATCGACCGGCAGCCCGAATTGGTTGATGGCAAGAAGCGCCACGATCGATCCGCCGGCGCGGAAGATCAGGTTGCCGGTCGGAATGCGTCGCGCCTCCGGCGCGGAGGCGCGAGTGAGGGCGAACGCGATCATTCCACCGCCGAGATTGGCCCCGAGCATCAGCGACAGGCCAAGCTCCAGCGGCAGCACGCCCTGCGCCGCCAGCGAGGCGGTCAGAAGGATTGAGGCCACGCTCGAATGCACGAGCCACGTGAAGAGCGCGCCCAGCACGAAGGCGGTGATGAAATCCCGTTGCAGGTACTCGACGATGGCGGGCGCCGCGCCGGCGTCTCGCAGCGGCGCGGTGGCATCGCCGATCAGGCGGAGCGACAGCAGGATCAGCGAGATGCCGATCAGGATCCGCCCCGTCTGACGCACGGCGCGGGATCCGCTTTTCAGAAAAAGCGCCGCGCCGGTGACCATCAGCGCCGGCGTGAGCCATCCCAGATCGAGCGACAGGATCCGCACGACGAGCGCCGAGCCGAGATCCGCTCCGAGCAGAAGCGCCAGGCCGGTGGCGGTTCCGAGCAGTCCGCTCGCGGCGAAACCCGCGGACAGGATCGCGACGGCGGTGGAGCTCTGGAGCAGCACCGCGATCACCGTTCCCGTGCCCGCCGCCCGCATCCGGTCGTCGCCGATGCCGCGCACCAGGCGTCGCAACGCCGCGCCATGCGCGCGCTCGACGCCGGTCCGGACCATCCGCACCGCCCAGATGAGCAGCGCGGCGGCGCCGGCGATGTTGAGGACGACGAGCGGAAGGTTCATGGGCGGAGGATAGTCCTTTCCCGGCATTCGAGCGACAGTGCGCAACCTTAACGCGATCTGACGCCCATCTGACTCATAGATCAAGCCGTCAGATTGTTTATCTTCATCAGCGAGGGTTATGTACCCGTACCGGAACCGTCAGGAACCCAACATGCGACATGTGCAGCTTCGCGCCTTTCATCATGTCGCGATCTGCGGGGGCTTCTCGCGCGCGGCCGAGGCGCTCAACGTCACCCAGCCGGCGATCTCGGATCAGATCCGCAAGCTCGAGGAGGAATACGACGTGCTCCTCTTCAACCGGCGCAAGAAGCAGACCGTTCTGACCCCGGCGGGCCGCGACCTGCTGGAAATCACGAATCGGCTGTTCGAGGTGGAGCGACAGGCACTCGAGCTTCTGTCGGAATCGCGGGCGCTCCGGTCCGGCTCGCTCCGGATCATCGCGGATTCGGCCCATCACATCGTGCATGTGCTCAGCGCCTTTCGGGAGCTGCACCCTCGCATCGACATCATCGTCCATTCGGGCAACACCGAGACCGTCACCGCGCGGCTTCACGCCTACGAGGCGGATATCGGCGTGGTCGGCGGCATCCCCGCAGGCCGTGAATTCGAGACGATCCGGCTCAGTTCCACGCCGCTGATCGCGTTCGTCGCCCGGAGCCATCCGCTGGCGGCGGTCGGGGCGATACCGCTCGGGGACCTGGTGCGGCACCCGCTGGTCCTGCGCGAGAAGGGCTCGATGACGCGCGGCAAGATCGCCGAGGCCCTGGCGGCGCGGGGCCTTGCGCCGGGCTCGACGATCGAGGCCGAGGGCCGCGAGGCGGTGCGCGAGATCGTGGCGGCCGGCGCGGGTGTCGGCATCGTCTCGACGGCGGAATTCGACAATGACAGCCGCCTCGTTCCGATCCGGCTGGCCGATTGCGACATCCGCATGGAGGAGGCGATCATCTGCCGCCGCGAACGCGCCAAGGGGCGGCTCATCGGCGCGTTCCTCGACGTCGCGCGGCGACAGGTCGCGGCGGGTCAGCCGGAGGCGTCGGCACGAACCCGGGCGCCCGACGGGTCGTAGGCCGGCCGCAGGTGCGGGGTCGCGGCCCAGCGTTCGCCCGCGACGTCGATCTCCCATCGGCCGGTTTGGATGAACGCGGCGTCGATGCCGTCCGGCGATTCGAGAAGCGCCAGTCCGACGCTCCGGCCGAGCGTGTGGCCGAAGGCGGCGGAGCGCAACTCCCCTGCGGGCGCGCCGTCGCGCAGGACCAGTTCGCCGCCCCAGAGGGTCGGTTCGGGTGCGTCCAGCACGAACTGGACGACGCGCTGACGGGGTGGGCCGGCTTCCTTGGCGGTCAGAAGCGCCTCGCGGCCGATGAAGCCGCCTGGTTTGTCGAGAGCGACGGCGAAACCGAGGCCCGCCTCCCAGGGTGTCACGTCCGGGGTGAGCTCGCGGCCCCAGGCGCGGAAGCCTTTTTCCAGGCGGAGACCTTCGATCGCGTAATAGCCGGCGTCGATGAGACCGAGATTGGCGCCGGCTTCGTGCAAGGCGTCATAGACTCCCGCCGCCATTTCCGTCGGCGCGTACAGTTCCCAGCCTAGCTCGCCCGCATAGCTCATGCGGTTGGCGATGAGTGTCGCGTCGCCGAGGTCGATCCAGCGATGCGTGCCGAACGGGAACCCGGCATTGCTGAGGTCGGCGGAGGTCAGGCGGGCGAGCAGGTCGCGCGAGGCCGGCCCCATGACCGACAGGACGCACCAGGACGAGGTCACGTCGGTGAGCACAGCGCGGGCGCCATCGGGCGCGTTTCGTCTGATCCAGTCCGCGTCGCGGACCGGCTGGGCCGATCCGGTGACGAGGAGGTATGCGTCTTCGGACAGGCGCATCGCCGTCAGATCGCTCTCGTAGCCGCCACGCGCGTTCAGCATGCCGGTATAGATCGTGCGCCCCGGCGCCACGTCGACACTCGCGGCGCAGAGCCGGCCCAGCGTCGCTGCGGCGTCCGATCCTTGGATCAGAAGCTTGGCGAACGACGTTTCGTCGAAAACCGCCACGCCGGTCCGGGTCGCGGCATGCTCGCGCCCGACCGCGTCGAACCAGTTCTGTCGCGCGAAGCCGTAGCGCGTCTCGCGCGGCTCGCCGGGTCCGGCGAACCAGTTCGGCCGTTCCCAGCCCATCTTCGAGCCGAAGACGGCGCCCCGCGCGGCCAGCCGGTCGTAGAGCGGCGAGCGGCGGAACGGGCGCGCGGTCTGAAGCTCGCGGTTCGGCCAGGGCATCGCGTAGTGCAGGCCGAGCGTTTCCTTGACGCGCTCCCGCAGAAAGCGCGGGTTGTTGTTGAAAGGCGCGAAGCGGCGGATGTCGACGGGCCAGAGATCCATCGTCGGCGCGCCATTGACGATCCATTCGGCGAGCGCGCGACCGGCGCCGCCCGCGCCCGCGATGCCCATCGAGTTGAAACCGGCGCCGACGAAGAAGTTGCGCAACTCCGGCGCCTCGCCGAGGATGAAGTTGCCGTCGGGCGTGAAGCTCTCGGGGCCGTTGTAGAACTGCTTGATCTCGGCCTTTTCCAGCGCGGGCACCCGGATCAGCGCGTTCTCCATCAGGATCTCGAACTGGTCCCAGTCGTCGGGCAGAAGCTGGAACTCGAAGTCGTCGGGGATGCCGTCCATGCCCCAGGGCTTGGCCTCCGGCTCGAAGCCGCCCATGACGAGGCCGCCGACCTCCTCCTTGAAGTAGATGTAGCCGTCAGGATCGCGCATCACCGGCAGGTCGGGTGTGACGCCATCGATCCGGCCGGTGACCACGTACATGTGCTCGGCGGAGTGCATCGGCACGCCGACGCCGGCCATCAGACCGACCTTGCGCGCCCATTGGCCGGCGCAGTTCACCACGATTTCCGCCTCGATCGCGCCTTGATCGGTCTCGACGCCGGTGGCCGCGCCGCCCCTGGTCCGGATGCCGGTCACGCGGATCTTCTCGAAGATCCGGGTGCCCCGGTCGCGGGCGCCTTTTGCAAGCGCCTGGGTGAGGTCCGTCGGATTGGCCTTGCCGTCGCCGGGCAACCATGCGGCGCCTTTGAGGTCGCGCGTTTCCATCATCGGCCAGAGGCCCCCGGCCTCGTCCGCGCCGATGATCTCGCAGTCCACGCCCTGCGCCCGCGCAGAGGCGGCGGTTCGGCGCAGGACCGTCATCCGCTCGTCGGTGCGCGCGACCGAGATCGAGCCGCAGTTCTTCCAGCCGGTCTCCAGGCCGGTCTCGGCGGCGAGTTCGGCATAGAGTTTGGTCGAATAGCGTATCAGCGACGTCGTGTTGGAATGACTGCGGAGTTGGCCGACCAGCCCCGCCGCGTGCCAGGTCGTGCCGCCCGACAGCCGTCCCTGTTCGAGCAGGACCACGTCGGTCCAGCCCTCGCGGGTCAGGTGGTAGGCGACGCTGGCGCCGATCACGCCGCCGCCGATGATGACCACCCTCGCCCGTTCGGGTATGCGCGTATCCGTCATGCTTTGCGTCCTTCGACCGGGTTCAAGGGACGACCGTCCATCATCTGGCAAAAGTTTGCAAATCTATTTTTCTTTTGGCATTGTCGCCGCGACACGAACCGGAGCATGCCCTTGAGCCTCGCCGCCGAACGACGCCACGCACGGATTCTCGACGAGGTCGCGCTGCGCGGCGAGGCCTCGATCCGCGACCTTGGCGGGATCCTCGGCGTCACGCGCGAGACTATCCGCAAGGATCTCGCCGATCTCGCCGCGCGCAGGCTCGTGCGACAGGTGCGCGGCGGCGTCACCGCGATCGAGCGGCGCGAGACGCCCTTTGCCGAGCGCGCCCTGATCAACCCGGAGGGCAAGCGAGCCATCGGCCGGCACGTGGCCGCGCTGATCCCCGACGGGGCGACGGTGATCGTCGATTCCGGATCGACCACGCGGGCGGCGGCGCTCGAACTCGCGCGGCGCGCGGGCCTGACGATCATCACCAACGACATCGCCATCGCGCTGCTGACGCGCTGCCGGGCCGAGACCCATCTGCTGGGCGGGCGCGTCACGGCGGACGAGGATTCCACCCGGGGGTTCGACGCGGTCGAGATGCTCGCCGGGCGCCATGCGGATTTCGCGCTGATCGGCGTCGGAGGTCTCGACGCGGACCGGCTGTTCACCGACCACGCGCGCGACGGCGTGGCGCTGCGGTCGCGGATGATCGCGCAGGCCGGCACCGCGATCCTGCTGGCGGATCATACCAAATTCGGGCGCGTGGCGCCTTTCGCGCTGCGAGATGCGGGTGCTGCGGCGCGCCTTGTCACCGACTGCGAGCCGCCGGACGGTCTTGAGGCGGCCCTCGCGGCGTTGGGCCTCGCCTGCGACGTCGCCTCGATGTGAACGACGTTCGGCCCTCCGGGATTGGTCGCAGAGGCCGGCCCCTGCGGCGGCGTCGTTCCGCCACGTTCGGGTCAGGCGCGTGATGCCGCCGATCCAAGTTTGGCGGATGTGATCAGCATCGATCAGCTTCCACAGTACGATGCCGGACAGACTGGCCTCTTGGCCTCATCCGCGGCGCCAAGTATTAATGGCCGTCCTCCGGAGGGTCGGGCTCGGTCGAGGACCTCAGACGTGAGTCCGGACTGACAAGAATGGTGGAAATCATGTTTCGCGGTGCGTCATGACATCGTCGCGCGGGAGGCTGACCCTCGTTCAGCGCCTCTTGGCGCTCGCCGCGATCGCGACGCTGCCGGCGACGCTGGCGCTCCTGTTCCTGATCGCATCCGCGAATTCGCAGCGACAGGACGCGACGCGCGCGGAGGCGCTGCTGCTCGGTGAGATCGCCGGTCTCGAGATGAACCGGATCATCGACGGCACGAAGTCGGTCATGCTCGCCATGGGGGCCGCGCCGGAGCTGGATCGGACCGACGGCGCGGGCTGCGCGGCGTTCATGTCACGGGTCTCGGTCAGTCTTCCGCAACTGCGCGGATTCGTCCTGCGCGATGCAGAAGGCGCGGTCCGGTGCGCGAGCGGCGGCGCGCCGTCCGACGCGGCTGTGGGGCCCGCGACGGTCGAGGAGGGCGTTCTCGAGACCGGCCTTTACACCCGGTCCGGGCCGTCAGCGGCGCCGTCGCTCCCGCTGACCCTGGGGTTGGGACCGAGGGGCGCCCTGACGACATGGCTCGATCTCGACTGGTTGCAGGAGCGGGTTCGCGATCGCGAGCTGACGCCGGGTGGCGCGCTGACCATCGCCGACCGGGACGGCGTGATCGTCGCGCGCGAGCCGTATCCCGAGCGCTTCGTCGGAACCCGGATCCCGGACGATTTCCAACGGCTCGTTCGGGCGTCGGAGCCCGGCACGCTGGAGCTGCGGAGCCAGGACGGCACGCGGCGGGTGATCGGATACCACCCGCCGGCGGCCACCGGCATCGGGCTTTACGTCAGCGTCGGGATCTCGACGGAGGCCTCGCTGGCCCCCGTTTGGCGATCGACATGGCTGAGCCTCGGTCTGGCCGGAATCGGATTGGCCGGCACGTTCCTGGTGACCTGGGCCGCCGGCGACCGGATCATCCGCCGGCCGATCAGGCGATTGCTGGAGACGGTGGGCGCCTGGCGCGGAGGCGACGTGGACGCGCGCACCGGGATGGCGGACGATGACGGCGAGATCGCGCGGCTCGCCCAAGCGATCGACGGCTACATGAATGAGGTGGCGGCGGACCGGGTGGCGCGAACGCGGGCGGAACGCCACCGTGAGGTCTTGCTGGCCGAGATGCAGCACAGGATCAAGAACACGCTCGGAACGGTGCAGGCGATCGCGCGTCAGACCTTCGCGGGGCATGCCGACCCGGAGGCGGTGCGGGTGTTCGGCGAGCGGCTGCGCTCGATGGCGGAGGCGCACGCGATCCTGCTCTCGGACCATTGGGAGAGCGCGGATCTGCGCGAGTTGCTGGAGACGACGATCCGGCCGTTCGACGGGGACGCGGCGCGGCGCGTGCGCTTTGACGGGCCCGATCTGCGGATCCGGTCGCGCGGGGCGCTCGCGCTCGCCATGGCGGTGCATGAGCTCTGCACCAACGCCCTGAAATACGGAGCCCTGTCGGCGCCGGGCGGGAGGGTGGACATCGCCTGGCGGATCGATGGCGGTCCGGATGGCGGGAGATTCCATCTGACTTGGGCCGAAAGCGGCGGCCCGTCCGTGACCCCGCCGGAGCGGAGCGGGTTCGGGACAAGGATGATCGAGGCCGTGCTGGCGGCCGAGCTCGGCGCGGAGGCCGCGTTGAGCTACCCGGCGGACGGCGTGGTGTTCACGCTGGAAGGCGACGCGTCGAAGGTGCTCGCCGGACAGGAGGAATGACTCTCAGAGCGAAAGCCGATCGGTCTGACTCAAACTGATCGGCTTTCAAGACAGGCGAAACGCTCTAATCGCCAGACGGCGCTCCGGGATCGTCCAGACGCACGGCGAGGCGAAAGGTCAGCCCGTCCGGATCGTAGGTCCGTTCGACTTGGCCGCCGGCCATCTGGCCGAGGCGCGTGCCGAAGCCGACGGACCTGGGCGGTTCGGTGATCGGTGGACCGCCGCGTTCGATCCATTCCAGCTCCAGCATGTCCTCGAAAACGCGCCAAGAGACGGTGATGCGGCCTTCGGGGGCCGAGAGCGCGCCGAAACGCAGCGCGTTCACGCCAAGCTCGTGGACCACGAGGCCGATGTTGGAGGCGAGTTCGGGCGGGACCGAGACGTCCGGACCCTCCAGCGAGATGCGGGCGAGCGTGGAGGGGGCGACCGGGTCGAGCTGCGCCTGTAGAACCCGCCGCAGGTCGGCGCCGCTCCATTCGGCGCGCGTGAGGATCGCGTGCGTGGCGGCGAGACTGTCGATGCGCCCGATGATCGAGCGCGCGAAATCCGAGGGGTCGGGCGAGCCGATCAGGGTCTGGCGGGCGATCGACTGGATGACATTGAGCGAGTTGCTGACCCGGTGGGCCAGTTCGCGCAGCAACGCCCGCCGCTGCCGTTCGGCGGCCGTCAGTTCGGTGATGTCCTGGACGGCGACGTTGATGCCGGTCACGGCGCCGTCGGCGTCCCGGTCGACATCGCAATTCACCAGGTAGATCGCCTCGTCGCCGCCGCTCGGACCGGGCATCCGCACCTCGACGTCATGGGTCGGCTCGGACGTGTCCATCGCGTCCTGGAGCACCGGTCTGACGATGTCGCCGAACGCGGCATCGATCTCGTGCGGGGTCTTGCCGAGGAAATCGTCCAGCGGCCGACCGACGAATTCCGCCAGCCGGGCGTTGACGGCGCGGAACCGCAGCTCGCGGTCGTGATAGGCGAGACCGACCGGCGCGTTGGCGAACACCTTGTCGAGCCGCCGTTCGCTGACGTCCGCGCGCAGGTTGGCTTCGGTCAGGTCGGTGACGTCGGCCATCACGCCGATCATGCGCGCCGGTTTGCCGGAGCCGTCCGGCAGAACGTGGATGCGGGCGTTGACGTGGACGATCCGTCCGTCCGGATGGCGCAGGCGATACGCGGCGGCGACGTCCTCGCCGCGTTCCACCGCGCGCGCGATCCGCCGGTCGATCTCCTCGACGTCGTCAGGATGCACCCGGACACGCCAGGCGTCGAACCCCGCCGGGATAGACCCGATCTCATAGCCGAGCAGCGAGAAATGCGTGTCGGACCATTCGGACCGGTCCTTGTGGATGTCCCAGTCCCAGATCCCGACCTGACCCACATCAAGCGCGAGCCGGAGGCGTTCGTCATTGACGGTCAGCGCGGCCTCGGCGGATTTGGCCTCGGTCACGTCCGCGATGATGCCGACCAGATGGGTGACCGCGCCCGAGGCGTCCAGCCTCGGCTTGCCCTGGGCGCGGATCCAGCCGTCGCTGCCGTCGGCGCGGATGATCCTGCAGACGATATCCCAGTCGCCGCCGGCTGCGAGCGTGTCGGAGAAGGCCTCCCTCACCCTGCCCCGGTCCTCCGGCGCGACATGGGCCAGGAAGCTTTCGAGCGTCCAGTCGTCCAAGGGCGCGCGGTAGCCGAAGATCTCGTCGTGCCGCGCGGACCGGCGCGTCAGCCCCGTAGAGAGATCATAATCCCAGTCGCCGAGACCGCCCGCCTCGAGCGCGAAGCGAAGACGCTCCTCCTTGCGACGCAATTCAGTCTCGCCACGTCTGCGCGCAGTGATGTCGACGCCCGACGGGATGAGTTCGATCACGCGACCGTCCTCGTCCCGGTTCGGCGTCAGCTGGAAATCGATCCAGATCCGGCGGTCGTCCTTCACGCGAATCTCGGCGTCGAAACGGACTGTGGCGCCGGCGCGGGCCTGCGCGATCGCGTCCCGGAGGCGGGCCTGAAGCTCCGGCGAATGGCTCCACCAGTAACAGTCGGGGAACGGCAAGCCGATCAGCTCTTCGCGCCGCAGGCCGCTCGCTTCGATCGCGGGCGCGTTCGCTTCGGTGAGGATACCATCGGGGGAGAGCGTGCCGACGAAGGCCAGCACGCTGTCGAGCACGCGTCTCAGCCGGTCTTCGGTCTCGTTCCGGGCCTTGCCGACGCCGTCGCGATCGGTCGAGGCCGGACGGGGCCATTCGCTGTCGGAAGCGGTCATCCGGGCCTCATCTGGCGACGCGCCTCCGAAAACGCGTGCCACAAGGCC
>Ga0316197_10004283_pt1 | contig 10133 bp, 5 predicted proteins | sample OudBiesiAoxic_MG_FD_204939 | JGI IMG/M metagenome (GOLD analysis project Ga0316197, IMG submission 204939) | Coastal sediment microbial communities from Oude Bieten Haven, Netherlands - site A oxic | ecosystem: Environmental > Aquatic > Marine > Coastal > Sediment | place: Netherlands... | reverse complement strand
CTTCGGCTGGCCAGCGGCCCCGGCCTTCGGGTCGATACTGGCATTGCGGAAGGCGACCGAATTCCATCTGAATTCGACTCGATGATCGCCAAGATCATCGCCTGCGGGCGCACGCGCGAGGAAGCGCTCGCTCGCCTTCGACGGGCGCTCCTCGAAAGCGAGGTCGTGATTCGCGGCGGCGCCTCCAACAAGGGCTTCCTGCTTGGCTTGGTGGACAATCCCGCGGTCCGTTCCAGCGAGGTAGACGTCGGATGGGTCGACCGCGTCGTCGCCGAAGGAAAGCACCTTCCCCGCGAAGGGGCGGAGCTCGCCCTATTGCAGGCTGCGATTGAGACCTACGACGCCGAGCTCGAGGTAGAGCGTGCGCGCTTCTACACGGCCGCGGCGCGCGGTCGTCCAGAGGTGGAGGAAACCCACGGGCACGCGATGGAGCTCACCCACGCAGGACACACCTACGAGCTCACCGTCTTTCGCCTGGGCCCGCATCGCTACCGCATCGACGTCGATGGTCAGCGTATCGAGGTCGTGGTCGAACGCTTCGAAGGCGCGGAGCGAAGGCTCCGACTGGGCGATCGCAACGTTCGAATTCAATCGGTGGACCAGGGGCTGAGCGTGCTCGTGGAGGTCGACGGTGTGCCGCATCGGATCTCGCGAGACCGTGGGGGCCTCGTCCGGGCGCCGTCGCCAGCCGTCGTGGTCAATGTGCTCGTCTCGGAGGGCCAGGAGGTCGCAGTAGGAGATGGGCTCGTCGTTCTCGAAGCCATGAAGATGGAGATGGTCATCGGAGCCAAGTTCGCCGGCAAGGTGCGCGAGGTCATGGTGATGAACAACGTGCAGATCGGCATTGGCGCGCCGATGTTGCTCATCGAGCCTACGGGCGGCGAAGCTAGCTCTGCGACGGACGAGCGCTTGGAGTTTTCGAAGCTGGTCGCCAACCGGGATGCCGGATCCACCAACTACACGCACAATCTACTCGAGCTTCAGCGACTCATCATGGGATTCGACGCCGACCGCGTGGAGCTCTCACGTGAGATCGAGGAAGGAAACCTCGTTGCCGAGGGGGGCGCACCGGACGATCCGGCGCGAATCGCGCTCGAAGACGGAATTCTCAACATCTTCATCGACCTCATCGCCTTGTTTCGACGTCAGTCGCGCGACGAAGATGGCTCTCAAGACTTTGGAAAACACACCGCCGAGGAGTATCTGTTCACCTTCCTGCGTGACCTCGTCGTTCGCCGCGAAGAAGAGCTCCCTGCTTCGTTCGTTTCCAAGCTCCGACGGGCGATTGGTCACTATGGTCTGGCCGAGCTCGAGCGCAACGCCGAGCTGCAAGGGGTGCTCTTTCGGATTTGCAAGGGAAACAGACGGATCGACGAACAGGTCGCGCCGGTGCTGGGTTTGCTGCAGAGCCGCCTCGACAACGTCGCGCGACTTCGCGACACGGCGGGAGACGGTTTTCGCGAGCTCTTGTCTCGAATGATCATCGAGACCCAGGACCGCTACCCGGCCATCCACGATTTGGCCCGCGAGCTGCAATACTACTACTTCGAGCGGCCGATTCAGGAGCAGGTCGAGGAAGAGACACTCGCTAAGGCAGACAAGATTCTGGCGGACCTGGTCGCGGACCCGAACGGCGCGGGCAGAGCCGCGGGGATTGCCGAGCTCGTTGCAATTCCGCTTCCATTAAAAGGGTTCTTGTCGCGGCGACTGGAGCGGGCAGACCAGGACGAACGGCTGATCATGCTCGAGGTCCTCGCCCGCCGCTACTACAAGATGTGCGACCTGAAGGATTTCGAGCTGCTCTCCGACGGAGGCATCGACCTTTCCAAATGTTGGTATGAATTCGAGGGCAAGAAGATCCACTTCTTCGCGACGCATGTCGCCGACGAGCAGCTCACCGAAGCCATCGCCCAGCTAAAGCGTCATGTCGACTCGGTTCCAGAGGCTGAAGACGTCGTCGTGGATTTCTACGTTTTGCATCGCGACCAGCTCGAGAGCCCGGACAAGACCTCCGAGGGGCTTCGGCGTTTGCTCGCAACCTTCCGGCCCGCCAGGCCGATCCGTCGCGTCATCGTTTCGGTGACGGGAAGTGAGACCGGGCTCGGAGCAAACGAGGTGCAGGCGTTCACGTTCCGTATGGGCGAAGAGGGCTTCCGCGAAGAGCTGATCTACCGAGGCATGCACTCGATGCTCAGCAAACGCCTGCTCTTGTGGCGCCTCAGAGACCTGAACACCGAGCGCGTCGACTCGGCCGAGGACGTGAATCTATATCGCGTCACCGGGAAAGACGAACGGCTCATCTGTCTCGCCGAAGTGCGCGATCTGACGCCGGTCCGTGACGCTTCGGGCCGCGTTGTCGGCCTCCCGAACCTCGAGCGAACGCTCTCCAAATGCCTGGTTGCCATTCGACGCGAGCAGAGCACGCGGGCCTCCGGGAAGCGCTTTCAGTGGAACCGGGTCCACCTGTTCCTTTGGCCTCCACTGGACCTGAACCAAGAAGAGCTCAACGGCGTCATTCACAAGCTGGCCCCGGAAACCACCGGGCTCGGACTGGAGCGCATCGTAGTCCAGGGCATGATTCGCAACCCGGCCAGTGGAAAGCTCGAAGAGAAGCTACTCGACGTGTCGAATCGAGGCCGCCAGGGTCTGCGCATCCGACTTCGCGATCTTCCGACGTATCCGATGCGGCCGCGCAGCGCGTACGAGCAGAACGTAGTCCGCCTGCGCCAGCGTGGTTTGATGCATCCGTACGAGATCATCTCCATGCTCACCCCGGGCGAGGACAGCGACGTGCAGTCGGATTTCCCTCGCGGCGAGTTTCGCGAGCTCGACCTCGACGATGCCAATCAGCTCGTCCCCGTGGACCGGCCCCCTGGCAACAACAGCGCCAACATCATCGTCGGGCTGTTGACCAGCTTCACCGACAAGTACCCCGAAGGAATGACGCGCGTTGCTCTATTGGGAGACCCGAGCAGAGGCATGGGCGCTCTCGCAGAACCCGAGTGCCGGCGTATCATCGCAGGCCTCGACCTCGCGGAGCAGATGCAGGTCCCGTTGGAATGGTACGCAGTCTCGGCAGGCGCCAAGATCTCCATGGAAAGCGGCACGGAGAACATGGACTGGATCTCCGCTGTGCTCCGCCGACTGATCGAGTTCACGCAAGCAGGCCTGGAAGTCAACGTCCTGGTCTGCGGCATCAACGTTGGCGCCCAGCCATACTGGAACGCCGAGGCGACGATGCTCATGCACACCAAGGGCATCCTCATCATGTGTCCGGGCACCGCGATGGTACTCACCGGAAAGCAGGCACTCGACTACTCGGGCGGCGTGTCGGCCGAGGACAACACCGGCATCGGCGGATACGATCGAATCATGGGGCCGAACGGTCAGGCCCAATACGCCGCGCGTGACCTCACGGACGGCTGCCACATTCTTCTTCGTCACTACGACCACAGCTACGTCATGCCCGGCGAACGTTTCCCCAGACGCGCAGCAACGAAGGATCCCATCGACCGGGACGTGTGCGATTCACCGCACGGCCATGTCGGTGCTTCCACTTTTGCGACCGTGGGCGAGGTGTTCAATCCGAAGACCAATCCCGGCCGTAAGCGTCCATTCGACATCCGCAAAGTCATGCGCGCCGCGACCGACCAGGATCACGACGTGCTCGAACGCTGGTACGGAATGCGGGACGCCGAGACAGCCGTGGTCTGGGACGCTCATATCGGGGGGTTCCCGGTTTGCTTGATCGGGCTCGAGTCGCAGCCCTTGTCCCGCCTCGGCTTCGTTCCAGCGGATGGGCCCGCGGTTTGGACTGCGGGAACCTTGTTCCCCATGTCTTCGAAAAAGGTGGCGCGGGCGATCAACGCAGCGAGCAACAACCGACCCGTGGTCGTTCTGGCGAACTTGTCGGGCTTCGACGGCTCTCCGGAGTCACTCCGACAGGTTCAGCTCGAGTACGGGGCCGAGATTGGCCGTGCGGTGGTCAATTTCAAGGGGCCGATAGTGTTCTCGGTGATCTCCAGGTATCACGGCGGGGCATTTGTGGTGTTTTCCGCCAAGTTGAATCCGTCGTTGGAAGTCTCGGCGCTGGAGCATACCTATGCCTCGGTCATCGGCGGCGCCCCGGCGGCGGCAGTCGTGTTCGCCGGTGCGGTCCGCAAGCGGACCCTCTCCGATGAGCGCATCATCGCTCTTCAGCAGGAGCTCGACGCGGCCGTGGGCGCCGAAGGGGTGGCGATTCGCGACCGTCTCGGCAAGATGAGAAAAGTCGTACACTCGGAGAAGCTGCGCGAGGTGGCGGAGGAATTCGACACTGTCCACAGCGTGCATCGAGCGCTCGAGGTCGGCTCTGTCCACCGAATCATTCCCGCCGACACCCTGCGACCGTACCTGGTAGATGCGATCGAGCGCGGGATTCAGCGCGAACAGTCACAGGGATGACGATTCGCTGGACGCTCCTCCCTGCGTCCGAGTTGCCCACGGGGGACGAGTGGCTCGGGCCGGAGGAGCGGAAGGTCTTGCGGGGCCTCCGGTTTCCAAAGAGGCGCGCTGAGTGGAGACTCGGACGGTTCGTCGCGAAGCACGCGGTGTCGTCGTTCGCCGGGATCGATGACTTCAATCGAATTCAGATCATTGGGGCAGAGGACGGCGCTCCGGAAGCTTGGATCGACGGAAAAAGGGCCGACTTGCGCATCTCGATCAGCCATCGCGACAGACTGGCAGCGTGCGCGATTGCCGAGGGTACTCGGGTGGGCTGCGACCTGGAGGCTGTCGAGCCGCGTAGCTCGCGCTTCGTGAACGACTTCTTCACCGAGCGAGAACGCATGGCTGTCGAAACGACGGCCGATGCTCACCGAGCTCGTCAGGTCGCCTTGACCTGGAGCGCCAAGGAAAGCGCACTCAAGGTTTTGCGGGTTGGGCTAAGGCGGGACACGCGTAGCGTCGAAGTGGAGATCGACGATGTCGAAGATTTGGAAGCCGGCTGGCATCCTTTGCGCGCCACCGTCAACCCAGAAGGACGAATCTTACGAGGATGCTGGCGCCAAGAAAACGAAACTGTCTTGACGATCGTTAGCGACGAGGAAACGGAGTCGAGCACCGCGTCGGTTAGCGGGGAACCAATGCACTCGCCGCCGCGGCGATTGTGACCAAGCCCATGAGACCCCAAATCCCGAGAAACGTGTAGCCCAGCTTGAGGTTTGCGGCCGCACCGACCCGAAACCCACGGCGCCGCATGGCGGAGCGAGTGAAGATTCCGCGACCGGCGAAATAGACGTACATTCCGCCCCCAACGAGCCCGAAGTACGCCCACGCTGGCTCGTCGAGGATGAGCAGAAGCGCTGCCGCCAACATGGTCCAGAGCGTGAAGAAATCCCAAGCGGCCTCGCCGCGGATGTCGGCCCAGTAGACGGGCTCTACGTGTTCCTCCGCTTCCGAAAGGCCGAGCCTCACTCCGGTTTTCGGCATGAGCCACACGATCGTCTGCCCTCCCCAGCACAGCAGCGACAGTACGACCAGCACGATCCCGGCAAAAATTCTCATTTGGATACGATTTCCGCTCGATAGACAATTCGTTGAATCAGGACTTGCTGAACCAACCGCGCAGACGGCGCAAAATGCCGCCCTTTTCTTTCGCGATCTGTTTTTGAATTTTCCCGAGCGTCCTCGATGAGGTTTCGAGCGGATCAAAGCTCGAAGCGAGCGCCGCAATCGAATCTTGAAAATCTTTGACGACTTCGACGAGACTCGGGTCGGCCGCTAGGAGCGCTTCGAGCTCTCTCTCGTCTTCCTCGGAAGCCGCTCCAGCCGCATGGAGAGCCGCCAGGAGCTCCGCTCGTTCTTGCTCTTCGTTCATGCCTTCATCGCCCTGTGAATGATGGGGAGCATCGTGCGCAGCGAGCGCATGCCTGCGAGGATTCGGGATTTCACGGTGCCGACCGGAAGCTTGAGCGTGTCGGCGATTCGCCCGTGCGACATCCCCTGAAAATACGAGAGCTCGAGCACGGCCCGCTGCTCCGCGTCGAGCCGCTGAAAGGCTTGCCTGAGGGCTTGGTGCCAACGCGTCGAGGAGGCCATGACATCGGGACGTTTTCGTTCGGTCATCATGGCGTCGCCTTCCTGGTACTGGAACTGACGATCGCCATGGCGGCGTTTGCGCGCGCGAAGTGTGTCCAGGGCACGACTTCGGGCGACCGTGACGACCCATGCGATGACGCTACCTCGCGAGCTGTCGAATTGAGGCGCGCGCCGCCAGAGCTCCACGAAGACTTCCTGTAAGAGCTCCTCTGCCTCGGCAGGAGAGCCGAGCATCTTCGTCAGCAGCGCAAGAGCCGTGCTCGCATACTGAGCATAGAACGCGCCCAGGGCTCGCTTCGAATCGCCGGCCGCCATGTCCGCGACGAGCTCTTCAGGAGCTTTTTGGTGCGCTTCGGTCATCATGGATCGGTAAAGGCCGGCCTGGCTTGAATGGTCCCGAGGCTACCAAATTCCAAGTCGAGATTCCTGTGGACTTTGATCTCCTCGCCGATGGTGTCCCACCAGTCCGCCGCATGCTGCTGAGTCCATGGCTCGATGGGCAAGGCCTGAAGGCGCTCCACGATCTCGAGGCAAGAAGACGGTCGGTCGCCTGGCTTCTTTTCCAGGCACTGCATGATGAGGCCCTCGAGATCGCGGTTGAGACCGCGTGCCCCCCTCGATGAAGGCGGCTCTGGGGCCGTGCTGAGGTGCTGGGCGCAGATTTCGATGGCGTTGGCGCCCTCGAATAGGAAGCAGCCGCTGAGTAGGAAATACCCCACCGCACCCAGGGAGTAGAGGTCGGAGCGCGCGTCCACCCCCGGTGGGTCGAGGATCTGCTCCGGGCTCATGAAACGAGGCGTACCGATGATCGCTTCGGTCCAGGTCTTGGTGGCGTCGACGTTCGAGTCGACGTTCTTGACCAGGCCGAAGTCCAAGACTTTGGTCACGTCGTGCGCGCCTCCCTGCTGAGTCAGCATGATGTTGTTGGGCTTGATGTCGCGATGTACCAAACCGATTGCATGCGCTTCCTGCAGCGCCATGGCGCACTGAACCAGGATGTGGATCGCGCGCGACTCCGGCAGCGGCCCTTCCTTTCGCACCATTTCGACCAGCGTCACGCCATCGAGAAGCTCCATCGCGTAGTAGAATCTCCCATCTTCGGTGCGTCCGTAATCGTAGATCGTCACCGTGTTCGGGTGCTTGAGCTTCGCAGTCATCTGAACTTCACGTCGAAACCGGTCGAGGTCTTCCGGGGCGCTGAGCTCGGGGCTCAAGACCTTGATCGCAGTCGGTCGCTTGAGCAGCCCGTGCTGTGCACGGTACACCGTCCCCATGCCTCCTTCGCCGAGCTTCTCTTCCATGAAATATTGACCGAGCTTTTTCGCGTCGCGCACGTCTTTGCGCAGCCCGTAGATCACCCGGGTGGCCCAGGCTGCGAGCAAGGTCGTCAGCGCCCAGGCGAATCCGATCTGAATCGACTGACTGCGCGCCAAGGTGCTCTTGTCTTGGATCTTTCGGAAGAACCCGTGATTGTTCCAGACCTCGAGATCAACCGTGAGGAAGTTCAAATAGACCGCGACGACGAGGGGAATCCCGATTGCCAAGCCGAGCCAGGCGGTATGGCTCGCGGTGCTTGGAACGAAAATCGCACGCGCGATGAGTCCGAAGGATAGCGCGTAGGCCGTCGTCGTCGCCGCGCCCGCTGCTGCTGGGAGGTAGGCGCCCATCACGACGAGACCAACGCTCGTCCCGACCAATCCGACGCCTTCAACGATTTGAATGGTTCGAGCTCCGAGCGGCTGCGATCGACATATCGCCCAGACGGCTGCGACCGGAACCCAGGCAGCGGCATGTGCCCCGAAAGAAGGGTGCACCAGCTCTGCCCGCAGATACCCGAAGCTCAGGCCTAGAATCGTACGGCTGAGCAAGGACAGGAAAAGAATCACCGCGACCGCAAAGCCAAACGCAGCGACGCGCTGCTGCAAGAACTCCCGGCTATCGGTGCTGTGGCCTACTCCGGTCGTCACGCAGCCTCGGCCCTATTTTGCGTTGAAAGCGGGATTTCGCCAAGCGATTATCGAGCCGTCGCGGTCAGTTGCAGTCGCCTGGGCCGTCTTCGCGGCTGCCAATGTCGGGGCTGCTTCCGTTGAAGTCGCCAGGAGCATCGCCGTTGAGGTCGTAGGAGACGAGGTCATCGCCGCCGTCGATCAGCGTGGGCGCGCCGAGGCAGTAGAGATTGGGATCGCCGGCCGTGGTGCTCGTGTATAGCGGATCGACGTTGTACTCCCAGAACGACAAGGTCGGAAGGCATCCGCAAGCAAGGCACTCATCGCCGCCACAGGAGCCGCCGCTGTTGTTGAAGTCGTTGTTACCATAGGCCGGTCCAGCTGAGAGAGGCTCGGTGCACGCCGCGCTGGTGTCGAAGGTGACGACCTTCGGACCGTGGTACCCAAACTCCGCGTTACCGGTGACGTTGTTGTTCCGAAGACAAACATTGAAAGAGTCGTCCCCGTAGAACTCCAGGCCCGAGCCGCCGTTGTCGGCGATGGTATTGTGGTCGATGATCGGACTCGTCGCCTTGCGGATTTGCACACCGTCCATCGCGTTGAGCGCTACAGTGTTTCCCGCGACCACCGATCCGATCGTATCTCGGACGATGATTGCCCCGACCTCACCGCCTTGCGCATCCGTCCCGCCGGTAATGACGTTGTCCAAGATCTGAGCGCTGTTACCGCCATCGATGTAAATTCCGCGGCGCTCGAACCCTTCGAAGACACAATTCCGCACGGTGTTGTTGTCGGCGGTGATCAGCACGATGTCCTCCGCGTTCAGCACATTCACCACGTGCACGCCGTCGATCACGTTGTTCTGAGTCTTGACCTCGAAGACGAGGCGGTTGCCACCCGAGTCGACCGTCAGAGTCGCGCCCGCAACCTGCCGAATGGTGAGCCCCCCTGTGGTGTCGTTAATCGCCGGAGCTCCAGTAGTCATGGTCAAGTCGTTCAGGACGATGTAATCGTCGCCAGGGTTGTCATTGGCTGCATCGATCGCTGCCTCGTACTCGAGCTCGCTGGTCACCTCCAGACACTCGGACCCGCTGTCTGCCGGATCGGTTCCACAGAAGGCCTCGAAGCAGTCGACATGAGCACCGCCGTCGGAATTCGTCGTGCAATCGAGCGCGCAGGTCGGAACCGCGTCATCGCAGTCGCTGTCGATGCAGTAGCCGTCGTCGTCGTCGTCGGTGCAGACGGCCGCGCAGAGCGGCTTGTCGTCGTCGCAGTCGCCTAGAGCACAGACGCCGTCGCCGTCGCCGTCCAAGCCGTCGTTGGAGGGGTCGAAGGTGACAACGGCGCAGTCGTCGCAGCCGTCCCCGTCGGTGTCGGCGCAGACCGAGCCGTCCCCATCGTTCGAGTCCGTCGTCGTATCGACGCAGCCCGAGTTCCCCATGGTTCCGTCGCCCAGGCCGTCGCCATCGCCGTCGACGCAATCATCACCGCTGTCGCAAATACCGTCCGCGTCGATGTCTACGCCGTCATCAAGCGGATCGAAGAAGCCCGTGCTGCAGTCATCGCAGCCGTCGCTATCCGTGTCGGCGCAGATGGTGGCTACGCCGACGTTCGAATCGTTCGTCGCGCTGGCACAGCCCACGTTGCCCCCGGTGCCATCACCCAGGCCATCGCCATCCGTATCGACGCAGACGTCCCCCGCGTCGCAAATGCCGTCGCTGTCGGCGTCCATGCCGTCGTCGAGCGGGTCGAAAGAGCCGCTGCTGCAGTCGTCGCAGCCGTCGCCATCGGTGTCGGCGCACGCCGTCCCGTCCCCGTCGTTCGAGTCGGTCGTCGCATCGACGCAGCCCGTGTTGCCCAGCGTGCCATCGCCCAAGCCGTCGCCGTCGCCATCGACGCAGACATCGCCGCTATCGCAAACGCCGTCAGCGTCCTCATCCACGCCGTCACCGCTTGGATCAAAAGCGCCGCTGCTGCAGTCATCGCAGCCGTCGCCATCGGTGTCGGCGCACGCCGTCCCGTCCCCGTCGTTCGAGTCGGTCGTCGCATCGACGCAGCCCGTGTTGCCCAGCGTGCCATCGCCCAAGCCGTCGCCGTCGCCATCGACGC
>Ga0316197_10004281_pt1 | contig 10136 bp, 8 predicted proteins | sample OudBiesiAoxic_MG_FD_204939 | JGI IMG/M metagenome (GOLD analysis project Ga0316197, IMG submission 204939) | Coastal sediment microbial communities from Oude Bieten Haven, Netherlands - site A oxic | ecosystem: Environmental > Aquatic > Marine > Coastal > Sediment | place: Netherlands... | reverse complement strand
CAGAAGCAGAGATATTACTACAAACGATGAAAAGATTAGCCAATGAAGGAATCTCCATAGTTTTTATAACTCATAGATTAAATGAAATTATGCAGATAAGTGATAAGGTGGTAGTACTTCGGGATGGAATCTTAATAAAAGAGGTAGAAACAAAGAAAACTAGCTCCCATGAAATAACAGAATGGATGATTGGGAGAAGTTTTAGTGAAACAGAATCTTTAAAAAAAGCTACTGAAAATAAGGAAGTTTTGTTAGAATTAGATAAATTTTGGGTTGATATGCCTGGAGAAACAGTAAAAAAATTAGATATGAAAGTATATAAAGGGGAAATTTTGGGGATAGGTGGAATGGCAGGACAGGGAAAATTAGGTATAGCTAATGGGATCATGGGACTGTATACTACTGGAGGAAAATTAAGTTTTAAAGGGAAAGAACTTGAGTTGAATAAGCCAAAACTGCCTTTGGAAAAGGGTATTTTCTTGGTATCGGAAGACAGGAAAGGAGTAGGGTTACTTTTAGATGGAACTATAGAAGATAATATAGCTTATTCTGCAATTCAAATTAAAAATGAATTTATTAAAAAATATCTTGGTGGTATGGTAGAGTGGGTCGATGAAAAAAGTGTAGAAAAAAATGCTTTGGAATATATAAAAAAATTAGAGATTAGATGTATCAGCTCTAAGCAGACAGCAGGGGAACTCAGTGGAGGAAATCAACAAAAAGTCTGTTTAGCTAAAGCTTTTACTATGAAACCCGAGTTATTGATGGTTTCGGAACCGACTAGAGGAATAGATGTAGGAGCAAAAAAATTAGTTTTGGAAACTCTACGTGAATATAATGAAAAATACGGGACTACGATAATTATAACTTCTTCAGAGCTTGAAGAACTTAGAGGTATCAGTGATAGAATAGCTATAATAACAGAGGGTAAAGTAGCTGGAATACTTCCTCCAGAAGCAGATATAATTAAATTTGGAGAATTAATGGTAGGGATAGGAGGAACTGATGGAAAAAATTAAAAGTTATATTGAAACTATGGGATGGCCAAGGGTAATAATAGCACTATTTCTTTTGAGTATGTATGTAATAGCTCCATTTGTAGGTTTGGATCTAGGGACATCACTAAGTGATACATTAATAAGATTTGGAATGAATGCTATCTTAGTATTATCTCTTATGCCTATGATATATTCAGGAACAGGGTTAAACTTTGGATTACCTTTAGGGGTAGAAGCAGGGTTGATAGGAGCAGTAATTAGTGTAGAGATGGGTCTTACTGGAGTTTTAGGATTTTGGGGAGCTATCATAATGGCAATTCCATTTGCAGTTGTATTTGGATGGGGTTATTCACAGATACTAAATAGGGTAAAGGGTGGAGAAATGATGATCGCTACCTATGTAGGATTCTCCTCAGTAGCTATCATGTGTATCATGTGGTTGATATTACCTTTTAAAAGTCAGGATATGATCTGGGCATATGGAGGTTCTGGTCTTCGTACGACAATCAGTATAGAAAATTATTGGCAAGGAGCACTAAACAGTATATTTCCAATGGCAGATAAGATACCTTTTGGAGAGATGATCTTCTTTGGCTTTTTAGCATTCTTGATGTGGGGGTTCTTTAAAACCAAATCAGGTTTAGCAATGAAAGCTGTAGGAGCTAATCCAAAATTTGCCCTGGCAACAGGGGTAAATATAGATAAAGTAAGAACTAAATCGGTAATAATGTCTACGATGTTAGCCGCTATAGGGATAATAGTATATCAGCAAAGTTTTGGATTTATTCAGTTGTATTTAGCACCATTTTATATGGCATTTCCGGCAATTGCGGCGATCCTTATAGGGGGAGCTTCTGTAAATAAAGCGACTGTAATAAATGTAATGATAGGAACTTTCTTATTCCAAGGAATTCTTACAATGACACCTTCGGTAATAAATAACTTGGTCAAAACAGATATGTCAGAAACTTTGAGGATAATAATTTCAAATGGAATGATCCTCTACGCTTTGACTAGGAAAGGGGGGAAGTAGAATGAAAAATAAAGGTAAAAAATTTCTTATAAATAATATAGTACCGATAGTAATCTTAATAATGATTGTCATGGCTATTCCTATATCTGGATTGTCAGGGGGATATTTGGTTCAAGAGATGATTTCTAGACTTTCTAGAAACTCATTTTTAGTACTTTCTCTTATTATACCGGTAGTTGCAGGAATGGGACTGAATTTTGGAATAGTTTTAGGAGCTATGGCTGGACAGTTAGGTCTTATCTTTATTACCGATTGGAGGATAGTAGGGATGGAAGGGATTTTATTAGCAGTCTTAATCTCATTACCTATTGCTATCTTATTGGGGATATTAGGTGGATATATATTAAACAAAGCCAAAGGTAGAGAGATGATAACCTCTATAATTATGGGATTCTTTATAAATGGTGTTTATCAACTAGTAGTTTTATATGGAATGGGAAATATTATTCCTATGACAAATAAAAAAATAATACTCAGTCGTGGATATGGAATCAGAAACGCCATTGACTTAAAGAGTATTCGTCAGGTATTAGATAAATCTATGGTTCTAAAGATAGGAGAATTTACAATACCTCTCCTAACTATATTAATAATAGGAGCCTTGTGTTTATTCATAGTTTGGTTTAGAAAAACTAAGTTGGGTCAAGATATGAGAGCCATTGGTCAGGATATAGAGATAGCGAAATCAGCAGGGATAGCAGTAGAAAGAACTAGAATTTTATCTATTGTAATATCTACTGTATTAGCTTCTATAGGTCAAATAATATTTTTACAAAATATAGGAACAATGAATACATATAACAGTCATGAACAGATAGGAATGTTCTCTATCGCGGCGATCTTAATAGGTGGGGCAACAGCTGCAAAAGCTAGTATACCTAACGCCTTAGGTGGAATAGTATTGTTTCATCTGATGTTTGTGATATCACCAAGGGCAGGAAAGGAATTAGTAGGCTCAGCTCAGATAGGGGAATTTTTTAGAGTGTTTATCTCTTATGGAGTAATAGCTCTAGCTCTGGTACTCCATCAATGGAGAAGGGAACAGGAAAATAAAGCCGAAAGAAAGAAAATGATGGATATGCAACTTTCTGGAGGTGAAAAATAATGAAAACTATTGCTGTTAGAGCAGGAGTTATTTTAGCTATGATACTCTTGGCTATATTTTTATTCATAAGTGGAAAGGAACATGCGATATTTTTAGAGAATAAAGGTGAAATATATACTCCTAAAAATGCTTATTATATCTTGGATGGAAAAAAAGAAGTTAAAATAAAGAAAAAGAAGAAAAAAAGAGAATATATAAAGGGTATCGACCATACAATAGAAATCAGATTTAAAGGTGCCGATGGAGTAGAAAAAAAAGTTGTTAAAGAGTTTAAAACAAAGATGGGTAAGAAGATAACGATAAATGTAGCTATGATAGAAAGTGATTCATGGTTAAAAGTTGAAGAGTTAAAAAGTAAAAAATAATAAAAAAAATCCCAGTTATGAAAATAACCGGGATTTTTTTTTAGAAATAAAACAACTACAAAAGTTAATTATTTCACGAGAACGGTTTGTAGGTCATTTGTTACAAGAAAAAGTGATTTTTAGATCTCCTAATGGATTGAGAAAAAAATAACTTGAGCTTTTTATGACCTTTTCCCCCCTTGAAATTATTGAGAAAAGGTATTAGACTTTAAATTGTAAACACATTTTAAACTAAAAAAAATGGGGGACGATATGAATCAATTGGAGAAGTTAGAGAAATTAAAAAAAGAAAAAAATGTAATAATTCTTGCACACTATTATCAAAATGCAGATGTACAGGATGTTGCGGATTATGTAGGAGATTCTTATTATCTAAGTGAAGTGGGAAGAGACAGTGATGCAGATATAATCGTATACTGTGGAGTGAAATTTATGGCTGAAAGTGCTAAGATACTTTCTCCTGAAAAGAAAATATTGTTTCCTGTTCATGGAGATGCTACTTGTTGTATGGAACATCAAGCTACTCCTGGATTGGTATTGGAGATGAAAAAAAATCATCCAAATGCCAAAGTAATAACTTACATAAATTCATCTAGTGAGGTAAAAGCAGTGTCAGATGCTTGTTGTACCTCTTCTTCAGCTCTAAAAATTGTAGAAAATATAGATGCTGATGAGGTAATATTTGTGCCTGATCAAAATTTGGCTTCATATGTTGCAGAACAGACGAATAAAAAAATCATTCCATTTGATGGGCAGTGTAATGTACATCATAAGGTAACTTTGGAAAATATAAAAAAATTGATAGATGAACATGGAAATGTAGAAATTTTAGCTCATCCAGAGTGTCAAAAGAAAATAAGAGATATCTCTACCTATGTAGGAAGTACAGCTGGGATATTAAACTATGCTAAAACTTCTCCTAATAAAGAATTTATTGTGGTGACAGAAAGAGGGATCCAGCATCAACTAAAAAAAGATAGCCCAGATAAGAATTTTTATTTTCCATATATGGTGTGTTCTCCTATGAAAAGAGTGTTTATAGAGACGATCATAGAGGCCTTGGAAACTGAAAAAGGTGAGGTAATAATGGATGAAGAACTTATAAAAAAAGCTAAAGTGTCTCTTCTAAATATGCATAAATATGCAGGAGGATAAATATGAATCATGATGTGATAATTTGTGGAAGTGGGATAGCGGGCATCTATACAGCACTTAATATAAGTAGTGATTTAAAGGTTGCTATAATTACTAATGATAAATTAGAGAGCTGTAATACATATTTAGCTCAGGGTGGAATAACCACAGTCAGAGGGAAAGAGGACAGAGAATCTTTTATTAGTGATACTCTCTATGCAGGCGGGAATGAAAATAATTTAGAAACAGTGAAATTGATAGCTGAAGAAGCGGATAAAAATATAAAAAAACTGGTATCCATGGGGGTGCCCTTTAACAGAGGTGATGATGGGAATCTATTGTATACTAGAGAGGCTGCTCACTCTAAAAGAAGAATTTTATATTCAAACGATCAAACTGGAAAACATATTTTTTTGACATTGGCAGAAAAAATGAAAAGAAGAAAAAATATAACAATTTATTCAGAGGTTGAAATACTAGATCTATTGATATCTGATGAAAAAATAGTTGGTATTATAGGAACTAATAGAAAAAATAAAATTTTAGAATTTCTAGGTGATAAAGTGGTTTTAGCTACTGGTGGTATTGGAGGATTGTTTAAAAATTCTACTAATAGAAGGAACCTCAAGGGAATAGGAATTGCTCTTTCAAAAAAACATGGGATAGAGATATCTAATATAGGTGCTATCCAATTTCATCCTACAGCATTTTATGATCTACAGAGTGAAAGAAGATTTTTAATCTCAGAATCTCTCAGAGGAGAAGGGGCAAAACTAAGAGATTTAGAGGGAAATAGATTTGTAGACGAACTCCTACCTCGAGATGTAGTTGCAGCCAGTATTGAAGCAAAGAAAAAAGAGATAGGCTCATCCTATGTATACTTAGATGCTACAAAATTAAAGGGTGATTTTTTAAAGGTAAGATTTAAAGGAATATATGAAAATTTATTGGAGAAGGGTTATGATCTTGCAAAAGACATGATTCCTGTGACGACTTCTCAGCATTATTTTATGGGTGGAATCACAGTAGATATGGACGGAAGGACTAGTCTAGAGGGACTATATGCCTGTGGTGAGATTGCATTTACAGGACTTCATGGAAGAAATAGACTTGCCAGTAACTCCTTGTTGGAGGGATTGGTATTTGGAAACAGAGTGGCTATATCTATAAATAGAGAAATTGAGAATGTAAAATTGAAAATGTATAATGTAGAGGTTATTCAAGAATTACCTAGAAATATAGACATAGAGAAAATAAAGGAAGAAAATAGAAAACTGGTTATAGATGAAATATTAAAGGTTAGGGAGGATTTGAAAGATGAACTTTCTGTTAATTGATAAGGTGATAAAAGATGCACTATTGGAAGATGCTGTAATAGATGATATAACGACAAATTCGATCTTATGTGTCGAAGCTATGTGTGAGGTAGAGTTGATAGCTAAGGAAGAGGGAATAATTTGCGGATTAGAGGTTTTTAAAAGAACCTTTGATATCTTAGGTGGTGTGGAGATAGAATTTATGACTACTGAAGGATCAGTGGTAAAACCCAAAGAAATTATAGCTAAGATATCTGGAATAGCAAAAAATATACTGAGTGGTGAAAGGGTAGCTTTAAACTTGATTCAAAGGATGTCAGGGATAGCTACTAAAACCAATAAGATGGTGAAAATCCTAGATGGAACAGGGATAAAACTCATGGATACCAGAAAGACAACTCCTAATTTGAGATATTTGGAAAAATATTCAGTAAAAGTAGGAGGAGGGAACAACCATAGATATAATCTGATGGATATGGCTATGATTAAGGATAATCATATAATGGCTGCAGGTGGTAGTCTGAGTGAAGCAGTATTAGCCGTGAGAGCTAATCATCCCTTTGTAAAAAAAATAGAGGTAGAAACTGAGAGTTTGGATCAAGTAAGGGAAGCGGTAGAGGTAGGAGCAGATATTATAATGCTAGATAATATGGATGTGAAAACCATGGGGAAAGCCATTGAAATAATAGATGGGAAAGCTATAGTTGAGATATCTGGGAATGTAGATGAAGCTAGGATAACAAAGATTAGAGGGTTGAAAGTAGACTATATATCTTCAGGAGCTCTTACTCATTCATATACATCACTTGATATAAGTATGAAAAATTTAAAGTTAAGATAATTTTTAGTAGAAATTAGTGTTTTATAAAGATTGAAAATTTTTAGGAATTATGGTACTGTTTTTAACGGATATAAAAATAAGTAATTCCATATAATCTTTTAAATATGCTAAAAGAGTATCTACTAGGAGAGCAAAAATCTTCTTTCTATGGGCGCACGTGTGTGCCCTTTTTTTTATAGGGTTATTTAAAAAAATAGGAGATGGAAAAATGGAAAAAAATGAATCAACAACGAAGTATATAATCTTCGTTCTATTGGGTGCTGTAAGTTATGGAGTCCTTTCAACTTTTGTAAAATTGGCTTATGGTGAGGGATTTACATTGGGACAAATTGTATTTTCTCAAGCAGGAATAGGGTGTTTAGTCTTGTGGCTTATGGTATTTTTAAAAAAATTAATAAATAAAGAATATAGGATAAATTTTAATAGAAGCGAAGCAATAAAGTTGATATTTACAGGGATTCCAGTTGGATTCACTAGTATAATTTATTATAAATCTGTTCAGGAGATTCCAGCTTCAATGGCTATATTACTACTTTTCCAATTTACATGGATGGGAAATTTAGTAGAATGTGTTTTAGAAAAGAAATTACCTTCTAAGGCTCAGGTAATGTCAATTATATTACTTTTAATAGGAACAGCTTTTTCATCTAATATTTTTCATGGAGGATTAAGTAGTTTAACACTTTTAGGAACAATCTATGGACTGCTTGCAGCTTGTTCATATACAGCTTTTACCTTTGTTAGTGGAAAAGTTGCTTTGAATGTAGACCCGATTCAGAGAAGTGCGCTAATGCTAACAGGAGCACTTATTTTTATAGTGGTTTTATTTCCTCCTACATTTCTTGGGAACCTTAAGATAGTTTTACCACTATTAAAATATGGTGTAGCAGTGGCATTATTTGGAACGATTATTCCGCCGCTATTTTTTTCAATAGGAGTTCCTGTTGTTGGGGTAGGTTTGACTTCGATCCTTGCATCGATAGAGCTTCCAGTGGCCACGCTGGCCTCTGTAACAGTACTGCATGAAAGTTCATCGACAATTCAGTGGGTTGGGATTTTGATAATTTTATTTGGGATTATTTTTCCAAGATATATTCAGAAAAAATTTAAGCATCAAATCGCATAAACTTGTATTCAGAGCAAAAAAAGGAGAAAATTTAAATTTCTCCTTTTTTTTATAACATTAGAGATTATTTATCTCCTTAAAATCTGTGTAATCTGTGACAAAAAAATTATCCAAAAATCTTCTTGTCAAAAATCAAACTAGCTTTGTCTACAAATTCACTTCTATGAACTTTATTTAGTGTGATATGGGCAGTTTCAGAGAGTTCCTTGAGCCATTCAATAGATGCATAGAGACCTGATTTGTCAGGGTCTAATCGAGATACTGTTTGTTGAGCGATATCTCCTATTAATATTAGTTTACTTCCTTCTCCTATCCTTGTAATCATGGATCTCATAGCGTGGATATCAAATGACTGAGCTTCATCTATTACAACGATCTTATTGAGAAAACTCGACCCTAGAATAGAAGAAATATCTAAAACTTCTACTTTATCTTGCTCAATTAATCCCTGTAAAATTTCTACTCCTTTACGAGGTTTTTTACCTCTAAGATGCTGAATGTTTTCAAAAGTAGTGGTATAGTTGGCAAAATGTGTCAATAATTTTTCCTCTGTATCTCCAGTGGTAAACCCTTGGTAACTCCATTTATCTACAGGTGCTGTATTTTTACCAATTAAGATTTTTTCATAACGACTTCCTTCTAATACTTGTTCCAAAGCTGCTGCAACTGCGAGAAGAGTTTTACCACACCCTTGCCTAGAGGTAATTGTAATAAATGGAATCTTGGGATCAAGAAGGACATCAATGGCAAATTTTTGTCTGATATCCTTAGGAGAAATACCGTATATTTTGGCATCATCATATTTTAACTTTATAACCTTATTTCTTTTTTCATCATATTTACCGATAATTTGGTTGTAGGAGAATTCTGTGTAGCCATAAAAAAATTGGTTAGGGTTCATAGATTTAATTTTAAGGTCTTCTAGGGAGATCTCTTTGGCAGTATAGAATTTTTTTACCATCTCAGATGTAACTTCGCAGGTTATAACACCTGTATAAAGATCGTCTAATTTGTGTTTGTCAGAAGCATCTAAGATAAGGCATTCTATCCCTAGAGAGGAAGCTTTGACCCTCATGCTAACATCGTTAGTTAGAAGAGTTTTTTTCTTGTATTTTTCCATCATCATAAGGGCTAAGATCTTATTATCCACATAGTTTGGATCTAAACCATCAGGGATCAGAGAAAGATCTCCCTGAATTTCGGTTTTTAAAATAACTTTATTATCAATAGTTATTCCTTCTATAAGATTTCCATTTTTTTCAATTTCTTTAAAGAATCTAAAGAATTGTCTGGCACGAAATCCACTGTTTCCTTCTCTGGATTTAATTTTATCTAGTTCTTCTAGTACGTAGATAGGAATGATTATCTCACAATCATTGAAATCCCTCATAAAGAATGGGTTGGCAATTATAACATTAGTATCGACTATGTATGAGTTCATGAGTTATACCTCCTAATTTTGTTGATACAAGTATAGTATTTAAAATGTTAAATGGCAAGGTAGGTAGGGAAACTTTAGATGAAAAGCCATAAGAAAGAAAAAAAGTTATAAAATATTAATTAGATGGATAAATTATTAAAAAAATATTCTCTGAGTTATAATTGTATTTCTCATATTCATAAATAGTTATATATGGCTTTAACGTCAGTAATTACAATAAAAAAAACTGAAAGTTCCCTATGGGAATATAAAAATAATTATTTTTTAAGTGGATAAAAACAATTATTTTGAAAATAAATAAAAAAAAGACTTGCAAACAAAAACTAGTTATAGTATACTAAATGAGTTCTGAAAAAACGAACGCTCGCATAGCTCAGTTGGGAGAGCACCTGCCTTACAAGCAGGGGGTCACTGGTTCAAGTCCAGTTGTGAGCACCATTTAAAATCTTATATATCATTTATGGGGGTGTAGCTCAGTTGGTTAGAGTGCCTGCCTGTCACGCAGGATGTCGCGAGTTCGAGTCTCGTCACTCCCGCCATATATGATGCCTTGATAGCTCAGTCGGTAGAGCAGAGGACTGAAAATCCTCGTGTCCGTGGTTCGATTCCGCGTCAAGGCACCATTTTATAAGATTAATACATAAATAATGGCGACGTCGCCAAGTGGTAAGGCAGAGGTCTGCAACATCTCCATCACCAGTTCGAATCTGGTCGTCGCCTCCAATTTATAAAACTTTTGAACCAGTCTATTGACTGTTTTTTTTTGTTTAAATTTAA
>Ga0316197_10004280_pt1 | contig 10137 bp, 8 predicted proteins | sample OudBiesiAoxic_MG_FD_204939 | JGI IMG/M metagenome (GOLD analysis project Ga0316197, IMG submission 204939) | Coastal sediment microbial communities from Oude Bieten Haven, Netherlands - site A oxic | ecosystem: Environmental > Aquatic > Marine > Coastal > Sediment | place: Netherlands... | reverse complement strand
CAGTAGGTCGAGTTCGCCCAGACGAATCTCGCCCTCATCGGCGTCGGTCAGGCGGGAAAGCACCCGCCCGAGCGTGGATTTACCCGATCCGCTTTCACCGACCAGCGCAAGCGTCTCGCCCTGCCGGATATCCAGTGACACGTCGTCCAGCGCGCGTGTCGCCGGGCCTTTGACGAACAGACCCGCGCGTGCGTGGAACGTTTTCGAGACACCTCGCGCCGAAAGTACCGTGTCGCCGCCGATCTGGCGCGCCGAGACCCCGGGCGCGTCGAGACGCGGCACCGCCTCGAGAAGCGCGCGGGTATATGGCTCCGACGGTGCCGCGAAGAGCCGTGCGACCGGGCTCGCCTCGACGGCGCGCCCGGTTCTCATGACCAGAACGTCGTCGGCCATTTCGGCCACGACCCCCATGTCGTGCGTGATCAGGATCAGGCCGATCCGCGTGTCGTTGACGATATCGCGCAACAGATCGAGGATCTGCGCCTGGACCGTCACGTCGAGGGCCGTCGTCGGCTCGTCCGCGATCAGGACTTCGGGCTCCAGCAGCATCATCATCGCGATCATTACCCTCTGGCGCATGCCTCCCGACAACTCGTGCGGGTATTGCGTCATCCGAAGGCCAGGAGCCGGGATGCCGACCCGATCGAGCATCGCGACCGCACGCTCGGAAGCCGACCGCGGATCGATCCGCCCTCGAACGACCATCGCTTCGGTCAGCTGCGTCCCGATCGTGAGGACCGGGGTCAGGGCCGTCATCGGCTCCTGGAAGATCAGGCCGATCCCGGTTCCGCGCGGCGGTATGGTGCCCTTGGCCAACAGGTTCGCTCCACGGAACCACGCCTCCCCGGACAGGACGGTCTTTGGCGGGAGAAGACCCATCAGGGCCTTGGCGGTCATGCTCTTGCCGGATCCGCTTTCCCCGACGATTGACAGGATCCGCCCGTGATCGAGTTCGAAGGCGATGCCGTCGACCAGCATCGGCCCGTCTCCGTCGGCGCCGAGCCTGACCGACAGGTTCCTGACCGAGAGGAGCGCCGCGCTCACCTGCGCTCCACCGGATCGAGACTGGTGCGCAATCCGTCTCCCAGCAGGTTGAAACCGAGTACGGTGATGGCGATCGCGAGGCCCGGGATGGTCATGAGCCAAGGCGCCCGGTTGATGTAGTCGCGCGAGCCGGCGAGCATGTAGCCCCATTCCGATGTCGGCGGCTGCGCGCCCAGACCGAGGAAGCTGAGCCCGGCGGCAGCAAGGATCGCCGTCGAGACGCCGAGTGTGGCCACGACGATCATCGTCGGCAAGACGTTCGGCAGGAGATGCGCGAAAACGAGCCGCGCGGGGCCGGCGCCGGCCGCGACGCTCGCCTCGAAGTAAGGCTTCGACGTCTCCACCAGCGCAGCCGAGTAGCAGGTCCGCGCGTAGAAAGGTATTCCGGCGACGCCGACGGCGATCACCGCGTTCTGCAGGCTGGGTCCCAGAACGGCGACGAAGCTGAGCGCGATCAGCGTCTCGGTGAACGAGAACAGCACGTCGGTACCGCGCATCAGGACCGCCTCGACCCAGCCGCGCCGGAACGCGGCGACCATGCCGACGAGCATGCCGACGGTCAGCGATATCCCGACCGCGACGGCGCCGACCAGCAGGGTGATGCGGCTGCCGTGGAGGATGCGGGAGAACATGTCCCGGCCGAACTCGTCGGTGCCGAGCAGGAACTCTCCGCCCGGTGGCAGGAACCTGCCGCCCGTGCCCATCTTCGTCGGGTCGTATGGTGAGAGGACGTCTGCGAAGGCGGCGCAGAAGATCAGCGTCAGCACGATCGCCAGGCCGACGACGCCGTTCGGCGAGCGCAGCATCCGCCGCCAGAAACCCGGCGATGCCGACCGGCCGCGCATGTCGGTTGCCATCGTCACGTCACGACCGCCGGATCCGGGGATCGAGCACGGCGTAGAGCGCGTCGATCGAAATGGCGACCACAACGACGACGATGGAGAATGTCAGGATGAAACCCTGGATCACCGGATAGTCCCGCTGGAAAATAGCCTCGACAGCCATGCGCCCGACGCCGTTCCAGGAGAAGATGTTCTCGACCACGATGGCGCCGCCCATCATGAAGGCGAACTGAAGCCCCATCATCGTGACGACGGGCAGAAGACCGGCGCGCAGCACGTGCCTGCGCAGCACCAAGGACTTGGGCAGCCCCTTGGCGTAGGCGGTCTGGACGAAATCCTGCTGCATCACGTCGATCATCGAAGATCGCGTCAGCCGCGCGAAGATCGCCGCGTTCGACAGACCGAGGGTCATGGCCGGGAGGATCAGGTTCAGGGGGCCGTTGCCGCTCACCGGCAGCCAGCCGAGTTCCAGCGCGAACAAGAACAGCAGCATCAGACCGAGCCAGAAATGCGGCATGGAGATCCCGCCGATGGCGAGGATCATGAGGCCCGTGTCGATCAGGCTGCCCTCCCGGTAGGCCGCCAGAAAGCCGATCGGCACTCCGATCAAGATGGCGATGAGCATCGCGGCGCAGGCCAGCACCAGCGTGTTGGGCAGGCGTTCGAGGATCACGTCGAGCACCGGCTGGCCGCCACGGATGGTGTTTCCGAGATCGCCCTGAAAGAGGCGCTCCATGAACATCAGGTACTGGACCGGTATCGACCGGTCGAGCCCGAGCGAACGACGCACCTCTTCGATCTGTTCCGGCGTGGTGCCCTGACTCTGGGCGTACATGATCTGAACCGGATCGCCCGGAACCGCATGGATCAGCAGGGTCACGAGAACGGTGGTCACCCAGATGGTCAGGGCGCCCGTCGCGATCCGCGTTCCGAGAAAACGCCACATGTCATGACCTCGATAAGTCCGTGCACCGCCCGCGATCGCGCGGGCGGTGCGGGAGCGTCAGCCTTCGATCTTTACGTCGCTGAAGATCGGATAGACGAAGGGCGCGACCTTGAAGCCCTCGACTTCCGGCCGGACGGCGAACACCCATTCCCAGCCGGGCGTGTAAAGCGGCACGTGGATGGCGTTCTCAAGAAGGTACTTGAAGGCCTCCTGCACCTTCGCCTTTCGCGCCTCGGGGTCGGTCAGAACGCGGGTCTCGGCGAGGATGGCGTCCAGTTCGGGCGAGGTATAGCCGCGATAGGCGCCCGGCGTGTGCCACAGGGCATGCAGGATGTCCGGGTCGTACCAGGACCAGGTCATCATATCCATGCTTCCAGTATCGCCTTCCGTCGTCTCGTTCTCCTGGCGGACGCGCGCGTTGAGGGAGCCGATGTCCATGATCTCGATCGAGGCGTCGATGCCCACTTCGGCCAACTGCGCCTGGAAGACTTCGGCCAGTTTCTGGCGGTTGCCGCCCGTCCAGACAAGAAGCGCGGTCTCCAGCGGGTTGTCCACGCCGTAGCCGAGTTCGGCCAGAAGCGCCTTGGACTTCTCCGGGTCGTAGGCCGGTCGGTACTGGGCGCAGAAATCCTGATCGTTGCCGAAGACGCCGCGGGAGACGGGGCAGTTCTCCGGAATGGACAGGTCGCCGTAGATTAGATTGATCGCAGACGCGGCGTCGGTGGCGTGTGCGACGGCCAGACGCGCGCGCCTGTCGTTGAACGGCGGACGGTGGACGGCGAATTCCCAGAAGACGTTCTGCCCCGTGTTCTCCGCCACGACGATGTCCAGATCGCCGCTGTCCAGTATCGACGGCACGTCGTCGAAAGGCGGTTCGGCCACGTGCACCTCGCCGGTCATCAGCGCGGCGAACCGCGCCTGCGGCTCAGGCACGACACTGATGATCAGCCCGTCCTCGTAGGGCGCGCCTGGATTGTCGGCCAGCTTGCCGAAATTCGTGTAGTCCGGGTTCTTCTCCAGAACGATCCGATCGCCCTTTGTCCACGAGACCAGCTTCCACGGACCCGATCCGATCGCGGTGGTGGTGCCGAAACCGTCGCCGTTGGTGTCGCAGATGATCGACGAGAAGCTGTCGGCCAGAAAGGGGATCAACGCCACGAAGGGCGTTTCCAACGTCAGCTTGATGGTCAGCGGATCGATGACCTCGGCGCCCGTGATCGGCCCCCAGCTACCCTTGGTGACGCTGGGAGTAGCCTCGTCGAAGGCCGCGTCGATGGTGTATTTGACGTCGTTGGCGTCCAGCGGCGTGCCGTCATGGCACATCACGCCGTCCTCAAGCGTGAAGGTGTATTCGGTGCCCGCCTCGTTCGAAGTCCAGGACTTGGCCACATGCGGCACGGGATTGCCGTCGGCGTCCGTCGCGAGCAGCGTGTCGTAGATCAGGCTCCAGACCTGGAGCGACAGCGTGCTGGTCGCGCGGTGCGGATCCAGGGAATCGATGTCTCCGTAGCGCGCCCAGACGATGTCGGCCGAATGGGCGGGCGCGGCGAGTGCTGCTGAGATAGCGAGCGCCGCGGCTGCGGCGCGCGATGGGAATTGCCTTCCAGTCATGTGTTTCTCCTGAATTTCGGGTCGACAGGCGTTTCTTGAATCATGGCGCGAGCGGGATGGCGGACATGACCCCGCCGCCGGGTGAAAGCCCCGTCTTCGAACTCACCGAGGCGGTTTCGGTGACGGTCCGCCCTCTCGTCGAAACGTTAAGGAGCAGGTCAATCTGCGTCAAAAAGAAAGCAGTTTGTCGCCCAATAATTTCAGAATTGATGGCTTTCACAGTCAATCCGTCATCCTGCGAAGCGGATTGGACTCGTTCACATCAACCAAGGTCTCCCCATTCGGAGTGGATGTTGTCGATGTACCGAAGCCGTTCGACCGCATTCTGTCCGATCCGGTCGGCCACGGCCATGCAGAGATAGGTGATCACCGAGACTGGCGCCGCCAGAGAATCGAAGAACGAAAGCCCATTCGTTCGGCAACGCAGCGTGACGTCGGCGAGGTCCAGGCCGCCGGCATTGGCCTGGTCGGTCACCGAGACCGAATGGGCGCCCGCGAGCTTCGCCGACTGTAGGATGGACCGGAGCGTCTTGCCGCGCCGGCCCATGGAAAGAGCCAACAATGAATCGGTCGACCTGATCGAGGCGAACTCCTCGGGCACCGAAAACCCGCCGATCGGAATCATCCGGATGTCGGCCTTTACCTTTATCAGTTGGGCCCGGGCGAAGTGGGCCAACGGATAGTTGTCGCCGAATCCGACCACCCAGATCTTCTCGGCGCGGGCGAGGCTCAGCACGGCCGTGCTCAGGTCGTCGCTGCGGATGGCTTCGATGGTGCGGATCAGGTTCTGGACGTCAGAGGCGAGATGGTCGGCGAGATCGCCGCGCCCGGTCCGCTTCCGGATCGGTTCCGAAAAGACCCTCTTGCGATATCCGGCATCGGTGTCGCCGACACGGGCCATCCGTTGAGCGGTCTTGAAACTGGGGAAGCCCAGCCGCTTGAAGAAGCGGGCCGTTGTCGCCTTGGAGACTCCCGCCTGACCGGAGATCTGCTGGGCGGTGTGGAGAGCGAGGCTGTCCGGATTCTCGAGAAAGTGATCCGCAAGGAGCCGTTCAGCCCGCGTCAGTTCATCGAAACCCTCGAGGATCCGTTCAGAAAGCCTCGCCGCTTCCATGGCCTCGACCTCTCAAAACTGATGACAATCGCGGTTCCATGAAACAAAGTCTGCACGACGGTGTAAACATGGAAATCCCATGACCTTCTCCATCCTCGTGCGCGACCCGATCAGCGGGGCCCTCGGCGGCGCGTCGGCGACGGGGAACCTCGGCGTCGGCGGTTGGGTCCTGCGTGGCGATCCGCTCGCGGGCATCTCCGCCTCGCAGGGCAAGACGCCCAGCACCCTCTGGGGCGACGACGTCCTGACCGCCATGCGCGAGGGTCTGGACGCCGAAACGGCCATCGCACGCGTTGTCGGCGCTGATGCGGGACGGGCGGCGCGGCAGCTTCTCGTCCTCGATCACACGGGAGCGGGCGCGGCGTTTAGCGGCGACGGCAACGTTCCTGCCACGTCGCATCTCGTCACGGAGAACCGTGTCGTCGGCGGCAACATGCTCGCGAACGCGTCCGTCGTCGCCGCCTGTCTTTCGGGTTTCACGGAAGGAGAGGGCCCGATCGCCAGACGCCTTCTGCGGGCACTGCAATCCGGCGCATCGGCAGGAGGTGATGCACGCGGAATGATGTCGGCGGCCATCTTGGTCGTCTCCACAAGCGAGCCGCCGATCAGCTGGAGGATCGACCACAGCGCAAGCCCGCTGACGGATCTCGGCCGACTGATCGCTCTCGGCGAAGAGGATGGCTACGAGAGGTGGAGAAAGACATTGCCTACGAACGATTGGCCGGATCGCTAGAACGCTCCAACGCCTTGAAGCCAAAGCAGGCGCTTCAGGCCTCGGCGCGTAGGAGTAGTCGACCCTTTGCTCGGCGCGGTGGATCGTGCTGCATCTGCGTGGGTCCGGTTGGTCCGCAGAGCCGACCGTTAGCGTATTGCCGCCAATGTCCGCAAACCGGGTAAGCGGTCACTATGCACACCGGTCGATTATAGGTTCCGGCCTAGGGCCCGACCTCGATCTCTTCGCGTTCGAGCGCCAACTCGAAGGCGCCGAGACTCCGGCGTGCCACGATCCAGTTGCGGAGTTCGGAGCGGTTCGGCCGTCCCGCCGAGAGCGCGTCACGCAGTTCGCGTACCAGATCGCGGGCGTCGCGGCCGGTCGCATCCTCGATGGCGCGGTTCCCGACCGGACCTTTGCGGTCTCGTGCCGCCTGAGCGAAAAGCGCGAGTAGTTTGAACGGTTGTGAAGCGATGCGTTGCGCGGTCCCGTCGATCATAGCGGTCCGGGACGCGAGATCCACGGACAGCCGCAGCCCATCCGTCTTCGGCTCGAGCGCACAGTGATTGAGACAATCGACACCCTGCGGTCCGGGGCCGAGTGCCGAGTGAAGCTCGACGAGATCGATTCCCGCTTCGAGAAAGCGCAGGCGAATGGCGTGTCCCGGATCGGGCGCCAGCACGGTCACCGGCGCTCCGGCGGCATCCGCTTGCAGCAGCAGCACGATCCCGGGCTGGTAGAGAGTCCGGGCGCGAACCGCGACCACGACCGACCGTCCTGACGCGAGCCGGCCGATCCGCCAGAGGTCGGGCGCGAGCGTCTCGGTCGGTTCCGCGAAGCCGCTGGCCTCGGCGATCAGCGCGACCAGCTTCTCCGCATCGATGTTGAAATCGCGCAGATCGTCCTCCTCGAGTTCGATGTCCGAGCTCGCATCGTACGGGCACGCTGCAATGATCCGGTTGCCGATCCGCTGAACGGGCCGCGCGCAAAAGCCGCAATCGCAGTCGGTACAGGCTGCCCATTCTTCGGCCGGCGGCCACTCGACGAGCACTCCGGCCGCCAGCATCCGCCCGAACGCCGGCCCGAAATGCGGTTTGGCCATGCGTCCCCACAGCATCGCCGGACCGCCGCCTTCACTCAGCCGCAAAAGCAGCGCTGCAAGCGTGTCGGTCATGGATCAGCCCGTTGCGATGGAGAAGGGAGAGGATGCGGTCCTCGAACTGGTGCCGCGCGAATGCCGCGCGCGCCGGCGGCTTGATGGTCACCGTCACCTGACCGGGTCGGCCGACGTCAGTGTCCAGTTTGACCCGAATGGTGATCTGCCGGAGCCGCCAATCCCTGCCGAAGGACGGGCTGCGCATCGTCTCCGCCAGCCGGACCAACGCTCCGCCGCGGCTGTCGCGCGTCAGCGACGTCGAGGCCGGCCGGACATCCCCGGTCAAGCGGTCCGCGCCGAGTTGGTCGGCCTGCGCCTCGACGATGCGGACGGACCGGATCGCCGGATCGAAGGCGTGGTTGAAGACGAAGCCGCAGCCGGCGCGCTCGATCGGCTCCAGGGTGTAGAGGTTCTGCGCATCCGGGCCCGAGAAGAATCCGGACCGGTCGAGCATCCTGTCGGCGAAGAGCTCGGCCAGCGCCGACCTCCGAAGACTGCTTCCGCCCTCGATCCTGATGCGGCCCGTCGCCGCCGAGTACGACAGCACGGCGTTCTGGGCAGCGCGATAGCTGACAAGCCGCTCCTCGTCGTCCCGAAGGATCGCCGTCGTCCTTACGATCGAGCCGTGCGTGAGCACGAGATTCACGCTGTCCCCGTCCTCGTACCATCCGACCCGGCAGTACCGGCCGCAATGGTCGGCCTCGAACATCTTCGCCGCGCCAGCCTCGAAAGCCTCCCGCCTTGCGGCGCCTAGATCGGCTTCCACTCCCGCATAGGCGCCGCCGAATTCCGCCAGCTTCGAGCGCGCCTTCAGCGCCAGCATGTCGGCCGCCGCCTCGAAGACCCGCGGGTGATCGAGGAACACCCGCAGGGCGACGTGCTTTGGATCCTGGCGCCGCCCGTCGCCGTCGGGTGATCCTTCCGGTGGCAGTGCGATCCCCATCCGTCTGGACTGGTCGAGCATGATGCGAAGCCCGTGCGCGGTGCCGAGGTCGGCGACGCGATGAAGATCCGCGACCAGCCCGTCCGGACAGTGTTCCTCCGGCCCGGCAAAGAACGCCTCCAGCGCGCAGCGTGCGCCATCGGCATCGCCGCGCAGTGCCTGCAGGTCGAAGTCGCCGAGCAGGTCGCTGTGGCGCTCGAAGAGCCGCGCCATCAGGACCGGGTCGATCGTTCTGGTGAATTTGGGGCAGACGAATTTCTTCAGGTTGTTCGACATCGGAGTGGTCTCGACTCAAGGGCGTTCCGGATCCGTTCCCTTAAGGATCGCGCAACCTGTGGTCGAGTGGAATTTGCCATTGTGAGACGTTTTCCGAGTGCGCCGGGTAGAGGCACAGGGAAGCCAATCATGCGGACGGACGATGCACATCCCGAACCCCCTCAACCCGAATCTCATGTCGAGCGGAGAGCGCCGCGCGGAACTGGTGCGCCTGCTCGCGCTCGGGCTCATCCGGCTCCGCGCCCGGCAGTCAAGTGAACTATCCGACCGGACCGGAGAGAGTTCACTACACTTTCCGCCCGACCGGAGCGGTCATGCGAAACCGGAACCACGGAGAAACGCATGACCGACCATATTCCCGCCCGCCTGGCCGCGCTCAAGACCGCGCCGACGCCCGATCTGAAGCAGCAATGGCGCGATCTGTTCGACAGCGAGCCACCGCCATTCAATCGACGCTATCTGGAAAGCCGACTGGCCTACCGCATCCAGGAACTGGCCTATGGCGGACTGAAGCCGGAGACGGTGAAGCGGCTGGAGGAGCTGGGCGAGGAGGTCGAGGCGGAATCGGCGCCGGGCCGTAAGCGCCGGAAGGAGGGCCTACCGATCACCGGCACGCGGCTGCTGCGCGAATGGCAAGGCGTCGAGCAGATCGTCACCGTCACCGCCGACGGCTTCGAATGGCAGGGGCGGCCCTACAAGTCGCTCTCCGCCATCGCCCGCGCGATCACCGGCACGCGCTGGAACGGTTGGGTGTTTTTTGGGTTAAGGCGCGGTGGCCGCAGGCCAGCGGAGGCTCCAGTGGAGCCTTCGCAGCGCCGTACGCACGATGCGCAAGCACCGAGCCGGGAGAGGAACCACAGGGGGCGGACATGACAAGGCCCCCAGAAAAGTCGAAGGTCGTCCGCAAACTGCGCTGCGCTGTCTACACTCGAAAATCCTCCGAGGAAGGGCTGGAGCAGGAGTTCAACTCGCTCCATGCCCAGCGCGAGGCCTGCGAGTCCTACATCGCCAGCCAGCGGTCCGAGGGATGGGTGCTGGTCCGCGATCAGTATGACGACGGCGGCATATCCGGCGGCACGCTCCAACGTCCTGGATTGCAGCGGCTAATGGCGGACATTGAGGATGGGCTCGTCGACGTGGTCGTGGTCTACAAGATCGACCGGCTCAGCCGCTCGCTCGCCGACTTCGCCAAGCTGGTGGAGGTGTTCGACCGGAACGGCGTGACCTTCGTATCCGTCACGCAGTCCTTCAACACGACCACCTCTATGGGGCGGCTGACGCTGAACATCCTGCTCAGCTTCGCCCAGTTCGAGCGAGAGGTGACAGCCGAGCGCATCCGCGACAAGGTCGCCGCCAGCCGGAAGAAGGGGATGTGGATGGGCGGCGTGCCGCCGTACGGTTACCGCGTCGAGAACCGGAAGCTGGTTATCGACGACGAGCGCGCCGAACATGTCCGATGGATCTTCGCCCGTTTCCTCGAGATCGGCTCGGGG
>Ga0316197_10004277_pt1 | contig 10139 bp, 7 predicted proteins | sample OudBiesiAoxic_MG_FD_204939 | JGI IMG/M metagenome (GOLD analysis project Ga0316197, IMG submission 204939) | Coastal sediment microbial communities from Oude Bieten Haven, Netherlands - site A oxic | ecosystem: Environmental > Aquatic > Marine > Coastal > Sediment | place: Netherlands... | reverse complement strand
CATGGGCATCCTCGATGAGCAGGTTCCCTTCGACAACGATGAGACCAACACCGCTTCCCTGCTGGGCCACCTGAAGGCTTCGTTCAATCACGCCCTCAACCACCTCGGACCACATGGCCTGCCCCTTATCGGCCGCGCCGACTGGAACGACTGCCTCAACCTCAACTGCTTCTCGACCGACCCCAACGAGTCATTCCAGACCACGGAAAACACCGAGGGCCGTGTAGCCGAGTCCATTTTCATCGCCACCATGTTCGTCAAGTACGGCCGGGAATACGCCGAATTGTGCGAACGGCTGGGACAATCCGGGGAAGCCGCAAGAGCTTATGCAGCCGTCAGTGAAGTCAAAGGCGCTGTAGAAGAACACGGCTGGGATGGCGAATGGTTCCTGCGTGCCTACGATGCGGCGGGCAAGCCACTCGGCAGCAACCGCAGTGAAGAAGGCAAGATCTTTATCGAACCCCAGGGATTTGCCGTGATGGCGGGCATTGGCATCAATGATGGAAAGGCACTGGCCGCCCTGGATTCCGTGGAAACACACCTGTCCTGCGAATACGGCATCGTGCTCAACTACCCGGCTTTTACACGTTATTACATGGAGTACGGTGAAATCTCCACCTATCCGCAGGGTTACAAGGAGAACGGCGGAATTTTCTGCCACAACAACCCCTGGATCATCATCGGTGAAACCGTGCTGGGACGTGGCGACAAGGCATTCGATTATTACACCCGTATCGCCCCCGCCTGGCAGAAAGACACGGCCCTGCACAAGACCGAGCCCTACGTCTATTCGCAGATGATAGCGGGCAAGGAAGCTGTCATACCGGGTGAGGCCAAAAACTCCTGGCTGACGGGTACGGCAGCCTGGAACTACCACGCCATCTCAGAACACATCCTGGGGATCAAGCCGGATTACGACGGCCTGTGGGTCGACCCCTGCATCCCGGCTTCCTGGCCGGGCTTCGAAGTGGTCCGCAAGTTTCGCGGCGCCATCTACCGCATCCGGGTAAGTAACCCGGACTCGGTGTGCAAGGGCGTACGCTCAGTGCAGTTCAACGGTAAAACCATTGATTCCAGCCATATTCCGGCGGCTGCAGCTGGCACCGAAAACGAGGTTGAAGTGCTGATGGGCCAGGACTGACGGCCAGGGCTATATCCCCGAGCGTTCGTCAGCCTGCTGGGCTTCGACCTTTTTCCTTGCCTGCTTGAGCGCCTTGCGGCGTGCCTCGTGGTGTGATTCCAGGCCGTCACCGGCATAGTAGACATACAGGGTCGAATAGCAGAAATACATGGTCAGCACGGTGGCGATCTCAAGCGATGCGACACCGGCAGAAATGCCGGTTCCGATGGCGACCAGGATGAAAAGCGCATCGAAAGTATCCTGCAGCGCCCGCCTGAAGTGAACGCCAGCAACAATACCGGCCAGGCTGAACGCCAGGGCCAGGCTGTGCTGTACTACGAGCACGATGGCCGCCACCACGCCAGGCAGGATCAGCGTGGTCTCGTCCAGTGAATGATCGTGGGAACTGGCCTTGTGAATTCCCTTGTGAACCCAGGATACCGGCAGCACCAGTAACCAGACCCCGATCAGAACAATAAACAGCTGGCGCCCGTATCCCAGGCGGTCGAACTGGCTGGTTGCCCTGATCATGGTGGTTACGATTTCAGAATCAACGACCGGTTGTTCCTCATGCATCCATTCGGTGGATACCGGGGTGGCCCCCTCCACCAGGTCGGTAATACCACCAACAGGCAGCAGGTCCATGAAACCCGGAAAAATCATGGCCAGGGAAATCACCAATATGGCAAGTGAGGCATGGTAGATGAGTACCTTGCGCAACAATTTGTAATCAGAACTGGCAGGCGGCAGGAATCCTTCTTCGATTTCCAGGTCGGTCTGTACTTCCTGTTCCTTGTTTTTTTCGCTCACTTCACTACCCCGGTGTCTGCTCTCCTCGCACTGATTGTACTCAATATTTTCATAACTTATTTCCCGGGCATGCTAAAAACGGTAATTTCAAAAAAAACCGCGCAACCGCAACGCGCGGTTTTTCTGTCTGACGGGCGATTACCAGGACGCCGAATCAACTTTTTGCCAACCATCGGGCACCAGGAATTGATTGTCAGCAATATCTTTGTCGCTAACGCCGGTCAACTCGGTAGTTACCTTGAACAGGGTCACGGAGCCCGCTGCAGGGTTGGCCAATTCGGCCTTGGGCTCCTTGTCTTTCTTGCGCTTGCGGAACTTGCCCAACGCACCACCGATCAACTTCTGACTGGCCGCCCCGATGGCTGACCCGGCAACCGAACCACCGACACTGTCGCCCACGGCCTCACCTGCTTTCTGACCAACCGCCGAACCGGCGTGTGAAGCCGCTGTGCCGGCAGCAGCATCGACCGCTGCATTGCCTGCCTCGCTCCAGATATCGTCCATCGCAATCGGCTGACCTGCAGGCGTAGTGCACTGTTCGCCGCCCATTGCCAGGCTCATCACGGTCTTCACAGGGTAGCCCTTGAGGTCACCTGATTCGGACAGCACCTCTTCCCAGCCACCCTTGAACATACCCAGCAACCCCTGGGTATTCACCTTGGCCAGGGCCAGTAACTGGTCACCACCCATGGCTTTTGCCATGCCTTCCTGGAAGGCTCGGGCTTCGTCCTCACCCGGAATCTTCCTGGCGTTCCAGAACTCCAACTCCCATTTCATATCGCAACTTTTACCGGTATCGGGAATGGTGCAGGATTGTGTGGCCGTGATGATGGTCTGGCGCGACTTGACACCCGCAAATTTTTCACTGTTTTTGGTTTTCTGAACATCAACAACCGGCTCGGACCATTCGCACTCTTCCTCGCTGACCGGCAAGCCGCCGCCCCCCTGCATCTCTTCCATCTGCGCCATGCCTTGTTCCATTTTCTCGCGCATTTGTTCAAAGGTGACCTCGGAATACTTTTGTTGCTCCGGCATCAGGTTGAGCATTTTTTCGTCTTCCAGCAGAACAATGGTGGCGGTATTCACGTTCTTGGCGAACGTCTTCATGAGTTTCGAAGTCGACTCCATGCGGTTTTCCGTGCGCCCACGGTTACCGGAAACAGCCGTGGTCACGGTACCTGTTGAGTTCATGACCGACATACTTCCACCCCCCTCCACCGATACGCTCTGCTGAAGGGTAACGTCTGCCCAGCAAGCTCCCGACAGGGTCAGGAAAAATGCGGGGATCAGGATGTTTTTCTTGTTGATTGATTTCATTTGGGCCCTTTCCCATCGTGTATTGACCGTGACGCTATCAGGGCATAGTGTTACAAGTAGACCGTGTTTTCCACCCCCGCAGGACATAGAAACACCCTGATGCGCTACCTTTTCGAAATATTGCTCTTCTGCCTGGTGGCATGCAGTTTCACCACCCCCTCGGCCACTTCTGCGTCGGATATTTCCGAGACCCTCAGCTGTGATAATGACCGCCTGACAGACTTCAACAAGCTGCTGATCCTGGCGCCCCACCCGGATGATGAAGTGCTGGGCTTCGCCGGCCTGGCGGATGCATTTATCAACCAGGGCAAGGAAGTGGAGACCTGGATAGTGACCGACGGAGACGGGTATTGCGACGCATGCGTTCTCTGGAACGGCGGCTCGATGAAGGGTGCAACCTGCGATGCCCTGACCCTCTCCAACCTGGCAACGCCGGAGGTCGACAGTTTTGCCGAAACCCGCCGCCTCGAGAGCAGCAATGCAGCGCTGGCGCTGGGGCGGCCTGCACCGGGCTTCCTGGGGTATCCAGATACCGGGATTGCCGCGGCGTGGTCCAACCTACAGGCAGGAAATGCACAAAATGCCCTGCGCCGTTCAGATTTCTCCATGTGCACGGACTGTAATTCCTGCGGCGAGGGCTACGGCGGGGGCCCGGAAACGGACCTGAGTGCTGCAAGCCTGAAGCAGGTCCTGTCCAGACTGCTAGCAGAAACCGATAAACGGACCCTGATCGCAACGACACACCCGCTGGACAGCCATGGCGACCACGGTGGATTGGGTAAGCTGGTGATGGAGTTGGCACGGGAAATGGAGGACCTGCGCACGATCGCCTACTCGGTCATCCATGCGCACACCTCCAATGGAGCAGCGTTTCCGGATTGCTGGTACCCACAGCCGGCGGCAGCTGAATGCCCCTGCTACTTCGAAGACAGGGCCGATGCTGACCCGGAGTGGCTGCTTGCACAGCGTGAACAGCGACTGAAGCCGGATTGGCCGCAGCACCTTCCTGGCGACGCCGACTACGGCGAACCGCTATACCTGTGCCTGCGTGAAGAACTATACGGCGGAGCGGAACCGCTAAAGCTGGCGGCGATCAATGAATACAGCTCACAGATGGGCACCGCCGGCCGCCATGAGGGCCTGTTGCCGGATGCCCGCTCGGGCCTGACCGACTGCAACGGCTACCTGCTGTCTTTCGTCAGACGCAACGAAGTATTCGTGCTGCGAACCACGCGTTAGACCGCTACTGCTACTGGCCCTTGATACTGCTGGAGTAGAGATACCAGGCGCCGTGCGGCGTCCACTGCTCTACCCAGCGCCAGTTACCGTGCTCATCCGCAGCGAGCCAGTCGATTCCGCGGCCCTCGGCGCTTTCCATCCGGCCGGTGATTCCGTTTGAAATACCGCCCTTGACCATGGCGCCGCCACTGGCCTGGAACTCAGGATTTTTATCGCCAAAGCCGTACAACATACACAGGCCATAGGGGTTTTTGCCCATCAGCCAGTCGGTCTTGTCCTGCGCAAACACCTCGAGTTGCCGTGCGAACTTTTGAGTCTCCTCGTCATCCACTTCGGCAAAATGCTGTTGCGCCAGGGTTGCCGCGGCGGCCAGGGAAGACAGCCGTGCGTTTTCGCCCTGCCACCAGTAGCCAGTCTCGTTGTCATGTGGCACAAAGAAACCGGACAGAACACCGCTGCTGTATTCCTGTTTCTCGAAATCGAAGGTCTGGAAATTCTGCCTGGGATAATCGAAGGGATTGCTCACTTCGGCATCCAGGGATAATTGATATTCCAATGCGCTGCGGACCACTGACAGCGCTGATGCACGCCGGTTTTCATCGCTCTCTACGGCGTAGTAATGCAACAGGCTGACAAGCGGCAAGCCGGCTTCCACCGCGTGGAAATACGGGCGTTGCCCGTCGTCGGCAATGAAGTAACCCGTTGCAGACATACGGCTGGCCAGTGAATCAGCGCGGCTGCGAGCATGGTCCAGGTAATAGGCCTCACCGGTCGCTCGGTACAGCTCTACCGCAGCCATCAGTGCTGTGTAGTCATCAATGATATTTTCCTTGCCGTCGTCGCAGTATTTCGCGTTGTGTTCAACGAGGTGTGCAAAGCCCCTGGTCGCATCGGCCAGGTATTGCTCACCGGAAAACTCCCCGCTGCTTCCGGTCGATGCTGCAAGCCTGGACGCCAAGGCCAGCGCCGCGATGGCCATCCCTGCCCCCTCGCGGAAAGCGGCCTGGTAATTGGGTGTGTAGACACCATCGAGGCCTTTGTAGCCGGTGATCCAGCGGTCTTCATCGGAGCCCCAGCGGTCGAATACGGTCATGTAAAAATAGCCGTCTGTACTCAGCATGCGGTGCAGGAAATCGGCGCCCCAGAATCCTTCTTCGATCAGCTTGTCTTCCAGGCCAAGCCGGGCGAACCGTTCTCCCGCATTTTCCTGGGCGGCCAGCATGGACCACGCAACCAGGGACGCCTGCTGGGGTGTGAAAAAGTTCGAGTAGGTCAGGTGCGACAGGTACTTGCCCGTTTCACCGCCGGCATCATTCCACCCTCCGTAGACATCAACCGTCTCCCCGGTGTCGATAATGGGTATGGCTCGGTCCCGCTCACTCGTATTCCGGTTGGCGACAAAATAGCGCAGCAGGTCAGCCATGGTGATGTCGAACAGCGCGTGATCCGCCACCAGGAAGCTGCTTGAACGGGTGGTTCTGCCATCCGCAAACTGGGCTTCGAGGTAAAAAGTTCCGCCTTGTTTCAGGCTGGAAAAATCCGCCTTGTAATACTTTTTCCCATCACCCCACTCGGAAAATCCGGGTGTTTCTTCAAATTGCGCCAGCGAGGCGAATTCGCCATCTACTGTCAGTACGGACAGGCGAACCAGGCTGGATTGCAGTTCACTGGCAACCACCGCTTTTTTCACGCCGTTTTTATCCAGCGCAACCTGGTTAACGTGGATTTCAATTGGCCCGTTACCGGAATCCGGCTCCACCACCTGGTCTGAAGATGCGCAGGAAACCAGCGCCAGCGGCATTGTCATCATTCCCATATAAATCATCTTTATCAACAACCGTTTCATGGCACTCCCCGGTGCAACTATCAATTAATCAAAGGCGCCCGACACGGGGGCGAATATTCTGGCCAAACAGGGTTTCGCTGACGCTTTCCCTCATTTCCCTTCTGTGCAAAACATCGAGACTCGGCGTCATCATTTCGTAAAGCGGAAGCACTGCCGCGCCCAGGATTGAGCTTTCCTTGCCATGGCCAGCCAGGACAACCCGCTGCTCTTCCTGGCCCTGGCCTCCGCGCACGGAATGGAACCATGGCGACGCTTCTTCGGTCAGTTTTTTGAGCAAGCCAACAGGCGCCGAACCGCCGATAATGATGACTTCAGGGTCCAGCGTGTTTTCGATAAAGCAAACGGCCTGGCGCAGGTAGCCCGTGGCCTGCCGGCACCAGGAATCCAGCATGGAGTCATTGTTTTCCAGCATGGTTTCAAGCTGGCCAGCATCCGGCGCGGCTATACCCCGGTCTTCGAAAGACTCTCCCAGGGCATACAGGGAAAGATAGCGCTCCAGGCAGCCCCGGTTGCCGCAGTAGCATGCCTTTCCGTCCATTGACACCGGAACGTGACCCAGTTCGGTAGCGTTGCCGCTGGCGCCCTGGTAGGCCGAATGCCCGGTCACCAGCACACCACCCAGTCCGATACCAAAATGCATGTAATAGAAATCCCGAAAGTTCTTAGCCGCGCCATAAAGTGATTCACCCAGGGCGCCCGCGACGCTGTCGGTGCTGTAGCAAACATGGTGCCCCGATTGCTCATGCAGTTGGTCCAGGACAGCCAGGTCTTCCCAGCCGTCAAATACGGTCGGGCCAACAAAGCTCAGTTCTTTTGCGCCAAACGGACCCGGCAGCGAGACACCGATACCCCAGATGGGCACCTGGTTTTCCAGTTCCAGTTCGAATGCAGCAACCATTGCCAGCATGGCATCAAGGCAAACTTCCGGCTTGTTGGTATCCACGTTGACACTGCGCCGGGACTGCACCTCACCCGTGAGGTTGACCAGGGCCCCGGACACACGCCCAGGCTCCAGGTTGATGCCGATTGATGTGCCACCGTCCGGGTTCAGTGCGAATACTATGGGAGGCTGTCCACGGGACTTTTCTACCCTGCGCCGCCGGGAGATCACCACGCCGGTCGATTCGAGCTCCTGGGTGATGTTGGCAACGGTCTGGGGGCTCAGCGACACCTGGTGAACAATCTCCTTACGCGAGATTTCGCCCACACGCCGGATCAGGTCGAGTACGAGTCGGCGGTTGTAGGGTGCGCTGGACTGTTGGCTGGTGCCCCTTGAGATCATCTTCTGGACCAGGAATAAACTCTTGTTGATTGCGGTTGAATCAACTTTAGCATATTAATACATCCATTGACTGTATTAATTGCAAACCGGTCAGAAATAACTTATGTTTCGCCCTATGAAAAAGCCCTGCCCTTCTCTGACCATCATCGGTGACCTCTGCGTCGATATAACCATGGGAACGATTGCCGGGTGGCCCGAGATCGGCACGGAAACCATCATGGACGAGCACGAACTCCGTCCTGGTGGATCCGCGGCCAACAGTGCGCTGGCGATGGCTTACATCGGCTCGGACTGCAGCCTGGTATCACTGTTTGGCGGCGACCACTTCGGTCGCTGGCTGGCTGGATGCTTCGAAAACAGCAACAATCACCTTGCCAGCTGTAACGCCGCTACCACGATGTCGGTCTGCCTCACCCATACCTGCTCAGAACGGACCATTTTTACTACACGCGGCCATCTCGAAGAGATGACCCTGGACCATGCCCTGTTGCCCCTGTTGGCGGCGAAAAACCCGGGTGATACCGTGCTGTTGACCGGTGTTTACCTGCTACCCAAACTGCGTCAGGACTACAGAACCCTGTTGACTGAAATCCACGAAGCCGGCTACCAGATCGCGATCGATACCGGCTGGCCAACCGGTGGCTGGTGCGCCGAAACACGGGCCGAAGCGCTGGCCTGGCTGCCTTACTGCAACCACCTGCTGGTCAACGAATCGGAGGCGCTGGGCCTGGCGGGTACAAAAGACCTGGCTGCAGCGGCAAAAATGATTCGCGGACATATGCCGGAAGTATCCAGGCTGGTCATCAAGCGGGGGGGCCGTGGTGCAGCGGGTGTGGACGAGAAAGGCATGGTCCAGGTTTCCACCGAGCCGGTGCAAGTCCGGGACAGCATTGGCGCGGGCGACACCTTTAATGCAGGCTACCTCGACGCCTGTCTGCGCGGTGCCAACCTGGGCAGCGCGATCGAAGCCGGTTGCATCCTGGCCTCGACCGTGATCAGCCGAAGCCCACGTGGTGGTATCGAGGTTGGCGAACTGTCGAAACTGGCTTTTTCAGGATCTGAACAGACCCAAGCGGAGAAGAAATAAATAAAATGAACAGAAACCCCATGATCGTCGTTTTTATCCTCTGCCTGTGGTTTGTCATATCGTTTGTCACCAACATCCTCGGCCCCCTGATGCCACTTATCGTCGATGGCTTCGATATCAACTACACCATGGCCGGCTTCCTGCCCTTCTCATTTTTCCTGGCCTATGGCCTCGTTTCAATACCTGCGGGCGGCCTGACCGAACATATCGGCCCCAAAAAGACCATGTTGCTGGCCTTTTCGATCAACTTTATCGGCGCAGCCATTTTTTCTTTTTTCCCGGTCTATGGCGCCGCCCTGGTGGCCCTGTTCCTGATCGGTATGGGCATGGCCATGCTGCAGGTGATCATCAACCCCCTGATGCGAGCCGCAGGCGGGGAAGCCAACTTCGCCTTCTTCTCCGTCATGGGGCAACTGGTGTTTGGCCTGGCTTCATTCGTCAGCCCATTCGTTTTTTCTGCGCTGATGGCAGAAATCGCGAAAGGCGAGAGCAGCGGCATCGGGCAACTGGTAACCTCGCTGACGCCTGAAGGGCTCGGTTGGATCGCGTTTTACTGGCTGTTTGCGGTGATCTTTCTGCTGGTCATGCTGATCATTTCACAGATCAAAATTCCGCGGCTCTCGGTACAGGACGACGAACTCTCGAGCCCGGTTGCGGTATACCTGATGTTGCTCAAACAGCCCCAGGTGATCCTGTTTTTCCTCGGCATCGCCGCCTACGTTGGTACCGAGCAATGCCTGGCCAACTGGATGTCAGAATTTCTGTCGGTCTACCACGGCGTATCGCCGGAGCAGGAGGGGGCACGTACCGTCGGGCTGTTCTGGGGTCTGATGTCCCTGGGTTGCGTACTTGGCCTTGGCCTGTTGAAAGTTCTCGATTCGAAAATCGTATTGCGGATGTTTACGCTGATCGCAGCGGCCGCCTTGATGGTGGCGGTTACCGGCGATCGTGAAACGGCCCTGATTGCCTTCCCGCTCACTGGATTCTTTATTTCGGTGATGTTTTCGGTCATTTTCTCGCTGGCGCTCAATTCCAGCCGCGATCACCATGGCGCCTACTCCGGAATCCTGTGCTCGGGGATCTTTGGCGGTGCACTGCTGCCCCTGCTCGTCGGCATGGCCGGCGACGCCTATGGCCTGAAAACGGCGCTGATCCTGCTGTTGATACCGCTCGCTTTCATCCTCAGCATCAGCTTCTGGGCGAAGCCGTTAATCGCCAACGAGACCGTTTCACTCACCCACCTGTTCCGCAAATCCACCTGATCGCAAAAGGCGCCGCACGTGTCCCAGGGTGTCCCAGGCGATGATGATGATGGCCACCATCAAGGAACCGCGTATGACATTTTCAAAAATTGGCAGCAATTGCGCGGCTTCCTCGTTCTGAGTGGATAGGAAACCGCTTTGACTGGCCACGAAAGCCAGCAAGGCAATCCACAAAA
>Ga0316197_10004274_pt1 | contig 10146 bp, 6 predicted proteins | sample OudBiesiAoxic_MG_FD_204939 | JGI IMG/M metagenome (GOLD analysis project Ga0316197, IMG submission 204939) | Coastal sediment microbial communities from Oude Bieten Haven, Netherlands - site A oxic | ecosystem: Environmental > Aquatic > Marine > Coastal > Sediment | place: Netherlands... | reverse complement strand
TAAAACCTTTTTCTACAGAAGGGATATACTCCCTGGGTATATTACCTCCCTTGATCACATTTACAAATTCCAATCCGGATTTTCCATCCTCTCTTGGTTCCATTGTAAATACGATATCTGCAAATTTACCGCGACCACCGGTTTGTTTTTTATAAGTTTCCCTGTGATCAGCGCTTCGAGTAATCGCTTCTTTGTATTCAACCTGAGGTTTTCCCTGGTTGACATCAACTTTAAACTCCCTTCTTAAACGGTCCACAATAATATCAAGATGCAGCTCGCCCATACCAGAAATAATGGTCTGTCCCGAAGCTTCATCCGTTTTTACCACAAAAGTCGGATCCTCTTCGGCCAATTTAGCCAATGACATTCCTAATCTGTCAACATCAGCTTTGGTCTTTGGTTCGACTGCAATCCCGATAACAGGATCCGGAAAATTCATGCTTTCCAGAATAATGGGATGCTTTTCATCCGAAAGCGTATCGCCTGTTTTTATGTCTTTAAAACCTACCGCTGCGCCAATATCACCAGCCGCTATAGAATCTACGGCATTCTGCTTATTGGAATGCATCTGGTAAATCCTGGATATCCTTTCCTTATTCCCGGAGCGATTATTAAGCACATAGGATCCGGCATTTAACTTGCCCGAATATGCCCTGAAGAAAGCCAATCGACCCACAAATGGATCAGTGGCAATTTTAAATGCCAAAGCTGCAAAGGGTTCATTGGTATCCGGTTTTCTCAATACTTCTTTTCCGGTATCCGGATTTATCCCTATAATTCCCTCTTTATCCATTGGTGAAGGAAGGTAACGACATACTGCATCCAACAAAAACTGTACTCCTTTATTCTTAAAGGAAGAACCGCAGACCATTGGAATAATACTCATATCCATAACTGCTGCTCTCAAAGCCGCATGTACCTCATCTTCTGTAATAGAGTCTTCATCTTCAAAGAATTTCTCCATTAAAGTTTCATCGTATTCCGCAACCGCTTCAATTAAAGCAGCGCGGTGTTCGTGAACTTCCTCCTTCATTTCTTCTGGAATATCAACGACATCAAAAGTAGCGCCAAAATCTTCATCATGCCAGATTACGGCACGGTTCTTAACAAGGTCAACTATACCTCTAAAATCTGCCTCATCACCTATTGGTAAAACAATGGGTACCGCATTAGATTTCAACATTTCCTTTACCTGATTGCAAACCATCATAAAGTTGGCTCCCTGTCTGTCCATTTTATTTACAAAGGCAATACGCGGCACTTTGTAATTGTCCGCTAATCTCCAGTTGGTTTCAGACTGAGGTTCAACTCCATCAACAGCGCTAAAAAGAAAAACCAGACCATCTAACACCCTCAGGGAACGATTCACTTCAACAGTAAAATCCACGTGTCCGGGGGTATCAATAATATTAAAATGGTACGGTTTAGTTTCAGGAAGTACTTGTCCGTTCTTTAGAGGGAAATTCCATGTACATGTGGTAGCAGCAGATGTAATTGTGATTCCACGCTCCTGCTCCTGTGCCATCCAGTCCATAGTAGCAGCACCATCATGCACTTCACCTATTTTATGACTTACGCCTGTATAAAATAAGATACGTTCGGTAGTGGTGGTCTTACCTGCATCAATATGCGCTGCAATACCAATATTTCTTGTATATTTTAAATCTCTTGCCATTTTATCTTTTAAAATCTAAAGTGGGAAAATGCTTTGTTAGCCTCCGCCATTTTATGAGTATCCACTCTTCTTTTAACGGCAGCACCCTCTTCTTTGGCAGCTGCCAATACTTCTCCGGCCAATTTTTGAGCCATAGACTTTTCATTACGCTTTCGAGCGAAGCTTATAAGCCATTTCATAGAAGTTGAAATTTTTCTATCTGGTCTTATTTGCATAGGGATCTGAAATGTTGCACCACCTACTCTTCTGCTCCTAACCTCTACGTGTGGCATTACGTTGGAAAGAGCTTCTTTCCATAATTCCAATGAAGATTTTTCTTCATCAGTTTTCTTTTCTTCTACGATATCCATCGCATCGTAGAAAACTTTAAAGGCAACTGATTTCTTTCCATCCCACATTAACATATTCACAAAACGTGTTACCAGTTGGTCATTAAACCTTGGATCCGGTAATAGTGGTCTTTTTTTCGCCTGTCTTTTTCTCATCTCTTCTTCTTACAAGTTTAGATTACTTTTTAGGGCGTTTTGCTCCGTATTTAGATCTTCTTTGGGTCCTTCCAGCAACTCCTGCTGTATCTAAAGCCCCTCGGACAATATGATATCTAACTCCTGGCAAATCTTTCACCCTTCCGCCTCTAACCAATACTATCGAGTGCTCCTGGAGATTGTGACCTTCGCCGGGAATGTATGCGTTTACCTCTTTACCATTGGTTAACCTAACTCTTGCAACCTTTCGCATTGCAGAATTTGGTTTCTTAGGTGTAGTGGTATAAACCCGCGTACAGACCCCTCTTCGCTGGGGGCACGAATCCAAAGCAGCCGATTTACTCTTCTTGGTAATTGTGGCCCTTCCTTTTCGTACTAATTGTGAAATTGTTGGCATACTAATATATATGTATAAATACTACCCTCATTTAAGGGCTGGCAAATGTAGTAATTATTCATTATAATTCAAATGCTAATCTATAATTTTCTCTATTTTTTTTTCTGCTCTTTTTATTAGGTAGTTTTAATGATGCAAAAGAGTCACCTTATACCTTAATATACAGCTACCTTAATTATATCTATTGATAATAATTTCAATAACTAGAGTCTTAAGATGAGAATATAATACCACAAGGTTTTCCCAAATTCAACCCGCAAGGATATTTTTAAATATTCCAACTCGATGCGATTGCTAAGTTTGCAACATATTTCTAATTTTTCCTCACGTTTATCATTTTATTGGGAGTTATATACCATTTTACTCAATTTTTTAACATTTATTTTGATAATATATTTAACAATAGGCTTTGAAATTGTTTTTTTTCTGTCTTACTTCTTAAAGTTTTATTAAAATAAGTTTGGATTATTAACATGAAATTAGGATTTTCGCAGTTAGCTAATTCAAATAATTATAAAATGAGAACAAATTTAAATGGAATCTTGACGCTACTTTTGGCGTTTGTTGTGCATTTATCATTTGCGCAAGACAAGACGATTTCAGGTAAGGTCACTGATTTTGAAGGTTTACCTTTACCTGGTGTAAACATCTTGGTTGAAGGTACTACTACAGGTACCCAAACTGATTTCGATGGTTTATACGAGATTAGAGGGCAAGAAGGTCAGGCGTTAATCTTTACCTACATTGGTCAAAAAGATGTGCGCGTCGTCATTGGAGCTGCTCTAAACTATGATGTGCAAATGCAGGAAGATGCCCAGGCCCTTGAAGAGGTTGTAGTAACAGCTCAGGGTATCAAACAGGAAAAAAAGGCATTAGGTTATGCCGTAACCACTGTTGATTCCGAAGAACTGGAATCCAGGGCAGATACCGATATCGGTAAAATCCTTCGTGGTAAAGCCGCCGGTGTAAGGATTACAGGTACTGGTGGTGTTACAGGTAGTGGTACAAACATCGTTATCCGTGGGGCTTCGTCTATTACAGGGAATAACCAACCCTTATTTATTGTTGATGGTATCCCTTTTGATGCTGGTTCAAATACAGCGAATCAGGATGCATCTTCCGGTAGCTTCCAATCTGCTAACGTAGCCAGTAGGTTTGCTGATTTGGATCCTAACGATATAGAAAATGTAAACATCTTAAAGGGGCTAAGTGCAACGGCCATTTATGGAAGTGCTGGTCGTAATGGGGTAATTCTTATTACAACGAAAACCGGGGCTTCGAGTAACAAGAAATTTGAGGTATCAGTAAATACTTCTATGTTCTTTAATGATGTTGTGCTTCCTGATTACCAAAATAACTGGGGTAATGGTTTCCAAAATGTTTATGGTGCCTTCTTTAGTAACTGGGGTGCAAACTTTGCAAGCCAGCGTACTATCCCGAATGCATTCAGAAATATGTTGTTGAACAATTTCGGGGTAGAACCTTCTGTTCTTTTCCCGGATCGCGCAGATTTGGACTCTCCGGAACAAGTATACAGACCTTATGATTCCCAAAAGGCCTTCTTCCGAACAGGTGCCATCAGTACGATCTCCGTTACGGCAGCAGGAAGTTTTGAAAAAGGTAATTATAGTGTTTCCTATGGTAATACACAGGATCAGGGATTCATACCTAATAACCGCTTGATCAGAAATAACTTTTCAGTAGGTGGTACATATAAGTTTGATAATAAATTAACCGTCTCTGGTAAATTAAATTATGTTCAAAATGATATCTCATCACCATTTACAGATGCTTCTACAGGTAGTGACGTAACAAGTTCTACTGCCGGTACAGGTGGTGTTAGTTCGATATGGAATATCTTATACCTGCCCAGGAGTGTTGATATTACAGAACCATCTCAACATCCAATTACAGGGGAAAGCCTTTGGTATAGAGGAGGTAATGACAGAACCAATCCGGTTTGGACACTAAATAATACTGTATCCACGAACAATACGAACAGGGCATTTGGAGCATTTAATGTTAAATATGATATCGCAGACTGGATTAATGTAAATTGGAGAACCACTCTGGATAATGCAGTTACTTCTTCTGAAAGATCTATTAATAAAGGTTCTAATGATGGTCTGCATCCAAACGGTTATTTACAAACCACAGTTGCGAACAATACCATTTGGGATCATACTCTTTTCGCATCGGTGAATAAGTCCCTTGGCGAAAATTGGGGTATAAATGGTTCTTTAGGTTTCACGGCAAGACGAATTGTTTTTGAACGACAGGGTAATGAAAGCAGGGATCAGATAGTATTTGGTCTTCAAAATCATGCCAACTATGTAAACCATAGTCCAATAATTGAAGGAACCGCATTTCCTGCAAATACAGTGGCTTATCAGCGAGAAACTGAAAGTAATAACCCGGCGGTATATGCTACTGCAACAGCAGGTTACAAAGGATGGTTATTCTTAACTGCAAATGCAAGGGAAGATTGGTTTTCAGGATTAGAAAAAGACAATAGAGCTCAATTCTCATGGGGTGCATCTGCTTCATGGATTCCTACTTTGACTTTTGCAGATATACGCTCACAAAATGGTCTTAACTATTTAAAGGTAAGAGCATCTTATGGTACTGCTCCTGGTTTCCCAGGTCTGTATAGAACAAGAAATATCTTGAACTTAAACCCTGCGGCCTTCCAGTCAGCAAATGGAGCTACTGTTACAACAACGAGTGTTGATAACCTTTTGGCAAACTCGAATTTAACACCAGAATTATCTGAAGAAATAGAAGCTGGTATAGAGGCAAGATTTTTGGATAACCGTCTAGGATTTGACTTTACCTATTACACCAGGGAAACGAAAGATCAAATTATTAACAGACCCATACCACCGGAAAGTGGATTTACCACTACAACGGTAAACGCGGGTAATGTTACCAACAAAGGTGTTGAACTTGCTTTTGACGGGGTTCCCGTTCAATCTGAAAACTGGACCTGGAATATAAATGGTAATTATACAATTAATGAAAGTACCGTTTCAGGTTTACAGGAAGGTGAACAAATCTATGTAGGTGGTATTTTTAATGTTCCTTCCAACCAGGCTATTAATGGACAACCATTAGGTGTTATCCTCGGAAGTGCTGTACTTAGAGATGATGCAGGAAATCGTTTGATAAATGAAAACGGTTACTGGATTCAGGATCCTGAGAACAGGATAATAGCGGATCCTAATCCGGACTGGTTCATGACAATAGGCACGAGTTTAAGGTTTAAATCTTTGACCTTGAGCATGCAGTGGGAATACCAGAATGGTGGTGATATTGTATCTACAACTATTGGTGCTATTACCGGTAGGGGATTATCTCAGGAAACAGACTTTGACAGAACGCAAAGTATTATTTTACCTGGTATCAGACAATCCACCGGACAGCCAAACGACATTCAGACAACGGCTACTGAAGCATATTTCAATAACATAGGCTTTGGAACCGATGAGTTAACTGTCTTTGACGCTTCGCACATTAGACTCAGGGAATTATCATTGGCGTACACTATGCCAACTAAATTCCTGGATAAGACTCCATTTGGCAGTCTGATTGTTACACTGGTAGGTCAAAACCTATGGGTAGATGCATTTAACACTCCAGATAGTATTAATTTTGACCCTGAACTTAACAGTCTAGGTGTTGGAAACTCGAATGGATTGGATTATTTGACTTCCTGGAATTCCAGAAGATACGGTCTAAACCTGAAATTAACATTTTAAAAAATAAATTGTAATGAAGAATTATAGTAACAAATTATTTTCATTCATGCTACTCTTCGGACTTTTATGGTCTTGTGAAGTAACTGACCTGGATTTAGTGACAGATCCAAATGCTCCAAGTCCGGACAATTTGGATGTAGACTTTACTCTAAACAGCATACAGTTGAATTTTGGTGCATTCTTCTCGGAAGCAACTGAAGCTGGTGGTGAAGCGGTACGATTGGAATACATGTTCGATGAATATGATGTAAACTTTAATAACACCAATGGTAATATTACTCCAATGTGGAGCAACGCATATGCAGAGGTATTACCGGATATTCAAACTTTGATCCCCATTGCTGAATCATCAGATCTTTATATTCATGCAGGGATTGCTAAAGTTATCAGAGCGTATACTTTAATGACCCTGGTAGATTTCTTTGGTGATGTGCCTTACACGGAAGCTTTACTTGGGAATGAAAATTCATTTCCAACAGTAGATAGCGGACAGTTAGTTTACGACGGAGCTTTAGCCGATTTAAATGCAGCTCTTGCCGATTTTGCTAAGGACTCATCTGCTGAACCTGATTTAGATTTGTATTATGATGGTGATGTTGATTCCTGGATTAATTTAACCAACACGCTTAAGCTAAAATATTATCTTAATCTTAGGTTATCCAACCAAGCTGCAGCAGCATCTAATATAGCGGCTCTTATAAATGGAGGAGAAATTATTACTGGTCCGGAAGACGACTTTAAATTTACGTACGGAACAGCGCAATCTCCATTGAGTAAGCATCCATATTATATAGAGGAATACCAGGCAGCTAGCCCGGGTGAGTATATTACCAACTATATGATGTGGGCCCTGGGTGTGGAAAAAGGATTGGATGATCCAAGACAACGCTTTTATGTGTACAGACAGGTTGATGAATTCCCTTCAGATGAAGCAACACTTAATAATGAAATAGATTGCTGGAACGATCCAAGACCAACAACCTATCCAGCTGTTGATGCTATATCAGCTGTACCTTTAGCATTCTGTTCTTTATTTGACAGAGGAGATGGTTATTGGGGTAGAAATCACTCTAACGCTGACGGAATTCCACCGGATAACCAAAAAAGAGCAACTTTTGGTCCCTATCCTATAGGAGGACGGTATGATGACAACGATGCGGAAGCTATTGATGATGGAGACGGACTGGATGGCGCAGGTATCTGGCCAATAATGATGGATTCCTTTGTTTATTTTATGAGGGCTGAAGCAGCATTGTATTTAGGTACCAGCGATGACCCAAGAGCCATGTTGGAAGAAGGTGTAAGAGCTTCGATAGCTACGGTTACGGGATTCTTGAATACAGATAGTTTTGACAATGTACCCGATGATGCAGATATAGAAGCCTATGTTACTTTTGTCTTAGGTTTATACGATGCAGCAGGATCAGCAGACGAAAGAATGGCCGTTGTAGGTAAAGAATACTGGATAGCGTTGTTTGGAAACGGTGTAGAAGGGTATAATCTATTAAAAAGATCTGGAACACCAATTAACTTGTCCCCTACGCTATTGGGTACAAGTCCATTTCCAAGGACTTTCCTTTACCCAAGTACATCTGTGGATAGGAACTTTAATATAAGCCAGAAGTCATTAACGGATCAGACCTTTTGGGATACGAATTCTCCAGGCTTCATTTATTAACTAAAAAAAAGATACAGCAATGAAAAGTAACTTTTTAAAATCAATAGTATATATAGTCGCTCTGGGAATGATTACATTCTCCTGTTCGACTGACACAGATAAATTGCCGGTTAACTTTGAGACCTTAGTGGTTTCGGGTGGCGCATTTGCTTCGCAGATAGCATCTGAAGGTTCAACGGATATTAACAGGGATGATACGGCAAGTTCATCTTTCTCTAAAACCTATACACTAACAACACCTGCACCTGCACTGGGTTCAGATGTAAACCTGGTAGAATTATTTGTAAGCTTCGCAGGAGCCAACGTAAGTGCAGATGAGATATTATATGCATCTGCCGGTACCGGGGATTTTGACACTTCCAGCGGAGGATATCCTGAGGTGACCTTTAGTGTTGCGGGAGATCAGGTATTGAGTGGCCTGGGACTTGTTCCAGCTCAATTGGAAGGTGGAGATAGTTTTAACTTCCGCCTTGCATTGACTACTCCGAAAGGAACATTTACTGACGTTAGTGCCAACTTTGACAACCAATCTGCAGACCATAGATTTTCATCAACAGTAGTTTGCTTGCCTGCTATTATTCCGGCAGGAGACTATGTGGTGGCTATGGTAGATACTTTTGGTGATGGTTGGCAGACAACAACTGCAAATGGAGGAGATCCTATCACAGTCACCTTGAATACAGGTGAGGTGCTTGAAGTAGGTATGTGTACTGATTATGAGCCATCACCGTTTGATTGTGTTGATGGACCATCGCAGGCCTCAGACATTGTAACGATCCCGGCTGGAATTACTTCAGCAGAATGGTTCTTCCCAGGAGATCAGTACGGAGAAATATCGTTTACTATAACGGGTCCAAATAGTGGAGAGATTATATATGACTCTCCGCAAGGAGCAGCAGCAGGAGTTCTTGCACTGAATTTGTGTAACGAATAAGTTCTGTTATAATAGTATTGAAAAGCCGCTTGTAACCAAGCGGCTTTTCTTTTGGTCTTCTTTTAAATTTTGTATAACTAAATGAAAAGTACTAATTTTAGAAAAAACAGCAATATGAAACATGTAGAAAATAGCATCTCACTTATTGTGCTGATCGGCTTTTTAATAAGCTCCGGGACTACTTCTGCACAAGCGGTTTATAAAGGAAATCACAACTTTGAAAGTACCTCGCAGATTTTTGATATCATTGAGGACAAACTCATGGAAGATAAAGAAATTATCTATGATATGCGAGAAGTAATAGGTAGCCCCTACCTAACAGAGGAATTTGTCCGAGGATCATTATTTTTAAATGAAAAGAACTATGGGGACTATTTATTTCGCTACAATATTTTTCGGGATGATGTGGAATTTAAAAAAGATCCTTATGCCCCAATTGAATCTGTAAAGAAAATAGAAGGTATTGTTGTTAAGCTGGAGGATAATACCAAGATAACTGTTCAAACCTTAACCATTGACACCAATACCTATGAACGAAAGTTCCTCGTTGAAGTTGTTGATGGAAATTATCAATTAAACAAATTGGTTAGAGCTAAATTTACCGCTCCTAAAAAAGCTGAAACGCCAATGTCTAGCGATGTAAAGGCCAAGTTTACTAAAGTTGAAGAGTTTTATGTAATTAATGAAGATAAGATCGAAAAATTGGGTAACAAAAAGAAGGATCTTAAAAAACAATTTCCTGATGAAGGCGATAAAATGATGGCATTTGTAAACAAGGAAAAAATTAATCTTAAAAAAGAGGATGACCTTATAAAATTATTTCAATACATGAATAATTAATAGGATTTAACTTTTATAATAAAACCATCCTTGAATTTAAGGATGGTTTTTTATTTACCTTTAAGGCATGCAAAAAACTTCCCGAATTTATGGCATAAGGGCCGTAATTGAAGCTATTAATTCCAAAAGTACAATAGATAAGATATTCATTCAAAAGGGCCTGGGTGGAAGTCTTTATAAAGAATTAGAATCCCTGATCCGGGAAAATGGAATTAGTTTCTCCTATGTCCCCGTGGAAAAACTCAACAGACTTACTAAAAACAACCACCAGGGCGTAATTGCAAATATTTCCCCCATTGAATTCCACAACTTTGAAACCTTAGTAGAGGAGGTAATTAAAAGTAAAGAACATCCATTGTTTCTTCTTTTGGATCAATTG